>LNFM01009404.1_pt1 | contig 14245 bp, 14 predicted proteins | sample 596031 | NCBI WGS metagenome assembly LNFM01 (sample SAMN04254537, study PRJNA301005) | activated carbon metagenome | isolation source: dual media filters at the Ann Arbor, Michigan drinking water treatment plant | place: USA: Ann Arbor
TTGCGCCAGCGCGCGACTTGCGCCCATCCGCAGCCTTTTCCGCGCCTATCGATGTGCTGCCGGAAGAGCACTTGGCGTTGAGCTATCGCGTCAGCGACGATTTCGGCGTTCGCCGCCTCGCCTTGCGCGTGCGGCCGCTCAATCCGCCTGAAGGTCTGTTGCAAGCTGATCCTGTCGACACTCCGCTAGAGTTTCCCGCGGGCGATCCGCGTGAAGCTGAGGAGGATGTCGAGGTCGATGTTGCAGCACACCCTTATGCAGGGATGGAGGTCGAGGCCTATGTCGTGGCGTTCGACGCTTTGGGCCAAGAGGGCGTGAGCGATCCGCTGCGGCTGACATTGCCGGAGCGCGTTTTCCTACAGCCGCTGGCGCAAGCGGCGATCGAAATTCGCCGCCACATCCTCGCCGAACGGCGCGCCTATCAGCGCGCAAGGCCGATGCGCGAAGAAACGATGGAGGACCCAAGTCTCCTTGTTGAAGGCGAGCGTATCGAAGTGCGCAATTACGATCGCCGCCCGAACCTCGCGCGCGCTCCTGAAGGCATCCGCCACGGTGCGCGCCTGATCGATGCGCTGACCATGATGCCCGAGGACGGCTACTTCCGCGATCTTGCGGTTTATCTCGGCTTCCGCACGGCAAGGGCTGAACTCGATGTCGCCAATGAGCTTGGCGATACGGACTTGGCGGCCGATACACTCTGGCGCACGGCGCTGCGTGCGGAATATGGCGGAGCCGCCGATGCGCGTCGTGCGCTCGACGAAGCCCAGCGGCAGTTGGCCGAAGCATTGGCTGCGGGCGCACCGCAAGAGCGCATCAATCAGCTTTTAGAAGCGCTCCGCCGCGCCACCGAGAATTACATGGAGGCGCTCGTCAACGAAGCGCTGCGCAATGGCGAACGCGCCAATATGGAAGACACCGAAGAGCAAGCGCAGATCAGCGGCCAGGACATCGAAGAGCTGCTGCGCGAGGTCGAGCGGCTCTCCCGTGAAGGCCGCAATGCCGAAGCGCAGCAATTGCTCGAACTGCTGGCCGGCATCCTCGCCAATATGCAGGTCAATCTCGCTGAAGGCGGCGAAGGCGGCAGTGGCGAGGGCGATCAGGCGCTCCAGCAAAGCATGGACGAGCTCAGCGAAGCGATGGGCGAACAGCGCGCGCTGCGTGACGAGACACAACAAAGCCAAAGCGGGCAAGGCGGCCAGAGCGGCGGCCAACTTGGTGACCGCCAAGCAGCGATCCGGCAGGGCTTAGCCGAAGCGCAGCGTATGGCTGATGATGCGGGCGCAGCGCCCAGCGAAGACCTCGACGCCGCTGGCGAAGCCATGCGCCGCGCTGAGGATGCGTTGCGCCGCGGCGATCTCGACGCCGCCGAAGCGGCGCAGGATGCAGCGCTCGAAAAGCTACGCGAAGGCGCCGAAGCACTCTCAGCCGAAATGCGCGATCGTGAACGCGAAGGCGAACAAGGCAACGAAGCCGGCGAAGCGGGCCGCGATCCGCTCGGCCGCTCGATCAATGGCGGCTCCGACAGCGAAGGAACCGTGCCGACGACAACCGATCCTGTGCGCGCGCGCGAAATCTACGATGAAATCCGCCGGCGCGCGCAGGATCCCAACCGCCCAGAAGCTGAGCGCGAATATCTGCGCCGCTTGATGGATCGCTTCGGCGATAGCTGAGACAATCATTGCGCAGCCGCGCCGGACGATTCACACTCCAGCTCTGCGGGAACCACGGAGGCTTTTCATGCGCCGCTTGCTCTTCTCTGCCGCCCTCGCCGCTCTGCTGATCGCGTGTACGCCGCCAGCGCAGCAAGACGCGGAAGCGCCGGACACGCCCGGGCCACAGGTTCAAGCCTGCAATACGATCACGCCAGATAATGCGCGCATGGTTCGGGTTGAAGAAGCGCTAGCGGTTGCCGCAGTCGCGAGCGATCTCCCGGGCGGGCCGATCACGCCAGGCATCTACGATCTCACGCGCGCCGTGCGCGTCGGCCAGGCCACGGGTTGGCAAGACGCACGCGCTGTAGCGCTTGAGGTGAGCGAACAGGCGGGCGGCGTTGTCTTTCAATGGGCCGGCGCGCCGGGCAGTGGTGAAGTTGATCGCTGGACCGCGACCTTCACGGATACGCCCTCACCCAGCCTGAGCTATACGTGCGGCCGCATCGGCACTGTCGCGCCGGATTTCACTGCCAGTGGCAATGCGCTCCAACTCCGCATCCCGGACGGCGCCAACGGTTCGCTGCTGCTGGATTTCGCGCGACGGGCCTGACTGAAAAACGAAAGCCCTCCGACGTCTCATCGACGCGGAGGGCTTTGACTTTTCGAACGGCTCTGTGCCGCCCGCGCCTTAGCTCTGGCTGAAGCGCAGCGCGAGACCTTCAACTGGCGCGGCTTCGCTTGAAGTGATCGGCTCATCGAGGATGAGCTCATCGCCAACCGGCGTGTCCAGTGTGAGCGGCTCTTCTTGCGCAGGCGCAGTCGGCGACACGCGCGGCGCGGTGCCGGCAAATTGCGCTTCCGAGAACGCTGCGAACGTCGCTTCGAGATCGACAGCGTCGGCCGGCGGGTTCTCGACGCGAATTTGGAACGGGATCGATGCGCCCGCCGCCACCGGCTGATCGGTGACAACGTTCACGATCTCGAAAATCTCCGCCGAGGCCGTATCGCGCAGCGAGATGCGCACGGGCGGGACGAGCTTGTCATCGCGGCCGATATTGCGGACTTCGCCGCTGACCAAGAGGATCGGCGTCGCGCCATCAAAATCGCGCTCGACGGCGAGGTCGTTGAACTCGAGGCCATAGACGTTCACGTCCAAGCCGAGCGCGGCAAACGCGCTGGCAGAGCGCGGCCACAATTCGGCGACGTCCTGACGGAAGGCGACCATGCCAGTCGCCGAGGCGGCCAGGGCAGCGCCGGTGGCGCCCCAGACGACCAGGGCGGCGCGGGCGCGCTCACGGCGCATACGCTCGGCCTGTTGGGCACGGAATTTAGCCGCGGCAGACGGCGCCGGTCCCGGCTGTTCGGCGGCGCGGCGCAATCTTTCGACACGTTCACGTGTCAGAGGTTCTTGTGCCGGAGCGGCTTCAGCGCGGGTTTCCGCAGGGGCGGCAACGGCTTGGGTCCGCAGCTCAAGCTGCGGTTCGGCAAACCAGGAGAACCCGCATGCGGCGCAGCGAACAGTACGGCCCGTCGGACCGACCGCTGCGTCATCTGCGTAGTATCTTGTCGAACAAGACGTGCAGGTCAGGATCATGTTAACGATACGCCCATTAGCCCAGTACCATCCGGTGCATTGATTCTATTCGGCTTGTCCAGTCATGGCCCGTGCGACCACCCCCGAACAGGACCTCCTAGAGCGAGGTGTGCTCGCCCGCCTTTCTGGCGTGGACGCGGGTTATAAGACCGCGACTGTATTGTTTGGGATCGAGTTCGAAGCGCGCGCCGGTGAGGTCGCGCTTATTACTGGTCCCGCCGCTGCAGGTAAGACTACGTTCACGCACTTGCTACGCCTAGCGCTGGAGCCGCGTTCTGGACGATGTGTAATTCTCGGCCATGACATCGCGCGCGCGACCGCGCGGACACGCGCGAACTTGAAGAAGCGCATCGGCTATGTCGCTGAAAATCCAACGTTCATCGAAAACTGGACGGCCTTCGACAACATCGCGATGCCGCTCCGTTTGGCGGGTCTGAAGCCGCGCGATTACATCGACGATGTGCGAGAACTTGTGGAATTCGTCGGCCTGACTGACGCTGCCGATCTCACCATCGAAAAACTTTCGGGTGCGGAACGGCATCGGGCTGCCATAGCGCGCGCGCTCGCCTCCAAGCCTGCGCTTATTCTTGCCGACGACCCGACCGCGGGCATGTCGCCGGCCGATGGCCGCCGCATCGTGCGGCTGTTGGCTGAGATGCGCCGGGTTGGCGCTGGCGTCGTGGTGGCGAGCCAGGACGAGTCGCTGGCCGATTGCGCCCCGCTCTCGCACTGGCGCATGGAGCGCGGCCGGCTCTCGCTGGTGAAACAAACAGCCTCCGAAGAGGCGGAGGCCTACGAATGATCAACGCCTTTGCGGGCGTGGAGCGCGCTCTCTTCTGGACGCTCGTTTTCGCCGCCTTCGCCGCCGTGGCTGCGGGTCTGGCCGCGCGCGGCGTCGACCGGGTGGCGGCGGATTACGAGGCCGCGCGCTCAAACTACGCGATTGTGCGGGTGGTCGCGCCAGAGGGCGCTTCCGGCATTGCGGCCGCTGAACTGGCGCTTTCGCAGGCTCAGCAGGTCGTCTCTGCGGCGCCCATGACGGCTGGCCGCGCCGCTGCCCTGCTTGGCGGCGAGGTGCGTGCCGAAGACCTGCCCGAAATCCGGCTCATCGAAGTGGAGTTGGCCCCCGCAGCCCCGTACGTCGATACTGCGGGCGACCTGGTCGCCGCTCTCGCTCAAGGCGGCGTGACCGCCGAAGTCATCGAAGCGCCAAACGAAGGCGCGGGCGCCGGACTGGCAGGGCGGGTTCGCAACGCCGCCTTTTGGGGCTCGATCGCGTTCGCGCTGATCATGGCGATCATCGTCTCGCTTGCTGCGCGCGGTCTTGCTGCGCGCCGGCGCGAAATGGTGACGGTGATGTGCGATCTCGGCGCAACGCGAAGCCAAGCCGCAGGACGCGTCGCCGATGAGGCGGCCGTGATGGGCTTATACGCCGGCTTGATCGGCGGCGTGCTTGCAGGTGTCGCAGGCTTAATCGTGCTGCTGCTGGTCATTCCCGGGATTAGCTTCGATGCTCTGCAGCGCATGATTCTTCCCGTCGATCTCGTGCCTATTGCGGCCGCACCGCTCGTTGCAGCGATTGCCGCGGGCGCAGGCGCGCGCGCAGCAGCGGGCTATTTCCACGCGCAGGCGGCGAGGCTCGGGTGATGGGCAGGCTGCTCACGTGGGCGATCATCATTGGCGCGATCGCTTTTGTGCTTGGCTTCTGGAATTTCGCGGAGCGCGTGCGGGTGCTGGCTGAAGAGCCGGAGCGCGCCGATGGCATCGTCGCGCTCACAGGCGGCTCGCTGGAGCGCTTATCGACCGGCGTGCGCTTGCTGGAAGAACGCAAAGGCGAACGGCTGCTGATTTCTGGCGTCAATCGTATCGTGACCGACGAGGAGCTGCTGGACGCGGCGCTCAATGTTGATCCGCAACTGGCCGAGTGCTGCATCGACCTCGGCCGCGGCGCGGAAGATACGTTGGGCAACGCCGCTGAAACAGCGGCCTGGGCGCGCGAGCGCAATTACCGCCGGCTCATCCTCGTCACCGACGATTATCACATGCCGCGCTCGCACGCGGAGCTTTCGCTGGCGCTGCCGGAGGTCGAGATCGTGCCCTATCCGGTGCGCACGCGTTGGACTGATCCGGTGCTTTGGCGCAGCGACCTGGGCGCGGCATCGCGCATTGGCGCCGAATACGTAAAATATCTCGTCATCCGCGGGCGCGAGGCTGTATTGAACCTCGGCAAATCCGAGGACGAGGCGGCCGCCCCCGTATGAGACTGATCCGTTCGATTATCTTCGTCATCTGGCTCTACGCTTCGATGGCGGTGGTTGGCTTGAGCCTGTGGCCGTTCGTGCTGATGGACGATCGCTACGTTTGGGTGGCGCTGCGCTCATGGGGCCGCGCGACGATTTGGGGCTTGCGCTGGATCGTCGGCGCGACCGTGAGCTTCGAAGGCCTCGAAAATGTGCCGCAAGGCGGTGCGCTGATCGCGATGAAGCACCAGTCGGCGCTCGACACGATCGTGCCGGCCTTGTTCCTGCCGCGCGCGACGTACGTCTACAAACAAGAACTCGGCAACACGCCAGTCATGGGCGCGTATCTGAAGAAGAACCAGATTGGTGTCGACCGTAGCGGCCACGCCAAGGCGTTGAAGAGCTTGGTGCGTGGCGCGCGCGAAGCGGTGGCGCGCGGCGGTCAGGTACTGATCTTCCCGGAAGGCACGCGCCAGGAGATCGACGCGCCGCCGGACTACAAGCCAGGCATCGCGGCGATGTACAAAGACTTGAACATTCCCGTGACTCCAGTTGCGCTCAACACCGGCCTCATCTGGAAACCCAAAGGCATCATGCGCTCGCCGGGGCATGTGACGTTCAAGGTGCTGCCGCCGATTCCCGCAGGCCTGCCGCGCGACGAATTCATGCGGGAACTCGAACGCGTTCTCGAAAGCGAAAGTCAGGCCTTGCTGCCGCCGGACAAGCGTCGCACCGTAGCGCAATGAAGTCGCGCACGCTTTGGCTCGTTGTTCCCTGGACCTTGTTCATCCTCGCCGCACTCGGCTGGATTGCGTACTGGCACATCGTCGCCAACACGGCTGAGAACCGCATCAATGCGTGGGTCGCGTCGCAAAACGCAGCCGGCTCATCAGCCTCGGTTGAACGCATTGTGCGTCACGGTTTCCCCGTTCTCATGCGTCTCGAATTGCAGGGCGTTTCATATCGCCCCGCTAATGGCGGTTGGGGCTTGAGCACCGACAACGCCGATCTGCACATCTCCGTGCTCAATCCCCAGCACATCATTTTCGAAGCCAACGCACCGATCGCCGTCGCGCACGGTGAAGGCAAAGTCACTAACGTCACGGCGGATGCGCTGATCGCGAGCCTCCGCATGAGCAACGGACGCCTCGCCGTCGCCGGCATCGAGGCCGATAACCTCGTGCTTGACGATCCGGCGGAAGAAGGCGTGCTCCGCGCGACCAAGATTGTTGCCAATGCGCGACCTGATCCAAGGCAAGCGGGCGAGTATCAGCTCGCGTTTGATGCTCAAGGGCTGACACTCCCGCGCGATGTGCGCGGCTTCGAGAGTTTTGGGCTTGAGGTTCCCGTCATGCGCGCCGCAATCGTGGTCAGCGAAGGCGCGTCGCTTCTGCGTGCAGCGCCGGGCGATCCGCTCGGCGCCTGGCGCGAAGCTGGAGGCCAGCTCCGCTTCGAGGCGCTTGCGCTAACTTGGGGGCCGCTTGAGACGCAAGGATCAGGCGATGGCGGGCTTGATGATCAGCGCCGCCTTGCCGGCCGTTTGGTGTTGCCGGTCGAGCGGCCAGCGCCCGTGATCAACGCCATAGCGCAGGGGCCAAACATCGACGACAGCGCGCGGCGCGCCTTGGGGTTGCTCGCAGCGGGATATGTCGTGAGCGGCGATGAGATCACGCTCGACATCAGCGCGCATGATGGCGTGTTGCGGATCGAGGGCTTGCCGGTGCGCACGCTGCCGCCGGTTTACTAAGTCATTCCAGACAAGCGGAGCGTGATCTGGAATCCAGGGCCACGGTCTCGTCGTTTGCCCTGGATTCCAGATCGGCCTCCGGCCGTCTGGAATGACTCTAGCTAATTCTCCCGCCCCCAGTTCGGCGCGGGCGTATCTTGCCCCGCTTCGATCACCTCGCGCCGCATGCGGCGGGCGCGGTCGAAGAGCGCGTAAAGCGCATCGCCCTCGCCCCAACGGATCGCGCGTTGAAGTGCTGCGAGATCTTCAGAGAAGCGGCCGAGCACCTCGAGCACGGCTTCCTTGTTGTTCAAGAACACGTCGCGCCACATGGTAGGATCGGAAGCGGCGATGCGGGTGAAGTCACGAAAGCCCGAGGCTGAGTACTTCACCACTTCACTCTCGGTGACGCTCTCCAGATCCTCGGCCATCGCAACGATGTTGAAGGCGATCAAGTGCGGCAAGTGGCTGGTGACGGCGAGCACCACGTCGTGACGATCCGGCGCCATGCGCTCGACCTGCGCGCCAAGCCCGCGCCAAAACTCTTCCAACTGCGTCACAGCAGCGGCGTACGCTTCCCGCTCATCGCCCGGCAGCGGGGTCAGAATATGCCAGCGATTGTGAAAGAGCGCGGCAAAGCCAGCGTCCGGCCCGGAGCGCTCCGTACCCGCGATGGGGTGGCCCGGAATGAAGTAGACGTAAGTCGGCAACAACGCGCCTACGCCATCGACGACCGCCTGCTTCACTGAGCCAACGTCTGTGACGATCGCACCGATCTTCATGCCGGGCTTGCACGACTCAGCGGCTGCCGCCATCGCGCCAACCGGCACGCAGAGCACGACGAGATCAGCGTGCTTCACTGCCTCAGCGGCATCATCGAACACTTCGCCGAGAGACAACTCGCGCGCGCGTTGGCGCACCGCCGGATCAGCATCGTAAAGCGCGATCGCACGCGCAGCCCCGCTTTCGCGCGCGGCAAGTGCGATCGATGAGCCGATCAGGCCAATGCCGATGACGGCGATGCGTTCGAACACGACATACATGGTCAAACGCGCGCGTAAGAGCCGAGCACGCGCGCGGACTCAAGGCCGTGGCTGTTCAACGCCGCGGCGCGGGGATCATTGATCGCCACAAATTCCTCGATGCGCAGCAGGACGCGCGGCTCCGAACGCGCCACTTCCTTGCCGGTGAGCCCCGTCTCGTTGAGCGCGCGTTGCACGCGGTGATGTGGATCGAACGCGAGGATGAGCGTGAAATCGCGGCCTGCCGGATCGGTTTGGCCTGACGCGAAGACGCAGGCTTCGGGATCGTCCGTTCCGGCGCCGATCAGAGGCAAACCCGCAATCAGGTGGAGATCGTGAAAGCGCCGCTCTGAAAGCGCCGGCCACCACGCGCCGACACCCGGCGCCGCCGGCCACGGCGTCACCGCCACCATCGTCTGGGGGTTCTCCGCGGCCTTCTGCAGCGCGACCTGCGGCTCACCAACATGCTGAATGCGCGTTCTGGCGCCGAAATGACGGCGCGCCACATCGAAGAGACGCGTCGGATCACTGCGGCCGCCGCCGACGACGACGTCGATGATCTTCTGGCGGCGCAGGCTCGCGCCAATCAGAGCGCGCCAAAGCTCAACCACCAGCTCCTTCTCGAGCGGCGCCGGGGCCTCCGCAATCAGGCGGCGCAGAAGGGCCACTTCGCGTCCGGATCGAATAGGCAGGCCGCTTTCGCCTTTATTGCCGGCGAGCTTTTCGGCGAGCTGCAAGCGTTGCGCGAACAGCGTCAGCAACGACTTATCGACAGCGTCAATCTCGCCGCGAATCGCGTCGATGGGATCGGTTGGGGGGGCCTGATCGTTCATGCAGGCGCGACCTTAGGCACTTTCCTCACAGCCGCCAACGCCTGCGCGCGTGGCAGCGCAAGCAACAGCAGCGTTTCGCGCGCCAGGGTGCGTTACCGGGCATGCATCCACGGGGGGTGCGTGGACTCGGGCAAAGGCCTAGGCTCGTCCGCATGATTCATGCAGCAGCGAGAGTGCAAGCGGCGGGAGGCGTGCGTTCCCTTGCCTTCGACGCATCAACGCCTTTGCAATTGGCCAATGGCGAAATGCTCGCGCCATTAACGATTGCATTCGAAACCTATGGCGCCCTGAACGCCGATCGCACCAACGCGGTGCTGGTGTGCCATGCGCTTACAACCGACCAATTCGTCGCCGGCCCCAACCCCGTCACCGGCCGCCCCGCCTGGTGGCCACGCATCGTTGGTCCCGGCCGTCCGATCGACACCAACCGCTTCTTCGTCATTTGCGCCAACGTGCTTGGCGGCTCGATGGGCACCACGAGCCCAGCGACGCTGGCGCGCGACGGCCAGCCATACGGTTTGCGTTTCCCGCCGCTAACCATCGCCGACATGGTGCGTGCGCAATCCATGCTGGTGGAGGCGCTTGGCATTCAAAGCCTGTTTCTCGTCATCGGCGCCGGGATGGGCGGCATGCAGGCGCTGAATTGGGCGAGCGCTTACCCGAAGCGCGTGTTCTCGTGCGTGACGATCGCATCGGCCGCACGCCAGTCGGCCCAGAACATCGCGCTTTCCGAGTTGGGCCGCCAAGCGGTCATGGCCGATCCGGATTGGCGCGGCGGCGCGTACTATTCGCACGGCGTTCGGCCCGCGAAGGGGTTGGCCGTGGCGCGCGTTGCGACGCAGGTGGCGAGCTTCTCCGAAGCGAACGTCCGCGCCCGGCTGGGCGCCGCGCACCAGCGCGAACGCTTTGCCTTCAACGCCGACTACAGCACCGGCGCGACGTCGAGCTTCATCGAGCGGTTCGACGCGAACTCCTATCTCTACCTCTCACGCGCCATGGATGGCTTCGACCTCGCCGGCGATTTTGGCGGGCGGTTGGCCAATGCGTTTCAAGGCGGCTCGACACGCCATTGCGTGTTCGCCTTCACCAGCGATTGGCGCTTTCCCCCCAGCGAAAGCCGCGCTTTGGCCCGCGCGCTGATCGCGGCCGGCGCCGACGCGGGGTTCGTCGAAATCGAGAGCGAGAACGGCCACGATTCCTATCTCGGCGAAGAACCGCAGTTCGAGGCGGCGCTCACCGGCTTCATCGACGCCAACGCCTCGGCGCGCGGGCTTTCGTTGAACGGAGGCGTCTGATGGCGGCCCAGCTCGAACTCGTACACGCCGCCCCGCTCAATCTCGATGGCGACGGAGCGCGCGGCGATCACGCGGTGATCGCGCGCATGGTCAATGATGGATCGCGCGTGCTCGATATCGGCTGCGGCGATGGCGCGCTGATTTCGCTGCTCATGCATGAATGCAAAGCGCGGGCGCGCGGGTTGGAGCGTGACCGGGTCGCGGTGCGCGCTTGTGTGGCGCGCGGCTTGGCGGTTGTGCAGGGCGACGCGGAAACGGATCTCTCCGAGTTTCCGTCAGGCGCGTTCGAGTACGTCATCTTCTCGCACACGCTCCTGCAGCTGCCGAACCCGCGCGAAGCGCTGAAGCAGGCGGGCCGTATCGGCGAGCGCGTCATCGTCACCGTCAGCAACGCCGCCTATTGGCGGCGCCGCTACACGCTCTCCAACTCCGGCCGCACCATCGCCGCCAAGAACGCCGCTTGGGCCGATGGCGCGCTTGAACGCCGCGCCAGCATACGCGACTTCGCCGACCTTGCGCGCGACATGCGCTTCAATATCGAAACCGCCGTGCCGCTTACGCAGGGCCGCCCCGGCGCGCCGTTCGCCAAAACGCTCTGGCGGGCGAACTACTTCGCCGAAGAAGCCGTCTTCCTGCTCAATCCGTGAGGACGCGATGAAGCGGCTGATCATTTGCTGTGACGGCACGTGGCAGCGGCTTTATGCCGGCACGCTCACCAATGTCGCGCTGACAGCCCGCGCCGTGGCCAACCGTGACGCCCACGGCAACGCACAGATCGTCTACTATTCCGCCGGCGTCGGCGCATCTCTGAGCGGCGTCAGTCTCTGGCAAGGCATGACCGGCGCGGATCTCGACGACAACCTGCTCGACGCCTGGCTCTTCATCAACCTCAACTACGAACCGGGCGATGAACTCTATCTCTTCGGCTTTTCGCGCGGCGCCTACACCGTCCGCAGCTTGGCGGGGTTGCTCCGCAAGATCGGCATTCTGCGCCGCGCGCATGTCGATAAGGCCAACGAAGGCATCGAACTCTATCGCTCAAAAGAAATTGGCGCCGATAGCCCGCAAACCGAACGCTTCCGCACGGCTCACGCCATTGCTTGGCCGAGGCTTACAACGCCGTTCACCGCGCCGCCTGTCGATCTTCGCATCCGCTATCTCGGCGTATGGGACACAGTCGGCGCGCTGGGCATCCCGCGCCTGCTGCCAATCTCGCTTGGTCTCAACAAGCAATATGAGTTTCACGATACCGCGCTCTCGCGCTCGGTAGAATATGCGCGCCATGCTGTCGCCATTGACGAGCGGCGCGCGCCTTTCAAGCCGACCCTCTGGAGCAATGTCGAAGCGTTTAACTCGCCCTTCGCGCAACCACGCGTGCTGCAATCCTGGTTTCCCGGAGATCACGGCGGCGTCGGCGGCGGCCCCAACCGCGGGCTTTCGAACTGCGCGCTGCTCTGGGTTCTAGAAGGCGCGGAACAAGCGGGTCTCGCGCTCTCGCGGGAACCGGGTTCCGTGATTTCAAACTGCCTTGCGGAAATTGATCCGATCAACGCAGCCCTTGCATCGAGCACGCGGCCCTCGCTCATGAACATTGTCGGCGCGCGATGGCGGCGCGGGATCAAAGCATTTCCGGACATACATGAAACCGCGCGGCTGCGATGGGCTGCAAACCCAAGCTACCGCCCGGCGCCGCTTCAGGCTTACGAACTCGACATCGAAAGTTCCATCGCGCAAGCGCGCGCAGCTTAGTTAAGCGTGCGAATGATCCACGCGCGTGCTGCGCGCGTAAAGCCTCACAGTGTGGGTCGACACACAATGAGGAGACAAATATGCGCAAGTTTACGTTGGCCGCAGCCGTTGCTGCGATCTCAATCACATTGGCCGCGTGCGGCGGCGCTGCTGAACAGCCGGCCGCTGAACCAGCCGACGCGACAACGGAAGTTGCAGCACCAAGCGGAACAATCGTCGATGCAGCGGTTGCTAATCCCGACTTCTCTACGCTCGTCGCTGCTGTACAAGCGGCAGGCTTGGTCGACACGCTTTCCAGCGCCGGCCCGTTCACGGTTTTCGCGCCGACCAATGCGGCTTTCGCAAAGCTTCCTGCCGGCACGGTCGAAAATCTGACCCAACCGGCGCAGCGCGAAACGCTGACCGGCATTTTGACGTACCACGTCGTCTCCGGTCGCGTGACTGCGGCTGACCTCGTCGCTCAAATTCAATCAGGCGGCGGCACGGCGACGCTTACGACGGTTCAAGGCGGCACGCTTACGGCGCGTCTGCAGGGATCGAATGTTGTGCTCACTGACGCGGCGGGCGGAACATCGACCGTCACGGCGACTGACGTCGCGGCCTCCAACGGCTTGATCCACGTGATCGACACAGTGCTGATGCCGGCTGCGGGCTAACGCGCACCTAGCCGACCAAAGGCAACGCCGCCCTCACTACCCCGAGGGCGGCGTTTTTTTGTCTTGTGCTCAGAGATAGGACAGCCACCAATCGCGCCGCCGCGCCTTCAAGGCCTGCCAGTAGCGGCAAAGCGGATAGAGCAGCGCGAGAACGACGATCCACGCAACGTAGGTCCACGGCCACAAAGCAAAGCCGCTATTCACGGCGTATTCCGGATGCGTGAAGCCGTTGATCAGCCAGTTGAAGAGCCCGCGCGTGTCGCGCCCGAAGGCGGCGTTCGCCGCGATCGCCAAGATATGCACCAGATAGATGTGCAGCACGTAGAAGAAAAACGGCACCGCGCCGAACGTGTTGAGCACGGATCTCAAGAGTTTGGGTAGGCGCGACAGAAGCGGCCACAGCACAAAGACCAGCCCCAAAGTCACGAGCACGAATTGCAGCGACGGCGGATACTTCTGCACGTCGAGGAACACCATCACCTGCGCCATCAAGTTCGGCTGCTGGTTCCACATACGCGCGACCGCCTCTGGCCCAGCAGCAAATTGCGGATCGCCATAGGCGTTGAACCAGCGCAGCACGATGAACAGCGTCAGCATGGCGAGACCGAGCAGCGGCACGATGCGATCGCGCTTTTCGCTCAGAAAAATCGCACCCATCCCATAACCGAACGCAGCAACGCCGATCCACGGCAAGAGGGGGTAAGCGGCGAGGCCGATAGGTTGTTCGCCGGCGAAGACGACACCGCCATCATGCAAGAAGGTCCATAACAGCCCGAGTGCGCCGCCAATCTGGCGCGCGTCGATCGGATCGAGCAGATTGTGCCCAGCGATGATTGCGATGCCGATCGCAAGCACCACGAGCCGCGGCAGCCAGACGAGAGCAGCCAACGCCACCATCGACCAGCCGATCGCCCAGATCACTTGCATGAAAAGCGCGTACGGAAAGCCGAACGACCAGCCAAAACTGATCAAGGTGAACTCAAGCAACACCAGCCACAGCCCGCGCGTCAGCAGGAAGAGCGAGAGGTTTGGCGTCGCTTTGCCTTTGACGAACTGCAGATAAGCCGAGACGCCGGTGAGAAACACGAATGTCGGTGCGCAGAGGTGCGTGATCCAGCGCGTTGTATAGAGCAGCGGCGTGGTCTGCGTCGGATCGAGCGGATTCACCGCGAACGAGCCGCCAATGATGAAGAAGTCGCGGACGTGATCCAGCGCCATCAGCACGATGACGAGGCCACGCAGAATATCGATTTCGCTAATGCGCTGTCCGGCGTGCAGCGGAGCGGCTGCGCGTATATTCGTTGCTGTCATCGCATCATCCCGCCCGGAACGTGAGGCCAAGACTATGCCTCAGGTCACAGGCGGGACGTTAGCGCAAAGCGACGGGCTCAGACGTCGGCGTAGGCGAAAGCCAGGCGGCCGAGCACGCCCCGTGCTTTTAGGCGGCCTTCAGTGGCGAAGAGGCACACGCATTCCTC
>LNFM01009405.1_pt1 | contig 14238 bp, 12 predicted proteins | sample 596031 | NCBI WGS metagenome assembly LNFM01 (sample SAMN04254537, study PRJNA301005) | activated carbon metagenome | isolation source: dual media filters at the Ann Arbor, Michigan drinking water treatment plant | place: USA: Ann Arbor
CGACGGGTACGCCGACTACCAGGGCAGCGCCGACGCCCTCCACACCGAGTTTCGCTCGGTGGTCGCCGCGCTTGCGCGGTTTGTCCCCGGCGGTTCGCTCGTCGAGCTGGGCTGCGCCTACGGGTACTTCCTCGACGTGGCCTGCGAGCGCTTCGATGTTTGCGGCGTCGAGATCTCCGATCCGGCACGCGACGCCTGTCAGGCCCGGGGCCTCGATGTGGTGCGCACCCTGACGCCGGACCTCACCGAGCGCCGCGGCCCTTTCGATGCCGCCGTCATGCTCGACGTGCTCGAGCACATGCCCGATCCGGCCGGCACGCTCGGCGAGCTCGCGGCCTCGATGCGACCGGGTGGCAAGCTTCTCATCACGACCGGCGACTGGGGGTCGGTCATGGCCCGGATGCTTGGTAAGCGCTGGCGCCTCATGACGCCGCCCCAGCATCTCTGGTTCTTCAACCGCGAGACCCTGACCCAGCTTCTGGAGCAGCAGGGGTTCCGCGTGATCGACTTCACGCACCCCTGGAAGCGGGTCCCGTTCAACCTGGTGACCTACCAGCTCACCCGCTATCTGAAGCATCCAGGCCTGTTGCGGAGGCTGAACAGCCTGCCAGGTGCCGTCCCGTTGAATCTGTTCGACGCCATGCGAGTGGTAGCGGAACGGTGGTAGTACCGCCCTCGCCCATGACCGGCCCCGGGCCTTCTATTGCCGTGATCGTGCCGTGCTTCAACGAAAGCGCGGCCATCGCGAAGGTCGTGTCTGACTTTCGGGCCTCACTGCCCGAAGCCACCGTCTACGTCTACGACAACAACTCGACCGACGATACCTCGGCCGTGGCCGCGCAGGCCGGCGCCGTCGTGCGCAAGGAGCTGACGCGCGGCAAGGGCAATGTGGTGCGCCGGATGTTCCAGGACATCGAGGCCGACATCTACGTGATGGTCGACGGCGACGACACCTATGATGCATCGCGCGCGCCCGAGCTCGTGAAGCGGCTGGTCGACGACAACCTCGACATGGTGGTGGGCCGCCGTATCGAGACTCATCAGGCCGCGTACCGCGCCGGTCACCGCCTCGGCAACCGCGTGCTCACGGGGCTCGTGCGGTGGCTGTTCGGCGCGCACATCGAGGACATGCTCTCGGGGTACCGCGTGTTCTCGCGCCGGTTCGTGAAGAGCTTTCCGTCGTTCTCGCGCGAGTTCGAGATCGAGACCGAGCTCACCGTGCACGCCATGCAGATGCGCATGGCCGTCGCCGAGGTGGAGACGGACTACAAGGAGCGCCCGCCGGGCTCGGTGAGCAAGCTGCGGACGTTCCGCGATGGCTGGCGGATCCTGCTCACGATCTCGAACCTCATGCGCAACGAGCGCCCGCTGCTGTTCTTCTCCCTGATCGCGCTGCTGTTCGTGCTGATCGGCGTGGTGCTCGCGATTCCGGTGCTTGTCGAGTACTCCGACACGCACGAGGTACGTCGCTTCCCGACGGCCTTCCTCGTCATCAGCCTCGGATTGTGCGGCATCGTGTCGTTCGCGACGGGCCTCATCCTCGACCTCGTGGCTCACGTGCGGCGTGAGGCGAAGCGGCTCGTCTATCTCCAGCATCCGGCGGTGGGCAGCCGCCCGCCGCGTGCGGACGCGTGATCACCCTCGCCATCCCGTACTACTCGGGACTCGAGTTTCTCGAGCGAACGCTGACGAGTGTCCTGGCGCAGACGAGCGACGACTGGGCATGCGTGCTGTGCGACGACAGCAGTGACGAGCGCGTCGCGCCCCTCGTGCAGCGAGTGGGGAAGGGCCGCATTCGCTACGCGAAGAACCCGGGCAACCTGGGCATGGGCGCGAACTTCAACCGCTGCATCGAGGTCGCGGAGACGGATCTGGTCACGGTGGTCCACGCCGACGACGAGCTCGCACCGGAGTACGTCTCGACCATGCACGCGGCTGCAGAGCGCCACCCGCGAGCGGCCGCCTTCTACTGCAACGCCACGATCATCGGCCCGAACAGCGAGCCGCGGTTTTCCCTCGCCGATCTGGTGAAGCGGATGATCACTCCCTCGGCGCGCACGGAGGTCGTCCTCGCCGGGGAGCCCGGCGTGCGTGCGCTGATGCAAGGCAACTTCATCGTGGCTCCGACGCTGTGCTTTCGGCGGTCGGTGCTCGGCACGCGGCGCTTTCCCACCGATGTCCGGTTCATCATGGATGTGTCGCTCACGACGCAGCTCCTGCTCGACGGCGAGCACATCGTGGGGCTGCCCGCCCATGCGTATCGCTATCGTCGTCACGACGAGAACGCGACGGAGCAGCTCACGCGCACCCAGGATCGTTATCGTGAAGAATCGGCGTTCTACGATCGCATGTACGAGATCGCGACGACGCGGGGCTGGCTCGAGTGCGCGAAGACAGCCCGGAGGAAACGAATCCTGAAGCTGAACCTCGCCTACCGCTCGCTCAAGAGCGCGGTGATGCTCGATCTCGCCACGGCGCGGCGTGGATTCGCGACACTGAGGAAGCTATGACGAGCGACGTTTTCGCGACGGGACACTACGCTTCGGGGCTGCGCGAGAAGCTCAAGCGCGGCATCGAGCTCGGGCCGAAGTACTACCTGTTCGACGTGCCGCGCTACTGGAGGCAGCGAAGGCAGAGGGGCTTGCCGGCGCTCGACCTCGGCGCCCTGTGGAATCCGGTGCGCTCGCTGCGGCACGAGACCTACACCAGCCAGCCCGTGCCGCCGCGCTACGAGGAGGCGCTCCGCGCGCTCTACGATGCGGGGGTCCGGTTCGACAATCCGCCTGCTCGCACCGCCGCGCTCGTCGCCATGTGGTGGGCGACGCGCATCACACCGGGTGATGCGATCGAGTGCGGGGCGTACCGCGGCGCGACCTCGCTACTCCTCGCGGTGCTCGGCAAGCTGCACGACGTGCCGCAGCGCGTGCTCATGCTCGATACGTTCGCCGGGATGCCCGCTCCATCGAAGTTCGACTCGTCGCGCCGCCCGGGTGAATTTACGCCCCCTCCTGACTGGCCGACGACGATCCAGCAGCAGGCGGAAGCACTCGGAGTGGCCGACCGCATCGAGATTCATCGGGGACTCTTCAGCGACACGTTTCCCGCCATCGCGGCGCATACGCCCACGTTCTCGTTCGCGCACATCGACGCGAACATCTACCAGGGCACTCTCGACGCCTGCGTGCGTACACTGCCGCTCATGGCGAAGGGGGGCGCGGTCGTGTTCGACGACTACAACGGTCTGATGGACCTCGGTGCGCGGCTCGCCATCGACGAGTACCTGCGCGATCACCACTTGCCGGCGCCGAGCCCACTCGCGGAGTGCTCGGCCTATCTGCGGATGTGACATGAGCCGCGAGCCCGTCGACATCATCATCCTCGCCTACAACCGGCTGTCGCACTTGCAGCGAATGGTGGATGCGATCGCGGAGCGCACGCAGTACCCGCACCGCATCACGATCGTCGACAACGCCTCGCAGGCTGACGTGCGCGCCTGGCTGTACGAGCAGCGAGCGCGCTTTCACCAGGTCATCTTCAACCCGAAGAACCAGCACCTCGGCGGGCTGCAACGCGGCATCGAGGCCACCAGCGGTGAGCGCTTCATCGTCTCGGACGCAGATCTCATTCCGCCGCCCACGATTGCCGGCCGCTGCTGGCTCACTCGGCAGAGCGACCTGATGGATCGCCATCCGGACTTCGGGATGATCGGCTGCCGCATCGTGGGCGGACCGATGCCGCCCTGGCATATCCCCGGCGGTGCGGAGACCAAGCTCGTCGACGGCGAGATCATGGAGGGCTCGACGGGGGTGTGGTTGAACCTGATCCGCCGCCCAGCTCTCCAGGTTCCGTTCGAGTCCGACGGGATGACCTGTCACGCGATCCGGCGGGCGGGCTTCCGCGTGGGCGTCGGCGCCGACCTCCAGTGCGATCACCTCGGCGACGAGGACGTGTGGCGCTTCCCGGATTACCTCGCGCGCAAGAACGCGCAGAACGGCCTCGGCGTTGTCTATGCGCCGTACGCCCACGTCGCGGACGTACCGCGCCCGCCGAGCCTGCTCGAATGCGCGCTCGCGGCCGCTCACCTCGACGAGCTCGAGAGCCGGGGCATCGCGCTGACCGAGACGGTCGAGCTCGGCGCGGGGACGAGCGAGCCGGTGATCTCGGCCGTCGAGGCCGTTCTCGGAGCGGGCCTCGGGGTACGCGAGCCGCGGGACTGGGAGCTTGCTGTCGAGGGTCGGCGCGCGCCGTGGAGCGACGCCAGCGTCGGTGCGGTCTCGGTGCACATGGGGGCGGGCCACGATGAAGGAGTGCTCGCGGAGGCCCTACGCATCGCCGCGCGCGCGGTCGTGGTGACGACGCCGGCGCAGAGCCTCACCGTTCCCGCCGGCTTCGAGCTGCGCGAGGTGCGGCCCCCGAACGACACCGTACTCTCGCTCGCCAAGGTGGCGGATCGGTCGCGGCGACTGCGCGCGATGGTCGGCTACACGTCACTCGAGCAGCGCACCGAGTGGCTCGGACTGTTTCGCCACGCTCGGTTCGGCGCGCGTCACCTGCGCATGTACGTGCTGACGCGTGCCATCGGGGCGAGCCACCCGGCACCCGCTCCCCGGTGCCAACGCTGCAACGGAGAGCTGCGGGGCGATCGGTGCGAGTGCGGCGCGCTGCGGCGGCGCACGGGGCCCCGCGCGTACAAGCCGCCGTTCGGTCGCACGTGGCTCGGAGCCATCGGTGCGAAGCTGACGCAACTGTCACGCGCCGCCTCCATGTTCGTGCGCGTGCGCCCGGAGAAGCGCTGATGCCGATCCTGCGCAAGTTCCGTGGTGACACGTACGGGAGCGACTACGCGGACTACCTGACGAAGCGCACGCGTCTGGGTGGCTTCCTGCTGTTCAAGCTCTGGATCCCGCACACCGTGAGCAAGCTCCGGGGGCGCGTCCTCGATTTCGGGTGCGGCATCGGCGACATCCTCGCGCGCTGCCCTCAGGGCTCGGTCGGGCTCGAGATCAACGACGCCGCCCGCGAGCTGTGCGTAAAGCGTGGCCTCGACGTGCGGCCCTATGATCCAGCGTCCGACCGGTACGAGCTGCGCGCCTTCACGCCGGGCTCGTTCGACACGTTCCTCATGAGCCACGTACTCGAGCATCTCGAGGAGCCCGCGACCGTGCTCCGCACGCTGATGGCCGCCTGCGACCGGCTCCAGATCCCGCGCCTCGTGTTCAAGGTGCCCGGTGCGGCCGGCTTCAAGATCGACAAGACGCACGTGACGTTCATCGACCGCGCGTTTCTCGCAAAGCACGACCTGCTCTCGACGCCAACCTATGCGGTCCGCGAGCTGACCTACTTCCCGGTGAACGTGCGACGCATCGGTGACTACTTTCCGTACCAGGAGACGATCATCGTCTACGAGCGCCGGCGGTGACCCAGCGCCGGCCTGCGATTCCGCCGGTGGTGCGGCGGTGGGGCCCGTGGGTGGTCGGAGCCATCATCCTTGCCATCGTCATCACCCGGGTGCCGTTCGCGGCATTCAGCGATGCGATGACGCAAGGGCCGATCGTCGCCCTCGCTGCCGCCAACGTCGTCTCTGCCGTCGTCACGCTCTGCACCGACTCGTTCGCGACGTGGCTCGGCCTACGCACGATGAATGTGCGAAAGCCGCTCGCCACCGTCGTGGCCGTGCGTGGCGCGACCTACCTCCTCTTCCTCATCAACTACACCGTCTGGCAGGGCAGCTTTGGCTACTACCTGTACCGGAGCGGCATCTCGGGCCTGCGCGCGACGGGGGTGACACTCCTCCTTGCGGGTACGAACCTCGCGATGCTGCTCGTCGTCACCGGCCTCGCCTACGCGACGCAGGATGTGGTGCCGCCGTATCCCGCGATGACGATCACGCTCCTGGTCGGCATCATCGGCTACGCCGCCTATCTCGTGCTCGTCGCGGTGAAGCCCGCGTTCCTGGCGCGCCGCGAAGTGCTGGCGCCGATGTTCGAGATCGGGGTGAAGGGCAACCTCATCGCAGTTGCCGGCCGCATCCCGCACGTGATCTTCATGATTCTCGGCATGTGGTTCGCGCTGCGCGTGTGGGGCATCGCGGTCCCGCTCGCCGCCGGCCTCGTCCTCGTACCGATCGTGATCCTCGCGTCCGTGATTCCGATCTCTCCGGCAGGGCTCGGCACCGTGCAGGCCATGTTTCTCTTGTTCTTCACCCCATACGCGGATGGCGCCACGCCCGAGGCGCGTACCGCCATCGTCCTCGCGTTCTCGGTCGCGCAGTTCGTCCTCGGCGTCGGCGCGTCGCTCTTGCTCGGAGCGACGTGTGCCGCGGTCGCGCGCAAGCTCGACGTGGAGCCGCCGCCCGCGAAGGCCGACGCGTGAAGCCGCGCGCCATCCTCGCTCTCGGCGCGCTGGGGTTCGTGTTGTTCGCGTACCCCGGGTTCATGAGCACGGACTCCGTGGTCCAGCTCGCCGAGGGGCGGTCGGGACTGCGCACGAACCCGCATCCGCCGTTCATGGCGTTCCTGTGGGGCTGGCTCGATCTGATCGTCCGGGGCCCGCTGACCATGTTCCTGCTGCAGGGCGGCTTGGTTCTCGGCGCACTCTATTCGCTGTTCCGGCGCGTGATCCAGTCCGAGCGGCGTGCGGCGGCGGCGGCGGTCGGCGTGTTGCTGTTCCCGCCGGTCCTGACGACGATGGGCGTGATCTGGAAGGACTCGCAGATGGCAGCGTGGCTCCTCGCGGGCGCGGCCTGTCTGCTTTCAGAGTCACGCCGGATTCGCATCGGTGGGCTCGCGCTCCTGATCGGTGCCTGCGCGTTCCGCCATAACGCGCTCGCGGCGGTTGTTCCGCTCGTCGGCATGCTGTTCACGTGGCAGCCAGGCGCACGCTTCGTGAAGCGCTATGCGACCTCCGGTGCGGCCGCGATCCTCGTCGTGCTGCTCGCGTTTGGCCTGAACCGCGTGCTCACGGTGAAGGCCAAGTACGTGTCCCCGGCCATCGTCGACATCATCGGTGTGCTCCAGTACACGCACGATCGCTCCGATGACGAGATGCGCGAGATCCTGCGCGGGACGCCTTATCGCCCGACCGAGAACATCCACGCTGGGGCTCGCAAGGTCTACTCCGCGCGCAATCCGTACTTCATCGACCACGGCGACGACCGCTTCTTCGATCAGCCGGTCACGCAGGAGCATCGCGACTCGTTCCAGCGCGCATGGAAGGAGCTGATAGCGAGCGATCCGGGGGCGTACTGGCAGCACCGCCTCGCGAGCTTTCGCCAGCTCATGGGCCTCACCGACGATCCCTTGTGGTCGCCGGTCTACATCGCGTTCGTGCAGTCCCCCGATCATCCCGCTTTCATCGACTTCGACGAGCTTCCGTCAGGGCTACAGACCAAGCTCGGCGTCTGGTTCGATACGCTCGCGCAGGAGACCCCGCTCTTTCGCCCCTACGTCTACGCGCTCCTCGCGTTGCTCCTGCTCGTGCTCGCGTGTCGTGATCGCGTGACGTTCGCGATCCTGGCGAGCGGGCTCCTCTACCAGCTCACGTTCCTTTTCGGCGCCGGCACCCCCGACTTCCGGTACTCGCACTGGATGGTCTGTGCGACGTGCGTCGCGACGGTGATGCTCTTCGCGCAGCGGTTGAGGAAGGCATGACGGTCCTCCCGCGCATCAGCGAGTGGTGGAAGGCTCGTCCGCCCGGGCATATCCTCGCGCTCGCGGCTCTCTTCGCGGTCCTGGCCTCGTACCCCGGCTACTTCACGATCGAGGGGCTCGACGAGTGGGGGGATGCGCGATTCGGCGCCGTCAGCGACTGGAATTCGCCGGCGTTCAGCCGCCTCTTGCGGGTCACGTCGTTCGTCAGCGCCGGCCCGGCGCTCGTGCTCGCGATCCAGGTCGTGCTCTTGCTGCTCGGTGCCTTCGAGCTGTATCGCCGCACCGAACCTCCTCGACGCGCGGCGCTGCTCGCGGCGATCCTCGTGCTCGCGCCGCCGGTGTTCGTCGGCATCGCGGTGATCGGCCGCGACTCCATGCTCGTCGCCAGCTTGCTCGCGGGCTACGCGCTTCTCGGCGCTCGACACCCGGGCTCGATGGCGGCCGGCGCGATCCTGCTCGTCTTCGGCGCCGCGCAGCGCGAGGCCGCACTGATCGCGGTCGTGCCCCTCGTCCTCGGGGCGCTCGTGCCACACCTCACCGGGTCGCGCGTGCGTCGCGGCGGGATCGCACTCGGGGCCGCGGTCGGCATCTCGCTCGTGGCGATCGGCGTCGACCACCTATGCGTCGAGAACCGCACGCTGCGCACCGAGGCCCTCGCGGCGGTCTACGACATTGCCGGGACCCTCCAGGACCTGACCGAAGACCAGATCGCCAGCGAGATCGCGGCGCAACACATCGAGACCGTCGCGCCCCCCCAGGCGCGCTCCCTGCGCAGCGTGGTTCGTGACCCCGGTCGGGCCGGCCTCGTGTTCGGGGTCGATACCCTGGCGCAGCGCGAGGCGTTGATCGCCGCCCGCGACGAGATCGTTGCTTTGCATCGCGGGGCGTACATCGCGCACCGGATGCGGCACGCGAGGGGACTCCTCGGGCTGCGCGCCAGTCGCGACCTGCAGCCCGTATACACGCGCTTCACCGTGTTGCCCCCGACGCAGGATCCGATGCGGCATCGCGCATCTCACTCTCCGTTGCAAGCGGGCGTGATCTTCCTCCTGGAGCTTCTGAACTACGCGCGTGTCTACACACCCGCGATCTATCTCGTGCTCGCGCTCGGGCTCCTCGTCGTCATGGTGCGTCGGCGGGCCTGGCCCCTCGTCGCACTCCTCGCGAGCGGTCTCCTGCACGAGATCGGTCTCGTCTTCACGACGACGAACGTCGACTACCGTCAGTCGCTCTGGCTGGTCGTGGTCGCCGTCTTCGCGCTCGCTTCGGTTTCGGCCCGGAGGATAGCGAGCTCGCGTGTGAGCTGAGTCACCTTGTGCTGAAGGTCAACGAACTTCGCGTAGTAGTGGATCAGCACGAAGAGCACCGAGACGATCGCGACATACATCACGAGATCCGCGCCGCGGCCGACGCCGACGAGCAAGGCGATCTCGTTGGTCGTCTCCGGCACCACCACCGCGACTGCGCCAACGCCGAGCAGCGCGAACAGCGTCACGATGTGAAACGGCAGCCGGTTCCGCTTGAGGAAGATGAACCAGCCCGACGCGGCCAGTCCGAGCAGGAGGAGGACGCGGATGATCATGCGGCGCGGAAGAAGTAGTCGAAGAGGATCCGGATCGCCTGCATGCCGCCCTGGCCCTTGGCCATCGAGTGCGCGGTGTACTTGATGGTGCAGGGCACCTCGACGACACGCACGCCGCTCGACTTGATCTTGCGCAGGATCTCCGACGCGTGAGCCATGCGGTCCTGGGTGATGCGGAGCTTCGGTGCGACCTCGGCGCGAAACGCCCGCAGGCCACAGTGCGCGTCGGTCAGCTTCAAGCCAGAGAGGCGGTTCGACATCACGACCGCGCTCTTCAGGAGCACCATGCGCTTCTTCGTGGCGCCATCGACGCTGCCGAGGAAGCGCGAGCCGAGCGCGACGTCGGCGTCCTGCAGCGCCTCGATGAGGACAGGGATGTCGTCTGTCGACATCTGACCGTCGGCGTCGAACGTGACGAGGTACTTCGCGCCCTGCCGGATCGCGAAGTCGATGCCCGTCTGCAGCGCGGCGCCCTGTCCTAGGTTCACCGCGTGGCGGAGGACCTTCACGCCGGGCTGCCGGGCGTGCACGGCCGTGTCATCGCGCGAGCCATCATCGACGACCACCACGGACCAGCCCTCGCGGGCGACGCCGGCCACGACATCGGCCACGACCCTGCCCTCGTTGTAGGCAGCGATCACGACCCACGTATCTGTCCGGCGCGGGACCATCCGGAACGTATATAGGCATCGTGCCGCGGGTGAGGCAAGTCCTCAGAATCGGGGGGCGAGTGCCTCGGCGAGCAAGCAGCGGTCGATGGCGCAGATGACGATCGCCTGGTTCTCGGTCGTCATCGGGGAGATTCGCACGTAGCGGTCGTGCTCGGCCCGCTCGACTCCCGCGCTCGAGATGATCCAGGCCTCGGAGAACAGCGAGCGCGAATCGCCCTTGATGGAGATGGGGATGCGGTCGTATTCGTCGGTGTTGCCGCGCTGGACCCGGGGCGCGATGAGCCGGTCGTGCTCGTACCAGGCGACGAGGAGCGGTCGGCCATCGAACGGCTTGGTGTCGACCCCATGCACCACGAGCCGCGCCGAGAAGCCGGTGGCGCCGACATCCTCGAGACGACGCACGAAGCCCTCGAACTGCAGGCGGGCGGCCACGGGCTGCGACGCCCAGATCGATGGCGCCCGTGCGGCGCGAAGGTGCTCGGGGGTCAGGCCCGTGCTCTCGAACCGAATATCGACACCGGGGTTGGGGTCGAGCTTGCGGAAATCCGTCGCGAAGTCGATGTCGCGCAGCCCGAAGACCTCGATGGCGAGCAGCTGGCGGAAGGCGGCCGCGCCCCAGTCCTCGCCGAACCGATACGGGTTCGGCAACATCGCCTGATACGGAACGACCGTCGCGATCGTGCCCTTGGGGGTCTCCCTCACCCGCGCCATCCGGTCCTCGAACTCCGCATGAATCGGCGCATAGGTCGCGAGCGCGATGCCCCACGAGACGATGTGCGTTCCGACCGCGATCGCGATCAGGGCGTAGCGGAGCGGGCGGGAGCTCGCGAGCCAGCGGTAGTAGGGGAGGATGGCGACGACGGCCACGAGCGCCGCTGGCAGGAATGATTCGTCGGAGTAGTTCGGACCGAACAGGCCGAAGGCGGCCAGACCGGCCGTGACCAGCGCGAACTTCAGGGTGAGCGATGAGTCAGGCAGCAAGGACGCGCGCTCGTCTGCGTTGGCCGGGCGAAGCCCTGGCCAGCGTCGCTCGATGACGAGCTTGGCGAGAGCAAGGAGCGCCGCCACCGAGACCAGGGCCCCCGTCTGGCGCAGCGGCACGATCAGGAGGTTCAGGTTCTGCTCCAGGCCGCGCGAGAACACCCGTCGTACTTCCAAGAATGGAACGTCGAACAGGCCCGCGACCGCGCCAACGCATGCCGCACCCGCGCCGAGGTACATCCAGCGGGCGCGCTGCGAGCGAGGGATACGGCGCAGGAGCGCGACGGCCGCGAGCGCGGTCGCAACGCCGGTCTGGCGCGTTCCGGCCCCGGCGCAGAAGGCCGCGAGAATGAAGAGCGCGTGAGCCCAGCGCGGCGGGCTCCATACGCCCCGCAAGGCGCCCAAGACCCACACCGAGAGCGCCGACGTGTAGATCCATGTCGCGGCGAACGTGCGGTGGAAGTAGAGCAAGCCGGGGCGCGAGTTCGCGATCCACACGAACGCGGAGCCGAGCGCCAGGGCCAGGACGTCGTCTTCGTCGCCGAGCCGCGGCATCCGGCCGAACGCGAGGGTGAAGATGCCGATCACGAGCCCGAGCGCGACCAGCGGTGAGATCACCGCGTGCAGTACTGGCACGCTGACGATCGAGTAGGAGACGGCATCGGGGACCGTCCAGTGCTCGGCGGCCAGCCGGAGGATCCGCGACAGTCCAGCCAGGTGACTGAACCGCTGGTCCCACATCGGCGCGGCCCAGTCCTCACCGGCAATCGGGAACAACCACGACAGCACGCCATGCATGGCCACGAAGGCAAGCGCACCGACCAGTGCCAACGTCCTCACGCGGCGCGGGGTCATCGCCAGTACCTCCCCACGTGCCAGCACTCGTCAGGCGTGCACATCGCGGCCGCATAGACCGTACGACACGCGATCTTCACCGGGATGATGGGCCCGATGGTGATATCGGGATCGGACACCGGGTCGACGCGAACGGTGGTGCCGCAGCCGTAGACGTAGGTATCGACGAGATCCGGCGGGACGCTCTGGTCCCACACCTGGATGTAGGGCTGCCCCCGATCGTCGTCGTGCCGGAGACCGTCGATGAACTCGAGCGAGCTCGGGGTCCAGTCGATGACGAGGAAGGGGCGGTGCTTCGGATCTTCGAACTCGGTGCGCTCGACCTGTACCGTGTAGCGCACGAGCTTGTGCCCCGCGTGCTCGCCGAGGCCATCGAACGCGATCGCCCGCCGGAGCTGGACGAGATCCCACTCCCAGAACGTGGGGATGTACCGCATCGGTGCGATCTTCGCGGCCGCGTCCGGCGGCAACGGCGGGTCGAAGACGCGCCTGGCCACGTAGGACTCCGATGGGGTTGGCTCCGCCCAGCGCGTGCGCCGGTCGAGGACGATTCCGCTCAGGTCGTAGACCTCGTTGCCGACATACTGCCGGAGCGACGCGTAGCGGAAGTCGTCGCCCCACCACCAGCGCGTGCGCTTCCACATGGTGTACGGCGGGACTTTGGCCTCCGTGTCGTCGGGCGCGCTCTCGAGGATCGCGATGCGGCGATCGTTCTCGCGCTTGCCGACGGCGTACACGTAGACGAAGCGCACCGCGTGATAGGCGAACAGGCCGGCGCAGATCCAGACGACGAGGCGCCGCGCGGTCGCCTCGAGAAAGGCGTAGTCGACGACGATCGCGAGCGCGATGACGACGAGGACGCCCGGGGCGAGGAAGAGCCGCTCGCCGACGGTGGGCGACGCGAACAGCGTGACGACGATCGAGCCCGTTGCGAGGACGATGCAGCCGATGGCGATCAGCGCGGGTGTCTCGAGCGCCCGCAGCTTCTCGCCGCGGGCGCGGGTGGCTCCGATGGACGCGAGGAGTGCCACGAGCGTGAGGTGTGTCGCGAGCTGGACCTCGACGACGAAGTCCACGATCACCTCGAAGCAGCCGGCGAGGCCGCGTTCGGAGAGCATCACCAGCGGCGTGTTGCGCGTGGCCATGCCGGCGTAGCGCTCGCGCTGGCCGGGCGCGAAGAAGAGCATCGGGTAGCCGACGAAGATGCCGAGCGCCCCGGCGATCATCCACGGGCGGAGGCGGCCCTGCTTCCACGCGTAGCCGACGAAGATCAGCATCGCGACCATCGCCGTGGGGCCGGTGTGCTCGTTGCTCATGCCCGCGAACCAGCCGAGCACGAACATCGGTACGATCAGCCAGTGGCGCGCGCGGTCGTCGGGGTTGGCGAGCGCGATGCGATACGGCACGAACAGCCACAGCGTCGTCGCGAAGGCCCAGAGGTAGTTCGTCGCGAACGGCCGGTAGAAGTACACGACGCCAGGGATCGGGATCGCGATCCAGATCGCGACCTGGATGAAGAGGAGGAGCTGCAGGTCCCGGTAGGTCGGCCGGGGCAACCGCGCGAAGGCGAGGGCGAACGCAGCGACGAGCAGCCCGATCTGGACGAGCGGCGTGACCACGAGATGGATCACCGGCGGCCCGTTGACGAGCATCAGGAAGACGTCGCCGACGCGCGGATTGAAGTGGAAGTAGTTGTAGCTCGCGTACTCCCAGATCGAGGCGAGCGTCAGGGGGTGATGCCGGTGCCACGTGAGCTGGTACCAGTCGTCCAGCAGGACGGGCGCGTTCCAGGCCTGGATGAAGAACAGCAGCCACAGGAGGCCGATCGCAGCAGCGAAGACGGCGGGCTCCCGGCGGGCGGACACGACGGGGTGGTGTATCGCACGTCCCCGGCAGGTTCGCTGCGTCCGGGAGTGGCCTCTGTGTTATGGAGGGGCGGCATGCGCCCGGTCCTGTCGATCGTCGCCCCCGCGTACAACGAGGAGCGGAATCTGCCTGCCTTCCTCGCGGCGATCATCCCGGTCCTCGAGAAGATCGGCGAGACGTTCGAGATCGTCTTCGTGAACGACGGCAGCCGCGACGGCACCCTCGGCATGCTCGCCGCCGCGGCGTCGCAGGACCCGCGCGTGAAGGTCGTCGGCCTCGCCCGCAACTTCGGCAAGGACGTGGCGCTGTCGGCGGGCCTCGCGCACGCGACGGGGCAGGCGGTGATCCCCATCGACTGTGACCTGCAGCATCCCGTCGAGTTGATCCCCGAGTTCGTCGCGAAGTGGCGCGAGGGCTACGACATGGTGCTCGGCGTGCGCAGCAAGCGCGACGAGGAGGGGTTCCTCCGGCGGACGGCCTCGCGCACCTACTACAAGATCATGCGCTGGATGACGTCGGTGGAGATTCCTCCGAACGCGGGCGACTTCCGGCTGATCGACCGCAAGATCATCGACGTGATCGTGAAGATGCCGGAGCGGCACCGCTTCATGAAGGGCATCTTCGCGTGGCCCGG
>LNFM01009407.1_pt1 | contig 14237 bp, 10 predicted proteins | sample 596031 | NCBI WGS metagenome assembly LNFM01 (sample SAMN04254537, study PRJNA301005) | activated carbon metagenome | isolation source: dual media filters at the Ann Arbor, Michigan drinking water treatment plant | place: USA: Ann Arbor
CAATGCCGCTTTGTTCCGCTTCGCCGGACAACATTTTTTCACGCCGAGCGTCGCGCCGCCGGTGCTCATGTTCGCGATCACCGCCATCATTGGCACCGCGATCACTTTCGTTCTGCTGAAGCTACTGCGTGAGGCGCATGGAGACGAGGGTGAAGCGGCCGTGGCCGTGGCGTTCCCGAGCCTGCTGCTAAACGCGTTGCTCACCTACGATTTCGCCACGATCTTTCCCAATCTTGATGGGGCCTTAGATGGAGTCTATGGCGCGATGGCGATGGTTTATTCGGCAGCGATGGTGTTCACTGGACTCTTTATGACGCGGTTGGCGGACAAAGATCTGCGCCTTTGAGGCGACGCGATTTGGGCTATCTATGGCCTGCGCCCAGCGGCCTGATGCCGCCATCGTGTGAAACAGCCAAGCTCGCATCTACGCGATGCACACCGGGCCTTGTGTCACCGACGACGCCGGTACCATGCAGCACAACTGCTCACCGTACCGCTATCGCGTCAGTGCACGCTCATGCCCTCTAATCAGTGCGACATGAACACAGGCACTTGCGCGTTTTCAATCACGGCCCGCGTGACGCCGCCGAAGATCCATTCCCGGAGCCGCGCGCGACCATAGCCGCCCATGACGATGAGGTCGGCGCCGATGCGGGCAGCGCCTTCCATCAGAATGTCACTGCTGTCGCGGCCCAAGCCGTCGAGATTGCGGACTTCGACTTTGAGGCCCCGGCGGGCCAAATGCGCAGCGATATCGGCGCCGGGCGCGGGTCCCACCCCGTCGACGCTCGGTTCCGCGTCAACGGTCATGATGGTGACGAGGTCGGCCTTATCGAGCAACGGCACCGCATCAGCCAACGCACGCGCGGCCTCGCGTTTGCCGTTCCAGGCAACAACGACATTGCGTCCGAGCTCTGGTCCCTTCCAGCTTGGTGGTACAAGCAAGACTGGCCGTCCCGAACCGAACAACACGCCTTCAAATACAGCGATGCGCCAATTGTCACCGCCGGGACGCATCATCACAGTGAGGTCGGCATGACGAGCGTGAACCGCTGCATCTCCCGCGGCGAGCCCAGAGGCGACAACCAGTTCACGCACCGCAATCGCGCGTTCAGAGCGCTTAATGCGAGCATCGAGAAGGGCCCGCTCCTTTGCAAAGCCTTCGCGGGCCTGAGCAAGGACCTCAGTCCACATCGCCGTCACCATGACGCCTTCAAAGGTGTAAATGGGCTCCGGCTCTAGTTCGAGAAGCACGGCTGTCAGATCCGCGTCCGATACGGACGCCAGCTTTTCAGCGGCGGCGAGTGCGGGTTCGTCCTCGCTGACCGAAAACAGCGAGACCGCGATATCCTTGAACATCTGACCCTCCTTCGGGGATGCCTTGAGTTCGCTCAAAGCTTAAGCGAGCCTATAGCACACAGCGCGATGCTTGGCTTTTTCTCAGCGCCAATGCGCTGATTAATGTGTTACCCGCGCGATCAAGTCGCTCAGGCGGCACTCACGCGCTCATGCCGGACGACCTATTGTTTGAGCGGAACGGCGTAGGTTGGGGGCCATCAATGCCAGGGCCGCCCACATTATTCTAGCGTAGCAAGTAGGCAACGTAGACCGCGTATAAGGTTAGCAAGACAGCGCCCTCAAACCGCGTGATGCGCTTGCCGGTCATAGCGAATACCATCAGCAGCACGGCGCTGCCGATGAGCGCGACCCAGTCGATGAGACCAATATCGGCCGGAATAGCAATCGGGTTGATGATCGAGGTGACGCCTAAAATGCCGAAGATATTGTAGATGTTCGAGCCGACAATGTTGCCGAACGCGACATCCGAGCGGCCCTTCAACGCCGCCGCCAATGTTGCGACCAGTTCCGGAAGCGAGGTGCCGATCGCAACGATCGTCAGTCCAATCACCGTCTCCGACACGCCCGCAAGCCGCGCGGTCGTGATCGCACCCTCAACCAACAAATCAGCGCCCCAGACCAAAAGGCCCAGGCCACCAAGCGCAAACAGGACTGACTGCCATAGTTTTTGCGGGGCCGGATCGTGCGTGTGGCTTTCTTCTTTATGCATCTCAGCGGCCGCGCCGCCCCGGCGCTCAATGCGCCAAATTGCAAAAACGTAGAGCACGAGCGCCGTTACAAGCAGGGCGCCGATCCAACGATTAAGCTCGCCAAACAGTGCGGCGATGAGGGCAAGAGCTATAGACGCGACAATAACAATCGCCCCGTCGCGGCCGACCGCCGCCGGGTTCGCGGCGAGAGGACGAATAAGCACAACGATTGCGAGGATCAGCAGGATATTGCCGATATTGGAGCCCACCACATTGCCGATGGCGATGCCGGGCGAGCCGCGCAATGCAGCATCCACGCTGGTCATGAGTTCTGGGGTGGAGGTGCCAAAGCCAACGAGGGTCAGACCAATAAGAAGCTCTGACAGACCAAAGCGCCGTGCGACGCCGACGGCGCCCCGAATGACGCCTTCACCGCCAAGCGCCAGCAAAGCGAGACCCGCTACTATCTGAACAGCAACTTCCATAATACCCGCGCGCGTTTGTGAAGTGGTCGTGTTCAGCCAGAGCCGAGATGGCAGCGGCGCCGCCCCCTGACTCGCGCTGTGGCTAGCAAAGCCGGGAGCCTTAGTCACCGTCCGTGAAGACCGTAAGGCGCTCATAGCCTGTCGTACGACGAAGTAGGCCGTCCGGCAGTGAAGGACCACGGCACGCCGTAGCGTACAAAATTACGACCGGCTTGACCGCTCAAATCTTGCCGCCGGTAATGGTGCATGATGCAAGGCCGGCAGTCGCCGGCCATAATCATTGGCAAGCTTCGTAGGAAGCCAATTTAAAGCGAGTGCCTGGGCACTCGACGTTGAAACCTGTCACGCGGCTTTCTGATAGGGCGCGCCCGTTTCAATCGGCAAAGAAGGGTCGCGCGACCATTCGTTCCAAGACCCGAAATAGATACTGACATTCCTGATGCCGGCTTCCTCCAGCGCCACGAATGTATTGGACGCACGCGCGCCCTTGAAACAGTAGATGATGACCGGCGTTTCGGGCGTGATGCCGACGGTCGCGCATTCTGCAAGAATCTCGGCGGGTGATTTAAACATCTGACCTGCCGGCGTCGGCTTCATCATCCGGTACCATTCGACCCAGACCGCACCCGGTATCCTGCCTTTTCGAGGACAGTAGTCCTTGCCATATGGCGACGAGCTTTCGCCGATCCATTCATCGACATCTCGCACGTCGAGCTTGACGATGCGCTTGTCCGCAAGCGCCAGCTTCATCGCCTCAACGTCAACCAGAATACGCCCTGGCTCAGACGGAGATGGGAATCGCTTCGCGGCGGGCGTCTCTATACCGGCAGAGACAGGCAGGCCCGCCGCACTCCAAGCGGCGAAGCCGCCGTGAAGCACTCGGATTTTCGGATAACCGAGATATCGCAAGAGCACGTAGCCGCGGCAGGATTGGCCAAAGCCACTCTCCATAGATTGCTCATAAATGATCGCGGTCTCCGTGCCGGACAAACCCGCGTTACCGAAAGCTTCGGCGAACTTGTCTCGCAGTGCGGCCAAGCCTCCAGCCGAGGAGGTTGCGAGATAGGTGAAGACATCCCGGACATTGACGGCCCTGGGGATGTGCGCCTCCGCAAACTGCCCTGGGTCGCGCGTGTCTATAAGCACGACCGGCTCGGACCTCATGAGTTCGTCCAGCTCACCTGGAAGGATAAGTACATCGCCTGACATGAGTGCCTCCGTCGCTGGCGAAGGCTCCCGCAACTGCCCGTTCAGGGTATTGATCGGCGTCAACAGTATCCGCCCTTCGATTCCTACCGTGTACTAATGACGGCTCTGGGCCATCGCCGGGCGTAGCGCGAATTTCGCCTGGCGGCGAAGTCGACACAAACGAGACGCTCGCGCCCTACCCGGTTAAACGGCGCGCCATCGCCGAACGTTGCCGCTCAGCGTTGCTCCTGCCAGACAAGCGGTCCGTCTAAAGTGCTCGATCGAATTTCGAATTCGTCTGCACTTCGCCGCAGCAGGCCATCTCGCGCAAACTTTTTGGCCGCCTCGAGATCGCCATTCCAGGGGCTGCTGCTCACGTGCGAGCGCCTCTTGAAGTAGACGATGACATAGTGGGTCCTGTTGCTCACGGTAACAAAGCATCAGTCGCGCTGGCGCCGACATCAAGGCGGGCGGCGCGCTGTCGCCTTTACCGCCATACGCAGTTCCTTCTACACACGACGCGTCTCAGTCTGGCTTTGAATCTTCCTCGGCTTCGCCGGCGCGGAGTGTTTCGAGCTGCTCCACCAACAATTGCTGAAGAATGACTTGGGTTTTGGCGTCCACCGGCGCCGCAAGTTGAACGCGCATGCGTGCGATGTTTGCGCGAGCGATAAAGGCATCCATTGGGGTCATGAGAGCCCCCCCCCTTAAAACGAGGCGAACCGACGAACGGGATGTGTCGCACGACTGGTCACTGAATTCTGTGCGCAAGCGCACACTGTTGCAGGCATGTGTGCAGCGAATGGTCCGATGACCGCATGGGGCCAAGCTACGTCAGCCGGCCATTTTTCCGACCGGCCTGCCCTCTCCAATACGGTCACTGATTTAGCATCTGCGGCAAAGACTTGGTCTCGCCGAAAGTCGTCGTTCCTGGGCACCTCATTGGATCGTCGCAAGTGCCCCTTCAACAGTGTAAGCTTCAATTATGGCTCGATTGGAATTCTACGGCGCCATTTTCATCGTCGTTCTCGGCTCACTGCTGCACTTTACCTACGAGGCTGCAGGCCAAGCATGGTGGGTCGGGATTATCTCAGCTACGAATGAAAGTGTTTGGGAACACCTCAAACTTGCGTTCTGGCCAGGCGCCATCTGGACGCTGTTGCTTAGGCTAATGCCCATCCGTCGACCGAAAAATTTCTGGTCCGGTCGCGCAGCCTCACTCGCGCTGATGCCCTTGGCGATTGCACTAGGATTTTACGGCTACACCGCACTGCTTGGCGGTCATTCGCTCATCCTGGACCTTGCACTGTTCGTCGCCGCTATCGCATGCGGTCAGGCCGTTGCGGTCGGCTTCTATACTGCTCCTAACTTGGGCCGCGGCTCCGAGGCAGCGGCATTGGTACTGATCCTTATCATGCTAGCTGCGTTTTCGGCCCTCAGCTTCATCGAGATCGATGTGCCGCTTTTCCAACCCCCAGCCGAACACACCCGATAATCGGTCATCACCCGAAAGACTGCGCCGCTCGAAACCTGCCTGTCGCGGCGTCTACTAGTCCACGGCCATTTGTCGCCGAAAGCGGTCGTTGCGCGCCCTTACTGCTGGCGCGCTTACACATGACACGTCCAGGCCATTCGCACGCGGGAAGGTCATCGTGCGGGCGTCTCCGCTTGCGGCGTGGTGCAGGGCCGACTCGCCGATACGGCGAGGCGTTCGCAGACACTTTCTACAAGGTCGAACTGCGTGCGGTGCCAGCCAAGATAATAGGCCTGCATCTGGCGGAGTTCTTCGGCGGAGTCGCGAAACGAAGGGTCTGCCAGCATGTTGGCGAAGTCATAGGCGTCGACGTCCGCCAGCGCCGAATAGAACGACGCGTCAACGGTCGAACTCTCATCAACATCCACTTTCGCTTCGGCGCTCAATGTGTAGTGGCGCGTGAAGGCGGGCGCCATGGCGGTCTGCAATGACCGGATGTGCAGAAAGCCGGTCGCGCTGTCGGAAACGATCTGGTCGTAGTCAACGAGCGCGGCGCGAAGGGCTTCGTCATTGATCAAGTCAAATTGTCCGCTCGACGTTAATTCGACATATGTGCCCGATCGACCCGCCAATTGCTGATAGTGATACCCCCAGCGCAGGCCGTCCCTGAAGCGGTCGGCGTCTGCTGGCGCGACAGCGCGGTGGGCGAGCGAGCGTACGACCGCGTCCAGTCCGTCATAATCACGCGAAACATCGTCGATGTTCACCAACGAAGAAGCACGCAGGCGACTGAAATCAGACTGTAGCCGGTCGAGGATCAAGGCTTCCCGCGCACGATCGAGCCGGGCTGCGTTCCAGTTATTGACCTGCAGACCGATGAACACGCCGATCACGACGATGACGAAATCAATCGCGATAGCAGTCCATTCCTGTTTACGCAGGTGCGCGACTACACGGCGCAAAAGCATCTGGATCCCCCCATTCACTAGGAGCGGAGTATGAAGGACTTCGCGGTGATATGCCAAACCGGGCGAGTGCCAAATCAACGACCCCCGTGGGCCAGCGATGCCCGAGTCGCCATTTTCTTACGAAGGGCTGGGTCGATACAATTGTGTCGCCGGTAATGATGCGGGCGCTGATCGCCGTTGTCGGACGTTGTCTGTTCGGGCCTCCTCGCCTCCAGTCCCGAGGTTTCTCAAACGGCCCGAGCGCTGTGCAGCGTGTTGTCGGCGCTGGCGCTGCGTTGCGACCTCGGCCGAGCGCCTAGTCAGCAAGTGAGCGAAGCGGAAGCGCGGCGATCAGGCACTGCGTCCGAGGTCGGGTATCAAACGGACGTTTCAAAGCGAAAGCGACAGACCGCAAAGGGCCACACTCGCCCCGATCGACAAATTCCGTCAACGGCGTGGTCGATCGAATGCGGTCAATCGCTTAGCACCCGCAGCAACGGCGCGATCTCGCCGGAAGGCGACATTCTGCGCGCAAACGAACTCGGGGTGGGCGGTTGCACGAACCCCGCGGAAACGGCCCGTTTCCGGATCGCGATCGAAGCAAGAACGAGGCGTGCTTCATGACGCAATTCCAACGCCCAATCGATTGCACCACTGAAGGCCCGATCGGCAATGCACCGCGCCATCCAACCCTTTAGCGCGGTATTGGCGTCAAGGGTGGCGCGCGGGGACCGCAATCGGCGCAATCCGTGCCAAGCGTACAGACATTGTAGAGAGAACTCGGCCCGCCGTCGTCACACTCGCCATCACGCGAGCTGGCGCAGATGTCGCTGCAGCCCGGCCGCAAACTGTAGCCGGTCGGCGCGTCATCGCGCCGAGTGAGCACAAATCCACCGACCGCTGACTCGTAGGGCCGCGCGACGACACGGTATACGCCCGGATCGAGCGTCGCGACAGCTCGGGCGTTGAAGCCAATCCCGCCGTCGTCGTTCTGCGCGATCATCTCATCGCCGCGATAGAGTTCTAGCACCAGATCTCGGTTGGTGAGAGTCTCGAGCACGACGTCGGCGCGCTCCGACACGTTGAGTGTGAAAGTCTGACGTGGGCAGAGCAGCGTCAGGGCGCCGGTAGTGCGCTCTCCACTGATCGCGCGCGGAGTACAGTTCAGGTTGGGCGGCAGACCAACGACCTGCAGCGCCAACAAGGCAATTGCGGCGCTCGCCGCAACATACGGCCAGAGCTTCCCCGGCGGCTTCAGTCGCGCGGCCGAAACCGAGGACCTTTCATTGGGCGAACCGGCAATGAGCCGCATCAACCACTCGACAGGTCCCCGCTTGAAGTGACTACGATAGAGATGCGCAAACACAATCGTCGCCGAGCTGAAGACCAGCGCGTAGGTAAGCACCCACGCCAGCGGAACCTCCTCGACCCCGAACAGCTCTTGCGGAATGACAACCCCCAAGAGCGCATGCGCGAGGTAGAGCGTGAGCGCCATCTGGCCCGCATTCACGAGCGCGCGCACGATCAACGCGTCGCCCCAATGCGTTACTATCACTTGGCTGAGCGCGATTATGAAGACTGAGGTCCCACATGCGGCCAGGACATAAAGCGGCGAGGGCGAATGCAACACGCCGAGATATAGCAGAGCCTCAGGCGGCAGCATGCCAGCAAGGGACGCCTGTTCGACAATCGATGACGCCAGCGGCGCACCGACGCCGATAGTCGCGCCAATGGACATCAGGCGCCGGCGCGTGGCCGCGTCGGTCAGATCATGGCGACCCACCCACAGACCAGCCATCAAGAACGCAATCCAAGGCAGCACGGGGTGCACACCGCTGACGAAGACATTCTGCGCCATGCCTTGCACGGACCAATAGCTAAGGCCTTCTTCGGTGGAGGGTGGCCAAGCTAGTGAGACGTCGAGCGCTTCCTGGATGTCCGGCCAGACGATCGTCATTGCCAGCGTCGCTGCCGTGATGAGCGCAATGCCTAACAGCAATGCCCAGCGCGGCAACGCAACAAGGAAGATCGCCGCGATGGCTAAGTAGAAGGCGTAGAAGTGCAGGATGTCGATGCTCCACACCAGAATGAGGAGATTGCCGAGCACGAACAGAAACAGGGCGCGGAGAAGCAACGTCCGCCACACAACGCGGCTATCGGCGCCGTTCGCCATGAGCGCGACGCCGGCGCCGGCGAGCGTAACGAACAAAGCCGCCGCACGCCCGAAATGCAGGTTGGCGACCCATGTCAGCGGCTGCCCTGCTTCGCCGTCGAACGAGGCCAGGAAGATCGGAAAATTGATGAGGACCATACCAACGATGGCAATAGCTCGGGCGAGGTCGTATCCAGCCAGGCGCGCGCGCGGCTTGGCTGCTTCCGCTTCCGTCATCACCCGCCTACTCCGAATCCCAATGAACGTTTGGTCCAGACTCGGCTGCGGCGCCAGCGCAAAGCGGGTTGGCTGCTCGCTTCATTTGCTATCGGATGCGCCGCGAAGGCTAGCGCCACCATCCGCCAACAGCGCCCTCAGCTGACCAGCCCGGCCTTCATGAGAATCTGTCGGGCCGGCTCGAGGCCCTGCCCGTATCGCCTCCAGCGGCCAATCGACTTGGAGTTGATCGGTTCGCGCACCTGCGCCGAACTCAAGGTGGCGATCGGGGCCGCGTTCTCGTGCGGAGCAAGGCAGGCGTCGTTCCAAGGCAGGTCGCAGAAGGCGATGATCCTGCGGGTCTCCTGCTCCGCGTTTGCGACCAGATCTTCGTAGATGACCTCGGTAAAGCGGTCCGACGGCAACGTTTCCCGCCAATGCGCGACGAGTTTGTCGAACAGTATGAAGTATCGGGCGGTATCCTCGAGGTCGTAGGAATAATCGTAAGCCCCGCCCAAGAACTGCCGGTAGTTGCCGATGATAGTGTCCATCGGATCGCGTCGAAGGCAGACGATGCGCGCATTCGGCAGCGCCCGGTTGATCAACCCAGCGCAAATGAAATTCAGCGGGAGCTTATCCACGAACTTTGGTTCGTTGCTAACGAGACGTGCGCGCGCGGCGCTTTCGTAGGCGCGCCCCAAGGCGGCGAGGTCGGCCTTCGCCGCAGCTTCGAAAACGGCCGACGAAAAACCGGGCGCGGACAATGTTTGCTGCACGAGACTGGGAAAAATCTGGAGCTCTCCCGCGCTCGCCACGTCCGGATGTGCACTGACGATGCGCTCCACCAGCGTGGTGCCCGACCGCGGCATGCCGACGACAAAAATAGGCGCCGCAGACGTGTGACCGCCTGAAGCGCCTCGGACCGCCGTTGCGGCCGCGGCGGCGAAGGTCGCGCTTTCGCGTTCGATGGAAAATTTCGCCTCTGCCTTGATGCTGCGCTTGGCGCGCGCGTATGCACCCAAGGCGCGCTCGTATTCGCCAAGCTCTTCCAGCGATCGCGCCACCGCGTAGCCGATTTGCGCGGCTTCGGGGCCGTCGTCTTTCATCTTGCTGTGCAATTGCTCGAGTTTAGCGACGAAATTTCGATCCGGCGTCGCGGGACGAAGATTGACCAGCGAAAGATACGCAGGGGTGAAGTCAGGATCGCGCTCGATGCAGCTTTCGTAAGCCTGGATCGCGCCTTGAATGTCGCCGAGAACCGCGAGCGCGGCGCCCAGATTGAGCAAATATTCCGGCTTCTGCGGCGCCAACCGTACGGCGTGTTGGAAGGCCTCGCGCGCGCGATCGAGTTGATTGGTTCGTGCAAGGACGAAGCCCAGCAGATCCCAGGCGGCAGCGTCCGAACCTCCGAGCGCAAAAGCGCGCTGAGCGGCGGCGCGCGCTTGAGGTAGGTCGTTCATGGCAACGAAGCACCTGGCTGAATAAGCCTGCACGAGTGCATCGTTCGGGCTACGCCGCGCCGCCTCGGCGGCATATTCGCTCGCGCGGCGCAGTTGACCGCGCATGCTGCTCATGCGCGCCGCCAGCAGGAAGGGCCGCCCGTCGGCTTTGTCGTCCATCATGGCCGCCCGGCAGGCATCGAACGCTTGATCGATGGCGCCCCTGTCAAACAGGCTCTTCGCCCGCTGGTACGCATCGGCTGTCGTCATCGCGACAGTCTTTAACCGACCGGAGCACGCGTACAACCGCCATCACGCGCCAGCGGCGGCGCAAGGCGGCACGGCTGTCTGACGCTTGACATTCGACAGACAAAAAGCGGCGGACCCGTTGAGGGCCCGCCGCCAGATTTTCAACTTCGGCTCCCGTTTAGAACGTAGCGCGGGCACCCAGAAAGAAAGCACGGCCAATTTCATTGACCGGGTACGGATTACGCGTCGAGGCGCGGTCCGGGGTTTGTTCGAGGAAATTGTTGATACCGCCGTAAATGCGGAACCGGTTGTCGAAATCGTAAGCGACGTAGATGTCGTGCACCGACCGCGCACTCCAACTCAGATATTCCGGCGCGGCGATATCCGGATCCGCTGCAACAGCAGCATCCGAGAACCTGTCGGTTTCAGAGAACCAGCTGTAGCCGTAGTTGACGGTGAAGTTGCCGATCAACCAAGTCGCGTCGAAAACGGTTTGCCAATCCGGCGTCCCCGGCGTGCCGACAAAAAGAATCGGCGGCGACAGCTCTGAGTCGCGGAACTCCCACGTGGTGAGGTGGGTGGCGTTCAGGCCCAACTGGAACGTGCCGATATTGGCGGCGATGCCCCAATCGGCAGGATCCAACCGATAACGAATGCCAATGTCGTATCCGGCCGTTTCGAACGATGCGACGTTAAGATACGTCGTGGTGAAGCCGTCGATGCCGCCCGCTGGGATGGCGAAAGACGGAACACCGGTGGCCGTGCGGCTAACGAAGTTGCAGTACTCGTTCGGTTGCGCGAAATCGTAGCAATAGGATGCGATTTGGGCGACGGACAGAAGCTGGATCGCGTCCTGCAGCTCGATTTCCCAGTAGTCGACCGAGATCGAGAGGCCCGGCAAGAACTCCGGTTCAAATACGAAACCATAGGTCGTGGTGTCGGCCGATTCCGGTCGCAGGTCCTCGTTGCCTCCGCCGAGGCCTGGAATCGTGGTCGAGGTCGAGTTGTTCCAGGTGTTTGGATCGTAAGGCACGCCGAGCGCTGCGAATGCAGCGATGCAGTTCGCCTCGCGGAGCGGCGAGCCGGTATCGACTGCATCGGCGTCGCACGGGTCGTTCGCGTCACCAACCGCGCCGAACGTAACCTGCTGCGGCAGGTACAGTTCGCTAATGTTCGGCGCGCGCACCGCCGTGGCGACGGTGCCGCGGAACATCAGCCAATCTGTCGGACGATAGCGCAGGCCGGCCTTCCACGCCTCGGTGCCGCCGATGCTTGAATACTCCGAAAGCCGGTAGGCGGCGTCCAGGGTCAGTTCCTCAGCGAACGGAGCGTCGCGAAGCAGCGGCAACTCCACTTCAACGTAGGCCTCGGCAACGTCGTAGCGCCCTCTGCTGTCGGCACCCTGACCGTTCCAGAACAAGGTAGCCGGGTCGGACAGGCCGCTGATCGAGTCGTCGTAATCGTATTCGCTCTCCTCTTCGCGATATTCCGCACCTATGGCGAACGCGATGGGGCCGCCAGGAAGCTCAAGTCCCCACGGGCTAGCGGTGCCTGAAATAAAGCTAGAGAGCACGAACTGGCTGATGGTCTCTCGGTTATTGAGATCGGTCATGACCCAGTCGATCGACGCTTGGCTCATATTGCCTTCGCCGAAAACATTCAGCGGCACGCACGTGCCGGCCGCCCACGTCTCGCCACCGGAATTGTCGCGACATTCCGGACCTGAGCCGTTGTCGACGACGTCGATCGCTGCGAACCAGCGCTCGTTGTTACGGGTGCGATAACGCTGATCGGACGTGGTCTGGCCCCAGACCACCGATACTTCGTAGTTCACCGTATCGGTGATGGCGCCTTGCAAGGCGCCGACTGCGCGATAGGTGTTGCGCTCGACGTCGTGATCCAGCGTGCCGAGATCGAAGTTATCCCGGAACATGAACACGCCGCCGTAATAATAGTCCATCCCGGACGCAATCCCGGCGTTCCGGATCGAAGCCGGCATGTACGGGTTGTCGCTCGACATAAACGTGAAGAACTCGTAGGTCGGCTGACCGACGAAGTACGTCTCTGTACGCCCCCACTTCAATTCACCGACTAAGCGGTGCTGATTGTTGAGGTCGTAGTGAGCGCGCAAATTGATCGTCACGCGGTCCAGATCGGGAATGAGCTGGTCGTTAAAATCTTCCGCGGGTGAGCCGCTGCCGCCTTGCATGAAGGCGCCACCGACGTAAGCGCCGTCGACCCACGGCGATCCGTCGCCGATGAAATCCATACCTGTGAGCGAACCCGGGTCGTTATCGACCCCCGCCCAGTAAAGGCCGTCGAAGTCCGTAGTGAATGAACCGCCGCGCGACGTATCGATGTAGACCATGTTGCGGGTCGGGATGTTCTGATAGGGATGCCCCGGCGTTCCATAGAGCGGATCGTCGGCCAAGAACTCCGCATTACCGCTCGCGATGTAATCACGATCGTTGAAATTAAGCGCGGCCGACGATGACCATTCGGCCGCGGCGGTGAAGTTGCCTCGGCCGCCGGCGAAGTTCGTACCCCAAAGAGCGCTAAGGAATTGATCGCCGCCGCCGCCTTGGTCGAGCCAGCCGCCCTGGCCACGCACCACCAAGCCATCAAAGTCGTCGCGCATCACGAAGTTGACGACGCCGGTGACGCCGTCGGCCCCGTACACGGCTGACGCGCCACCCGTGAGGACTTCAACCCGCTCAACCAAATCGATCGGGATCGTGTTGATATCGACCGCCGAGGTGCCTTCCACGCCCGCGACATGCCGGCGGCCATCGACCAGCACCAGCGTGCGAGCGTAACCCAGGCCGCGCAGATCCAGCAGGTTTTGACCTTGCAAGCCGCCGCCATTGCCGGTGTCAGCCGCATCCTCAGAATCGAAGGAGTTCAACAGCGCAGGCATATCTTGCGCGAATTCGGTGAGGTTGGTGGCGCCAGATTGTTGGATGGCTTGCGCATCAACCGACACAACCGGGTTTGAGAACTCGAAATCCGGTTGCTGGATGCGCGTGCCGGTAACGGTGATCGTATCGTCTTCCTCTTCGTCCTGGGCCCAAGCGACCGCAGGTGTGAACATCACCGCGGCCATTGCGATACTCGCGAGGGCCGTGGAACAGGAGTAGTGCTTCTTGTGCATGACTGCGCCGAATTTGGTCATCATGAGTTCCCTCAATCTGCTCGCCGCCGCCAAACGACGGCCAAGGACCACGCCGCGCGCCCGTCGCTCAGCAGGCGGTCCTTCAAACGGCCACGGCCAACGCCGCCGGCGCTCCACGCGCCTCGTTACCGCCATATTTGAGGTAACGGTAATATCGCAATTGAGTCAAATACCCAGTGGCAGAAAACCGCGCAAATTTCGGACTTTGCGACGAACTTAAACTGTTGAGTTGTTTTATCGTCAGCCGGCGTCTTCAGTGGCCGCGGTGCGCGCTGTTGCTGCTTGTAGTCGTGTGCCGGCGCTGGTGTTGGCGAGCGCGCTTTCGTTCGGTTTGGTCGCCGCGATCACGATCGTCGGCGCGCTGACGCTCTCCTACTTCATCCTCAACATGCCGCTGGGCCGACGCGAAAATGAAGGCGCCGCGGCGACTTTCCTGCGCCGCGCGCTCATCAACGCTACGACGCTGGTCGTGTACAAGCGAAACGGCGGAGTTCGGCGTTACCTGCCCGAAACGCAAGACTTCGCCGCGACGACCGATCCTATGTTGTACTGGAGCTAGGCGAGCGCGTCACGCTGCGGATCATGTCGCCAGAGAGACCGACGGCGCCATCTATTTGGAAGTACGCGGCCACTATTTGCCTACACTTACGACTAGCGGCGGCGATTCGCCCGCGACCTCGCGCGTTGGCGACTAATACGTGTGCCGTTTGCTACTGGCAGCAATGGGCCAGCGCCCGACATAGGGACAATTTTCGCGACTGGCCTGCTCTCTCGGCGACCTCAATGGGTCGATGCAACACACTGGCTAAATCGCTCTGCTGGGGTGCGAAAGTCCAGAGTTTTTCTTGGCCGCTCGTTGAGCTCGCG
>LNFM01005234.1_pt1 | contig 14236 bp, 9 predicted proteins | sample 596031 | NCBI WGS metagenome assembly LNFM01 (sample SAMN04254537, study PRJNA301005) | activated carbon metagenome | isolation source: dual media filters at the Ann Arbor, Michigan drinking water treatment plant | place: USA: Ann Arbor
ATCAGCGCGCAGGCGACCAGCGAGGTCGACGGCGCCGGCACCCAGACGATTGCATTGCCCGTGGCGATGCCGGGCGCGAGATATTCGACCGGTATGTTCACCGGGAAGTTCCAGGGCGTGATGACGCCGTAGACGCCCCGAGGCTGGCGGATCGTCATGACCAGCTTGGTTGGGTCCTCGGCAGGCAGTGTCTGACCGCCCATCTGCTTCACGAGTTCTGCGGCAAGGCGGAAGCCGTCTGCGGCCTTGCCGACCTCGCCCATCGCTTCGGCGAGGATCTTGCCCTGTTCCAGCGACAGGAGGCGGGCGATGCTCTCGCGATCCCGATCGATCGCGGTCGCGATGGCAATACACATGGCTGCTCGCTCGAAGACGGGCACCGCGGCCCATTGCGGCGCGGCTGCCTTGGCGGCGGCAACGGCCGCGGCGACGGTTTCGCGGCTGGAGTTCGGCAGGCTTGCGATCTGTTCGCCGGTCGCCGGATTGATCGCCGGCATTGTCGCGGCCTCGTTGACCCAGCGCCCACCGATGTAGTTCGATGTCTTCCTGGAGAGATCGTAAGCGCTGTCCATTGTATGACTCCTCACTCTGCTGCTGCGGCAAGGGGCACGGCATTCGTGCCCGTTTCGCGCCCGCCAATGACCAGCCCGGCCGCGAAGAAGCGTTGCTTTGCGGTGACGATCTCGCCCCGCACGTCCTCGAGCGGGAACGATCCGTCGCGCAGTTCGAGGACGCTGGCATCGCCCGCGGAGCCGGGTTTCAGCGAGCCCAGTTCCGGGCGCTGCACGGCCCTGGCCGCGTTCACCGTCGAGGCAGCGATGATGTCGACGATCGGCATCCCCAGCACCAGGAACTTCGACAGCGTGGTGACCTGGTCGTAGGCCGGCCCGTCGATGCACAGGCTGTGGACGTCCGACGAGATCGTATCCGGCGGAAAGCCCGCTGCCATCATCTTGCGGGCCACCTCCCAAGAGAACGAACCCATGCCATGGCCGACGTCGAAGAGGACACCGCGCTCGCGGGCCTCGAGGATCCCTTGCCTGACCTTGCCGCGGCCATCAATCGGCGCGTTGGGGAACGGCCGGTAGCAATGCGTGAGCACGTCGCCTTTGCGCAGCTTGGCGACCACCTCTTCATAGGACGGTGGCGGCTCGTCGATATGCGCCATCAGCGGCAGTCCCGTCTCGTCTGCGACCTGCAGCGCGACGTCGAGCGGCTGGATCCCGGACGGACCGGACGCGTGCTTGCCGACACGGACTTTCACGCCGATGATGACGTCGCGGTTCTGCTCGATGACCTCGACGGCGTCGCGCGGCGCCATGAGGCGCATGTCGTGGCTCTCGCCCACCATGACGTTCTTGGCAAAACCGTAGATGCCCGCGTGGGAGACATGCAGATAGACGAGGATGCGCGCCTTCGACTTCTCGATGACATGCTTGCGAAAGCCCGGGAAATTGCCGGGGCCGGCGCTTCCGGTGTCCACGCAGGTCGATACCGCGCTCATGCGCGCAAACATGTCCGGGTCGACCCCGAGCGACGTCCCGCCCCAGTAGACATGGGTATGGAGGTCGATCAGGCCCGGTGTGACGATCCGGCCGGTGACGTCTCGTTCGCTGCGTCCGCGCAGCCCATCGCCGACGGCTGCGACCTTGCCGGCGGCGAACGCCACGTCGGTTACACGGTCGATCCCCTGGGACGGGTCGATGACCCGGCCGTTTCTGAGCACCAGTTCGTACTGCATTTTCAGCCTTTGACTTCCTGCGCTATAAATTGATCCGGGCGCCGTTATCGCCCGCGAAGTAACGGAGCGCGGCGGCATCCGCACCGATCGTGATGCGTTCGCCAAGTGCCAGGCCGGAGGGATCCGAGCAGGTGGCGCGCACGATATGCTCTCCGACGGAGACATCGAGGAACTGGACCGGGCCGGCGGGCTCGATCAGCAGCAGCTCGCCCGACAGCGTCATCGTCCCGCCGCCCTCCTTGACCGGTTTCAGATCGTGCGGGCGCACGCCGAGAATGTGGTCGGCGCGCCCGCCGCACAAATCGGCGGGCAGGAAGTTCATCTGCGGACTGCCGATGAAGCCGGCGACAAACTGGTTGGCGGGCCTGGTGTAGACCTCCATCGGCGCTGCGAATTGCTGAACGACGCCGTCCTTCATCACCGCGATGCGGTCGGACAGCACCATGGCTTCCTCCTGGTCGTGGGTGACGAAGATGACGGTGATCCCGAGATCCTTCTGGAGCTTCCTGATCTCCGTGCGCATCCTGACGCGCAGCGACGCGTCGAGGTTCGACAGCGGCTCGTCCATCAGCAGCACCGAAGGATTGCGCACGATCGCCCGGCCGACCGCGACCCGTTGCCGTTGGCCGCCCGACAGCGCCGCGGGCAGGCGGTCGAGCAACGGCTCGATGCTGAGCACGTTCGCCGCCCAGGCCACCTGCTTGGCAATCGTCTCGGCCGCGACCTTCTGCTGGCGCAGCGGAAAGGCGATGTTCTCGCGTACGGTCATGTGCGGATAGAGCGCGTAGTCCTGGAACACCAGCGCGATATTGCGGTCGCGCGGGCCGAGATCGGAGATCTCCCTGCCATCGAAACGGATGGATCCTTCGTCGATCTCTTCCAGCCCCGAGATACAGAAGAGCAGCGTCGACTTTCCGCAACCGGATGGGCCGAGAAACGAGATGAACTCGCCGTCTTCGATCGACAGGTCGAGCTTCTTCAACACCTCGACCTTGCCGAAGCACTTCCTGAGGTTCGCAATATGTATGGATGCCATCGTCTGAACCCCGATCTAGCCTTTGACCGCGCCCGACAGGGCGCCCTGCACGAGATAGCGCTGGAAGAAGAATGCGATCGCCACAGGCGGCAGGATGGCAAGCACGCTCGCCGCAAAGAGCGGGCCGTATTCGTAGAAGCGCGCCTGGTTGAGGAAGCCGGCGATGACCACCGGGATCGTCTGCGTGCGCGGGGTCGAGGTCAGGATCATCGCAAACAGGAACTCGTTCCATGACACCAGGAAGCAGAAGATCAGCGCGGCGATGATCGCTGGCCTCACGACGGGCACCAGGACCTTGAGGAACATCGTCCAGTGACTGCAGCCGTCGATCAGGGCGGCGCGCTCGAGGCTGAGCGGCACCGTCTCGAAGCTCGACTTCATCATCCAGGCGGCCAGGGGCATCAGAATCGTCGAGTAGGCGATGATGAGGCCGAGATATGTATCGATCAGGCCGAGCGACCTGAAGATCACGAAGAAGGGCAGCACGAGCGTCAGCGCCGGGACCATGCGGGTCAGCAGCAGCGCCCAGAGGCTCACCGAAAAGAAGCGGCTGCTGCCGTATCTTGCAAAGCCGTATCCGGCGAGCGTGCCGAGTGTGACGTTGAGCACGGATACGATGACGCCGATGACGAAGCTGTTCAGCAGCGAAATCGGAACGCGCTGCGCCTGGACGTTCGCCGCTCCCTCGGCCATCAGCACCATGCGATAATTTTCAAACGTCAGCGTCGATGGAAAGAGCGACGGCGGCGTGCGGATGAGGTCTGTGGCCGGAGAGAGGCTGATGAAGACGAGGGCCGCCACCGGCAGGAACGACCAGGTGAAGATGACACCGATCGCAAGGCGCAGAGCCGACTTTTCGACAAGGCGGGCCATCGAAGGCGACATCAGCGGTTTGCGCAGGCCCGACTCCATGACCACCATCGTGGGGCGCACGCTGAGCCGCGCCAGCGTGGTCTCTTGCCCGTCGTCGGAGGCCGACACCTTCGCCTTGCGCGGGCTCAGGACGAAGAAATAGAGAATGGCAAGGGCGAGGCTCAGGAGGGTCAGCACGTAAAGAATGGCTGCACCTTCGCCGAACTTCAGGAACTGAAATGATTGAAGGTAGCCGAGCCATGACAGGGTTGTCGTGGCTGATCCTGGGCCACCGCGTGTCATGATCAGAATGATGTCGAAGGTCATCAGGGCATTGATGGTCGCGATGATCGTCGAGAACAGGAGCGTTGGTTTCAGCCAGGGAAGGGTAATCGAGAAAAAGCGCGTGACCGGGCCTGCGCCGTCGAGCACTGCAGCGCGGTGCAAATTGCCGGGCATGGACTGGAGCGCCGACAGCACCATCAGGGCGATCAGCGGAGACTGGTTCCAGATCTGCGTCAGCGCGACGAGATTGAGCGCGCGAAAGCCGTTGCCGAACCAGGCAGTCGCAAGCGACCCCAGGCCGATGTCAGTCAGAAGACCATTGAGCAGACCGAAATTGCCGGCATACACGAACGACCAGAGGACACCGATCGACACTGGCGCCATCGCCCATGGAACGAGCACGACGCTGCGCAGAAATCCGCGGCCTGCGAACTGCTGGTTCAGCACCAGGGCGAACAGCGTTCCAAGGACCGTCGTCCCGACGACCACGATCGCCGAGAAATAGGCCGTTCGCACCAGCGCATACCAGAAGTCGATATTCTGGAACAGCTTTGTATAGTTCGAAAAACCGACGAAGATCCATTTCTTCGTGATCGGGTTCGTGCTGTTGAACGAAAGATAGAGACTGTAAATCAGTGGCAGGCCGACGATGATGACCATCAGGATCAATGTCGGCGCCACCGTCATGTAGGCGAAGCCTGGCAGGCGGCCCCGGCGCAGCGTCTTCGACGGTTTGTAGGCGACCGTTCGCGATTCTGCGGTGATGGTCATGACTCCTCCCTCACTGTCGTCGTCGTGTCGGCAACGTGCCGCCACGACGACGCCCAGGGCTCAGAAATCCTGGCAGGCGACCGCGCTGCGGTCACCTGCCGAATGCTATTGGTACTGTTCCTTGAGTTCGACGGCCTTGGCGGCAAGTGCCGCCACGAGGGCGTCGGTCGGGCTGCCGGAGCGGATGTATTCCTGCACCTGCTGCATCATGAACATGTCCCATTCCGGGAACCAGATCGCCTTGCCGATCGAGCGGGCCGTGGCCATTCCGAGCTGCTCCGACGACACTTTCAGGTCGCGCCACTTCGAGAAGCTCTCGACGATCTCGGGATCCTCCATCACTTCCCTGTAGCCGGAGCCCAGCCCGAACTCGAGCGCCCACCGCTTGATGACGTGATACTGGCCGTCCTTCGACTTGCCGCCGAAGAACTTGAGCAGGTTCCAGACGCGCTCTTCGTCGACCGGCTTGGTGCCCATCAGATAGGCGGCCGTCCAGGCCATCGTCGAGCGCGTTGCACCCGGCATGATCGCATTGCGCACCTTCCCGGCGATCTTGGAGACCGCCGGGTCGTTGGCGACCTTGTGATTGTAGTCGTGTACAACCATGAAGGTGTGCCGCCCGGAAGCGTAGCTCGGAACACCCTCGCCCGGCAGCGTCATGATGTCTTCGACGACGAGCTTTTCCTGGTAGAGGGTCTGGTGCACCTCGAGGATCTTGCGCAGCGCCGGCTCGTCGACGAAGTTGCCGTCCGCGTCGAACACCTTGGCGCCTTCCGAATACCAGCACGCGAACATGTTCCACGACATGTTGGGCCACTGCTGCTGCCACATGGCGTGGAACGGCGCATCCGAGATGCCGTCCTTCTTCAGCTTGCGACACACGTCGAGCACCTGATCCCAGGTCTCGGGAGGGCTGACGCCGGCCTTCTGCAGGTGCTCCTCATTGTAGAGGAACGTGTTGTAGCCGGCGTAATAGGGCAGGCCGCACAGTTCGCCGCTCGGGAGCGAGAGAGACTCGACGCTGACGGGGAACATGCCCGCCTTGATCTCGTCGACGCCCGGCAGGCCTTCTATGCTCCGGATCCATTCCGCCGCGTGCCAGCGCGCAATGTAGTTTTCTTCGGCATAAAGCATGTCGATATGCTGTCCGCCGGTGAGCTTGGTCTCGGCCAGCGGATGGTAGTCGCCCGTGATCAATTCGTAGGTGACGTTCTCGTCATAGAGCGTCTTGAACTTATTGACGTTCTCGTCGACGATCTGCGGCTGATACTGCCAGCCGGCAAAGGTTAGCGCCTCGGAAGGCGCAGCAAAGGCGCGGCCTCCCGCCAGACTTGTCGCGGATAAAGCAGCAACGCCCTGAAGTACCTGGCGTCTGGACATGAGTAGTCGTTCTAGCGCAGAATTCATGCTAGTTCCCCTTGATACGAGCTGGCCAACTTTTGTCTTCAGGTCGTTTCCGAGAGACGACTATATCGTCCCGTCCAGTCTTCTCTGACTGGCCGTGCATCGATTTCGCCTCACACCGAAACTATGCATGAATCTCGAAGACTGTCGATGGGGATTTTCATTTTACGATCATTCTCGTCGCCGGAACCGGTGATCCCGCCTACGGATGCTCGTATTTTGACTCAGAAGTGCAAGTCAGTCGCAGAGCGGCTGGACGTCCGGCTTGCGCCGTTTGGTGGCGAGCTGCTGCTTGAGCCGGCGGAGCTTTTCGCGCCCGACGTCCTTGCGGGCGATGGCGACGCCGTAGGCCACGATGTCGATTGCGATGAGGTAGGCATAGCGCATCGACGAGGGGCTGAAGATGTCGTCGTCGGGCGGACTGTCAACGGGAAGCAGCAGGTCAACCGCATTGGCGAGTTCCGAGCCGGTGGGCGCCAGCGCCATCGTCGTTGCGCCATATTCCCGCGCGACGGCGACGGCAGCCTGCAGTTCCGTGTTCTCGCCCGTCAGGGAACAACAGAGCACCACGTCGTTGCGCTCGACCGCAGCGGCGAGCATGTGCTGCATCTGGTGGTCGCAGCATGGTATGACTCTGATGCCCAGGCGGAAGAAGCGGTTCTGAATCTCCTGGGTGAGCCACGACGACACGCCGCCGCTGCCGAACGCATAGAGAGTGCGGCACGCCGTTATCGCCTCGATGAGCTTGCTCGCCTTGTCGAGGTCGATCTTGTGGCTGATTTCCGCGATCGTCTTCTGGGCCCGCTTCGTGACGCGGTCGGCCACCTCTTCGATCGACGCCGGCGGCGTGCCCGGCTCCATGTAGTGAATGCCGATCCTGACCGAGCCCATGACCTTCAGCTTGAGGTCCTTCAGCCCGTCGCATCCGACCGTGCGTGCAAAGCGGGTGATGGTCGGCGCAGAGACCTCGAGCCACTGCGACAGCTGTTCGATCGGCAATTCGACGAAGCGGTTGGGTTGCGACAGGATCGCGTCGGCGATCCGGCGGTTGGATTTGGAAAAGCTGTCCCTGGTATCGCCGAGCGTGCCGAAAAGGTCGCTTTGTCCGGCTCTCGAGCCGTCGCCACCCTTGTGGCCACCGTGTCGGCGTATGACAGTCGTTGACATCCAATGCCTATAGTTCAGTGCTTCGGTTGGAGCATGCCGTTTACAGCAATCCTTCCGTGCGAGACAGTTCAAAGTCACGCTCTGCGCGCATGAAATAGATCTACAGCATCGCCCCTGCCGCACAGCCAGTTGGCGCTCCGATTTGATCCGACAGCAAATGCGTGTCCTGTCGCCGCGCCAGGGAGCGCGAGCCGTTTCATGACCCTTCACTGGGAACATGAAAGCCGGCGGCGCGTGCCGCTCAGTGCACTTCCCATCATCCACCTCCATCGAGGTTGACGTGCTCGTCAGCAAGGCCGCGAAACGTCGGGTTCCACCTTCGCTCGCGTCTCAAGAAGCCGAACAAAACGTCAAAGGAAAGCAGATAGAGTGTGAAGCACCTAGGAGAAAGCTGACAAAACTGATGTGATTGGCCACCTGCTCATGCAATATACCACTCAGTGCCGACTGAGGTTCGGAGTTTGCTTCATGGACAGATCTGGAAGCGGCTTGGGGAAGGCTAAGTGGGCGGGCGTGGCCCAGAGCCATCATCTGTCGCCTGCCTTTGCCAGGGCACTCGACGCGGCGATAGGCCAGTCCGCTCCGGAATTTCCCTTTCCCCTGACGGCGCGGCCGGATCCGATCGACGGGCGCGACTTCATGTACAGGCCGTCCCTCGTCGAACTGCCGACCTACAAGCTGCCCTTCGTACGGCCCGGGACCCGTTCGGCGGATGTGCTCGCCGTGCGGAACCAGCGCGCCGAAGGCTCCTGCACGGGACAGGCCCTGGCCGCTGTCATCGACATCCAGAACATCAAGAGGCTGGCGCAGGGCGCCGACGTGCCCGAAAGGGTCAGCGCGCGCATGCTCTACGCGGCAGCGCAGGCCTTCGACGAGTTCGCCGATGACGATCTGCCCGGCTCCTCCATCCGCGGCGTGATCAAGGGCTTCTGGAACCGCGGCGCCTGCAGCGACGAGGCGATGCCCTACGTTCCCGGATGGCGCAACGACAGCCTCACCGTCGCCATCGCCCATGACGCGCGGCGCGTCTCGCTCGGCACCTACATGCGGCTTCGGCACATCCTCAACGACTACCACTGCGCCCTGGTGGAAGCGGACGTCCTGCTCGTCTCGGCGATGATACACGAGGGATGGACTCCCGAGGCGGTGAAGCGGAACAAGGGCGTGATCGAGATGCGCGACGTGCCTCGTCCGCGGGGCGCGCATGCCTTCGCAGTCATCGGCTTCACGCCCGACGGCTTTCTCGTCCTCAACAGCTGGGGCGGCGCCTGGGGCGGGTTCGATCCGTACAAGGATCTGCAGCAGCGCCTGGACCGGGTAGGCATACTGGGTGCGGCAGCCTCTTCGATCGATGCGACACAGGCCGGAGCCGGCAGCCTGCCGGGCGTTGCACTCTGGCGCTATGCCGACTGGCAGCGCCACGTTCTCGACGCCTGGGTGATCCGTCTCGCGGCGCCAACGCACCTGCCTGCAGGTGAGTCGGGCGGGTATATCATCGCCGGTCCGGCCAGCAGCGCGGCGCGCGCCAATGCTGCGCAAAGCCGGTCCGTGCGCGAGAGCGACGTGCTCGGCCACATCGTTCACTTCTCGGAAGCTGACCTGGTATCACGCGGTCTTTACGCCACGCCGTTGGCAACGATCCAGGAGACGGCCCGCTTTCTCTCGCAGGATCCGGCCTCCGCCAAATACGCACACGTCGCCGTCTTCGCTCCCGCTGCATTCGAGACGCGCGCAGCCATTCTCGATCGGGCACGGGTCATGATCCCCGTCTTCAAGCGCAACGGCGTCTACCCGCTGTTCCTGCTGTTCAGGTCGAATTTCGGCGAGGTCGTAGGCGACGTCATCCGTCCCCTGATGCCGTCCGTGCTGGAGCGCACCGGCGGCGGTGTGCCCGAGGTCGCCGACATAATGCTCGAGCGCATGACCTCCCCGGTCGGATCCGTGCTCTGGTCGAACTTCAAGCGCGACGCGGCGCGCGCCTTCGCGTCCGGTTCGGCCGTACGGCATGCGGTAGCGACCTTGCTCACGGCCGTTACCGCACAGGGCGAAGTCCGTCGCCGCGGCCTTCACCTGATAGGGGCAAGCGGCGGCGCGCTGGTGCTCGGTGAACTGGCCGCCGCGCTGCGCGCCGAAGCAGCCGAAGCAGATATCCGGTCGGTGTCCCTTCTGGCGCCCGCATGCAGCATCACCTTTCTCGAGGAGAGGCTCGTGCTGCCGCAGCCGTGCACGACGACCGTCTACACTCTGGCAGCCGACGACGAGCAGAGACCCGACCCGGATCTCGGCGGCTATGGCAAATCAGCGCTGTGGCTGGTGTCGCGTGCCTTCGAGGAGGCGCCGGGCGTGCCGCTCGCCGGCATCCACGCCCACCATTCCGGCCGGACGTCTTCGGCACAGCTGATCTCGGCTTCGGCCACGTCACCGGATTGCCGTGCCACCTGGCACCGCGGATTCGGGGCCGATACCTACACCATGAACCATGTTCTGCGGCGCATCGTCGGCCGACCAAGGCTGAACGATGGCAATGGCGGGTTCCGTCTGGCCGAGATCGGTGCTGCGGGAGGATGGTGATGGTCCGCAAGCCGAGACGGCGAAACAGGACAGACGCGGTCTCGCCCGAGCTGCGCGCCTTCCTGTCGCGCGAGCGGGCCGTGGTTCACGTGCGCTATCCGGTGTTTCCGGTGCGCGGCGACCCGCCAGCGCTTGTCGTCTCCGACGATGCTTACGATCTTGAGCCCTTCAGGGTCGTGGCGGGAAGCCAGTCCCTGCTTGCAACGATGCTGTCTGCGCTCTCGGCTCTGGTCTGCCGGATCGATGTGCGCCGCGATCCGGCAGCGCCGATGGTCCACGTTGGAACGGGCATCCTTGTCGCTCCCGATCTCGTGCTGACCTGCCGACACGTCGCCGCGGCCTTTGCGCAGCCCACGGACGCAACCTGGCAGTTCCGTACCGGCGGGGTCCAGGCTGCCGTTTGCTTCGCCGCGGTGCCGGACGACGGCACTGCTCCCTTCATCCCCGTGTCCGAGGTGGTCTTCGCAGGATCGTCCAGCCGCGAAGGCCTCGTCTTCGACCTGAATGAGCCTGAGCTCGCACTCCTCCGTCTGGCCGCCCCCGCCCCCGAGCAGCCGGCGCATGGCGACGCCTTCGGGTGGCAGCAGGACCTCGATCCGCAGGCGGACCGCGTCCGGGCGGTCGCGGTGGCCAGCTACCCGGCCAATCCCTTCGTCACCCTGCAGGGGAGGAAGGTCTTCAGCCAGCCGGACCTGCGAAACGTGCCGGTTCGCCTGGTCGAGGTCCAGTTCGAGCCCGGCGGCGTCTCCCTCTACGGAACGCGCTGCGTAACGGTCGGGCTCATGACGCCGTCGTCGACGGCCACGGATACACATCGGCTGTTTGCCGCGCACGATTGCAGCACGCTGGGTGGGTCATCCGGCGGCGCTGTCATCGATCTGGAGACGGGCAAGATCATCGGCGTGCATTGCGGCGGCGAGTTCCGGCGCCAGAACCAGCTACAACTCTTCTTCGCCGCGCTGAACAGAATCGGCCGCGCGACAGAGCTTCGGACTGCCATGACGGCAGCAGGCATTGCCGGCGTGTGAAGCCCCTGCGCGCTATTCTCCGATAGCCAGGATCGCGACCTTTCGTGTGCCCGAAAGCCTGTAGCCGGGATAGCTCAGGAGCGGCCCCGATAGCGGCCCGATGGAAACGCCGTCGATCGCCTCGACAAAGCCGGCGCGCGTCGGCTCCGGACCCGCGCGCAGGGTCGCTCGGTCAAGAAGGTCGGCGACGAGTTGGTGCGGCGGCTTTGCCGGGCCGTCGCCCGGCGGCGCGAGGGCAGCAGGATCCGCCACCGCCAGGCGGAGGCGATGGCCCTTGTCGAGCCAGGCGCGATAGTGATCGCGGCTTGCCGACAGGGGCGCGAAGACGAGCGCGGGATGGTCGGGTGGCAATGACCGGTCGAGGCCGTAGGGCAGGAACAGGACCTCGGCCGGCGCGGCGGACGCATCGTCCTGCGGCGGCCTGATGCCGGCAAAGCCGAGCACCTGTTCTTCCCAGGGAGCCATGTCCGACGGCAGGACCAGCCTTGCCGAGGCACCGGCCGCCTTGGACAGGGTGCGCCACTGCGCCTGCAGCGGGGCGGAGACACCGCGCAGGTCGAGGGTGTTCTCATTGCCGACGGGATCGTCCACCGCCAGCACGGCCGGTACCGCGCAGCGGCGCGCGTCTTCGAGCAGCCGCCGCTGCGCGTCGAGGCCGGCAACGATGAGAGCAACGGCACCGTCGCCGGGACAGGACCGCGTGCCTGGCTCGTGGATCTCGCTGCGGATGACGATCGCCTTGCCGAAGCGACGCGGCAGTTTCGCCACCGCCTCGGCAAGTTGCGCGCGAAACCGGCCGACCTGAACCTCCCTGCCCGGAACGCCGGCGACCGAGAAGACGAGCCGGTCCGGCTCGATGCCCTGGCGCTGAAGCACCGGAAGGTCGCGCAGCCAGGTCCACAGCAGATCGATGTCGGCATCATCCAGCCGGTAGCGCGGCATCCGCTCCGACAGGACGCGCCCATCTGCGGCATTGCCGTCGGACAGCGCGGCTGCGAACGCATCGCGGTCGTATCCTGCGCGAATACCGCCATCGGCCGTGACGGCCGGCCGGTCGAGGCCCGCTTCGCCGCGCACGATCGGCGGGGCTGCGGCATCGCCTTCGATGCGGCCCAGGCCGTCGCGCCCATGGCAGGAGGCGCAGACAAGCCTTGCCGCGGTTGTGCGGCGCGCGCCGATCATCGCAGGGATGGCGGCCGCGATTTCGGGATCGCCATGGAAGATGGCGCGTCCGCGATCTCCACCGGGGAGGCTGTCGCCGGCCGGCGCCGGCACCGCGCAAAGAACAGCAAGCGATGCGAGACCCGCCTGCGCGAGGCGCGACCGCGTCAAGGCGGGCCGGACTGGCTCATGGCGCGCACCGCCTGCAGCAGCGTTTCCGTCGTCGCCGTCGCCTCCCACAGGCTTTGCGTCCGCGTCCCGTCCCGGCCGACGACGAGGAAGAAGCTCGGGTGGTCGTCCAGCGCGCCGCGCCGCATGCCGAGGCGCTCCAGTACGCCGAATACATCGGCAGCATCGCCCGTCAGCCAGCGCCAGTTGGCCTGCTCGGCAAATCCATATTTGTCGCGGTGAGCGGCCAGCACCTCGGGCGTGTCGTTGAGCGGATCGAGGGTCACGGTCAGCAGCGACAGGGGAACATCGGCGGCCCGTGACGCCACCGCCAGATCGTTCATCACCAGATCGCTGACAGGGCAGATGGAGCTGCAACCCGAAAAGGTGAAGGAGACGACGGTTGCCGGTGCGTCGAAGAGTTCGGGTGAGAAGCTGACCGGCTCTCCGCTTGCCGTCACCAATGCCGTGTCGTCGAGATCGAGCCCGGTTGCATGTGCAGGCAGCGCGGCGGCCAGCGCAAAGGCAAGGCCGATGGCGAAGCGGCGCGGTCTCATGAATCGCCTCCGACAGTCAGCAGTGCGGGATGCGGGATCCCGTCATATTCGGCGCTGACCGGATACTGGCCCGGCGCTGCGATCTTCATCGAAAAGACGTAGGAGCCGTCCGGCTGGCGGCCGGCGATCACCGACTCGCTGTTGCCGAAGAGGTCGCGCACCGTGACGCGCAGCGCCTCCGGTGCGGCACGCCCGGCCGGCGCGTTCTCGACGACGAGCCTTGCGGTGAAGCTGCGGCCGGCGGCCGGCGGGGGGTCGGCGGTCAGCGTCAGCCGCGGCTCGGGCGCGGGCGTCGGCGCCGTGCTGTCCACGTCGAAGCAGCGGATCGTGCGGTACTCGTCGGCGATCGTCACCAGTTGCACCGGCCCGGCGGCGGGCAGCCGTCCGATCGCGCTATAGCGGCCGTCATCGGTTCGGCGGAAGCTCCGGTCGAGGCTGAGCGCCGCCGTCGCCATGGAGCCGCGCAGGGCCGTCGTGGTCATCGGCGCCGTCGGGTTCCCGTTGCCGTACACATTGGCGGACGACAGCCCGCGCGGCAGGGCGATGATCCACCCGCTTTCGGGATCGTGGACGGTCATCGGCGTGGGGCCGGGCTCGCGCGATTCGATCTCGTAGGTGCGGATGGCGACCGCGCCGCCCTCCGGCGAGATCGGCCCAGTATCGATCAGGGTGATGTTCGCATCCGAGGCGTGGCTGACAAAAAGGCTGCGGCCAGAAAACAGCGCCTGCGATGGCTTTGCCGACAGTCCGAAGGAATCCGCCACAGCACCGCGCACCATGTCGATGACCGCGGCTTTCGTGCCATCCTGCGACCAGACGAAACCGTGGAGGCCGATCCCGTCCGCAGCCAGTCCGCCCGGTACGAAGCCGAGCGACAGACTGGCCCTGCCCCCGCCGGGGTAAAGCACGCTCAGCGTCTCGGTCGAACCGGCGATCAGGAGCCCGGAGCCGTTGCCGGCAATGTGCCTGGCGACGATGCCGGCGTCCGGCGGGTCCTGCGCCTTGCCGTCGAGCGCATCGACCAGGACGACTCGCCCGGCCGCATTGAGAACAGCCAGACTGGTGCCGCCAGGCTCGCCGGACTGCCCGTTTGCGAGCGGAACGACATCGAGAATCGCAGCCGGCATCTCCTGCCGGAAGAGCGTCCGCCCGCTCGTGTCGAAGGCCATCAGCGAATGCTGCGCAACGGCAAGCAGCACCGGGCCGGCGACGACGAGGCCGGACAGGCCCTGCAGACCGGTCGCCAGCGTGCGCACGGTCCCGCTCGCGTCGGCAAGCACGACAGACCCGGACCGGGACAGAAGTGCCGCCACGTCTCCGGCGTAGACGGCGATCTGCAGAGCCGGCTCCGGCAACTGGACAACCTCGAAGATGTTCGCTGAGGCCAGATCCGACAGCGGATCGACGAAGCTCAGGGTCGCATCGGCGTTGGACGAGACGATCAGACGGCCGGTGAGCGACGACGCGTCGCGGAAGACGCCCTTGTTGAGCGAGT
>LNFM01013827.1_pt1 | contig 14236 bp, 10 predicted proteins | sample 596031 | NCBI WGS metagenome assembly LNFM01 (sample SAMN04254537, study PRJNA301005) | activated carbon metagenome | isolation source: dual media filters at the Ann Arbor, Michigan drinking water treatment plant | place: USA: Ann Arbor
GATTCGCAAGCCGGCGTTGCCGAGGAAGAGGGCTCCCTTGCCGCGCCGCGGTGTTGGCGCACCACAGAGCGGCAGTGACCGCTGCACCCTTGGGGATTGCGTGCCAGTGTCGAGACCGCCGCCCCTTGGCGAATCCCCAATCCCTAATCCCCAATCCCAGCCGTAAACACCACCACATGCTCCAGATCCAGCCGGATGCCGATGCGCTGGCCGATGGCGTGGTCGTGGTGGCTGGGCACCAGCGAGAGCAGGCGTTCGCCGGAGTCGAGCCGCAGGGTGTAGAGGAAATCGGCGCCGCGGAAGGCGCGGGCGATCACTTCCGCCTGCATCGGGCTGGCGTCGTCGTGGACCACATCATCCGGCCGCAGCAATAGCTGCAGACGCTGGCCCGGTGCGTGGCCGTTGCGCGGCGTGCGCGCTTCGCCCAAGGGGGTCTGCAGACGCTGACCCCCGAGACTGGTGGCGTCGACGAACACACCTTCGCCGATGAAGCGGGCGACGATCGCGTTGGCCGGCTGGTGGTAGAGCGCATACGCGCTGTCCCACTGCTGCAGGGCGCCGTCGGCGACCACGCCGATGCGGTCGGCCATGGCAAAGGCTTCGACCTGCGAATGGGTGATCAGCAGCGCGCCCACGCCTTCGGCCTTGAGTGCGGCGCGCACGTCCAGCGCCAGGCGCTCGCGCAGGTCGGGGTCGAGGCTTGAGAAGGGCTCATCGAGCAGCACCAGGGCCGGCCGCGGGGCCAGCGCGCGGGCCAGGGCCACGCGCTGCTGCTGGCCGCCGGAGAGTTCGTGCGGGTAGCGCGTCTCGAAGCCGGCCAGGCCGACCAGCGCCAGCATGCGCCGCGCGCGCGCCTCGGCCTCGCGGCGCGGCAGGCGGAACAGGCCGAACATCACGTTGCCGAGCGCGGTGAGATGCGGCAGCAGGGCGTGGTCCTGGAAGACCATGCCGATGTCGCGGCGCTCCGGCGGCAGCTGCACGGCGGGGCCGCTGAGCACGCGCGGTTCGGCGTCCGCCGCGCGACTCTGGATGCGCCCGGCGTACAGAGGCGCGAAGCCGGCGATGGCGCGCAGCAGGCTGGTCTTGCCGGCGCCGGACGGCCCCAGCAGGCAGCCGATCTCTCCGGCCTCGATCGTGAGGTTCACACCTGCCAGCACGGCGCGGCCGTCGTAGCCCACGGCACAGTCGATCAGCTCAAGCCGCATCGCGGGCGCGCCTCGTCAGCAGAAGTACAGGGATCAGGCCGACCGCGACGATGCTGAGCGCAGGCAGCGCGGCACGCCGCCATTCGCCCTCATTGGTCAGCTCGAACACGCGCGTGGCCAGGGTGTTCCAGCCGAAGGGGCGCATCATCAGAGTGATCGGCATTTCCTTCATCACATCCACGAACACCAGCAGGGCGGCGGTGGCCAGCCCACCGCGCAGCAGCGGCCAGTGCACCTGCTGCAGTCGGCGCAGGCCGGTGACGCCGAGCAGCTGGGCGGCCTCCAGCTGGCTGTCTCGCACGCGCAGCAGCGCGCCCGACACCGGCGCATGCGCCACCGCGGTGAAGCGTACCCCGTAGGCGACCAGCAGCAGGGCCAGCCCGCCGGACAGCGCCATGTCGATCTGCAGGCGATCCAGCAGCCAGCCGCTGGCGCGGGTCACCGGCACATACAGGCCGATCGCCAGCAGGGCGCCGGGCAAGCCATAGCCAACCGTCCCGATGCGCAGCGCCAGCGTGCTCAGTGCGCCGGGCTGTTCGCGCGCGGCCAGCGCCAGCACCAGCGCCGCGGCGACGGTGAGCGCGGCCGCCATCGAGGACAGCAGCACGCCGTTCCAGACGAACTCGAAGTAGCGCGCATCGAGCTCGTGCAGATGCGCCGCGGCGATCCAGCCCAGCCGCGACACCGGCAGTGCGAAGGCCAGCACGAAGACCACTGCGCAGAAGCTCGTGGCCGCCCAGCGCCAGCGTCCCAGCGGCAGTCGAGCGGCATTGACGGCGCCGAGCTGCACGAAGGATTGCCTGCGACGTGAATGTGCTTCCAGCAGCACCAGGGCAATCACGGCCAGCAGCATCACGGCGGCGATCTGCAGGGCGGTGTCGGTGGAGAACATGGCGAACCAGGCGCTGTAGATCGCGCTGGTGAAGGTGTCGTAGTTGAAGGCCGCAACGGTGCCGAAGTCGGCCAGGGTTTCCATCAGCACCAGCAGCACGCCTCCGGCGATGAAGGGCCGCGCCAGCGGCAGGGCCGCGCGCAGGAAGGCGCGCCGCGGCGCCATGCCGAGTGCGCGCGCAGCTTCGAGCGCACGCGCGCCCTGGCTGGCGAAGGCATCGCTGGCGACGAGGTAGACGTACGGGAACAGCGCCAGCGTCATCACCGCGATCACGCCCCCGCGCGAGCGGATCTCGGGCAGCAGCAGGCCGTGCTCACGCAGCACGGTGGCGAACGCGCCGCTGTAGTCGAACAGGCCGATGAAGGCCACCGCGAACACGTAGCCGGGCAGGGCCAGCGGCAGCACCAGGGCCCAGCGGAAGAAGCGCCGGCCGGGGAAGTCGGTGAGCGCGATCAGTGCAGCCAGCGCGGTGCCGAACAGGGCGCTGCCGAGTCCTACGCCGAGCAGCAGCCAGAACGTGTTGGCGCCGACCCGCGGCAGCGTGTGCTGCCACAGGTGGCCGAGCATCTCGGGGTCGGGATTGAACAGCGCTGCCAGCGCGGCGACGAGAGGCACCGCGCTGGGCAGGCACAGGGCCAGCGCCAGCAGGCTCAGTCCGCCGAACCGCCGGCGCTGCCCCGGTCGCGCAGGCGGGATCGCGTCAGCGATAGCCGACACGATCCATCAGCTGGGTCGCCTGCACCTGCAGCGCGCCGGCGCGCGAGACGTTGATCAGGTCCTGGCGGAAGGGGCCCCAGTCGGCGACAGCGGGATCGACCGCGATCGCCGGGTTGGCCGGGAACTCGAAGTTCACCGAGGCGAACTTGGACTGCGCATCGCCCGCCGACAGCCATTCGAGGAAGGCCTGCGCGGCTTCCGGCCGCTTGGCATGGGTGGTGATGCCGGCGCCGGACACGTTGACGTGCACGCCGCGCTGGCCCTCGCCCTGGTTGGGCCAGAAGATCGCCACCGGCAGGGCCGGGTTGTCGCGCTTCAGGCGGCCGAAGTAGTAGGTGTTGACGATGCCGACGTCGCAACGGCCGGCACCGACCGCCTGGATCACCTCGTCATCGCTGGCGAAGGGCTGCGCGGCCTGGTTGGCAACCCAGCCGGCGACGATGGCTTCGGCGCCTTCGGCACCGTGGTTCTCGATCAGGGTCGCGACCAGGCTCTGGTTGTAGACCTTCTTCGACGTGCGCAGGCAGAGCCGACCCTTCCAGGGCGCCTCGGCCAGGGCCTCGTAGGTGGTGAGCTCCGAGGGCTGCACCTTGTCGGTGTTGTAGATGAGCGTGCGCGCGCGCACCGAAAGACCGAACCAGCGGTTTTCCGGGTCCTGCAGATGGGCGGGGATATTGGCTTCGAGCACCGGCGACTCGACCGCGCGCAGCAGGCCGAGCTGCGCGGCCTGCCAGAGGTTGCCGGCGTCGACCGTCATGAACACATCGGCCTCGGTGCGTGCGCCTTCCGCCTGCAGACGCGCCATCAAGGGCGCTTCCTTGTCGGTGAGGTACTCGATCTTGACGCCGGTTTCGGCGGTATAGCGCTCGAACAGGGGCTTGACCAGCTGCTCGTTGCGGGCGGTGTAGACGACGAGGTCGGCGGCCTGGGCGGCCGGCGACAGCGCGAGGACGAGTACGGCGAGGGCGGTGAGGCGGATGCGCATGGGAGGGCCTGGTCGGTGGGCTTGGAAATGAGAATCGATGTTATCCAGCCCAAGGTGTACGGTCCATGTGCCTGAAGCCGGTGCGTACACTTGCGGCCCATGAACGAGACCCCGAAGCATGCCAGCCCGCGTGCGGCCGCAGGAAGCCGGCTGCCACCGCGTTTCGGCGCAGATTCCACCGAGCTGTTCGCCGAAGCCGCGGTGCGCGCCATCGATGCGCGTCTGATCGAGGCGCTGGACGGCGACGCCTACGCGCTGATGCAGCGCGCGGCCTGGGCTGCGCTGGATGCTCTGAAGCAGCGCTGGCCGCGGGCCCGCACCCTGGCCGTGGTCTGCGGACCGGGCAACAACGGCGGTGACGGCTGGGTGCTGGCGCGGCTGGCGGAGTCAGCCGGCTACGATGCCTGGGTGGTGCATCTGCGCGCCGATGACGGCCGCGGCAGTGCGGAGGCCCAGCGCGCGCGCCGCGACTGGCGCGGCCGCCGCGTCGCCTGGGAGGACGATCCCGAGCTGGCGGCGGAGAGCCTGGCCCTCGCCGACATTGTGGTCGATGCGGTGTTCGGCCTCGGCCTCACGCGCGCACCGGGCGCCCCGCACGCCGATCTGATCCTCGCCATCAACGCGGCGCAGCGGCCGGTGCTGGCCTTGGATCTGCCCTCGGGCGTGCGCGCCGACAGCGGCGAGGCGCCGGGCGTGGCGGTGCGGGCGGAGCTCAGCATCAGCTTCGTCGCGGCAAAGCCGGGGCTTTGCACCGGCGCCGGCCGCGCGCTGTCGGGCGAGCGCCGGCTGGCTCCGCTGCTGCCCGAGGGCGTGGACACGCCGGGCCCCAGCGCCGACTTCGAGCCGCAGGCGATCGCCCTGGATGCGCACGCGCTGGCCGGCGCGCTGCCGCGTCGGCGCATCGATGCGCACAAGGGCGACAGCGGGCATGTGCTGGTGCTGGGCGGCGATGCCGGCATGGCCGGTGCAGCCCTGCTGTGCGCGCGCGCCGCGCTGCGCGCGGGGGCCGGGCTGGTGAGCGTCGGCACCCGCGCAGCGCATGCCGCGGCGCTGGTGGCCGCACAGCCCGAATGCATGGTGCGCGCGGTCGAGTCAGCGAGCGAGCTGGATCCACTGCTTGAACGTGCAACGGTCATCGCGCTTGGGCCCGGCCTGGGGCAGGGTGACTGGGGGCATGCCCTGTTCGAGCGCGTACTTGCCGCGCATCGGCCCTGCGTGCTCGATGCCGACGCCTTGAACCTGCTGGCGCAGGCGCCGCGCGCCTGCCCGCACGCGGTGCTGACGCCGCACCCGGGCGAGGCCGCGCGTCTGCTCGGCGTGAGCGCGGCTGAGGTGCAGCGCGACCGCTACACCGCGCTTGCGCATCTGGTGCAGCGCTATGAATGCACGGTGGTGCTGAAGGGCGCCGGCAGCCTGGTCGGTGCGCCCGGGGAACTACCGCATGTCATCGACGCCGGCAACCCCGGCATGGCGGTGGGCGGCATGGGCGATCTGCTGGCCGGGGTGATCGCCGCGCTGATGGCGCAGGGGCTCGAAGCCTTCGATGCCGCGGTGCTGGGCGCGCTCGCGCATGCCGCCGCCGGCGATCTGGCCGCGGCGGAGGGTGAGCGCGGCCTGCTGCCCTCCGACCTTCTGCCGTTGATTCGGCAGGCGCTCAATCGACCTGCGGAGTCTTCGCGATGAGCGCCGGGGCATCCACTCCGACGGGCACGCTCGTCCTCGATCTGGCGGATGAGGCGGCCAGTCAGCGGCTCGGCCAGCAGCTCGCCGCCACCTTGCCGACGCGCGCCGTCGTGCACCTGCAGGGCGACCTCGGCGCCGGCAAGACCACCCTGGCCCGCGCACTGCTGCGCGCGCTGGGCGTCGAGGGCGCGATCAAGAGCCCGACCTACACCCTGATCGAGCGCTACCCGGTCGAAGGCGGTGAGGTCGCGCACCTGGATCTCTACCGCATCGCCGATCCGGAGGAGCTGTCCTTCCTCGGCCTCGATGAACTCGCCGACAGCGCGCGCCTCTGGCTGGTGGAGTGGCCGGATCGCGGTGCGGCCTTCCTGCCGGACGCCGACCTGCGGATCCGTCTCGCCGTGGCGGGTGCGGGCCGGCGCGCGGAGCTGCAGGCGCTGAGCCCGCAGGGCACTGAATGGCTGGCCGCAGTGGCTGGGCGAAAGTGAATATTTTCAAACACTTGGCCTGGGCTCACCTGGCGTGGAGCGGCGCCTTGTCTTGGGCCTGCCTGCACCAGAGTTGAACCCCAGTCGAGAAAGCACGCGCATCTGGCGGATTTCCAAGCGTTTTTTGTCTTGCATGGCGGCGCGGCTTCGGCTTGAATGTGCGCCATGTCAAGGGGATGGCTCCAATCCGCACTGCTCGCACTGCTGAGCCTGGCCGCGTTTGCGGCCGGGGCGGTGGAAGTGCGCGAGCTGCGCGTCGCCACTGGTGCGGAGCGGACCCGGCTGGTGCTCGACCTCTCGGCCAGCGTCGACTACAAGCTGTTCGCGCTGGAGAACCCGCACCGCATCGTCATCGATCTGAAGTCGGCCAGCATGGCGCGCGGCGCCCGCGTGCCCGACTTCCGCCCCGGCGTGCTGCAGCGCGTCCGCACCGGCGTGCAGAACGGCCGGGACCTGCGGGTGGTGCTGGATCTGCAGAGCGGCGTGCGTCCGCGCAGCTTCATCGAGCCGCCCGGCGACGGTCGCGGCCACCGGCTGGTGATCGACCTGCCGAGCGAAGCGCCGGCTGTCGCGCAGGCGCCGGCACGCACCGTACAGACCGCCCTGCCGAGCAGCGATCGCGACATCGTGATCGCCATCGATGCCGGCCACGGCGGCCGCGATCCCGGCGCCATCGGCCCGGCCGGCACCTTCGAGAAAACCATCACCCTTGCGGTCGCGCGCGAAGTCGCCCGCCAGGTCAATGCGATGCGCGGCTACAAGGCCGTGCTGATCCGCGACTCCGATGTCTTCATTCCGCTGGAGCAGCGCTACCGGCTGGCGCGCGAGGCGCAGGCCGATCTGTTTGTCTCCATCCACGCCGATGCCGCGCCGCGCTCCAGCGCCGCCGGCTCCTCCGTCTATGTGCTGTCGACCCGCGGCGCCACCAACGAGGCCTCGCGCTGGCTGGCCGACCGCGAGAACGCGGCCGACCTGGTGGGCGGCGTCAAGCTGGACGACAAGGACAACACGCTCGCCGCGGTGTTGCTGGACCTCGCACAGAGCGCGACGATGAAGGCTTCCGAGGATGCCGCCAACCAGGTCCTGAATGCGCTGAAGCGCGTCGGCAAGGCACACAAGCCGGCGGTGGAGCGCGCGAATTTCGTGGTGCTGCGCTCGCCCGACGTGCCCTCGATGCTGGTCGAGGCCGCCTTCATCAGCAACCCGGGCGAAGAGCGCAAGCTCAATGATCCTGCCTACCGAACGCGCCTTTCCGCGGCGGTGGCGGACGGCATCCGCGACTTCTTCAGCCTGCAGCCGCCGCCCGGCACGTGGGTGGCGTCCAACACCACGGCGCGCGCGCGCGAGCACATCGTTGCCCGCGGTGAAACCTTGAGCGCGATTGCCGTGCGCCATGGCGTGCCGCTGGCGCGACTGCGTGCCGCCAATGCCGGGCGCCTGCGCGGTGACGTGGTGCGGGTGGGCGATCGTCTGCAGATTCCGGGCGCCTGAGAGTTTTGTAGCGCGGATAAGCGCCGCGCATCCGACAAGCCGGTACCGAAGTCGAGAGAAATCTGGCGATGCCGCCGCCTGGATTCGGGCGTGTGGCGAGGGTCTGGTACGTGCGCTGCGCTTATGTACCCTACGCGCCCCCTGGGTCTGAGGCTTCGATGGCGGTGTGGCGTCACTCGTATTCGTAGAGCGGAAAAGCACAGCGCATCCGCCAGCCGGTACCGAAGTCGAGAGGACACTGGCGATGCCGCCGCCTGGATTCGGGCGTGTGGCGAGGGTCTGGTACATGCGCTGCGCTTATGTACCCTGCGCGCCCCTGGGTCTGCAGCTTCGATGGCGGTGTGGCGTCACTCGTATTCGTAGAGCGGATAAGCACAGCGCATCCGCCAGCCGGTACCGAAGTCGAGAGGACTCTGGCGATGCCGCCGCCTGGATTAGGGCGCGTGGCGAGGTTCCGCGTGCAGTCCGACGGTTGGCGGGATGCCGCTGCCGTGGCAGTGTCCGGTCTCCTGCAGCCACGGAGGCCGACCCATGCCCGAGATCATCAACCCGCGCGAGCACGACCTTGGTGGCTTCAAGGTGCGCCGCGCCCTGCCGCATGCCAGCCGTCGCCGCATCGGCCCCTTCGTGTTCTTCGATCACATGGGTCCGCACACCTTTGCGCCGGGTGAGGGCATCGCTGTGCGTCCGCATCCGCACATCGGCCTGGCCACCGTCACCTGGCTGTGGGAGGGCTGCATTCGCCATCGCGACAGCCTGGGCAGCGTGCAGGACATCCAGCCCGGCGACGTCAACTGGATGATCGCCGGCTCGGGCATCGTCCATTCCGAGCGCAGCCCCGAATCCCTGCAGGACCGCGCGCACCCGATCCACGGCCTGCAGACCTGGATCGCCCTGCCGGTCGAGCAGGCCGAGATGGCGCCAGCCTTCGAGCACCACCCGGCGTCCTCGCTGCCGCGGCGCGTGCGCGACGGTGTCGACCTGACCTGCGTGGCCGGCCACGGCTTTGGCCTGCGCTCGCCGGTCAGCGTGCAGTCGGACACGCTGTACGTGGCGATCGAGATGCAGGACGGCGCCGAGCTTGAAATCCCGCCTGAGCACGTCGAGCGCGCGCTCTATCTGGTCGAAGGCGAGGCCGAACTCGACGGCATGCCGCTGCCGCCCTGGGCCCTGGTGGTGCTGGACGAGGGCAGCCTGCCGCGCCTGCGCGCGCAGGGCATGGCGCGCCTGATGCTCTGCGGCGGCGCGCCGCTGGGCCCGCGCTTCGTGTGGTGGAACTTCGTCGCCAGCAGCCGCGAACGCATCGAGCAGGCCAAGCAGGACTGGGCCGAAGGCCGCTTCTCGAAAGTTCCGGGCGAGAGCGAATTCATTCCGCTGCCGGAGCGCTGAGGTGCGCGATCAGCGGGCGCCGCGATCCGCGGGTACGAGGCGTGGCCCAAGGCCTTTTCCAAAGCCCTTGTCGTGCCGGCGCAGAAATTCTGCGGGTGCACAATACAGGCCTCACGCGGATGGGCGACAGCGCGCGCCCGGCGTCATCCGTTGGCCTGTGGCGCACCCCGTACGCTCGTGGCGCGGCGCCCGGACGACATGGTGTGCGTTACGCGCACCCGCCAATCACGAATGACGCCATGCCGCCGACACCCTTGGTCCTTCGGCTCGCGTAGGGTGCGCCTGCGGCGCACCACCTTCACGGCGCATGGTTTCGCGGCGGGCTAAAGCGCGCCGGAGCGCTCCATGCCTTCGACCCGCAGCCGCTCGCGCGGATCGAAGCTGCGCTGGCGCAGTGCGTCGAGCGCCGCGGCGTTGGCCGTGCCCGTGCTGACCAGTCGATCGCGCTCGCGCGCATAGGCCTGCAGGCGCGCGTCCCAGGCCGCACGTTCGGCGTCGAGTGCGTCCAGACGCGCCGCTGCCTGTGCGCCCCACAGCGCCGTGCGCTCGAGGCGACGCTGCTCGACCGGCAGGCCCAGGGCCTCGAACTGCCGGCTCTGCTCCTCAGCCAGCAGCGCGACGCGCGCTTCGCGCTCGGCTGGAGCGATGGACGTTTGCCAAGGCTCCAGTTCCGCGTCGCCGCGCTCCAGCCGCTGCGCCGTGCGCGCATCGTGCTCTCGAGCTTCGCCGAACATCGCCTCGGCGTCATCGCCGAACCACTGTCGCTCCAGCGATCTTCGCGCCTGCAGCGTGTCCGTGAGCGAAGCACCCGCAGGCAGGGCGGCAAGCGCCTGACGCAGGCCCAGATAACGCTCGAAGGCTGCCAGCACGCGTGGCACCGCGTCGGCTCCGACCCGCTGTTTCACATGTTCGGCCAGCAGCGCACGGATGGCGTCGAGCTCGAGTTCACCGAGCAGGGCGAGGTGGTACTCGAAGAAGTCCACCAGGGCGGTGTCCATCCGCAGTCGGCCGTCGCTGCCAAGTCGAACTGCGCCGTCGACTTCGCTGCCGCGCAGCGAACTGCGCCGAAGATGCTCGGACACAGCTGCGGTCTCGCCTGAAGACACCGGCGCGGACGCTGTCATCCGCGCGGCGCTCGGCTGCGCAGAGATGCTCTCCAGTGCGGGCCTGGGATCCAGTGCACCGAGCGGAAAGGGAGGCGCGACGCGCTCGACGCGCGCCGGAGCGTCGCCGGGCGCCTGCGGCAGAACCAGCAGCACCCCCAGCACCCACAGCCCCAGCACAGCGGCGCTGCCAATGAGGATCCCTGGGCTGGGATCGACGTCGACGGTTCGGCGCTTGCAGCTGCGCGCGCTTCCATGGGCTCAGAGCCCTGCGTTCTTCAGCCGGTTTGCGTGCGCGCGCAGCACCGATTTCGGATCGGGCGTGAACCAGCGGGTCAGACCCAGCACCTGGTTGACCTGGTCCAGATGGTTCCAAGGATAGTCATCGCGCAGAACGACGCCGAGGTGCGAGCTGCAGCGACCGACCAGGCCGTCGTTCTGCTCGAAACCGAAGAACAGGCTGCCCGCGCCCAGCAGCGGATCGCCCGCATCCAGCACGTTGGTCAGCACCGCCGTGCCGCCCCAGCTGTAGTAGCGGATGCCGTTGACCACGGCCGCACCCTGGCCGCAGGCGGTGGCCGGCATGCCCTGCGGGAAGCGCCGGTTGAAATCGGCCGCGCCGCGCGAGGACAGCGAAGCCAGCGCGCCCAGCGCGTTCTGCGGGTCGCGGCTGCCGGACAGGAACTCGATGAAGCCGGACAGCGCGTTGACGAAGCCCGCTACCAGCGGCCGCAGCGGCGAACCCGCGGGCAGGCTGGTGTCGAGCGCATCGGCCACCTTGCTGCCGGTGTGCGGCGCGCCGATCGAGGTGACCGAAGCCACCAGGTCCGGGCGCACCGCGGCGACGTAGCGGATGGTCGGCCCGCCGTGGCTGTGGCCGATCAGGTTGAACTTCGCATGGCCGTGGATGGCGCGCAGGCTGTCGAGCTGGCGGATCAGCTGCTCGCCGCGCACTTCGCTGAAGTTGCTGGCGGAGACGTCCGCCACGTACACGCGGGCGCCGCCCGAGCGAAGGCTGGACGGCATGCCGTACCAGTAGTCGTAGATGCCGAGCAGCGAGTCGAAGCCCAGCAGGCCGTGCACCAGCACGATCGGATGGCGGGTCTGGGTGTAGCCGCTCTGGGCGAGCGCGGCGGTGGAGATGAGGCACAGCAGCAGAGCCGCAAAGGCGGCGCGGATCGAACGTACGAACATGCTTCCCTCCCCGAAAGCGTGTCGATGCGGTGTGCGGCTCGCGAGCGGCCTGTTGTTTTTTCGGCCTGCCGCGCGCGCCGGTCGAGTCCGTTCGCGTGAGTCCCGGGGCGCGACCCTACGCAGGCGTAGGGTGGGCATCAAGCTGCGCTGCAGCGAAGTCGGCTGGCCCGCCAGCAACGATGCCGCAGTCCATGAGCGAAGCTTTGATTCATCAGAGCTTCCCGCGCGTGAGGGACGGCGCGCCCGCGAATCAGGCACGCAAGCGCCTGGTTCGGCGTGAGTGAGCATGGACATGTGCCGGCCCAATGACGTCCGAACAACTCCCGGATGGCGTTGTTCAGCCCTTCCTGAGGGAAACATCGGCTCCGGGCCGGCAATGCAGCGCTGCGATGTCCATCACGGCTTCGTGACCGAACTGTTAAAGTTCGCGTCCGATGCGCCCTGCGCCGAACTACAAGGACTCCGTCATGCACAAGCCCATGCTGCTGGCCGCGCTGCTGACTTTCGCCTCCGGCTTCACCCAGGCGCAGACCGCGCCGCCGCCCGCCGAGGGCGTGGTGCCGATCACCTATGTCGGCAGCAATGGCCGCGTCGGCGTCGGCGTCAATGACGACGGCGACGTCAACGGCGAGTTCCTCGGCTTCTTCGCCCACCGCGGCCACGCCACCGGCATGGTCGAGGGCTGGTACGGACAGGGCGGTGCGGGCGGCTTGAAGCTCGGCTACCACTGGCTCTGGGGCGGGCGCACGCTGGACCAGGTCATCGCCGACCCGACCGGCGCCAGCGTGGCCAAGGTGTTCGCCGCGGTCGACCGCAACGTGATGGGCGATCGCAAGGCCAGCCTGGGTTTCGGCTGGGAGCGCGAGACCTGGTTCGGTGATCTCTATGTGTCGGCAGGCCTGACCGATGAGCGCCTGGTCGACACCCGCACTCTGGTCAACGTCAGCACGATCACCGGCACCACCGCAGCCGGACGGCCCTTCACCCAGCAGCGCACCCTGACCACGATCACCCGCGCCTTCGAGCAGGCCTACGACCACGGCGTCGGCGCCCGCTTCGGCCGCTTCTTCGAAGAGGCCCAGCTGCGCCTGCAGGCCGGCTTCGACCGCGAGTGGGGTGACTTCAGTTCGCACCAGAACACCTTCAGCGTGAGCGCCGAGAAATTCATCCCCGGCACCGGCCACAGCATCGGCCTCAGCATCGAGGCCCTGCGCCGCGCCGGCGATTTCGTGCTCGACCGCTCCGACACTCGCGGCGTGCTGAGCTGGCGCTATGACTTCGGTGGCGCCCAGGCCTACCGCCAAGTGCAGCCTTACCGCGATGTCGAAGTCGTCACCGAAGTCGAAGTCACCGGCGAGCCGCAGCTGGTGCGCAACGAGGTCGGCATGGACGCCGCCACCTACTTCAAGCTCGACCGCTTCAGCCTGCAGGACGCCGATGCTTCGCAGCTCGACGAACTGCTGGCCGCGCTGAAGTCGGACCGCCGCGTCTCGCGGGTCAGCATCGTCGGCCACACCTGCGACCTCGGCCGCGAGGCCTACAACCAGGGCTTGTCCGAGCGCCGCGCGCGCGCGGTCGCCGAGTTCTTCGCCAGCCACGGCATCGCGATCGACGAGATGGACATCCGCGGCGAGGGCGAGAGCAATCCGCGCTTCCCCAATGACGGCGAAACCAACCGCGCGAAGAACCGCCGCGTCGACGTCAGCTTCCTCAGCGTCGAAGAGACCACGGTGCCGGGTGCGGTGCGCACCGAGCAGCGCAGCGAGTGGAAGCGCGAGCCGGTCGCGGCGCCGCCGGCCTGGATCGAGCGCGCCCTGCGCAATCCCGCCGCGCACAAGCGTGCCGTCGATGTCTATCGCTTCGAGGAGACCGAGCAGAGCGAGCAGCTGGGCCCGCAGGTGCTGGTCAATCGCGCTCCGCTGGCGGTCAACGACAGCGCCACGGTCGACCGCAATGCGGCTGCCATCAGCATCTCCGTGCTGGCCAACGACAGCGACCCCGACGGCGACACGCTGACGATCACCGCGACCACGGCGCCGGCCAACGGCACGGCCACCATCAGCGGCAGCAGCGTGCTCTACACGCCGCGCGCCGGCTTCACCGGCAGCGACAGCTTCACCTACACGATCAGCGATGGCGCGCTCACCGCGACGGCGGCGGTGAACATCACCGTGCGCATCGCGCCGCCGGTGGCCAACCCGGATACGGCCAGCACCGTGCGCGGCACGCCGGTCAGCTTCAATGTGCTCAGCAACGACAGCGATCCGGCCGGCGAAGCCTTGAGCCTGGTCGCGCTCGGCACACCCTCGAACGGCAGCGCCAGCTTCACCGCCGACGGCGTGGTGACCTACACGCCGGCCGCCGGCTTCGTCGGCAGCGACACCTTCAGCTACCGAGCCCGCAATGTCTCGGGCATGGAGGTGGAAGGCCGCATCACCGTTACCGTCACCGCGGTGCCGCCGCGCGCGCTGTCGGACATCGCGACCACGCCTTACAACACGCCTGTCACCGTCAATGTCCTGGTCAATGACAGCGACCCCTCGGGCGACTCGCTGAGCTTGGTCGAGGTCACCGGCGCCCGCAACGGCACGGTCAGCTTCAGCGCCGACGGCAATGTCACCTTCAGCCCGGACGCGGAGTTCTTCGGCGGCGTGATCACCCTGGGCTACCGCATCCGCAACACCGCCGGCGGTGAGGACACCGCCAGCCTGGTGATCACGGTGTCGCCGCCGGTGGGCCCGATTGCCGTGGCCGACGAAGCCTTCACTCCCGGCGTCACGCCGGTCGATATCGACGTGCTGGCCAACGACAGCGATCCGCAGAACCTGGCGATCCGTGTGGTGACGGTCAACCGCGGTTTCCGCGGCACCACCACCCTGCTGCCCGACGGCCGCGTGCGCTACACGCCCAGCGACACCTGGTGCGGCACCGACCTGTTCACCTACACCATCCAGAACACCGCGGGACTCACCGCCACCACCACCGTGATCGTGCGTCGCATCGCCGGCAGCACGTCCGCGCCGGCGGCGTCAGCCAAGAGCTGCTCCATCCAGTAAGCCCAGCGCCGGGGCGGGCCGCGACCTGCAGCC
>LNFM01010235.1_pt1 | contig 14234 bp, 16 predicted proteins | sample 596031 | NCBI WGS metagenome assembly LNFM01 (sample SAMN04254537, study PRJNA301005) | activated carbon metagenome | isolation source: dual media filters at the Ann Arbor, Michigan drinking water treatment plant | place: USA: Ann Arbor
GGTCCGGATCGTCGAGTTCTTCGGCAGCGAGAACTGAGCCATGTTTCAGCCTTTCATGCAGATGCGCCAGCAAGGCGCGAAGGGTCGGACGCCAGGCCGAACCGGGCCAGCACGGCCTCGTTTTCGGCGCGTTGGCGCGGCGTTGTCGGATTTGCGGCCATCCAGCCGGCAAGGTCGGCCTCGGCGGCAGCGCGGTAGGCGGCCTCATCCCAAAGGGCAGCCAGATCGATGCCGACAAGCGCCATTGCATCGAACAGGGCCTCGACGTCGTAAAGTGCTGCCTCGCGGTCAACCCGGCTGGCGCGGACTTCCGTCTCGGTGCCCAGCTTGCCCGCCACGGTCTCGTGGTAAGCCAGCCGGCCGCAGCGGGGGCGCAGTTGCAGCCGCGCCGTGTTGCGCTGGGCGCGACGGCGCAGCACATGAATTTCCTGACGCACCCGGCCGATCAAGGTGCGGCCATGCAAGGCCGAGCCTTCCGAAAAGATCAGCGCGCCGGCCCCGGCATAGACCGCCAGCTGCTCGCGCACCGATGCCCGGCCGGGGTCAAGGATACGGACGCCTTTCCGTTCCAAGACCGACACCAGATAGGCCTCACCGGCATGGCCGCCACCGCCTCCAGCCACCAGCCCGGCCTGTGTCACAAAGACCACGGGGTTCGGCTCGGCCGTCAGCCCGTTGCGATGGGCCGCAGCCTCCAGCAGATCAAGGTATTCCGGTGCCGTCGGCACCCGCCCCAGCATTTCACCCTGTGCCGCCACCCGCAATTCGCGCACCATGCAGGGCTCGGTGACGATCACCACACGGTCGCGCGGCACACCGTGCCAGTCCAGAAGCTCCCAGATATAGCCAGGCAGGGTTTCCGCGCTGTCGCTCGGAGGCACGGTGAACAGAAAGATGTCGTCGGGCCGGTCGCGCAACGATTGTGGCAAGCGGGTCAATTGTTCGGCCACCAGATGCCCGAAATGCCGGATCAGATAGCCGCCCCAGACCGCCGGGCGCTTTTCCTTCGGCAGCCGCGCCTTGGGCCGCTTCGGTTCGGTGTCTTGCGGCACACCGCCACGGCAATGCCTTGCCGCGACCTGTGTGTCGAACTCCGGCCAGATCGGCCCGCCCGTCACCACCGTGCGCCGCGCCTTCGCAACCGGCATCACCGGCACGTCGCGGAACAGCTGCATGGCGGGCAGGACGGTCATCCTAGCCCCGCCAATCCGGGCGTTCATAAAGGGGGCGGCTTGGCATCTCGCCCGATCGGGCCACGACACAGCTTTCATAGACCGCCGAAGGGTCGCGGCCCGTCAGGTAATCCGATGTCACCGTCAGTTCGAACCCACCAACCGCACGGCCACCGGAGCCGACACCCACCGCCACCTCACCGCGCGGTTGCTGCGCCAGACGGGCGCGTTCAAAGCACTGCCGCTCGGCATCCTGCACCGAGATCGGCCCGCAGGCGGCCAGAAGCAATACTATGCCAAATCGTTTCATCTCATCACCTGATTGGCGGCACGCCATTGGCAGCATAACAGGCCTGCGCTGCGGGCCGCAGCGCGATTGCGCGGATGGTGGCCTTGGTCGATGTGCCGGCCTCGACACCCACGTCGCGCGCCAGAAGCCGGACCTCGTCGGGGGTCGCCGCGTCGAGGATGCAGTTCGTCGCGGCCTGCGCCGGGCCTGCTGGCATGTCGACGTTGACCACCGGCAGCACGACCTGCCCGGCCACCTGCCGCATCGTCTTGTTGGCAAACACCTGCGGATCGCAGGCGGCAAGTGGCAGGATCATCAGAAAAAGAAATGCGCGCATCGCCGTTCTCCTTGGTTGGGGGGTCTTGGCGGCACCGTGCCGGGCGCGCGACATCAGGCCAAGCCGCCCGTGCCTGTCTGCCTGCCCGACCGCGGATTTCCGCCCGGCCCCTGCCATCAGTATACCCGCGCTTTCGGGGCGATTTTCTTAAGATCGATCCCGCCCTGCTCGGCGGTGGTCAGCGGCTCCAGATGCACCGGACGGGTCGACAGCGTGACCTTTGCACCATCCACCACAGCCAGCGAATGAACCCGCCAGTTCACGTCATCACGGTTCGGATGGTCTTCCTGAGCGTGCGCGCCGCGGCTTTCCTTGCGCGCTTCGGCCGCGACGATCGTAGCCAGCGCGTTCGGCATCAGGTTCGCCAGTTCCAGCGTCTCCATCAGGTCGCTGTTCCAGACCATGCTGCGGTCCGTGACCTTCAGGTCATCCATCTTGCCGGCAATCGCCGTCATCTTGGCCACGCCTTCGGCAAGCGTCTTGTCGGTGCGGAAGACCGCCGCGTCCGCCTGCATCGTCTTTTGCATGTCAAGCCGCAGTTCCGCTGTTGGCACTGCCCCGTTCGCATGGCGCAAGCCATCAAAACGGGCAAGCGCACGGTCCACCTCGGCCTTGTTCACCGGCGCGACGGCTGCCTTGCGGTCCACGACTTCACCCGCACGGATCGCCGCCGCACGGCCAAAGACCACGAGGTCGATCAGGCTGTTCGACCCCAGACGGTTCGCCCCATGCACCGATGCGCAGCCCGCCTCACCCACCGCCATCAGGCCGGGAAAGGTATTGTCGGGGTTGCCCGGAACCGGGTTCAAGACTTCGCCCCAGTAGTTCGTGGGTATACCGCCCATGTTGTAATGCACCGTCGGCAGCACCGGGATCGGCTCTTTCAAAAGATCGACACCCGCAAAGATCCGCGCGCTTTCGGTGATCCCCGGCAGGCGCAGTTCCAGCGTCTCTTTCGGCAGATGGTTCAGGTTCAGGTGGATGTGGTCCTTGTTCGGCCCGACACCACGACCCTCGCGGATCTCGATCGTCATGCAGCGGCTCACCACGTCACGCGACGCCAGATCCTTGTAGGTCGGCGCATAGCGTTCCATGAACCGCTCGCCTTCCGAATTTGTCAGATAGCCGCCCTCGCCCCGCGCGCCTTCAGTGATCAGGCAGCCCGACCCGTAGATGCCGGTCGGGTGAAACTGCACGAATTCCATGTCCTGCAATGGCAGACCCGCGCGCGCCACCATCCCGCCGCCGTCGCCGGTGCAGGTATGGGCGCTTGTTGCGCTGAAATAGGCGCGGCCATAGCCGCCCGTCGCCAGCACCACCATCTTGGCATTGAAGACATGGATCGTGCCGTCGTCCAGTCTCCACGCGACCACGCCGGTGCAGGCGCCATCTGTGATCACAAGATCCAGCGCAAAGTATTCGATGTAGAATTCCGCGTTGTTCTTCAGGCTCTGACCATAAAGCGTGTGCAGGATCGCGTGTCCCGTCCGGTCGGCCGCTGCACAGGTGCGCTGCACCGGCGGGCCTTCGCCGTATTCGGTGGTATGGCCACCAAAGGGGCGCTGATAGATCTTGCCCTCTTCCGTGCGGCTGAACGGAACCCCGTAATGCTCCAGCTCGTAGACCGCCTTCGGGGCCTCGCGCGCCAGATACTCCATCGCGTCGGTATCACCCAGCCAGTCCGACCCCTTCACGGTGTCGTACATATGCCATTGCCAGCTGTCCGGCCCCATATTGCCAAGGCTGGCGGCAATGCCACCCTGCGCGGCAACCGTGTGGCTGCGCGTCGGGAACACTTTGGTCACGCAGGCGGTGCGCAGACCCTGCTCGGCCATCCCGAGCGTCGCACGCAAGCCAGCACCCCCGGCCCCCACCACAACCACGTCATAGTCATGCACTTCATACGGATAGGCAGTCATCATATGTCCTTCACAGCGCCATGCGCGCCAGCGCGAAAAGCCCGGTCGCAGCCACGACCCAGGCCAGCATCGTGACGCCGATCACCAGCGCCTTGCGCGTGGTTCCGCGCGTGTAATCCTCGATCATCACCGTGGCACCCATTGCGAAATGCCGCATCCCGACCACCAGCAGCAGCGCCGTGACAATCGCCGCAAAGGGGCTGCCGAATGTCGCCACGACAACCTCATGCGGCTGGCCCAGAGCCTTGCCGAAGATATAAAGCCAGACCGGCACGAGAAGCGTCAGCCCGACAGACGAGATTGTCATCGACCAGTGGTGATGCGTGCCGGTATGGGCCGACCCCATGCCTTCGGCGCGTTTGCGGAGCGTAAGATAGCGCATTGGCGGCCTCACTGAACTGCTAGGATGGTGATGACGGTCAGCACGACAGACCCGATCAGGCAGGCCCAACCCAGCTTTTCAGCCGTTTCGATGTGCAACCCACGACCGCTGTCCCAGTACAGATGCCGCAGCCCTGCCAGCAGGTGATACCACACCGCCAGCGCCGAGGCTGCGAACACCAGATCGCCAAACCAGCTGGTCGCAACCGCGTCCGCGACCGCGAAGTATTCGGCGCTCGTCGCTGCGGCCAGCAGCCACCACACCGCCAGCATCGCCGCCACGATCAGCGCGTTTCCGGTGATCCGCGTCAGGATCGAGGTGATCGAGGTCAGCTGCGGGCGGTAATACGGCCCGATCATGAAGGGCGAGATCGGTCGCTCCACCCGTTTCGGTTCGGCCATGGTTGTCTTTCCTTACTTTGGGGCGCCCTCGCTAGGCCGCCTTCGGATCGCAAGCTTCTGAATAAAGCGTTTTTTGGCCAAGTCACGCGCACAGACGCCGCAGAACGCTCCAGTTTGCGCTATCGGACAAGATTTTTCGCATTTGTGATCACGATATTTTTCGCCGTGATCACAAAATCAGACAGGCATCACCGCCCAATAGTCCAGATCCAGCAACACCTCCGGCAGATATTTCCCGTCCGGTCCGCGCAAAGCGCCCGCCGCGCCTCGTGTGGCGACCAGCCGCAGCCGGATCGCACCCACACCCGGCGCAGAGGTTTCGGCACGGTCCAGCACTTCCGACCATGCGCGCACCGTATCGCCGGCGAAACACGGGTTGGCATGAGCACCGCCGTTCAGCGCCACCATCATCTGCGCGTTGGCCAGACCATTGAAACTCAGGCTCCGCGCAAGGCTGATGACATGGCCGCCATAGATCAGCCGTCGCCCGTCCTCGCGCTGGCTCACGTCGAAATGCACTTTCGAGGTGTTCTGCCAGGCGCGCGTCGCCAGCATGTGCTCGGCCTCCTCGACCGTCACCCCGTCGACATGGTCGATCACTTCACCTACCGCATAATCGCCCCAGCGATGCCGCTCCCCCGCCAGTGAGAAGTCATACCGCGTGAAGTCCAGCCCGGCCGGCACCACCAGATCGCCCGCGACCACCGCGCCGGCCAGTTCCGGCACCACGACCGGCACCACCACTTCGCGCCGCCGCTTGCGAACCATCACCCAGCGCACATATTCCAGCACCGTCTCATCGCGCTGGTTCAACCCGACGGTCCGCACCCAGACGACCCCCGTCGCCCCGCTCGACGTTTCCTTCAGCCCGATAACGGTCGACTGCGACCGCAGCGTATCGCCCGGCCAGACCGGCCGCAGCCAGCGCCCCTCGGCATAGCCAAGGTTCGCCACCGCATTCAGGCTGATGTCGGGCACGGTCTTGCCGAAGACCACATGGAAGGCCATGAGATCGTCCAGCGGCGACGCCGCCAACCCGACCGACCGCGCAAATTCATCCGATGAATAGACCGCATGCCGCGCCGGATAAAGCGCGTGGTAAAGCGCGCGCTCCCCCGCCCCCACCGTGCGCGGCACAGCATGGACGATCACTTCGCCAAGGACGTAATCCTCGAAGAACCTGCCCGGATTGGTCTTGTCCGCCACCTAAAGCTCTCCCAGCTTCACGTCCGGCGCGTAATCGCCATCGACCTCTTTCACCACCGCCTGGCCACAGCGCATCACGCCGTTTGCCGCGTCAAAGGCATAGGTCGGGCTGCCGTGCAGCGCCCACCCCTTGTTCAGGGCCGCCGTCACCTTGTGGCAAAAGGCCGACGTGTCGTCCTCGCTCAGAAATCGGTAAAGCTTCATGCTTCCTCTCTGCACAAATATCCCACGGGGCGAACCGGGGGGCGTGACACCCCCCGGTTCACGCTCAGGCCCAAGGCGGCACGCCCAGCCAGTTGTGGATCAGCATCACCACGATGACGACGACGATCGTGCCGACCACCGCCATCACTTCCTTTTTCATGGGCGCAGGCTCCGGTCGCACCCAGACCGGCACTGCCCGGTTGATCACGATCACGGACACCACTGCCCAGGCCAGAAGCCCGCCAAAAAGGATGATCGACGCCAGATCGCCGTTCACCAGCAGATGCGCCACAGCCCAGGTCTTGAACCCGGTCAGCTGCGGGTGCCGGATGGCCCGGGTTATCGCGGTCTTCATCCCGCTTGCCGCATAGAGATAGAACGCCAGCACCATCAGAAGGTTGTTCAGATGGGTCAGGAAGGCCGGCGGTTCCCAGATCGGCACGAATTCCGCCGCGCGGTAGCCGATCACCATCAGTACGACCGACACCACCAGCAGCAGCGTCACCAGCCCCTTGCCCTTCTCGCCCATGTCCGCCCGCCGAGCCGGGGCCAGCCGCTTGAACAGATGCGCCCCCCACCACAGGGCCACGCCAAGTATCAGCACCGTCATCCCCGAAACTCCCCTTAGGACCGTGCCGCCACCCTGCCGTCATTCGCCGCCGCCCGCAATCGCCTCGGCCCGCTCGAGGATGCGCCGGGCGGTATCGACGTGCAGGTTTTCGACGATCCGCCCGTCCAGCACCGCCACGCCCTCGCCCCGCGCGCGCGCCTCGCGGAACGCCGCGATCTGCCGCATCGCGAGGCTGATCTCCTCCGGCGAGGGGGCGAAGACCTCGTTGGCCACTGCCAACTGATCCGGGTGGATCAGCGTCTTGCCGTCGAACCCCAGGTCGCGGCCCTGCTCGCATTCCGCACGCAAACCTGCGGCATCCTTGAACGCATTGTAGACCCCGTCGATCACAACCCGCCCCTCAGCCTTGGCCGCCAGCAGGCAGGCGCCCAGCCCCGCCATCAGCGGCAGGCGGTCAGGCCGGAACCGGCTGCCGATCTCGCGTGCCAGATCGTTGGTGCCAACCACCATTCCAACCAACCGAGGATGCGCCGCGATTTCAGCCGCCTTCAACATGCCCCGCGCCGTTTCCATCATCGCCCAAAGCGGCACGTCCGGCATCACGGCCGCAACCGCATTTAGATCCGCCGCGCTCCCGACCTTTGGCACCAGCACCCCCTCGACAGCCGGGTTCCCTGCGAAAGCCGCAGCATCATCCCGCCCCCAAGGCGTGTCGAAGCCGTTGATCCGCACGATCCGCGCCCGCGTCCCGAAATCCGCTCGCTGCAGTTCCCCTTCCAGTATCTCTCGTGCCCGCGCCTTTTCCTCGGGCAGCACCGCGTCCTCCAGATCAAAGATGATCGCATCCGCCGGCAACGACCGCGCCTTTTCCAGCGCCCGCTCCTTGGCCGCCGGAATGTAGAGCATCGAGCGATAAAGCCGCGTCATGATTCTTCTCCAAGCAATTTTCTTTCGTTTGGAAGCACGAAAGCGCCACATTCGGCAAGGCCAATCGCGCTGCAATGCAGAAAAAACCGCTCGCGCTGTTTACCCGACGTCAGTCTCCGCAGCGCAGCCTGACGGGATATCCACAATAAGGCGCGTCCGATGACCCCTCATATGTCCCGGCTCATGATGGCCCTGTCGCTCGGCTTCGCCGGTGTGATCCTGGCAACCCAGATCGGCCACGGTGCGCCGCAATGCGCGCCCCGCGCAGAGGTGATTGAAACTCTGGCCCAAAGCTACGGCGAAACCCGCCGCAGCCTTGGCCTCGCGGCCAACAACACCCTGATGGAACTTTTCGCCTCCGACACCACCGGCACCTGGACGCTTACCGTCACCATGCCCGACGGCACGACCTGCCTCGTTGCCGCCGGTCAGGGGTTTGAGGCCGTAAGCGACCCCCTGCCGGCAAAAGGTACCCGCGCCTAGGCCAGCGCTGCAATGCCGTCCCAGATCAGCTTGATCGAAATCAGCAGCAAGGCCCAGGTCACGATCTGAAAGAACAGCCGCTCCGGCAACCATTTCACCAACCGAACCCCGGCAAACACCGCCACCGCCGCTGGCACTGCCAGCACCGCCGCGGTTTTCAGGTTGCCGGGGCTCAACTGGCCCAGCGCGTAATAGGGCACCAGTTTCACCGCATTGATCACCGCGAAGGCAATGGTCGAGGTCCCGGCAAAGACCGCCTTGGTCAGCCCCAGCGGCAGGGTATAGACCTGATAGGGCGGCGCGCCGGCATGGCTGACAAAGCTGGTGAACCCGGTCACCGCACCCCAGAACACCCCCGGCGCCACTTCGGCCCGCTTCGGCTCCACCACACTCCGGCGTCGGATCAGGATGTTCAGCGCGAAGGCCACCCCGATCACCCCAACCAGCAGCGTCACCGCCGCCTCCGGCACGATCGTCGCCGTCGCCCAGCCAAACGCAATGCCTGCCACCGCGCCCGGAAGCATGATCGCCAGCACCCGGGGGTCAAAGGCGTGCCGATAGGCGTAAAGCCCGAACACGTCCGACACCACATAGACCGGCAGCAAAAGGCCCGCCGCTGTGACCGGCGAAATCACCAGAACCAGCACCGGCACGCCCAGCATCCCCACGACCGGAACGCCGCCCTTGCCCATGCCGACGAGCACCGCCGAAACGACAGCCGCCATCCAGAACCACGCTGCATCCATGCGTCACCTCCGCCGTTACCGCTAACCCCGGAACGCCCGGACGAAAAGCGCAGATTTCTGCATACAATGGTATACCAAATCCATTCCCCCCGCTGGACAGATGCGCGCGAACGGGCTAGGCCTCACCACGCATCATTTCAGGGAGACCCCAATGTCCAGACCCAAGATTGCCCTCATCGGCGCCGGTCAGATCGGCGGCACGCTCGCCCACCTCGTCGCGTTGAAAGAGCTTGGCGACGTCATCCTCTTCGACATCGCCGAAGGCACCCCGCAAGGCAAGTCGCTGGACATCGCCCAGTCCGGCCCGTCCGAAGGCTTTGATGCCTCGATGCGCGGCACCAATTCCTACGCCGACATTGCCGGGGCAGATGTCTGCATCGTGACCGCTGGCGTGCCGCGCAAGCCCGGCATGTCGCGCGATGATCTTCTCGGCATCAACCTCAAGGTGATGAAGGCCGTTGGCGAAGGCATCAAGGCGCATGCCCCCAACGCTTTCGTCATCTGCATCACCAACCCGCTCGACGCGATGGTCTGGGCGCTGCGCGAGTTTTCAGGCCTGCCGCACCACATGGTTGTCGGCATGGCTGGCGTCCTCGACTCGGCCCGCTTCCGCCACTTCCTGTCGCTCGAATTCAACGTCTCGATGCGCGATGTCACCGCTTTCGTCCTCGGCGGTCACGGCGATACGATGGTGCCCCTGACCCGCTACTCCACCGTTGCCGGCATTCCGCTGCCGGACCTCGTGTCGATGGGCTGGACCACGCAGGACAAGCTTGACGCCATCGTCCAGCGCACCCGCGACGGCGGCGCCGAAATCGTCGGCCTCCTGAAAACCGGTTCGGCCTTCTACGCACCCGCCACCAGCGCCATCGAAATGGCCGAAGCCTACCTCAAGGATCAAAAGCGCCTGCTGCCTTGCGCGGCTTACGTTAAGGGCGCCTTCGGCCTTGACGGCATGTATGTCGGCGTTCCCACCGTGATCGGCGCCGGTGGCATCGAGCGCATCGTCGACATCAAGCTGACGCGCGACGAGCAGGTGATGTTCGACAAGTCGGTCGATGCGGTCAAAGGCCTCGTCGCCGCCTGCAAGGGCATCGATCCGACCCTCGCGTGACAAGCACTCAGGGATGGGCGGCATCGCCCATCCCGCCGTTTTCCGATTTCCCGTTTGCGAGGTGTGCGTGATGAAAGCCCTGTCTGCGGCCCTCCTTCTCATCGCCGCGCCCGCCGCCGCCCAGACGCTCACCGCCGACATCGGCCAGAACGGCATCTCTGCCACTCTCGCCGCGCTTGAGGCCGCTGCCGATCCCACACCCGAAACGCTGTTTGCGCTTGGTGGCCTGCGCTTTCTCGCGGCCATCGAATCCACCTTCCAACTGCAATGGCAGACCGGAATGGATCAAGCCACCGGCGGCATGGGCGACCAGCTTGGCCTGCCCTTCCTCCGCCTGCCGCTGCCACCCAATCCCGCGCCCGACCCGTTCCGGGGCGCCATGGTCACCGAGCTTTTCGCCAACGTCATCACCGGCATGGAGGCGGCCCGCGCCGACCTCGCCCGCCTGCCGCCCGAAGCCGATTTCGGGGTCGAAATCGCCTTTGCCGACCTCTGGTTCGACGTCAACGCGAACCAGACCCGCGATGAGGGCGAAGACGCCGCCGCCATCCTCGGCCCGCAGCTCATGGGCTGGCAATGGGCCGACCGCGACCCTGCCCAACCGCTGCCGACGATCCGCTTTGACAGCGCCGATGCCGCATGGCTTGGCGCCTATACCCACCTCTTGTCCGGCATCAGCTCCGCCATCCTCGCCTACGATCCGGCCACCGCCATCGACCGCGTTCTGGCCGCCCGGATCAGCCTTGGCATCCGGCCGCCCAGCCAATCGCAGGAATTCAACTTCGACGCCTCCTTCGGCAGTTTCATGGATGCCTTCGCCATGGTCGAAGGTGCGCTGAACCAGCCTCCAAATGTCGAACGCGCCCGCTCCGCAAAGCTGCATTTCCTGTCGATGGTCACCGAGAACCGCCGCTTCTGGCAGTCGGTCGCGTTGGAAAAGGACAATTCCAGCGAATGGATTCCGAACGACAGCCAGACCTCCGCGCTTGGCTTTACCCTGCCGCCCGGCACCGGCGATACTTGGCTGGCCGTCCTTTCCGACGGTGAAGCGCTGCTGACCGGCCGTGTCCTCATCCCCTACTGGCGCGGCGTGGACGGCCAGGGCATCAACCTCGGCAAGCTCTTCGACGACCCCCGCCCGGTCAGCGTCACCGGCTGGCTGCAAGGCTGGGCTGCGGTCCCCTACCTTGAACCGGGGCCGGCGGTCGACAACACAAACCTGCGCATGTTCGAGGAAATGATGCTCGGCAATGCCGGGTTGATGATGGTATTCCTGAACTGACCCGGCCCGTTCATCTGTCCGAAAATATCCCACGGGTGGTCCGGAGGTTGTGAAACCCTCCGGCGGTCCGCCACAGTCACCACGGGATGCCATGCCCTCCTCGCCCTATCTCACGCCCGGCTTTTACGATGACGCCCTCGCCAAGGGTCGCCACCGCGATATCGTCGGCGGCCGCTGGGACGAAACCGGCCGCGCGCAGATGGCTGTGCTGCAAGCGGCGGGGCTGAGGCCGCACCACCGCCTGCTCGATATCGGCTGCGGCGCGCTGCGGCTCGGGCATATGGCGGTGCCATATCTTGAACCCGGCCATTACTGGGGCACCGATGCCTCGCTCGCCCTGATGCAGCGCGGCCATGCGGTCGAGCTTGCAGACAAGGGTCGCCTGCCCCTTGGACAGCTTGTCGAAGACGCAGACTTCAGTTTCCCCGGCGTTCCCGACACCATCGATTTCGCCATCGCCTTCGGTGTCTTCACCCACCTGCCCGCTGCCAGCCTTCGGCCCGCGCTCGCCTCGGTCCGCGCCCGGTTGCCGCGGCTCGACACCCTGCTTCTGACCGCCTTCCTCGCACCGGAGGATCACCCCGGCGCCCTGCGCCAGCCGGACGGCGTAGTCACCCACCCCGACCGACCGCCTTACCACCGCAGCGCCGCCAGCATCGAGGCCGATGCGCAGGCCGCAGGCTTTTCGGTCGCGTGGCAAGCGGTGCAGTTGCCGCGCGGGCAGGCGCTTTGCCATCTGAAGCCCGTCTGATCAACGGTCCCGCCTTCCGGTTTTCCCCACCCACACGCCCGATTGACCCGCGCCGCGCAACGCCCGACACTCACCCCACCCACGAAGGAGCCATCAGATGCGCGCTGCCCTCCTCGCCCTGATCCTTGCCGCCAGCCCCGCCGTCGCTGAGCGCGCGCCGCTTTCCGCCGAACTTGCCAGTTCCGGACTGAAACCGACCGAGGCACGTCTGGCCGCCCTGCCCGCGCCTTCCCCTGAAGAGCTTTTTGCACTCGCCGGCATCCGCTTCCTCAGCGGCGTCGAGACCGCCCTGCAATTGCGCTGGCAGACCGGCCTCAGGGCCGATTGGTCGGAACTGCCGATCCTGCGCCTGCCGATCCCGGAAAACCCCGACGCCCGCCCGTTTCAGGCCAGCGACATCACCACCCTGCTCGACAACCTCGACAGCGGAATGCAGGCCTCTCGCGATGCGCTCACCGCGCTCGGAGACAAGCCCTTTGCGCTGTCGATCGCGCTGTCCGACCTGTGGTTCGACATCAACATGAACGGCGCCCGCGACGAGGGTGAAGACGTGGCGTCGGTGGCGGGCCTTGCGCTTGGCGGCGCAGGCAGGATCACCGTGCCCAACGACCCGGTCATCACCTTCGACACCGCCGATGCCGCCTGGCTGTCGGCCTACACCAACTTCCTCTCGGGCTTTGCCAACCTCGCCCTCGCCTATGACCCCGAACCTGCGGTGCAGCGCGTGCTCGACAGCAGCGCCCGGATCTATGCCTTCTGGGGCGATACCCCGCCGACCAACGCGCTCGACATGATGTTCGGCCGACAGGCCGACCGCGCCGCGATAGTTCTGCACGCGCTGGGCCAGACGCCAGACCCTGCCCTGACCCGCAAGTCCCATGCGCATTTCCTTGCGATGATCGCCGAGAACCGGCGCTTCTGGTCGCTCGTCGCGCAGGAAACCGACAATGCCGGCGAGTGGGTACCGAACGACGCTCAGACCTCGGCGCTTGGCATCCGGATGCCGCCCGGAACGGCCGAGCGTTGGCAGGCCGTACTTGCGGATGCCGAAAAGCTGCTGCTTGGCGATCTTCTGATCCCGCACTGGCGCTATGGCGCCGAAGCCGGCATCAACCTGCGCAAGATGTTCGCGGCCCCCGTGGCGCTTGACCTCGTCACTGTGGTGCAGGGCGAAGGCCTGCTGCCCTTCGCAGAAAAGGGCACACGCGCCAGTCCCTTTGCCTGGAACGAGTTTACCCGTCTTGTCGAAGGCGATGCGATGCTGTTCGCGCTGTTCCTCAACTAGGCCCGAATCATCGCTACGCGCCACAGTGATCACAGTTTTCAATTTTGTGATCACACACGCAAAGACTGTGATCACATCGGCGTCTTTTTTGCCCTGTCCGACGCTAACAGTCAGCAAACACTGTAGGAAACAACGGCAAGACGTGGCATCAACCCGGCAAGATCATTTGTGTCAGGACGGGTCCAATGAACATCCATGAATACCAGGCCAAGGCCCTGCTGCGCAGGCGCCGAAGAGGCCAAGACGGCGGCAGGCGAACTTGACGGACCGCTCTGGGTCGTCAAGTCGCAGATCCACGCTGGCGGCCGCGGCAAGGGCCATTTCAAGGAACCCGAAGCCGGCGAAAAAGGTGGTGTCCGTCTGGCCCGCAGCGTCGGCGAGGCGGCGGAATTCGCGCGCCAGATGCTGGGCCGCACCCTCGTCACCGTGCAGACCGGCCCGGCCGGCAAGCAGGTGAACCGCATCTACATCGAAGACGGCTCGGACATCGAAAAGGAATTTTACCTCGCCATCCTGATCGACCGTCAGTCCAGCCGCATCTCGATCGTCGCCTCCACCGAAGGCGGCATGTCGATCGAGGATGTCGCCCACGACACGCCCGAACTGATCCACACCTTCACCATCGATCCCGCGACCGGCCTGCAGGATTTCCACGGCCGCCGCGTCGCCTTCGCACTTGGCCTCAAGGGCAACCAGGTCAAGCAGTGCGTCGGCATCGTGAAGAACCTCTACCGGCTGTTTGTCGACAAGGACATGGACATGCTGGAGATCAACCCGTTCTGCGTGCTGAAGGATGGCTCGCTGAAGCTCCTCGACGCCAAGATGGGCTTTGACGGCAACGCGATCTACCGTCATCCCGACATCGCCGCGCTCCGCGACGAGACCGAGGAAGACCCGAAGGAGCTTGCCGCGTCGAAGTTCGACCTGAACTACATCGCACTTGATGGCGAGATCGGCTGCATGGTCAACGGCGCTGGCCTTGCGATGGCCACGATGGACATCATCAAGCTCTACGGGGCAGAGCCTGCCAACTTCCTTGACGTCGGCGGCGGCGCCACCAAGGAAAAGGTGACCGAGGCCTTCAAGATCATCACCTCCGACCCGCAGGTCAAAGGCATCCTCGTCAACATCTTCGGCGGCATCATGCGCTGCGACATCATCGCCG
>LNFM01011937.1_pt1 | contig 14233 bp, 15 predicted proteins | sample 596031 | NCBI WGS metagenome assembly LNFM01 (sample SAMN04254537, study PRJNA301005) | activated carbon metagenome | isolation source: dual media filters at the Ann Arbor, Michigan drinking water treatment plant | place: USA: Ann Arbor
ACGGCTTATTCAATGAAAGTGAAGTCATCGAAATACGATTGGATGATTTATAATGTTTGGATTATATAGGATATTAAATGGCAAATAGGCTTAGTAAAATTTACACGCGCACAGGCGACATGGGCACCACAGGCTTGGGGGATGGCACACGGGTGGCAAAAGATAGTTTACGTGTAGTGGCGATGGGTGATGTGGATGAGCTGAATTCTGTGCTTGGTTTGTTGTTAACCGAACCTGTATCGGCCAAAATTCGCGATTGCTTAACGCGCGTGCAGCATGATTTATTTGATATGGGCGGCGAAATTTGTATGCCTGGCTATGACCTAATTAAGCCTGAACGTGTGACTGCTTTAGAAACCATTTTGGATGAGTGGAATGATCATCTACCGCCGTTAAAAGAGTTTATTTTGCCCGGTGGCAGTCGCGCAGCGGCTTATTGCCATTTGGCTAGAACCGTTTGCAGGCGTGCCGAGCGGCAAATGCATACCTTGAACGCACAAGAAAAAATCACTGAAATATCTTTACAATATATCAATCGGCTATCCGATTTGCTATTTGTGTTGTGCCGCGTTTTAAATATGGAAGCTGGCATGCCTGATGTGCTGTGGCAAAACGAATTTAAGAAATAAGCGAAATGATTCAACAAAGATGATAAAACCAAAAAATGATTAAAAGATTTTTGCAAAAAGTTTTTAGTAAAAAAACTAAAGCCACGGTTGCTATTAATCAAGCCGACAGCATTGATACCAGCATGGCAAAAAAAATTACAGCCAAAACGCATAAAATTGATAAAAGCTTAATCAGCCAAGCGGCGCTAAAAACTTGCGATGGCCTGCAAAAATCAGGATTTGAAGCCTTTATTGTGGGTGGCGCGGTGCGCGATTTGCTGTTAAATTTCAAACCAAAAGATTTTGATATTGCCACCAACGCCACGCCAGAAGAAGTGAATCACGTGTTTCGCCGTTCGCGCATTATTGGCAGACGTTTTCGCTTGGTGCATGTGTTGTGGGGACAAGAAACAATTGAAGTATCTACGTTTCGCGGTCATCATCAAGCGGAAGGTGACGCCAAAACCAACGATAGCGGCCGTATTATCCGTGACAATATTTTTGGTAGTGTTGAGGAAGACGCTGCACGCCGCGACTTTACCGCTAACGCCTTGTATTACAACCCTGCCAATGAAGAAGTGCTGGACTTTCACAATGGCGTAGCCGATATTAAAGCCAATCTATTGCGCATGATTGGCGACCCACTAACGCGCTACCAAGAAGACCCTGTACGCATGTTGCGTGCCGTGCGCTTATCGGCCAAATTGGGTTTAAAGATTGATGCCGCCACGCAAGCGCCTATCGCCAAGAATGCCGATTTATTGCAAGATGTGCCACCTAGCCGTTTATTTGACGAAATGCTTAAGCTGTTTTTGTCTGGTCACGCTATCGAAAGTATCAATGTTTTACGAGCACAGCATTTGCATCATGGCTTGCTGCCTATGCTAGATGTGGTGCTAGAGCAGCCAATGGGTGAACGATTTGTGATGCTTGCACTTAAAAATACTGATGACCGTATTCTGGCTGGAAAATCTGCTAATCCCAGCTTCTTATTCGCCTGTCTGCTGTGGCATGAAGTACTAGCGGCATGGCAATCCTATCAAGATAAAGGTGAAAGCTTTATACCCGCGCTGCATATGGCGATGAATGAAGTAATTGCTATGCAAGCGGAAAAATTGGCGATTCATAATCGCCATACGGCGACTATGAAAGAAATTTGGGGCTTGCAACCGCGATTTGAGCAACGCGCTGGCAAGCGTCCTTTTGGTATCTTAGAGCATCCACGCTACCGTGCTGGCTACGATTTTTTACTATTGCGCTGCGATTCTGGCGAAATGGATGCTGAGCTAGGTAAATGGTGGACCGCATTTGCAGAAGCCAAACCAGAAGAGCGTACAAATATGTTGCTGCCAGATACCGCACCAAAAAAACGCCGCAAACGCAGCCGTAAAAAATCAAGTGCTGGCGATAAAGTCATTTTGGAATCGATTGAATAATGCCCGCAATGTATAACCACAAGGCTTATATTGCGCTAGGCAGTAACCTGCAAGAGCCTGTTATTCAAGTTAATAATGCAATTTCAGCTTTAGATAGACTACCCCAAACCAATGTAGTAAAAGCATCCAGCTTATACCTAACAGAGCCTTTGGGTTACGACCCTGAGCAATTAAAAACGATACCCGATTTTATTAATGCCGTAGCCGAAGTGAGCACCGACTTAAGCCCTTTAGAACTGCTAAAAGCGATATTAAGTATCGAAAATGAAGCTGGTCGAGAGCGTCCATTTGTCAATGCGCCGCGCGTTTTAGATTGCGATTTATTGCTTTATGATGATGTGGTCATGCATACTAAAGAGCTTACTTTGCCGCATCCGCGCATGCATTTGCGTAGTTTTGTATTATTGCCTTTGGCCGAAATTGCCCTTGAATTAACGTTACCAAGCCTAACACTTCCTGATGGTAACAATGTTGTAGAACTGGTTCAATCTTACTTAAATCAAGGTATTAAGAAATTAGAAATCTAGATGAGTATCTTTAATAAATATCCATATATCGTGGTTGAAGGGCCAATTGGCAGCGGCAAAACAACCTTAGCCAGATTATTAGCAGACAAATTTTCGGTGCAATTACTCAGCGAAAAAGCCGAGGCAAACCCATTTTTACCGCGTTTTTATCAAGATGTGCAGCGTTACGCCTTGCCTACACAGCTGTTCTTTTTGTTTCAACGCTCACGCCAAATTGCGGATATGACACAACGTGATTTGTTTTCTGCCCCCACCGTTGCTGATTTTTTCTTAGAGAAAGATCCGCTATTTGCAAGGCTGAATTTAGATGACGAAGAGTACGCGCTATATCACCAAATTTACACGCATTTGCAATTAAAATCACCCAAACCAGATTTGGTGATTTACCTGCAAACGCCAATTGACGAGCTTGCAGAGCGTATTGAAGAACGCAATATCAGCTATGAGCAAGAAATTCCACGCGAATATATTGAACGCCTAGCGGATGCTTATAGCGAGTTTTTCCATACTTACGACGCATCGCCAGTATTAATCGTCAATAACGAAAAGCTTAATATAATCAAAGACGAAAGCGCACTTAATTTGCTGGTAGATAGAATCATGCAGATTAAAAGTAGCCGCGAATATTTCAATGCTAATTTCGATTAAAAAAATGTATTAAGTCTGAACTCTAAGGTTTGTGACCCGATTGGGCTATTGAGAATATTTAATGATTGCAATAACATCAATTTAAGTAAATTTTATTAACAGAATTAAGGTAAATAATTCATGAAAAATATTTTAATTGCAGCAGCATTATTGGTAGTCAGTACTTCGGCTAGTGCTAATTTAATTGTAAATGGTTCTTTTGAAGATCCAGGTGTTGATTCAGGAGATTTCGAATCGTTCACCAGTATCCCAGGTTGGACAGCTGTATCACCAGGTAAAATTGAAGTTAGAAACAATCGTGTTGGAACAGCTTCTGAAGGTGATAACTATGTCGAGCTTGATTCAACTATGAATAGCGCTATGACACAAAATATTTCTACTACGGAAGGTACACTTTACACATTGATGTTTGATTACTCACCTCGCATTGGTATCGCCTCTAATTCGAACGGCATTTCAGCTTACTGGAATGGCACATTATTAGGTAATGTTACAGGTACTGGTGGAACAGAAAATAGCTGGATTACGTATACTTTTAGTAATCTAGCCGGAATTAATGGTCTTTCTGTCTTGAAATTTGAGGCAACTGGAATAAGTAACAGTTTTGGTGGAAACATTGATGATGTACGTCTGAACGCAGTGCCAGTGCCAGCAGCGGCATGGTTGTTTGGCTCTGCATTAGGTTTATTCGGTTTTGCACGTCGTCGTTCTATATAATTAAAGTTTTAATCAATTCATTAATGGCACTTAATTTTAAGTGCCATTTTTTTCGCCTTTAGTTTGATGTTTATCTTTCAAATTACTTCACTCATATAGCTCACTGCCGCTACACAATCAATTTCGTTGTAAAATGCCAGCATGTTGCTATCTCAATTAAATCAAAAAGTAAAAGCAGGTGAGAAACTCGCTATGCTAACCTGTTATGACGCCACTTTTTCCAAGCTGATGCAAGAAGCAAAAGTGGATATTTTATTAGTCGGTGACTCATTAGGCATGGTGTTGCATGGCGCAGAAAATACACTGAACGTCAGTATGCATCATATGACTTATCACACTAAAAGCGTGGCTACTGGCGCGCCAGACACTTTTATTATTGCCGATATGCCGCTGGGTAGCTATGAGCATGATGCTGAAGCCGCCTACAAAAATGCAGAGTGGCTGATAAAGTCGGGTGCGCATATGGTTAAGTTTGAGGGCGGCGGCGATAAAGCCAACACCGCACAATATTTAGTAGAGCGTGGCATTCCAGTTTGTGCGCATTTAGGCTTTACGCCACAATCAGTTAACCAACTTGGCGGCTATAAAATTCAAGGTAGAACCGTAGAAAGCGCTGCAAAAATTATGCAAGATGCCATAGCCATGGCAAGCGCTGGCGCCAGTTTTATTTTGCTAGAAATGGTGCCTGCCAGCTTAGCTAGAAGCATTACTGAAAGTATCAATGTGCCCACGATTGGCATTGGCGCAGGCGTTGATTGCAGCGGGCAAGTACTTGTTTTGCATGATTTGCTGGGTATTTATACTGGGCCTGCCACCAAAAATCCTACCGAATTCAAATCTCCACGATTTGTGCGTAACTTTTTAAAAGAGACTAATAATATTCAAGACGCGGTATCGACTTACGTTCAATCGGTCAAAAATAAAACTTTTCCTGCAGTTGAGCACAGCTATTAATAGCTTTACTTCTGAGATAGCGCACATTATCACAACTGCTTTTTTGTTTTATGGTTAACTTTTATAACCTAGATATTTATCAATAAAAGCAGCGATTCATGCTTGGCTTTAATATCATTAGATTAATGGTTAAAAGAAGCTAGTAAGTTGGCTTTATACAACCAATTACAACCACAATATGGTTTATTACAGCCGCTTTCTATAACTGCAATATTTAAATATACATACAAATCAATCTGTTAAAGACAGTCTCTCCCGCGGCATGATTATTGCACTATTCATTAGTTCATAAAGCATCATATAGAAAGACTCAAGGAGATTACTCATGGTTAGACATAACCTAAAACTAAAAGCCATTCCGGCAATTGTTTCAATAGCAATGATGGCAATATCAATGCAAATTCAAGCGGAAGAAATTGCTCTAGATAAAGTAGAAGTATCCGGTATTTTGCCTGATAGACTAGAATCCGTTCCAGGTTCATTTAATGTGGTAGATGAAGAAGCTTTAATTGAGCGCCGCCCTTTTACAGTGAGAGAAGCACTTAACAATGTGCCAGGCGTTAATATTGTGGGTGAGGATGCATTTGTGCTAGCACCAAACATCGGCATTCGCGGTCTAGACCCACGCCGTACCTCACGGACATTATTGCTAGAAGACGGCATGCCGCTGTTCTTAGCTCCCTATGGCGACCCATCAGCGCACTACTCAACACCCTTGCAACGCGTGCAACGCATTGAAGTGGTTAAAGGCTCTGGTCAGATTCTTTATGGCCCTCAAACGATCGGCGGCATGATTAACTTTGTCACTAAACCAGTACCAACCAATGGTTTTGCAGGCAGCGTACAAGCCTCTGCGGGTAATAACGACTTTACTGGCTTACATGCCAATGTCGGTTACGGTAACGAGCAAGGCGGCATTATGTTTGATGCGCTGCAAAACAAAGGTGATGGTATTCGCGATAACCACGAATTTGATGTAGAAGAATACACGCTTAAAGGTCAACTGAATTTAACAGACCGTCAAACCTTAATCCTTAAAACCAGCTACTACAAAGAAGATTCAAATGTTAGCGAAACCGGCTTAGGCGAAATCGATTATAACAACGATAAGTTCCAAGCGCCCACTGGTAATAACGATCGTTTTGAACACACCCGTAAAAGCTTACAACTACAACATATCTTTAAATTTGATGAAACGATGAAGCTTTCTACACAAGCTTATTATGCAGACTCTTATCGTAGCTAATTCCGTCAAACTGATGCGCCTGGTGGTTTTGATGATGCCAGCAATAATTCAACAGGTATTACTGAAATTGAGCGCTGTCCAGCAGGCAACCCTGCAGGCAATGTGGCGACAGAAGCCAACGCCGAAGTCTGCGGTGGTCGTCATCGTCCACGTAGCTATCAATACTATGGCTTTGAGCCACGCTTAGACTTTCAGCACAATCTATTCGGCATTCAAAGTGATGCCGTGGTTGGTTTAAGATACCATCAAGAAGACGTCAAACGTCGTCAATTCCGTGGTAACGACGCCCGTGCGCAAAGCTTATCTTTCTTACAAGCCAATGCTGAGTTAGTAGCAGGTGCGATTGCCGACTTCCGTGAAGATATCCGTATTGATGTGGACGCAAAATCTTACTATGCCCAAAATACTTTCTACTTAGGTAATTGGTCATTAACCCCTGGTGTGCGTTACGAAGACTTAAAAATCAAAACAAGCATCCTACAAGCAGATGGTAATGCAGGTTTTGCAACCAGCACTAACAGACAAACTGAATTATTGCCTGGCTTTGGTGTGGCTTGGAACGGCATAGCCAATACCACAGTATTTGCTGGTGTGCATAAAGGCTTCGCCCCACCACGTCCAGATCGTGATATTGATGGCTTTACGATTGATAACACCAGCCCAGAAACCAGTGTGAACTGGGAAATTGGTGCGCGTTCTAGTTACTTTAAAGGCATTAGCTTTGAATCTACCTTGTTCCACACCAAAGTAGATGACATTGTCATTAATAACGGTAACGGTAACTTTATCAATGGCGGTGAATCTGAGCAAACTGGCTTAGAGCTGGGTGGTCGCGTAGACTTTGGTACGATATATGGCACGCCACATAATATCTACCTGCAAGGCTCATATACCAATGTGTTTAAAGCTGAGTTTACTAAAGACGGCTTAAATGCAGAAGATGGCATTATCGATGGTGACCGCCTACCATATGCACCACGCCACCTTGCGTCGCTAAGCCTGGGTTATGAGCATCCGATTGGCTTAAACGCACGTGTTGGTATTGATTATGTCAGCCGTCAAGAGCCAGACACATTTGCACGTGTATTACCGCCTGTTGATGCTGCTTTATCAGGTTTAGCGGGTGATATTCCAGCTTACACCTTACTCAATATGTCGGTTAACTTTAGAGCAGTGGGTTCAAAAGCGACTTACTTTATGAGTGGTTATAACTTGGCTGATAGAGAGTATATTGCAAGCCGTGTTGATGGGTTAGCGGTCGGTCGCGGTCGCCAAGTAACTGCTGGCGTGCGTTACGATTTCTAAATCAATCTAGTATTAGTTTGCTGTCTGATTAAAAGCAACTCACCGATTGGTGGGTTGCTTTTTTGTTGGCGGTAGCCGATTAAACCAACGTTGCCAAGGCGTTGTGGTTTAAAATAATGCTATGCAAATTATCAGCTCAATAAATGTATTAAGTATTGCCCTAAAAAATCAGGCAAATATCGGCCTTGTGCCCACTATGGGCAATTTGCATGCAGGGCATATTCATTTGGTGAAACTTGCCAAGCAACATGCCGATTGCGTAGTCGTGAGTATTTTTGTGAATCCGCTGCAATTTGGCGCCAATGAAGATTTGGCCAATTATCCGCGCACCTTGGAAGCCGATTGCGAAAAACTAAAAGCAGCTGGTTGCGACATTGTATTTACGCCTGCAGTCAGTGAGATGTATCCGCAAATGACGCAAAGCGCGGCTGACATTCAGCTCAATCAAAGTATGACGATTGAACCGCCTGCTATTGCCAACGATTTATGTGGTGCCAGCCGCCCTGGCCATTTTGCAGGCGTTGCAACTGTGGTGGCTAAGCTCTTTAATATTGTGCAGCCACAAACGGCTTTTTTTGGTAAAAAAGATTTTCAGCAGTTATTCATCATTCGCGAATTAGTCAAACAGCTTAATTACCCGGTTCAAATCATAGCAGGTGAAACCGTGCGCGAAGCAAGCGGTTTGGCGTTAAGTTCACGCAATGGTTATTTATCCGATGCCCAAAAACAGCAGGCAGTGCAGCTTAACCAAGCTTTGCGAGCAATTGCAAAAGCAATTCAAGTGCAAAATTTTGAATTTGATTCTTTAGAAGATACCGCCAAAATAAAACTTACTGCAGATGGATGGCAGGTTGATTATGTCACAGTGCGCTCTGCGCTGAGCTTGCTACCCGCCACTCAATTAGACAAGCATTTGGTCATACTGGCCGCTGCAAAAATCGGTAATACGCGTTTAATTGATAACATCGAATTAAATCTATCGATGTAAACATTTTTGCGATAAGTATTTGAAAAGACTATAATACGCGTCTTTTTTGGAGAAACACCCATCCATGCAAAGAACCATGCTTAAATCAAAACTGCACCGCGTACACGTGACTCATAGCGAGTTGCATTATGAAGGCAGCTGTGCAATTGATGAGGCGCTATTAGAAGCAGCCGATATAAAAGAATACGAACAAATCAATATTTATAACGTCACCAATGGCGAGCGCTTTAGTACCTATGCAATTCGCGCTGAACGTCATTCAGGCATTATTTCAGTCAATGGCGCGGCCGCCCACAAAGCGCACCCTAAAGATATTATTATTATCGCCAGTTATGCGCATTACACGGCGGCCGAGTTGCAGCAGTATGTGCCGCAATTGGTCTATGTTGATTGCAATAACCGTATTTCAAATCAAACAAACGCAATTCCAGCACAGGCGGCATAATGACAGTAGAAACAGAAGCAAATTACCTTGACGCCATGAAACAAGCGGTAATTGACGCGCTTGAAGATATTAAAGGTTTTGATATTGCGGTGATGGATGTGCGCAAGCTCACCAATATGACCAGCTATATGATTGTTGCCAGCGCCACATCAAGCCGCCAAGCAAAAGCCATGGGCGACAATGTGCGCGAAAAACTCAAAGAAAAAGGCTTTGAAATTCGCGGTACTGAAGGCGAAAAAGATGGCGAATGGGTATTGGTCGATTTAAACGATATTATTGTGCATATTATGATTCCAGCCACGCGTGCTTATTATAATTTAGAACAATTATGGGGCGATGCAGAAGCGCGTCGCGGACATATTAAAACCGCTTAAATGCCTATTTTTAACCATTAAAAACTGGTTAAGTTAACACCTTGAAACTGCGCATTATTTCAGTTGGTCACAAAATGCCAGCTTGGGTAGAAACCGCCTGCCTTGAATACACCAAGCGCATGCCGCGCGAAGCAATAGTTGAAATTGTCGAAATCAAACCTGAAAAGCGCGTTGCGGGAAATAGCACCGAAAATATCCAATTAATTGAAGCCAAGCGCATTTTAGACGCTGCTGGTCGTGATTATCTGATTGCTTTAGATGAGCGCGGCAACGAAGTCACTACTTTACAGCTTGCTGAGCGGTTTTCAAATTGGCTGGCGGGCAGCACAACGAGTGGCCGCGATATCGCACTCATCATCGGCGGCGCAGATGGCTTGCATCGTTCGGTTAAACAAAAAGCCGATTGGCTATGGAGCTTGTCTAAACTGACATTACCACATGCAATGGTGCGTATTATATTGGCAGAGCAGTTATATCGCGCTTATTCCGTCACCCAGAACCACCCTTACCATCGAGAATAATTGCCCATCAATGATTGGCACACTACATGCTTTATATGCCATAAAAGCATATAAAAATGTGTTTTAATTGCTAAAACGCCCCAAAAAGGTGAAAAGTACTTTTTTTAGCATCTTTTTGAATCAGCATAAATGGTTGAGGATTTAATGATGGATAACAATGGCTTAATCTTACTATCTAAATTTTCAGTATCTGCAAGAAAAATTATTGGCTCGGTTAACCCAGCTAAGCTCATTAAAGATAGTGAATATAGTGCAGAAATTTTTCAAAAAGTGTTTGAACTGGGTGATGAAGAACTAATTATGCTATCGCTAGAAGTGCAGGCAATGCTAGGGTTAATCACTTCCACCACAACCGTAGCAAGCACAGCAAAAGTAACGCCTATTAAACCCGCAGAAGTTGAAGAGAAAAAATATATGTACGGCGCAAGAAGTTAAGGCTTTTTAAAAGATGAATTTTTCCCCAATTTATATTTTCACACCCCATCATAAACATTAAGGTTTTGTTAAACTAGACAGCTCATTTTTGGTCTGTCGATACATGTCACACACAAAATCTCTAAATAGCCAATCTGTAATTAATAAATCATTAGTTTGGTTCAGACGCGATTTGCGCGACTTTGATCATGCTGCGCTGTACCACGCGCTTAAATCTTCTCAACAAGTATTTTGTGTATTTGTATTTGATACCGATATTTTGGATTTGCTGAATAATAAAGCGGACAGGCGCGTTGAATTTATTTGGGAAAGTGTCAAAGAGTTAAAAGTTGCATTGCAAAAAAATGGCAGTGATTTAATGGTTAAGTATGGCGTTGCGCGCGAAATTATCCCGAACATTGCCGCAGAATTAGAAATAAACGCCGTTTTTAGCAATCGTGACTATGAGCCCAGCGCGGTCAATCGTGACGATGACGTTGCAGCGGCGTTAGCCAAAAATAATATTGCGTTTCATCAGTTTAAAGATCAAGTTATTTTTGAAAAAGATGAAGTATTAAGTCTCAGCAATAAGCCCTACTCAGTGTTTTCGCCGTATCGTAATGCTTGTCTTAAAAAGCTAAACGACTTTTATCTTAAACCCTACCCAGTTGATGCCTATATTCAGCATTTAGCCAAAGTACCAGCCAGTGAATTAATCAGCTTAGAAGACATGGGATTTGCACGCACCAATTTAGGCGAAATGCGCTTACCCACAGGCATGAGCGGGGGCGCAACGCTATTTGAAGCCTTTGAAAACCGCATACATCAATACAAAGACGCGCGCAATTTTCCTGCTATTAAAGGTGTATCTTATCTTTCTGTACATTTACGTTTTGGCACTGTATCTATTCGACATTTAGCACGCACTGCTAAAAATATGGCTAATGCAGGTGCAGATAGTTGGCTTAACGAGTTAATTTGGCGCGATTTTTACTTTCAAATTTTGCACCATAATCCGCAAGTGGCCTTAGGAAAATCATTTAAGCCAGACTTTGAAAACCTACCTTTTCCAAATGATGAACGTTTATTTAAAGCGTGGTGTGAGGGCAAAACAGGTTATCCATTAGTAGACGCGGCCATGCGCCAAATTAACACGACTGGCTTTATGCATAATCGTTTGCGCATGGTTGCTGCCAGTTTTTTAGTCAAAGATCTATTAATTGATTGGCGCTGGGGCGAGCGTTATTTTGCAGAGCATTTAATCGATTTTGATTTTTCTGCCAATAATGGTGGCTGGCAGTGGGCGGCTAGCACAGGTTGTGATGCCCAACCTTGGTTTAGGATTTTTAACCCAATCACCCAAAGCGAGAAATTTGACGCTAGCGGTAAGTTTATTCGCAAATATGTGACAGAATTGAGTCAGTGTACCATCAACCTTATTATCGATAAAGATTATCCTGCACCAATTGTCGACCATGCCACACAGCGAGCACTGGCTTTAAGTTTGTACAAATCTTGCCTGCCCAATAATGAAGAAATTGCTTTTGAGGCATAGTTATTGCTTTTAATAATTATTAAGCGATTTATTGCAATGTGATGACCGCATTACTAATCACGTTGTTTTTACACCACTTTATGTAGCCACATAAAATAACTACCCATTTTATGTGTAGACAATACAAGCAGTGTCCGCCATAATACGTTGTAATATTTTGTAAAAAGTTAATTCAAAAATAATGATTAAAACCAATATAACTTAAGTGAACATAACAATGCATTCTAAATTAAACACATTTTTTCTAAGTTTGTTGCTGGCGATTTTAGTTAGCGGCTGCGCAACCACAAATAAAGACCCTTTAGAGGGAGTAAACCGCGGCGTTTATAAATTCAATGATGTCGCAGATAAAATTGTCTTAAAACCAGTCGCTACTGCTTATAAAACGGTGACACCAACACCAATCCGTAAAGGGTTTAATAACTTTTTTAATAATCTAGGTGCTATCACAACGGTAATAAATGATTTATTACAGCTTAAATTTGCCAATGCGTTTACCGACGCTGGTCGATTTGTGATTAATACAACATTTGGTTTGGCTGGTTTTATTGATGTAGCAAGCATGGACAATATTCCGAATCATAAAGAAGACTTTGGTCAAACTTTAGGCTACTGGGGCGTTGGAAACGGCGCGTACTTGGTTATACCTCTATTAGGCCCAAGCACATTGCGTGATGCTACTGGCTTTGCAATCGACAGGATGACATCTGACCCAATTACGTACACACACAATATCGGTGAAGTGCGCTTACATAATCAATTGCGTACTGCGCAATTGGTGGATGCTAGAACACAATTGCTAGATGCTGGCGACCTTGTAGATAACGCATCACTAGACCCATATTCATTTATGCGCGACGCTTATTTACAAAGCCGTGCAAATTTAGTGGCTGACGGCGCTACAGGTAGCAACTCAACCGATGATGGCTTTGAACCAGCAGATGAAGACAAATAAGCAACCTTAAAGTAATTCCATTTTAGTAAAGCATTTAATAAAAAGCCTTTCGATTAGAAAGGCTTTTTTATCGCTTAATTCAAATATCAGGCGTTTAATATAAGCCGCTAGTCAATTGAATCGCCCGTTGCCACTGTCATTTGCTCAATTAAGATAGAACCTGTGAGTTTTGAGCTATTCTTAATCGCATCGGTGCCAATCGCAATCATTTGATTCAGCATATCTTTCATATTGCCTGCAATGGTAATTTCTTCAACTGGATAAGCAATCACGCCATTTTCTACCCAAAAACCTGCTGCGCCACGTGAATAATCGCCTGTGACCATATTCAAGCCATGGCCAAGCACCTCTGTTACCAGTAAGCCTGTACCCATTAACTGCAATAATTCAGCAAAATTCTGCCCTGTCGATTGCACAATCAAATTGTGGCTACCACCTGCATTGCCTGTGGTTTGCATGCCTAATTTACGTGCTGAATAGCTAGATAACATATAACCCTTCAAGATACCATTATCAACCAATTGACGTGCATGGGTGGCTACACCTTCACTATCAAATGGGCTACTGGCACCACCTTTTTTGATATGTGGATCTTCTGTGACATTTAAAATGCTTGATGCTACTTTTTTGCCCAAGCTATCCAGCAAAAAAGAGGATTTTCGATATAAACTACCACCTGAAATTGCGCTAACCAACGATGAAATTAAACCTGAAGCCAATGGCGCTTCAAATAAAACAGGATATTGCCCCGTTTGAATAGTGCGCGCGCCTAAGCGGCGGATGGTACGCTGACCCGCTGTATTACCCACATAACTTGCGGAATCCATGTCTTTAAAATCTCGCGCGCTAGTGTACCAATAATCACGCTGCATATTGCCCTTGTCTTCAGCAATCACCGAACAGCTAATGCTGTGGCGCGAACTGGCATAACCGCCCACAAAACCATGGCTATTGGCATAAGCAAAAATACTTTCAGAGTTCGACACGCCTGCGCCTTCTGAATTGGTAATATGTTTTTTATCCACATCAATCGCGGCCGCTTCGCAAGCTTTTGCAATTTCAACGGCTTCATCCACACTTAATTGCCAAGGGTGATATAAATCCAAATCTGGCCATTCTGTTGCCATTAATTGGGCGTCTGCCAAGCCGCAAAACGGGTCTTTTGCAGTGTATTTGGCAATATTGCACGCCGCCTCAACCGTGTCTTTAAGCGCTTGAGGGCTTAAATCAGAGCTGCTGGCATGGCCTTTTTGCTCACCAAAATAAACAGTGACTGAAATGCCTTTATCGCGGTTATATTCAATATTTTCAGTCTCACCCAAGCGCACCGATACATTTTGGCCTGTGCCAAAACTCACTTCGGTTTCTGCAGAAGACGCGCCAGCCTGTTTGGCGATTTTAAGCACGTCTTGCGTGATTTGTTGTAATTGCTCTAGATTAATTGTGGCGTCCATTATGGGGTTTGATTAATTCAAATGACTAAAACTGTTATCATACCGTAGCCAACATCAAAGCCACTAGAAACCACACAATCGTGACC
>LNFM01009411.1_pt1 | contig 14230 bp, 14 predicted proteins | sample 596031 | NCBI WGS metagenome assembly LNFM01 (sample SAMN04254537, study PRJNA301005) | activated carbon metagenome | isolation source: dual media filters at the Ann Arbor, Michigan drinking water treatment plant | place: USA: Ann Arbor
TAAAAGTAGTTTAAAATGAATGTAGTAATTTCCCGCTTTTTAAAAGGAATGGGCACGTGAATAATATCGCAAAAAGTATCGCAATCTGGTTAGCAGTCGCATTGGTGTTGATGATGGTATTTAACCAGTTTGGCGGTCAAAGCAAACCAGATAGCCAAATGGTTTACTCGCAATTTATGCAAGAAGTAAAAGACGGCCGTATTGCCAAAGTGCAAATTGATGGCCGCGTTGTGCATGGCAAAACGCAAGAAGGTAAAGAGTTCAGCACTTATGCGCCCAATGACTTGTGGATGGTGAACGATTTACTTAAGTATAACGTCGTGGTTGAAGCCAAACCAGAGCAACAACGCTCTGTATTGCTTGAGATTTTCATGTCATGGTTCCCAATGATTTTATTGATTGGCGTGTGGATTTTCTTTATGCGCCAAATGCAAGGCGGCGGCAAAGGCGGCGGCCCATTCTCATTTGGTAAAAGTAAAGCGCGTCAATTAGATGAAAGTGCCAATCAAACGACATTTGCCGATGTGGCTGGTTGCGATGAAGCCAAAGAAGAAGTCACTGAATTAGTCGACTTCTTGAAAGAGCCCACTAAATTCCAAAAACTAGGTGGTCGAATTCCACGTGGTGTATTGCTTGTTGGCCCTCCTGGTACAGGTAAAACTTTGCTTGCCCGTGCAATCGCAGGTGAAGCAAAAGTGCCATTTTTCTCAATTTCTGGTTCTGACTTTGTGGAAATGTTTGTCGGTGTGGGTGCGGCGCGTGTGCGTGATATGTTTGAAACCGCCAAGAAAAACTCACCTTGCATTATCTTTATTGATGAGATTGATGCGGTAGGGCGTAGCCGTGGTGCGGGTACTGGTGGCGGTAACGATGAACGTGAGCAAACATTAAATCAATTATTGGTTGAGATGGATGGCTTTGAAGCGAGTTCTGGTGTGATTATCATCGCGGCAACAAACCGTGCCGATGTGTTAGATAAAGCCTTATTGCGCCCAGGTCGTTTTGACCGTCAAGTGATGGTGGGCTTGCCTGATATTAAAGGTCGCGAGCAAATCTTGTTGGTCCATATGCGTAAAGTGCCAATCGATCCAGATGTAAAAGCCGATATTTTGGCACGCGGTACGCCTGGTTTTAGTGGTGCTGATTTAGCCAACTTGGTGAATGAAGCGGCTTTATTTGCGGCACGCCGTAGCAAACGCACGGTGGATATGGAAGATTTTGAAGATGCAAAAGACAAAATCTACATGGGCCCAGAGCGTAAATCAATGGTCATGCGTGAAGAAGAGCGTCGCAATACGGCCTATCACGAAAGTGGTCATGCGGTAGTGGCTAAATTATTACCAAAAGCAGACCCAGTGCATAAGGTAACCATTATGCCGCGCGGTTGGGCGCTAGGTTTAACGTGGCAGTTGCCGGAATTTGATCGCATCAGTAATTACAAAGACAAAATGCTGGAAGAGATTTCGATTTTGTTTGGCGGCCGTATTGCCGAAGAAATCTTTATGCATCAAATGAGTACAGGCGCCAGCAATGATTTTGAACGTGCCACTAAATTGGCGCGCGATATGGTGACCAAGTACGGCATGAGTGATGCATTGGGTACGATGGTTTATGCGGGTAGCGAGCAAGATTCATTTTTTGGCAACATGAGTTCAAAAACGGTGAGTGAAGCCACCCAACAAAAAGTGGACGCTGAAATTAGACGTATTTTGGATGAGCAGTATGGCATCGCCCGAAAACTGTTGGAAGATAATCGCGACAAAGTGGAAGCGATGACGGCGGCATTGATGGAGTATGAAACCATTGATGCGGATCAAATCAACGATATTATGGCGAGTATTCCAGTGCGCGCACCTAAACCGCGTCAGCCAAAAGTAAAGCCTACGGATAGTGGCGGCTCTTCTGGCAACACCGCGACACCTGCGCCGCAACCAGCGGCTAAAAATGAGTAAATTTTTGGTGTTCACTATCCATTAAACTGCAAACATGAGTAGTGTTAAAATAAGGGTTAGATTCGTTCTAACCCTTTTTTATTTTTCATACTTAATGCTATTTAACTGCGGAAAATTTCAACTTAATCTCAATCGCCCTCATGTGATGGGTATTGTGAATGTAACGCCTGATTCATTTTCGGACGGTGGACAATTTGCGCAAGCCAATTTAGCGATTGAGCATGCATTAAGCTTGATAGAGCAAGGCGCGGATATTCTGGATATTGGCGGGGAATCTACCCGCCCAAATGCAACGCCAGTCGGCTTAGAAGAAGAGCTAGACCGCGTGATTCCTGTGATTGAAGTGTTGGTTAAACAAGTTAATATTCCTATTTCTATCGACACCTACAAACCAACAGTCATGCAGGCGGCAATTGCGGCGGGCGCAAGTATCGTAAATGACGTATGTGCTTTAAAAGAAACGGGAGCATTAGAAATAGTGGCCGCCTCAAATGTGGGCGTATGCCTGATGCATATGCAAGGCACGCCGCAAACCATGCAAATCAACCCGCAATACGCTGATGTGGTTGCTGAAGTAAAAGCCTTTTTGCAGCAAAGATTTACTTTAACTGAAGCGGCAGGAATCGATAAAAATCGTATTTTGCTGGACCCAGGATTTGGCTTTGGTAAAACGCGTGCGCATAACATTACCTTGATTCAACATCTGGCTAGCTTTGCATCACTTGGTCAGCCTTTGCTGGTAGGGCTGTCACGTAAATCGGTATTAGGCCAAGTGACTGGCAATGATGTCGATGCGCGGCTTTATGCTAGCGTGGCGGCGTCCGTTATATCTGCCATGGTTGGTGCTAAAATATTACGGGTGCATGATGTAAAAGCCACTGTAGAAGCGTTAAAGGTAGTGACGGCAATTCAGCAATAAGTATGAATAAATAATAACGACAAAAATATTAGGATAAAAATGACTAAACAGTATTTTGGCACTGATGGCATTCGCGGAAAAGTAGGGGAGGGCGCGATTACGCCTGATTTTGTCATGCGTTTGGGTTATGCGGCAGGTCGCGTATTGGCAAGCCGCGCTGGCAACTTGGCAAAAGGCGCGCATCCAGCGGTGTTAATCGGTAAAGATACGCGTATTTCTGGCTATATGTTAGAAGCCGCATTAGAAGCTGGTTTATCAGCCGCTGGTGTGGATGTGCTATTGACAGGGCCAATGCCCACGCCTGCTGTAGCTTACTTAACACGCGCCTTGCGTGCTCAAGCAGGCATTGTTATTTCTGCTTCGCATAACCCTTATTACGATAATGGCATTAAGTTTTTCTCTAGCTTGGGTGCTAAATTACCTGATGATATCGAGCATGCCATTGAAGCCGAACTTGATAAGCCCATGCAAGTGATGGAATCGGCTAAGTTAGGCAAAGCGCGCCGTATTGATGATGCGGCTGGCCGTTATGTCGAGTTTTGTAAAAGTACGTTTCCCAATCACTTAGATTTGCGTGGCTTAAAAATCGTATTGGATTGTGCACATGGCGCAACTTACCATGTGGCGCCACCCGTTTTTCATGAACTTGGTGCCGAAGTCATCGCTATTGGCAATAAGCCAGACGGTTTAAATATCAACGAGCAAGTTGGCTCAACACATCCGCAAGCCTTGCAAAAAGCGGTGGTTGAGCATCAGGCCGATTTAGGTATTGCCTTTGATGGCGATGGCGACCGTGTGATGATGGTGGATAGCCTAGGCAATTTACTGGATGGCGACCAGCTTTTGTATATTATTGCGTTGGGTTTATACGCCAAAGGTAAGCTGAAAGGTGGCGTAGCTGGCACGTTAATGACCAACTTAGCGCTTGAGCATGCACTACAAAAACACCAAATACCGTTTGCGCGTGCCAATGTGGGTGATCGCTATGTGCTGGAATTATTAAACGAAAAAAACTGGAAATTGGGCGGCGAAAATTCTGGTCATATTTTAACGTTGGATAAACATACCAGCGGCGATGCGATTATTGCAGCCCTGCAAGTGTTACATGCGCTGGCTGATAGTGGTAAAACGTTAACAGAAATGGGTGCAAGTTTACAGCTTTATCCGCAAGTGTTAATCAATGTCACCACCAAACAAAAGTTGGATTTACAGCATGCCGATATTCAAGCAGCTGTCAGCACAGCTGAAACCACATTAAACGGCTCTGGTCGCGTACTGCTACGCGCTTCTGGTACAGAGCCAAAAATCCGCGTAATGGTTGAGGGACAAGATGGTGTACTGGTACAAAAGCTAGCCGAAGATATTGCAGCTGTTGTTAAAAAAGCAGCGATATAAAAAAGAAATGATCACTATGAATTTAGACGCAATTGAAATAAAAGCGTTTGTACCTGCAAAAAATTACGCATTATCTAAACAGTTTTATCAAGACGTCGGTTTTGTATTGGCATCCGATGGCGGTGGCGTTGCTTATTTCCATCATCAAAATGTGAGTTTTTTATTGCAAGATTTTTATGTAAAAGAGTTTGCTGAAAACTTAATGATGCATTTGCTAGTAAAAGATGTGGATGCATGGTGGAGTAAAATACAAAATGCCAACATCGCCAACAAATACAGCGTTCGCGTAGGTGCAATAGAGCAACAGCCATGGCGTATGCGCGATTTTGTGATGGCAGACCCTAGCGGCGTACTTTGGCGTATTGGGCAAAATACGGATTAACTAAATCCTAATTAAATAATATTATTATTTATCAATAAGTTAACCAATATTTTAAGTCAAAAAATATTCATGTAACTGACACCATTTGTTCATATTCTCCTGACACACTGCCAGCATCAACCAGTGTAAGGAGAATAATAATGACAAAACAATTGCAAATTTACTTAAGCCGCATGCATGCGCTAGATAGCGCAGTGTGCGTGACAGTCAGCCATAGCAATCAATATCGTTTGATTCGCGATTGGTTTAGATTAATCAGCCGTTTGGGTGATGGCGTGTTTTGGTATGCTTTAATGACTGCCATTATTGTGATGCAACAAGCTGAGGGTATTCAACCTGTTTTGCATATGCTCGCCGCTGGTTTAACAGGCACCGTTGTTTATAAATGGTTAAAACAAAAAACGCATAGACCACGTCCTTTTCAGGTGCGACAAGATGTATGGGTAGTGGGTAAACCGCTGGATCATTTTAGTTTTCCGTCGGGCCATACTTTACATGCAGTTGCCTTTAGTGTGGTGGCGATGCATTATTACCCAGAGTTAGCGATTGTGCTGATGCCATTTACAATCATGGTGGCCATGTCGCGCGTGATTTTGGGTTTGCACTATCCTAGCGATGTGTTGGCTGGCGCCACTATTGGCTATGTAATTGCGCAATCTTACTTAATGGCTTTTGCTTAAAGCTGCTTGCCTAGCAACGTTTAATATTTTTGCTGAAAAATTTAACAAGAAATAAGTGTTAAGTATTCAGTTACTTAGCCGTTGTATTGTAAAAGTGTATCGGTGTTGCCAACCGTTTGGTTAATTCTTTTAAACATTTCTCACGCCAAATCACCATTTCAGTTGCACTGAGATGCTTCAATTCTGGCTCCCATTGTGGCCTATTGCCTTGAATCGATTGATCAAAATGCGTGAGCGCATGTTTAGTTTTGGTTAAATAATATTCTAAGCTTGCCATAAAACGCTTATCTTTCAACCGCGCAATCCATAAAACGCTTTGTGATAGAAAGCTAATTCTAAGCGCGTAATCGGCCCAAGCCAGCTGCCTTAAATGCGTGGCAGCCTGTGCTGGTGATAAGCTAGCATTTTGGCTAGAAAAGCAAGGCGCAACAAAAGTACTCAGCTCATGCACATGCAGACGGATTAACTGATGTGGTGTGTAGCGAATATGCTGAGCAATATGCGCATCCATCGCCCATTCTGACGCAATGTGCGTAATCACTGACTTATTGAGCCAAGGAATATGCTTCCATTTTGCTTCAAACGCAGGTACGAAATGATTGTGCGCCACCACATCCACAAATAAATGGCTGGTGTAACCAATCGCAATCGCTAGCTCTTCATCTGTGCTAGCGTTTGCCATCATCCATTCCGCTTTTTGCCATTGGTGTGTGGTGTTAAATGATTTTGAAATAATCGCTAAATCGGGCAAACAAGTGCCCGCCATCACTAAAGTAGGTAGTTTTTTAACCACTTCTTGCAATTTTGGGTCTAACAGTGGTGTTGCCATTAATAGCCATTGTGCAAAATAAATATGGGTATATAAACCCCATGCGTTGGCGTCAATCGCAAATATGCTGAGCGGAATACACCATAACAGAGGCGTGACATAACGTTTAATCATGTCGCGTACTTTTACACTGTGGCATTAAATACAAATGACAACTTGGTGATAATTTTGTGACATGTCATCGAAATTTAAGCCAATAATTTCATCAAGCCGTCATAATCAATCGCTAACATAAAACATCAAAATATATGGTTAAGCTAATGAAACTATTACTTATTTCGGATGTTTACTTCCCGCGAGTGAACGGTGTTTCTACCTCAATTAGAACATTTACCCAACAATTACAAAAAATGGGTCATACCGTACACCTGATTGCGCCAGATTATGGGGTGACTACCGAAGATGAAACATGGATTACCCGCGTTCCTGCGCGTGCGATTTATTTTGACCCAGAAGATAAGTTAATGAAGTATGGTGAAGTGTTGAAGCTGAGCGCCAAATTAAAGGCCATGCAGTTTGATATGCTGCACATTCACACGCCTTTTATCGCGCACTATGCCGGCTTAAAACTAGCCAAAGCGTTGAATATTCCAGCAATAGAAACTTACCATACGTTCTTTGAAGATTATCTGCATCATTATTTGCCGTGGATTCCACAGTTTGCGGCACGTGGATTAGCGAGAATGATTTCAAAAAAACAATGCAATCAAGTGGATGCCATCGTTGCACCATCGCAACCAATGTTGGATGTGTTGCGCAGTTATGGCGTCAATACATTGTCGGAAGTCATTGCGACTGGCTTGCAGGAACACAGTTTTAGCCCTGCGGATGGCAACGCATTTAAAGTCAAACATGGCATTGCATTAGAGCGCCCATTGTTGCTATATGTAGGTCGCGTTGCACATGAAAAAAATATTGGCTTTTTATTAGTCATGGTCAAACTGTTAAGCGAGGTAATGCCAGAAGTGTTGTTAGTCATCACGGGGGAAGGCCCAGCAGTGCCCAGTTTGCGTGCCGCAGTCAAAGCACATGGCATTGAAAACAATGTGCAGTTTATTGGATATTTAAATCGCGAGACAGAGCTAAATAGCTGTTATAAAGCGGCGGATGTGTTTGTGTTTGCCTCAAAAAGTGAGACGCAAGGTTTGGTGATTTTAGAAGCGATGGCGCAAGCAACACCTGTAGTCGCCATTGCAGAGCTAGGCACAGCCTCTATTTTAATTGAGGGTCAAGGGGCATTAATTTCGCCAGAAAATGAATCGGAGTTTGTGCAAAAAGTGCATAGCTTGCTCATTAACCCGCAGCGTCGCCAACAGCTTGGTGAAGCTGCGCGTGTCTACGCGCAGAAAAAATGGTCAGCCGCCACCCAAGCAGAACGCATGGTTAAGTTTTACATGGTCATTGCTAGCACACACCTTAGCCAAACTAAAAAGCCTGCAATACTCAATATACAGCGTACTTAACACTAAATTTGGGTCGAAATCAGCCATATATTATTGCGTTGCTTTTCATGTCAATAAAAAAAGCCAGCATTGCTGGCTTTTTGATTCAACATTTATTGGCTTAAATGAGGATTTAACCAAATTTACCAGTAATGTAATCTTCAGTTTCTTTTCTGGTTGGGCGTGTGAAGATCATGTCGGTATCGCCATATTCAATCAGCTCACCTAGGTACATGTAAGCGGTGTAATCTGATACGCGTGCCGCTTGCTGCATATTATGCGTCACCACCAAAATAGTCAGCTTTTCTTTCAGCTCACTCATTAACTCTTCAATATTGGCCGTTGCAATTGGGTCAAGTGCAGATGTTGGCTCATCAAACAACATAATTTCAGGGTCAGTTGCCAATGCGCGCGCAATACATAAACGTTGTTGCTGGCCGCCAGATAAATTAAAGGCTAAATCATGTAAACGGTCTTTTACTTCGTTCCATAATGCACCGCCTTTTAAGGCTTCTTCTACTTTATCATCCACCATACGCTTATTTTTTTCGCCACGCACACGCAAGCCATAAGCCACATTTTCGTAGATTGATTTAGGAAAAGGGTTTGGCTTTTGAAACACCATGCTGATGCGCATACGCACTTCAATTGGGTCTACACCTGGCTCTAAAATATTGGTGTTATCAGGATGCATGATAATTTGGCCTTGATATTTATTGCCTGGATACAAATCGTGCATGCGGTTAAAGCAGCGCAAGAATGTCGATTTTCCGCAGCCTGAAGGGCCAATTAATGCCGTGATTTTATTTTCGTACAAAGGCATGTTCACGCTTTTTAAAGCTTGCATACCGTTGCTGTAAAAAAAGTTTAAATCACGCGATTCTGCTTTAATTGCTGTTGTTACATTGGCCATAAATTTCCCCAAAAAATCTTTTAATTATTTAATTCTAGTCAATATTCAAATCTAAATTTTTTATTGATTACCACTTAATATTTTTACGAATTTTGTAACGTAAATAAATGGCAGTACCGTTCATTAACAAGGTCACCACAATAATAATGGCGCCAGTTGCCGCGGCATTCACATGAAATGCATGATCAGGACGCGATAGCCAGTTAAACATTTGAATGGGCAATACGGTAAAGCCAGAAGTGAGCCACTCAAAGTTTAGAAATGGCGGTTCGCTTGATATTGGTGATGGTGGTAAGAAGGCAATAAATGTGAGCGCGCCAATGGTAATCACAGGCGCTGTTTCACCCAGCGCACGTGCCATGCCGATAATAACGCCCGTTAAAATGCCGCCTTGCGAATATTTAAGCACATGATCTTTAACCACTTGCCATTTGGTGGCACCAACGGCGTAGGCTGCTTCACGAATGGCTACAGGAATGGCGCGAATGGATTCGCGGGTCGATACAATAACAATTGGTAGAATTAGTAGGCCAAGCGTTAAACCTGCCGTCAAAATACTTTGGCCTAAACCCAAGCCATAAACAAATAAACCCAAGGCTAAAAGACCGTAAATAATAGATGGAACACCCGCTAAGTTTGAAACATTGATTTCGATTAAATCAGAAAACCAGCCTTTTTTTGCATACTCTTCTAAGTACAAACCTGCCGCTACACCCATTGGTACGGCTGTTAAAAAAGTCACCGTCATCACCAAAAGTGAACCAACCCAAGCAGACAACAGGCCAGCGCGTGCCGCGCGGCGAGATGGGAAGTTGCTTAAAAAATCCATGTTGAAACGACCGTAGCCATCTACCAGCAAATCGATAAACAGTGTGCATAAGGTTAACAAGCCAATCATTAGTGCGATTAAGCCGATGACTGAGAACAAAATATCATTGCGCTTGTGACGCTTAATCATCGCGCGCACGCTATCTAAGTTGTCCAGCACGCTAATTTGCGTTTTTTTAGCTAATTCATTCATATGATTAATGGCTGCTCTAAATAATTGTTTTAATAGTTTTGGCGGAATTTTTTACGTGCAAGGTGGCCAAGAATATTGAAGGTTAAGGTCATTAACATCAACACTAAGCCAGCCGCAAAAATACTTTGATAACCAATGCTGCCATGCGGTAAATCACCTAAAGCCACTTGTACGATATAAGCGGTAATCGTTGCCGCGCTTTCCATCGGGTTGAAAGTTAGGGTTGGTTGTTGGCCGGCAGCGATAGCAACCACCATGGTTTCGCCCACAGCGCGCGAAATAGCCAAAATATAAGCGGCGATAATGCCGGATAAAGCCGCAGGAGTAACCACTTTAACCGCGGTTTGAAAGCGCGTTGCGCCCATGGCGTAGCTGCCTTCGCGCATGCTCATAGGCACTGCGCGCATTGCATCTTCAGCTACAGAGCTGATGTAAGGGATAATCATGATGCCGATTACGATACCTGGGCCTAACATGTTAAAGCCTGGCAAATCGGGGAAGATTTTTTGTAGTAATGGTGTTACAAATAATAAAGCAAAGTAGCCAAATACCACGGTTGGCACGCCAACTAATAATTCTAAAATAGGTTTAACAATTTCACGCACTTTGTGGCTGGCAAATTCTGATAAGTAAATAGCACCAACCGTACCAAGTGGAATTGCCACACACAACGCAATGAATGATGTGGTTAATGTGCCAGCAACCAAAGGCATGATACCGAAATGCGCATCTTCAAACAGTGGCGTCCATTGAGTATCTGTCAAAAAGTCAATGACAGACACGCCTTTAAAGAAAGATAGTGACTCATAAATTAATACTGCCACAATCGCAAAAGTAGTCAAAACAGCTGACAGCGCAGCTAACATTAAAATGAACTCAATAAGGCGCTCGCGTACATTACGTTTAATATTTCTGGCTAAACGTGGGCTAATAGTAGTGTTTTGATTTGCATGTGCCATTGAATAGAAACTTTAGTAAGTGACTTTAAATTAATGAACGTATTGTAATGAATTAATGTGACAAATATAAGACAATTCGTATCTCAAGCGCTAAGTAAAAGCATAAACAACTGCATTTATTGCCTAGATATGGACAATAAAAAAGACGGCATTGAGCCGTCTTTTTTATAGAGCCAAAATTACTTAATACGTGCTAATAACTCTTCAATTTTAATACCAACTTCTGACTCGCCATTAAAACCTGTACCAGGTTTTAATGCTTTAAAGTGTTTAGTAACAGCTGCATATTCATTAACTGGCAAAGGAATATACTTTACTTCTTTAACTAACTCTGGCGCATTTTTTAAATAGAACTCAATAAACGCTTTTACTTCTGGTTTAAAAGCAGCAGAGCTTGCATTGACATAAATAAAGATAGGGCGCGCAAGCGGTTGGTATGAACCGTTTTTAACCGTTTCTAATGAAGGCGCAACAGCGGGCGCACCTTTTTTAGCAACAATAGGCACTACTTTTAATTTTTCTTGGTTTTCTTCATAGTAAGCAAAACCAAAATAACCTAAAGAACCTTTGTCGCTGGCAACACCTTGCACTACAACATTGTCATCTTCTGATGCGGTGTAATCGCCACGGCTTGATTTTGCTTTGCCAACAATTGCTTCTGTAAAGTAATCAAAGGTACCTGAGTCAGAACCTGCACCAAATAATTTAAGCGGGGTGTCAGGAAAAGCAGGGTTGACTTGCTTCCAAGATTTTACTTTACCTTGAGCCGATGGCTCCCACATCTTTTTCAGCTCTTCAACTGTTAAGCTTTTAACAAAATCATTATTTTTGTTCACCACAACCGTCAAGCCATCATAAGCGACTGGTAACTCAATAAACTGCACGCCTGCTTCTTTACAGGCATCCATTTCCTTTTTCAAGATAGGGCGTGATGCATTTTGTACATCTGTTTCACCACGGCAGAATTTTTTAAAGCCGCCGCCTGTACCAGAAATACCAACCGTCACTTTTACTTTAGTGGCAATTTGGTACTCTTCGGCAACCGCTTCTGTAATTGGATAGACCGTGCTTGAGCCATCTATTTTAATGATTTTTTCTGCAGCAAAAGTTGATGAAGCAGACAGGGTTGCAGCAACAATTGCGGCAATTTTTAACGACTTAATTAATACGGTATTCATAAAATCTCCATTTATTAAACTACTAATTCTTAATGAATAAGACTTTAGAGGGTGTATGTGACAAATTTATGACAAAAATATGAACGAGAACCATATGGCAAAAATACAGGGCACATTTTTGCCATTTTAGGCTACAAGATTTACATTTTAATAAAAAGGCCGAGCTGATAAAAAATGGCTGCTATTAGCCCTGCGCAAGGAATAGTCAAAACCCATGCCCAAACAATTCGCGAAGCTAAACCCCAACGCACAGCAGAAACACGGCGTGACAAACCTACACCAATAATAGCGCCAGTAATAGTATGCGTAGTGGAAACAGGAATGCCAAGTGATGTTGCTAAAAATAAAGCAATCGCGCCAGAAGTTTGCGCGCAAAATCCACCTGATGGGCGAATGCGCGTAATACCCATGCCCATGGTGCGTACAATGCGCCAGCCGCCAAATAAAGTACCAGCTGCCATGGCAATTTGGCAAGAAATCACTACCCAAAATGGCACATAAAAGTCGCCTTGAATATAGCCGTTTGCATACAATAAAACCGCAATAATGCCCATGGTTTTTTGCGCATCATTGCCGCCATGACCTAAGCTATATAAAGAAGATGACACAAATTGCAATTTGTTAAATCGACGTTCGGTTGGGTAGGGCGATGATTTTTCAAATAGCCATAGCACAATAATCATCAGAGTTAATGCCAGTAGCATGCCAAACAAAGGGGATAAAATAATCGCCACAGATGTTTTAATCAGGCCTTTTGCAACCACGGCACTCCAGCCTGCTTTAGCAAGGCCTGCACCAACCAAGCCGCCGACTAAGGCATGTGAAGAAGATGACGGAATACCAAACCACCAAGTGATTAAATTCCATGAAATCGCGCCGCCAAGTGCGCCAAATATGACGGCGTTATCAATCACTTCTTTATTAATAATGCCGGATCCAACAGTATTGGCGACATGCAGTCCGAAAAATAAAAACGCGATTAAATTAAAAAAAGCCGCCCAAACAACGGCAGCCTGCGGTGTTAATAATCGCGTTGAAACCATTAATGCAATAGAATTAGCCGCGTCATGAAAGCCGTTCATAAAATCAAATATAAGCGCTACAAACACCAGTAGCGCCATGACAATCATTGCGTGTTCAATCATATACGCTCTAACACCACGCCATGAATCACGTCTGAAACATCTTGGCAGCTATCAACTGCCTCTTCAAACATATCGTAAAGTTCTCTTGAGCGAATCAGTGTGCGCGCGTCAGTCTCTTCTGCAAACAAGCGCCGCATACCAGCGCGCATCACGTGATCCGCTTCGCCTTCAATATTATTGATTTCTTCACAGGTGCGTAAAATCTTCTCGGCATTTTTCATGTCAGAAAGCATGTTAACTGCCTCACGTACTTTTTCGGCCGCACGCAATAAAATCTGCCCAAGCGCAACCATTTCTGGCGTGAAATTACTGCGCCCATAAATGCTGGCGCTTTGTGGAATGTTTTCCATGTAATCGATAATGTCGTCTAGCGCCATTGCCAACTCACGAATCTCGCGACGGTCAAACGGGGTGATAAAGGTTTTGTGTAGAGAAAGCAAGATATCTTTGGTGTATTCGTCGGCTTCACTCTCAATGCGACAAATCTCTTTAAACTGCTCATCAAATTTGCTAGCATCATTCACAGCAGTCATCATCGCTAGCACCTTAGAACCTTCTACCGCACAGTCTGCTAAACTATTAAATTGTCTAAAATAGTTGTCGCTGCGTGGTGAAATGGATGCCATCAGTCTGCTGAATATTCCATTAGCCATATATATCTCCCAAAGTCGTCTTTTTAATTATGACAATTATGTTACAACAGGCTAGTATAAACTGCATCAAATAATGGAATTACTTGCATATTAAAATCTTTGCGTAATAATGCGATTGATTCGAATATTGCGTGGAAACGACACAGATATCTGAAAGAAACGATGAACAAATCTAAGCAATATCACAACGCTTCTTGCGTGACCATTTATCACAATCCAGCCTGCGGCACTTCGCGCAATACGTTGGCGATGATACGCGCTAGCGGTATCGAGCCAGAGATTGTTGAATATTTAAATACACCACCTAATCGTGAAAAGTTAACCGAATTAATTGCACAGATGCGCATGACACCGCGTGAGCTATTGCGCGAAAAAGGCACGCCATACAGTGATTTAGGTCTGGGCGATTTAACTTTAAGCGACGGTACTTTGCTGGATGCTATGTTGCAACACCCCATTTTGATCAATCGCCCGATTGTGGTCACGGCTAAAGGGGTCAAGTTATGTCGCCCTTCAGAGTTAGTGTTGGCACTATTAGAAAACCCCAATATTGGCGAATTCATCAAAGAAGATGGCGAAAAAATAATCTATACACCTTAAATATTTAAGCTAAAAAAAGCGTTAAGTCTTTGCTGTATAATGCTGATTTTTAGTTATTAGCAAGCCAATATGGAAGCCGAACAACTCAATATAATTGCCAATCGTTTAAGTGATTTAAGCGCGCGTCACCACGCCCTTCGGGGGTATCTTTGACTTTGAAAA
>LNFM01009412.1_pt1 | contig 14230 bp, 7 predicted proteins | sample 596031 | NCBI WGS metagenome assembly LNFM01 (sample SAMN04254537, study PRJNA301005) | activated carbon metagenome | isolation source: dual media filters at the Ann Arbor, Michigan drinking water treatment plant | place: USA: Ann Arbor
CCTTTCAGACTTTCTTTCAGCAGGTAGCTCATTTGTTGGAAAAGTCTGATGCGGCTTATATTGAACGGATTCGCTTTAAAGCTTCGTTTGAATTTTTAGGTCAGCTTAACCGCTACCTCATTCATATAGAGAACAACTATTTTACATTTACAGAACTGCGCGTAGGTTCTACGGTAATACCTTTTCCGTTTATACAGGAGCGTTTTCGTGCCTATCACCGCATTCCCTTATTAAAGCGCTTCCCGGAGGTAACAAAAGATGTGCAGAATCACATGCGCAATCAGGTGCAACGCAAACTTACCGGCCATGAGAAATCAAAAATAGGGGAAGCTATACCGCGCATGTTTAAAATGCGGAATGTATTTGACTTGTATCAGGATTTTTATGTGTGGCTTGGTAAACAGGAAATGTTTAGACTTATGGAAGGCGGCATGCTTGAGTATGCTGATGTATTTCCTTTGATTTATTTTACAATGCGTCTTGAAGGTTTTCAATCCTACGATCACGTAAAACATTTGCTCGTAGATGAGATGCAGGATTACACTCCGGTGCAGTATGCGGTATTGTCTCGTCTGTTTACTTGTAAGAAAACAATTTTAGGGGATGTCGGGCAGACGGTCAATCCCTATAGCGCTTCGTCTGCCGAAGGCATTGAAGAAGTATTTCCGCAAGCCGAGATTGTGAAGTTGCTGAGAAGTTACCGATCCACGTACGAGATCACAAAATTTGCGCAGCAAATTTCCAGCAACCCCGATGTGATTGCTATGGAACGGCATGGTACAATACCGCAGGTAAAAGGGTTCAGCAATAATAAAGAAGAACTTGAAGCGATCAGTGAAATACTTTCCACATTCAAAGATTCGAAATATCAATCATTAGGAATTCTTTGTAAAACTGATGAGCAAGCTCAATATGTCTTTGAAGTGTTAAAGGAAAAGCACCCGGCACATTTGCTTACAGCCGATAGCACCTCCTTTTATGAAGGAGTTATTATTACAACAGCGCACCTTGCCAAGGGCCTGGAGTTTGATGAAGTGATTATTCCGTTTGCATCGGCACGCAACTATCACACAGCAGTAGATAAGAGCATGTTATACATCGCCTGTACGCGTGCCATGCATCAGCTTACCCTTACCTTTTCGGGAGAGTGCACAAAATTCATCAACTAGAAAGAGTCGAAGACTCAATTACTTTTTTAGCTGCAGGTATCCGCTCACTATTTTATTATCATTTCGTTCTGGAAATTCCAATTGATAAAAATAGGTTCCACTGGGAAGCTCCTTACCGTTTTTACCAATACCTGTGAACTGATTGGTCACATTGTCGTAATCTTTAGCTTCGAAAACCAAATCGCCCCAACGGTTAAAAATCTTTAACGTGTTATTACGGGTCTCTGGTGCAAAATCAATATTCTCAATGCGGAAGTATTTATTTACTTCATCGCCATCAGCAGAGATTCCATTATAGATAATTAATTCCGAGCACGTCTTTGTATTTATGGTTACTGCCGCTGAGGGCAAACTCTGACATCCATTTACATCCGAAACTTGCACGGTAAAAGAACCTGCCTGTGTTACTGTAATTTGTTCAGTAGTTTCCGAGGTAGACCATAGATATTGACTGAACCCCACGGGAGCTGAAAGATTTACACTTTCAGATTTTTCAGGGCAGATAGTAGTCTCGCCTGTAATCGTGATAAGCGGCTGGGCCGGCAGCGGAAGTAGGGTGGCCGTCACTTCTATGCGTGGGCTTTCACCGGTAAATGATTTAATAGAAACGTAAAAACTCGTAGTAACGGTAAGAATGGGTGTTATGAATGAATCACTCGCATTATTTTGCAATGCTATCCCGCCAGTCGGTGTTGCGTACCAGGCATAGGTTTGAGTAGGTGCGGCACCACTGGCCTGCAGGGTAACAACACCTGTTGCGCAACGTTGGGCATTTGTTACTACCGGAGGATTTAAGAGTTCACTGAATATGGCAGAGATATTCTGATCACTTGCCAGGTTAATTATCAGTGGATTGTCAGTGCTTAGAATATCACCTTGCCAACCGGAAAAGATCCAACCGGCAGCAGGGACGGCAGTCACTTCCACTTGCTGCACGCCTTCATAACGTTGCTGGTTAGGTGTTTTTTGTATGATACCCTGTCCTTCGGCAACAACCACTAAATTATAGTAGGGGCCACCACATAACCGCGTAGTAATCGTATTGTCTGATTTATCAAATTCTTCGGGTGCGCTATCACGGATTTCTGCGTATAGTTGATACGTCTTGTCTAATACGAGCCAATCTGTTTGCACGGTTATACTTCCTTTTCCAGCTATAGTAATTGTTTTGATGTCTAGTGGTATTGTATCATTGGTGGTAATATAAAAGAAATGCACGGATGCTGTTGCTTCGAGATCACCGCCATTCATAATGGAAGCGGTCAATAAAATATCGTCACCATCATTTGGACATGCAATACTGGATTCCAGATTAGTGAAAAATAAATTAGGCGCCTGACCCACCACTAATGCACGGGTAGCTTCGTTGTTTGATTTACTTGTTTCCGACAGTTCATCATCCGGATCGAGAATGGTACGAATCACCCGAATGCCGGCTGTGGCACTTTGATAGGAGGTAGGTACTTCAACCGTGCCATCTTCTCCGGCTGGCACGGATGCTATAGTTACATCAGGGCCGATGGGCACATCATCTACCAATACACGGGCTTTAAAAGATCCGGTGGCACCAATGCCAATGTTGTCATACGAGAGGAAAATAGTAATGGGTTCGTTTACATCCGGATTGATTTTGCTGGGCGAAATATATTCCGATACGATGCGAAGATCGGGGGCCGGCACCCGCACCGTAATGTTGGTTTTATATTCATTATTATTCTCACGGCATTCGTTGTAGGCATTGAGTTCATCCACCACAACTTTAAGTTCAAATGTACCCACCTGATTAAATAAATGGGGGATAGAGACGGATTGGGAATTAGCACCATTAACCGGTCCCAGTGAAGGCAGTGTAGTTGATGCAATTTTAACATTGTCGATAAAGAATGACACCGGCACATTGTTGGCCGAAAATATTCCCAAGTTAGAAATACTTGCAGTTAGGTTTTGAACGGTGTTTACATAGAAATTACCACTCCACACTCCGCCTACCGGATTTACCTGTAAGTCAACGCAGAGCGGTATCTGGGTGACATTGTCACTCTTGGTGGATTCTGTTTTAGCATTTTCCGGATCCAGTTTTATGCGGAACAAATGATCGCCATCGCTTTGCAGATTTGTAGTGAGCGTAGTGGAAAGCACATCCCCCGGAGCCATGTTGCTGTTAATGGTGCGTATTTCACTACGGGTTATACCTGCTTCTATTACGATCAGTTCCAGATTAAATGGGGCGTTGAGAAGTACGGGTCCGTTATTGCGGTAGTTCACTTGCAAATCAAAATTTGAACCTGCCGGTGGGAGTACAGGTGTAATTGAAATATCCTGAAACTGAACATTTAAATTTGGATACTGAGGAGGTGGTGGTTGATGCCGAACTGTTTTCGAAAACTCGTTATTGGTTTCACGATATTCGTCTACACTGCCTGAGCCCAGAGGTTCATCAACACGAATGGCAATAATGTGATCATTTAAATCTGCAAAGGTATGGGTTACCTGAAAGGTTTGACCGGCACACGTATTTAAAGATGGAACTGCCTGCGTGGCTATCAAGACACCATCAACATAAACATTTACATTAAAAGCATCTACCGCATTGACACCCCCGATGTTATCTACACGCACCGAAAACGTGAAGGGATTGAGCATGTTCGTTGAACCGGGTATGCCCTGATTCGTGCTATTAATTGGAGTAAGATCGGGTTTGTTGGGAAGAACGCGCAACGAAGCAGCGGCTACGTTATTGATTTTTGATTTTTCGATCACCTGGTTGTTTACATCCGCACTGCTTTGAAATGAACAACTGTTGGCATTAAAGCAATCTCCAATATTGCTGGTAACGGCATCAAACGTATAGGTAAGTGACTCGCCCGGAGCCAGAGATGCAATGGTGTGCTCACCCAGCACTTGTTCGCAACTGAAATAACGAAATACAAAATTGGTTGCCACGAGTTCGCCAACGTTGCTAATGGTGGCAGTTCCGGTTACAGGTTCGCCCGGAAGAATAGTATTCTTACTGAGTGAAATACTGGTGGTAAGATCAGGTAGCGGGGGGGCTGGTAAAACCGTAATCGTAATGGGACCTTGATAGCCCGTGAGCGTATAATCTGTTACCTCAATAGTTAGTTGATAAGTTCCTGCAACAGCAGGCGCATATACAGAAAGCTGATAGGTACCGTCTGCCTGAGTGGTTGTTTGTGCCTGGTTGCCACCGGTAATTCTTGCAATCACCGTTGCTCCCGCTACATCCGGATCTACACCTGGATCAATGCCAAAATATTGCGCTTGCCCCGAAATGGTAATAAGCTGCCCTGCTTGTAAGGATACCGGTGCAATGGCGGTTGCCCCAACTTCAATGCCTCCGGGTAACACATAATCGCCTACAAGGATGGGTCGGATCGCAAAATTATTTAATTCATTATCTTCATTCAGTACATTCGTCTCATCCAATACAACTTTTACAGGATAAAATCCGGAAGCAATAAAACTTTGATCCCATTGCAAGGTGATAGAGGATTGGGGATTTATCTGGGAAACGGTTTGTGTAAACACTTTCACATCCTCGATGTAGGCAGAGACTATAAAATTTTCCGCCAGAAAATCAGATGTATTCCGGATGCGGGCGTAAATCTTAATTGGTTCATTGATTGCCGGATTAGATTTGCTGAATGAGATGTCATTGGCAAAGATCGCCACATCCAGTAAATCATTTGATACAAAAGGTTGGGCCACAAAACTTGAACTTGCACTACAGCCATCCGTACTGTTTGCTACAATCCTCGAACGCCAGGTAATCTGATCTGATAAATTGGTGATGCTAACACGATATTCTTTGCCGTCCGTTACATCCGTGTCACCGGGATCAGCCTGTGTCATCACCCGAATGAGATCTAACGGATCAGTAGCCTGCCCATTGCTGTTTGCATCAAGTTCCACGCGAGGATATCCCGGTGCAGGTAAGTTTCCATTGGCATCGGTATAAACCATTCTGAATTCAAAAACTTCATCAGAGCCACCCTGCAGGGGATTGACAAACGCAGCGGTGAATCCGGTATCATTGGTAAAGCCCAGTAACGGAATTTCTTTTACTGTCACGACTACCGATTTTGTTTCGGAGCACCCATTCACATTAGTAATGAGCACGTCATAAGTTGTTGTTACGGTTGGAGATACTGTAATGAAAGCGGAGGTTGCTCCTGTGTTCCATAAATATTGCGTACCACCGGTTGCAGTCAAAGTCTGCGAGGTGCCTTTACAGATGGTAACATTGCTGGTCAATGTTGTAATCAGATCAGGAAAGTGTGTGATTGTTGCTTCCAGTTGATCGTTCGCAGTATTCTCATCATCTGTGAGAACAATATAGGCTTTTATGGTGTATGCCTGCTTGGCAGCAAGATCTGCTTTCTGTGTGAAGGCATATTCATATTTACCACCAGGCGGAATTGTTACAGTGCCCGGCAACGGTTCAACCACAGGTACTCCACCATCTATTTGATAAGCAACCTGAAATCCGGTAATAGATGCGGCTCCGAGGTTGGTGATTTCTACTTTGATTTCAGTGGTAGCTGTCAAAGTGCATGAGTTGGTGGGCGTGATAATATTGGTGAGTGCACCATCTTTCGAAAAGGCAGCAGTAAACTGCGTGGCCCCAATACTTACTGGTGTACTTCTCAAATTTCCATTGATATCGGTAGGAACAAGGGCGGTTAAATCTAATCCTGCTCCAGCTAAAGAAGAAGCAAGTGCCTCGAGGTCTGAACTCGATTGATACAATGGATCTACAGAAAGAGAATTGGTATTCTGTCCTGTAGCGGTTTGTAATGCGGCAAGGTTTGTTTGGTCAACATTGTTCCAGCGCGCCAGGGTGGTACCGGTAGTATAATAGTTATTGTAATCAAGTTGACCGATCGCGCTTACTGAAACTACTTGAATAGTATAGTCATTTGACTTAATGTTATTATTCAAAAAATTAAGACTGGTTCCCGGGGAGGTATAAAATAAACCAGAACCGTTTCCGGTGGCGTTGATGTTGTTGTGGTAGAAGTTAACATGCTGCATAAAGTTGAGGTAAACTGTGTGATACCCGGCATTGTTGACTGTCTGAAAAAAATTATTGGCCACCAATGCAGGATTGCCTGCTGTGGCGAGCGCTGCATACATATTCAAGGCCGTACCGTTGCCCCCGGTTACCTTGTTGGCAGTAACCTGGAAAGCTCCATCTACATTATGGATCATCATGCCTTCAAAATTCGCTGCAGATGGATTGTTAGTCACAATGTTTTTGTCCAACACAAAACCTGCATGATAATTCAGTGATATTCCTCGATAATAAGATTGAAATATTGTATTGCCTTGAAGAACTGTACCCGTTGCTTTTGAGGTGGGTCCTTGAAAGTCAATACCCACGGCTCCGAACCGAATCAGGTTATTAAGCAATTGTACATTCTCCGCTTGAGCGGAAGCGATAATAACACCTGCCCGGTCTGCCGAGGTAGCAGTGGTTACTACGCTTTCTATAATGTTTCCTTCCAACACAATGTTGATGGTTCGATTGATCATATGAATGGCACGCCCAAACGTAGTGCCCTCAGCTTTTATGGTCAGGTTGCGAATGCGATAGTGATCAGCATTGCTTAATCGAAGTGTGAAGTTTGATCCACCCGTGGTCGATGCAAACCGAATGGTGGCATCAGCAGGTTGCCCGCCAGCAGACTCAAAAGTTATTGTGTTGGTGACCGATGAACCCGAAACAGCCAACAGAGTCACTTGTTCATTGAATTCACCTGTTAACTTAAATACTACAGGCGCGCTTACGCCAAAGTTCTTCAAGGCGTCTAATGCAGTCGTTATGGAAGTAAAGTTGGTAGTGCCGCTACCCGAAGCATTGATGGTATATTCTCCGTTTAAAGGTGTTCCTGAAGTACCGAATTGATTAGCTCCGATACTTGGAGTAGATGGTCTTGCGATGCCATCAATATCATCAGGTACTTCATTATTAATATTCTTTCCTGCAGCCGCGATGCCTGGTGCCGATGCATGTAAATCGGTAGTGGATAAATATTGCGGGTCAAAGGTTAGTGAATTCAGATCGTAGTTTGTTGCCGTTCTCCAGTCAGCAATATTTCCATAGTTGGTGTTTCCGTTTCGGGCGATGAAGGAACCGGAGGTGAACAGGTTGTTGTAGTTGGCTTCTTCGATGGCATTGAGGTCGGAGGGGTTGCCGAAATCTACTGCGTAGCCAGTGTTTGCTTTGAAGTTATTATTAACAATGCGGTTGAAGTCAGCCGCCCATCGATCAAAGCCCAGGGCCGTTCCGTTCCCGGTAGCGTTCACACTGTTGTGATACAATTGTGCATAGGACACGCCATAAAAATAGATAACAGAATAACTGCTGGGCGATGCAGAGTGCAGGAAGTTGTTGGCGATGAGCGATCGCTGGGCATCGATGCCGACACAGAACTGCATCTTGAGGGCGTGGCCCACACTGCCGGTGATGCGGTTGCGCAGCACTTCCAGATAACCGGAGGTGTCGTAAATTCCCAAACCATAATAATCACCGTAGTTGCTGCCGCTGATTGTATTGTTATTAAACACACCACCTTGCAGGTATTGGAAAAAAGCAGGGCGGGTGTAGACATTAGTGATGGTGTTGCCGGTAAAGACCGTACCCGGTGATCGGGCGGAGTTATTCCCGATGTGAAGGATGCCATGCGAACCGCCTGTAATGGTGTTGTTAATGAAGCGGATGTTGGTGGAAATGGAAGGTCTGGCGATAATAGCGCCCCGTTCTTCAGAAAAGGAAGTGGTGGCGGGTAGTGTGATGATTAAGTTTTCGAACGTGATGTCATCTGCCCGGTTGTCGATATAAATGGCCCGGTTAAAGGAAGCACCCGTAGGTTGCAACGTAAGATTTTTGAAGGTGACAAAGCTGGCATTGCTTAACAGGGCAATGTAGTTGGTGGGCGAGGTGGTGGCGGCAAAGGTGAGGATGACATCACTGGCATTACCGGACTGCGCCTGAAAAGTAACCGTATTGGTGGCGGAAGATCCGGAGATAGAAGGCAGAATAAATTGTTCGGTAAAAGTTTGCGAAGCAAGTTGAAACGTTACCGCACCATTAATACCGTTTACTTTCATGGCATTGATGGCGGCATTGATGGTGGTATAAGTTTGTCCGGTACCTATTGTGTATGTACCTGACAGGGGAGTTAAGGCAGCGGCACTGTATTGCGTGGCACCAAAGCTGGGACTGGCTGTGCGTGCTACACTATTAATATCAGCAGGCACTACGGAGAGCAGGTTCTTCCCACCACTGGCCGTGCCTGGTGCGGAAGCATTCAGGTTTGTGTCACTTGCATACTGCGGATCAAAGGTAACTGAGTTGGCATCATAGCCAGTGGCGGCTTGCCACTCAGCCCGGGTTCCATAGCTGGTGCTTCCGTTTCGTGCGATGAAGGACCCGGAAGTGAACAGGTTGTTGTAGTTAGCTTCTTCGATGGCATTGAGATCGGAGGGGTTGCCGTAATTGATCGCAAAGCCGTCATTAGCGCGGAAGTTATTGTTCACGATCTTATTAAAGTCAGAAGCCCATCGGTCAAAATCAAAGGCTGATCCTGTGGAAGTGTTGTTGACGCTGTTGTGATAAAAATTTGTATAGCTTACCGAGTAGGTGTAGATCGTTGCATAGTTGGAGTTGGAGTGGAAGAAGTTGTTGGCGATGAGTGATCGCTGGGCATCGGTGCCGATACAGAACTGCATCTTGAAGGCATGGCCAAAGCTGCCGGTGATGCGGTTGCGTAGCACCTCGAGATAGCCGGAGGTGTCGTAAATTCCCAGTCCATAGTAATCACCGTAGTTGCTGCCGCTGATAGTATTGTTATTAAACACCCCACCTTGCATGTATTGGAAAAAAGCAGCTCGGGTGTAGACATTGGTGATGGTGTTGCCGGTGAAGACGGTACCCGGTGATCGGGCGGAGTTATTACCAATGTGCATGATACCATGCGAGCCACCCGTGATAGTATTGTTGATGAAACGGATGTTGCTGGATAAGGTGGGCCGGAACAGAATAGCAGCCCGATCTTCGGAAAATGAGGTGGTGGCTGGCAAATTGAAAACAAGATTTTCGAAGGTTATGTCATTAAGATTATTGATTCCATGGATAGCCCGATTAGCTGTCGCTCCTGTTGGTTGAAATGTTAAGTTTCGAAATCGGATGAAATTGGCATTGTCAAGTCGAATGATATAATTCGTAGCGGTTGTTGTAGCGTTAAAAGTCAGAATTACATTGGCTGCGTTGCCCGATTCAGACTCGAAAGTAACCGTGTTGGTGGCGGAAACACCCGAAATGCCACCCATGGTTACTTGTTCATTGAAGGTGCCATTTCGTAGCCGGAATGTTAGGGGACCATTCACTCCGCGAGTAGTAACATCGGTTACAGCGGCTTGCAAAGTTGCATAAGTACCACCCGTACCAACGGTAAATGAACCTGATAGTGGTTGGGCTCCGAGATCTACTGTTAAGAATATTCCCGCAAAAAAAACAATTAGTCGAAAGAAAAATTGAGAGATTGGTTTAAACATGAATGCTTAATATTATAACGTCCTAATTTAATTGGTTTTAATCGTATTGAAGTGGAGTTGTATGTTGATTTTTAAAAAATCCCCTTTTTAGGGGAGAGAGTTTGTTGCATTGATGAATCTTAATTAAAAAATTAATGAAGAAGTAACATCTACAAGGTTACCATTTTATAGAAACGCAAAGTGATATCTTGACTTAGTTCTTTAAAATCTCAAGCAAAGCTTATAATATCTTTATAAAAAACTGATTAAAATCATTTCCGACCTTCGGTAAGTGAACTTGACTATGCAAGGTTGGAGAATTAAGGGCATTTGCTTAATTTAAGACCTCCTCTTAAACTCATCTGTCATGCAATTACATGTAAACGGAAAAGAGTATTCCATCGAGGTGAGTGGCAATACTACATTGCTTACAACCCTACGCGAACACCTTGATCTAACCGGCAGTAAATACGGCTGCGGTGAAGGGGTGTGTGGCGCCTGCACAGTATTAATCAATGGAGTTCCTGTGCGTTCCTGTATTACTCCCGTAGGAAGTGTGCAAAATAAAGAAATCACTACGATAGAGGGTCTCGAACAAAATGGAAAGCTACATCCTGTTCAGGAAGCGTTTTTGGAGGTTGACCCTTTTCAATGTGCCTATTGTGCATCTGGCATGGTGATGTCTTCTGTCGCCTTGCTTAACCGAAATCCATCACCATCAAAGCAGGAAATTATGGATGCGATGCAATCCAATATATGCCGATGCTGCACCTATCCGGACCTTGTTGAAGCAATCGTTAAATCCATTAAAAAATAATTCAATATGGAAAAGGAACATGAATTATTTGAAACCGGTTTAACCAGACGCAGGTTCTTCCATTTAATGGGTAGCGGAGTTGCAGTGGTACTAACAGCATCAGATTTATTCGCCTTAACGATTTTTAATGCTGGCGATAAAGAGAATAATATCTATGCTGATGATGAAATCGCTGCCTGGATTCACATCAATCCAAACGGAATTATTACCGTTTATACAGGCAAGGTGGAAGTGGGCCAAAACATCCGCACATCGTTGAGCCAGGTTGTTGCGGAAGAGCTAAGGGTGTCATTGAATACCATTGAAATGATTATGGGTGATACAAGCCTGACTCCTTATGATCGTGGAACATACGGCAGTTTGACTACACCGAACATGTCTCCACAACTAAGGAAAGCAGCTGCTTCCTTGCGGGAAACACTTATTGAAATGGCTGCAGCTTTCTGGAAGACATCAACCTCATCATTAAAAGCAAGAGACGGAAAAGTAATTCACTCCAATGGAAAATCAATAACGTATAGCGAACTCACAAAAGGAAAAAAGATTCTTAAACCGGTCAATGATAAAGTAACATTAACATCACCGGATCAATGGAAAGTAGCAGGGCAATCTATTCCAAAAATTAACGGCCGTGATTTTATTACGGGTAAGCACATGTACACCTCTGATCTTAAAGTTCCGGGAATGTTGTATGGGAAAATTATGCGGGCACCTTCTTATGGTGCTACGTTAATTTCGGCAGATACATCAAAAGCAAAATCAATAGCCGGCATTACCGTGGTGGAAGAAAAAGATTTTATTGGTGTGATCGGTCCTGATTCGCAAACTGCAGAAACTGCGCTGTGGGAAATCAACGCCCAATGGAAGACTACACCTCAACCTTCTAACAATACTATCTTTTCCTACCTGAAAGAGAACGCACAAGCAGCCCGATCAGAGAGCAATTTTGGAAGCGTAGAGAAAATCTTTAACGAATCAAAGGATGTCCTGACACAAACTTTTTTCATTGATTACATCGCCCATGTGCCGTTGGAACCCAGAGCTGCACTTGCACAGTGGGAGGGAAACAACCTTACTGTATGGACAGGCACACAACGACCCTTTGCTGTGCAGGAACAACTAGAACAACTATTTGGAATTCCTAAAAACAACATCCGGGTTATCATGCCAGATACAGGTTCGGGATATGGTGGCAAACATACTGGGGATGCTGCTCTTGAAGCAGCGCGACTTGCTAAAGCAGCCGGTAAGCCGGTAAAAGTGGTATGGACCCGCGAAGAGGAATTCAAGTGGGCTTACTTCCGGCCGGCAGGTGTGATTGAGGTAAAGAGCGCGGTGAATAACGAAGGTATTATCACAGCCTGGGAATTTCATAATTATAATTCCGGCCCAGCAGGACTTCGTATTCCCTATGAAGTGGAAAATCAAAAAATAGAGTTCCATCCTGTAGAATCACCTTTGCGTCAAGGATCGTATCGAGCGCTGGCAGGTGTGGCCAATGTATTTGCGCGCGAGTGTCAGATCAATGATTTAGCTAACCTTAGAAAAATTGATCCAGTTACGTTTCGCTTAAAAAATCTGAAGGACGACCGACTAAAAAATGTTTTGGAAGCAACTGTACAGGCTTTTGGGTGGAGTAAAGTCAAACCAAAGGACCGTGGATATGGTATCGCCTGCGCCTATGAAAAAGGTGGCTACATAGCAACGGCAGTGGAAGTAGAAGTTAGTGCGGGGGAAGTCAAAATTGTAAGCATTGTTGCTGCATTCGAATGTGGTAAGATTATCAACCCTCGGCATTTAAAAAGCCAGGTTGTTGGTTGCCTTTTACAAGGATTGGGCGGTGCGATGTTTGAAGCGATCGAGTTTAAAGATGGAAAAATCATCAATCCATCCATGGCTAATTATCGTGTGCCCCGGTTTAAAGATGTGCCAGCGATTGATATTGTTCTGCTCGATCGACCTGATATTGCATCAACAGGAGCGGGTGAGGCCCCCATTGTTACCATAGCCCCTGCCATCCGTCAGGCGATCTTTGATGCTACTAATAAGAAGTTGAATCAATTACCCTTAGTACCAAACGGATTAAAGGTGTAGATCCATTATTGAATCGGATGTATCTCACGCTGGTTTTCTACTATCTTTATCTTGGTAGGATGACTTAGTTTGTAATCTGTTTTTCGTTTATCAATGTGGTATCGTTTGTTCACATGACCTTTCGTATATTCCTTCACGCGTGCTTCAAACTCTATCCATGTGCCTTCTGTAAGCAAAATCTTTTCAAAACTTTTGGTATAACTAAACCAGAGATGGTCGGCAACGAGATGGTTTGTTTCAACTTCTCGCACATCGTTTAGCAGAATGGTATCTTCACGATAACCTTTATAATTGGTTTTTTTACCAATGCGACTAAATACAGCTCTGAATTTCTTTCGCTCGCCTTCGCGGGTAGCTAATTCCCTGCGCATAATAAAGTTTGAAAGATCTTAATCTGGTATTCTAAATCCATTTGCCTCAATCTCCTTCTTCGTCATCGTGATTACATTCACATCCAGCATAATCTTACTCATCGGTTCGTCAATTGAATTGGTGGGTACTGACACAATGTTATCAATTACATCCATTCCCTGAAAGACATGACCATAGATGGTATATTTATTGTCAAGCCGGGTTAAACCATTTTTATTCTGAACTATGTAAAACTGGCATCCGGCAGAAAGCATTTGAGGGTTATCATCACGCCCTGCGGCAAAAGAACCATACACATGTTTGATAGAATCATTAAACTCTGGAGCTAATAAATAAGGGGAATCTGTGAATCCTGTGGGCGTATCCGGGCATCCACCCTGCACAACAAAATCTTTGATAACCCGATTAAAAGAAAGTGTGTCCCAATACCCGGCATTAGCCAACTTGATAAAACTGGCCTTGTGGTTGGGGGTTTCATCGTATAGCCAGATTAGCAATTCACCCTTGTCAGTTTTGATTTGCCCAACCTCATAGAGAGGTTGTTGTGAGCAGGCCATATATAAAAGTGTCGGTAGTAACAAATATATTTTATTCATGAACGTTATTTCGGTTTAGTCCTACAAGATAAGCACATCCCTGGAGTAAGTCCAACCATTCTTTTTCTCATAGTTGGTAGCGAGGTATTTAGAAACATCGGGCGAAAATTTCATATCTTGAATTAATTTCTAACTCAGAAAATGAAAGCATTATTATCACCAGATCCCAGATTACTCAAGGAAGCACTGGCAACTGTAAGAATAATTATTGGATTGCTTCTTGTTTATCACGGTCAGGAAGTATTTGACGCTGAATTGATGCAGTCCTACATGACCTGGGATACATTCAAGGGCGACTCAGCAGCTTTTTTGGTCTATGCTGGTAAAACTTCTGAATTGATTGCCGGTATTTTGTTAACACTCGGTTTGTTTACGCGCATGGGTGCCTTATTGGCTGCGGGTACTCTGGCCTATGTTACTTTCTTTGTAGGTCATGGACACTTTTGGTATGAAGATCAGCATCCATTTATGTTTGTGCTGTTTGGCCTGCTTTATTTCTTTACTGGCCCGGGAACGTGGAGTATAGACGGAAAAATATTTGTAAAGAAAAATACCTAAAGGAGTAGTTATTTATTGACTCGTCGTTCATAAACTTGAATAAGGGTTATTTCTTAAATTATTGGTTA
>LNFM01009416.1_pt1 | contig 14228 bp, 8 predicted proteins | sample 596031 | NCBI WGS metagenome assembly LNFM01 (sample SAMN04254537, study PRJNA301005) | activated carbon metagenome | isolation source: dual media filters at the Ann Arbor, Michigan drinking water treatment plant | place: USA: Ann Arbor
GAGGTCGATCGGACCGGCCTCGGACATGAAGTTCAAGCCCGAGAAGGTCTTCTCCGTCGCACCGACCACCTTGATGTCGAGCTCCGGGCCACTCGGCGCCGCATGGATCACCCGCAGGCGTGCCATCCCGCTGTCGGCCACGATGTCGTCACGCACCACGCGCAGCTGCTGCTGCCCGATGCCTTCGGTGATCACGAAGACGGTGTAGCGGTTCCCGTCGACGAGCATCCGGTCCGACTGTGTGAGTCGCGTGACGTCCGTGAGGCCCGGCGCGGAGACGGAGAACTGCGCAAGGTTCGTCTCGACCTCGCTGTAGTCGCTCACGGCGCCGGGGCGCAGGTCCTCGAAGAGGGTCCGATCGCCAAGCTTGACGGACACCGAAGAGCCGGAGCTCACCGCGTTGACCACGCGGACCATCGATCGGTCGCGCGATGCGACCGCCGAGTCCGAGGGAGAGATCTCCGCCGCGTCGGCACTTGAAGTGCGGACCGCGGAGCCTTCCTTGCCGCACGCCGCCAGGAGGAGGGCGAACGTGGCGAGGATCGGGCCGAGTCTGTAGCGCATGATGAGGGTCCAGAAGAGGGGGAATGACCGCGAGGCACTCGATGAGCGCACCAGGTGTCGGTCACTCCTCAGGGTACCGCCTCGCCCCCCCGCTCCACCATCGCACGATGGGTTGTCCCACCGGGACTAGTCCTTCGGGCTACGCCTGCCGCTTGCCCCGCGTCATCCCCGCCGCCTCGAGGATCCGCCGCGCGACGGCGCTCTTGTGCACCTCATCCGGCCCGTCATAGATCCGCGCGCCACGCTCATGGCGGTACCAGTACGCGAGCGGCGTGTCGTCGGTCATGCCGAGCGCGCCATGCACCTGGATCGCGCGGTCGAGCACGCGCTGCAGTACGCCCGCGACGTGGAACTTGATGAGCGAGATCCCGTCGCGCGCCGCATGCGCCCCTTCGCGCTCGATCCGGTGCGCCACATCGAGCACGAGCAGCCGCGCCGCATCCATCTCCGCACGGCACTCGGCGATCCAGTGCTGCACCACCTGCTGCCGGCCGAGCGGTTCGCCCGGCGAGAGCTCGCGCGTCGCGGCCCGCTGGACCATCAGCCGGAAGGCCCGCTCCGAGATCCCCAGCCACCGCATGCAATGATGGATCCGCCCCGGCCCCAACCGCTCCTGCGCGAGCGCGAACCCCTGCCCCTCCGCCCCGATCCGGTTCGTGACCGGCACGCGTACCCGCGTGAATCGGAGCTCCGCATGGCTCGCGTAGTCGCTGCCCCCTTCGCCCATCACCGGGATGTTGCGCACCAACTCGAGGCCGGGTGCGTCCATGGGCACGATGATCTGGCTCGCCCGCTGGTGCGGCGGCGCATCGGGCGCGGTCACCGCCATCACGATCGTGAACGCCGCGCCCTCGGCCGATGAGGTGAACCACTTGTGGCCGTCGATCAGGTACGAGTCGCCGTCGCGCACCGCGGTGGTCGCCATCCAGACCGGGTTCGATCCGGCGAACTCGGGCTCGGTCATCGCGAAGCAGCTGCGGATCTCGCCGCGCGCGAGGGGCACGAGCCACCGCTCCTTCTGCGGGTCGCTCCCGTGCGCCAGCAGCAGCTCCTCGTTGCCGATGTCGGGGGCGTTGCAGCCGAAGAGGTAATGTCCGATGGGACTCTCACCGAGCACCGCACTCACCTCACCGAACGCCGGCAACGGGAGCCCGAGGCCACCGAGCTCGCGCGGCAGGTGCGGCGCCCAGAGTCCTCGGCGCTTCACCTCCGCGCGCAGCTCGGCGAGCCGCGGCACCAGCGCCGCGAAGGGTCGCGTGAGGAACTCGCGCTCCATGGGGATGGCATGCGTCTCGAGGAAGTCGCGGATCTCGGCGAGCGGGAGCGCGGACATGCGGGTCACCTCAGGTCGTGCCGCGCGGACTCAGCCCTGTCCCGCGCGGTCCTGCTTGGTCGCACCGCGCGCCGATGACTCGAGCGCGGCCCACTGCTGCGGCGTCAGGACGCCCATCCAGGAGAACTGGCCGCCACCCTTCAGCTTCTCGCCGCCATCGATCGTGATGCAGTCGCCGTTGATGTAGAGCGAGAGGTCCGACATCAGGAAGGCCGCGAGGTCGGCGAGCTCGATGAGCTCACCCGGGCGTCGCAGGGGGATGCGGTCGATCGCGCCTTCGAGCATCGTCGGGTCCGGCAGGAGGCGATCCCAGGCTCCCTTCGTGGGGAACGGCCCCGGCGCGATCGCATTGCAGGTGATGCCGCGCCCGCCCCATTCCACGGCGAGTGAACGCGTCATCGCGAGCACGCCCGCCTTCGCCGCCGCCGACGGCACGACATAGGCCGAGCCGCCCTCGGCGTATGTGGTCACGATCGAGAGGACGCGCCCCTTCCGCTTGCTTGCGAGCCAGCGCTTTCCCAGCGCGAGCGTGCAGTAGAAGGAACCGTGCAGGACGATGCCGAGCACCGAGTCCACGGCACGATGCGAGAGCCGCTCGGTGGGCGATGCGATGTTCCCGGCCGCGTTGTTCACGAGCCCGTCCACGCCGCCGAAGTGCTCCCATGCGCCGGCGATCATCGCCTCCACGGCGTCGGGATCGCGCACGTCGCAGGCGATCGGGAGCACGGTCCCGCCATGCGCCGCCATCATCTCGTCGGCCGCGGCCCGCAGCACCGCCTCACGGCGCGAGGCGATGACCACCTTGGCGCCGAGCTGCAGGAATCGCTCGCCCATCGCGCGGCCGAGGCCGGTCCCGCCGCCGGTGATGAGGATGACGCGGTCGTGCAGGAGGTCGGGCGAGAAGGACATGAGGGGATTCGCGTTGGCGTGTGCGACAAGAATACGGGCCACGGTGCTCGGTGGGCAGTAGCCAGCGGGCGGATACGACGATGCGGGAGGCGGCCGAAGGCCGCCTCCCGCATTCCCACGGCCGACTGCCGGCCGCCGCCGGCGCGCTCACATCACGCGGCGACCGGAACGACGGCCACTGCCTCCGCCTCGATGTGCAGCTTCACCTCGTCCGAGACCATCACGCCGCCGAACTCCAGCGCCATGTTCCAGACCAGCCCGAACTGCTCGCGCGAGATCCTGCCGTTCGCGACGATCGAGGTGCGCTGGTTCCCCCACGGGTCCTTCACCTCGGGCGCCATCTCGCCCTTGAGCGTCACCGACTTCGTCACGCCGCGGATGGTGAGGTCGCCCACGATCGTGAGGTCATCACGCGTGCCGCTGATCGAGGTGGACTTGAAGGTGAGCGTGGGGAAGTTCGCGACGTCGAAGAAGTCGGGCGACTTGAGGTGCCCGTCCCGCTGCTCGTTGTTGGTCGAGATGCTGGCCGCATCGATCTCCATCGAGATCGCGGTCGGCAGCCCGGCGTCGTTCGTCTCGCCGGTGCCGCTGAAGACGTTGAACGAACCGCGGACGGTCGAGATCGCCATGTGCTTGACGGAGAAGTCGAGGTTCGCGTGCGTGGTGTCGATGTTCCACTGCATGGTCGTGCTCCTGAGAATGGTGGGGTGGTCGTTCGAGTGGTCCGTCATCCTGCAACCTTCGGCCGTCGTCATCATCTCAACGGCCCGAGCTCGCCTTCGATCGCCGCCCGGTGCTGCTCCAGCCATGCCGGCAGCTTGAGCGCTTCGCCGAGCGTCGTCACCGGCTCATCGACGCCGAAGCCGGGTCCATCCGTCGCGATCTCCAGCAGCTGCCCATCGGGCGACGAGAAGTAGATCGACCGGAAGTACTGGCGGTCCATCACGGGCGAGACCTCGAGGCCCATCCCGAGCAGATGCTCGCGCCAGGCCAGCTGTTCCTCGCCGTCCCGCGCGCGGAAGGCCACATGGTGCGTCTGCCCGATCCCGCCGCGCGCCTTCGGATGCCGCGGCGACCAGCCGAACAGCGTCCAGCCGCTCCCCGGCAGCACCCGCGCGCCGTCGTAGTTCGCCCAGAACCAGTGCGGCGTGTCGGGGTCGTCCTGGTTGATCGTCTTCTTCACGAGCGTGAGCCCCAGCGCTTCCTGGTAGAAGTCGCTCGCGCGCTCGATGTCGTCCGTCATGCCGCTCACGTGATGCAGCCCGGTGAGCGCCATCTCGACCGTGATCGTCGGCACCGGCTCGGGGTGCGTCGTGGCGGCGATCTCCTCCTCGTTGCGCGTACCCGGCAGTTGCGACGGCGACTGTGCCATCACGCCGCGGCCGAGCGCATCGAGCGGCTCGTCGATGGCGTAGCCGGGCCCCGCGGTCGCGATCTCCAGTACCTGCCCGTCCGGATCGCGGAAGTAGAGCGAGGTGAAGTAGCCGCGCGGCATGGGGCCGCTCACCGGCATCCCGCGGTCCTGCAGGCGCCGCTTCCACTGGAGCAGCGCCTCGAACGTCGGCACGCTGAAGGCAAGATGATGTACCCCGCCCACGCCGTACCGGCCGCGCGGCGCCGTCGGCCACTCGAAGAAGGTCACGATCGTCCCCGGCGCGCCGGTCGAGTCCCCGAAGTACAGGTGATAGCTCGACGGGTCGTCGAAGTTGACCGTCTGCTTCACCAGGCGCAGGCCGAGCACGTCGTGGTAGAACGCGAGCGTCCGGCGCGCGTCGGAGGCCACGAGCGTGATGTGATGGAACCCGAGGGTCTGTAGCTTGCTCATCGCTGTCTCTGACTAGTGAATATCTTATGACTGAGATATTAAGCGATAAGAAAAGGAGTGTCAACCCCCAGGCTCCAACCCGTCGCTTACGCGCCAGGCAGCGACAGCGCGGCCGCCTCCTCTCCCAGCACCCGCAACAGCGCCGTCACCTGCCGCTGGTCCGCCAGCCCGAGCCCAGCGAGCGCCCGCCGGACCACCTCAGCGTGCGCCGGAAAGATCTCCGCCATCCGCGCGCGCCCGGCTGCGGTGAGCGCCGCGTACCTCGCCCGCCGGTCCGTCACGCAGAGCCGGCGCTCCACGAGCTTCCGCTTCTCCAATCTGTCTATGAGGAAAGTCGTGCCGCCGCTCGAGACGAGCGTGCGCCGCTGCACATCCCCCAGGAGCAAGGGACCCTTGTGGTAGAGCGCCTCGAGCACGCCGAACTCGGCCGGGGTGAAGCCATGACGCTCGATGTCCGCGACCACATGCGCCTCGATCGAGGAGTTCGCGCGCGCCAGGACCACCCACAGCTTGAGGGCGGTCGCCGTCGGGACGTCTTGCGGAGGCTCCGCAGGGGCGTCCGGGCCCGTAGGGTGTTCGGTCGTGGCTGTGGGAACGGATTCGGTTTTCATCTCAGTACTAAACTAGTCCAAGTTCTCAGATGCGGCCAGTCTGCGATCACGGCCGATCTGGCCGCCGTGAGCGGATCGGCGCCGCCGGCTCCGGCTTGAGCTCCACCGGCTTCTCCCGCAGTTGCCGCAGGGCCTCGCTCACCGCGCGCTCCAGTTGCGCGTCGTGATCGGCGTTCTCGTCTTTCGGCCAGTTCTCCACGTCGATGTCCGGCGCGATGCCTTCGTTCTCCACGGCCCACTTCCCGTCGCGATCGAAGAAGCCGCCGCGCGGCGCGATCATCCGCCCGCCATCGAGCAGCGCCGGCGTGTCCCAGGTGCCGACCAGCCCGCCCCAGGTCCGCTTGCCAACCAACGTGCCGATCCGCCGACGCTTGAACATGTACGGCATGAGGTCGCCGCCCGATCCAGCCATCTCGTTGATGAGCATGACCTTCGGTCCCCAGATGCCGGCGGCCGGAGACGTCCACGGCCGACGCTCGCCGACCGGGTTGTTGAAGTAGCCATCGAAGTCACGTGCGAGCACCTCGATGATGTAGTCCGCCGCGGAGCCGCCGCCGTTGTAGCGCTCGTCCACGATCACCGCCTGCCGGTCCTGCTGCGCGAAGTAGTAGCGGTTGAAGTACGTGTAGCCGCCGTCGCCGGTGTTGGGCACCCAGACGTATGCGACCTTTCCCTGCGACAGCGAATCGACCACGCGTCGATTGCGCTCGATCCACGAGAACTGCCGCAGCTGGCTCTCGCTGGTGACCGGCACCACGCTCACGCGCCGTGCGCCGTCCATGGTCGGACGATCGTTGAGCGTCAGCACCGTCTGCCGGTTCGCCGTCCCCTCCAGCAGCCGGTACAGGTTGTCGGAGCCGAGCAGTTCGACGCCGTTGACGGCGAGGATGAAGTCGCCCGTGCGCGCGTCCACGCCGGGCACGGCGAGCGGCGCGCGAAGCTGCGGGTTCCAGCTCTCGCCGGAGTGGATGCGCGTGATGCGCACGCGGCCGTTCACGGTCGTCACGTCGACGCCCAGCAGGCCCACGTTCGCCTGCGGCACGGCGGGCAGGTCGCCGCCACTCACGTACGAGTGGCCGATCGCCACTTCGGCGCTCAGGTCGTCGAGCAGCGCGTTGAAGTCGGCGCGGTGCGCGACATGCTGCAGCAGCGGCTCGTACATCGCGAAGGTGCGGCGATAGTCGGCGCCGTGGAGGTTCTTCACGTACAGGAAGTCGCGCATGAACCGCCAGCCTTCGTGCAGCATCTGCCGGTACTCGGCGCGCGGATCCACCAGCTGCCGCACGCCGGCGAGCGTCACCCGCCCGGTCGTCCCGGTCGGCGGCGCCTTGTCGGCGTCGGCGATCGTCCACGCCTCACCCGACTGGTAGAGCACCTTCTTGCGATCGGCAGAGAGCGAGAAGTCGGTCGCACCCGCCACGAACGGCGCGGCACGACGTTCCTTGATCTGGTAGCGATGCAGCACCGAGGTCGGGTTGCCACCCACGCCGTTGGCCGGCACGGTCTCACGGAAGAAGACGATGCCGCTGGGTCCGGCCTCGAGCGCCGAGAGATCGCGCGCGGGGACGCCGGTCGCGACGATGCGCTGGGCCATCCCGGTGAAGTCGATCGTGACCGCGGGCACGCGCGGCGCGGCGGCGGCACCGGTTGCGTCCGTCGTCCCCGTCGCCCGCGGCGGTGTCGTGTCGATGCCCGTCTCCTCGTCGCTCTCCGGCAGCAGCGGCGACTGCTCGCCGGCGCGGAGGAGCGCCACGTACAGCGCGCGTGTCGTCGGGCGCTCGTACGACGTCATGTCCAGCCAGCCCGTCTGCAGGCCGAAGTTCGTCGACGCGAGGAACCAGAGCCACTTGCCGTTGGCATCCCAGGCCGGCGCCACGGCGTCGGCCATGCCGTCGGTGAGCTGCGTCGCGCGCCCGCTCTGCGTGTCGTAGACGAAGATCGCGTGCAGCTGCGTCGATAGCCGCTTCGCATATGCGATCCAGCGCGAATCGGGGCTCCAGCGTGGCGACATCGAGCGCTCGGGCACCATGTAGCCGTCGGTGTCGGCATGCGTCGCGCGTCCGCTCGCCACGTCCACCACCCAGAGCCGGAGGTGTGTGTCGGTGAAGAGGATCCTGCGGCTGTCCGGGGACCAGGCAGGCGTGTAGTAGAAGCTCGGCTCCGGCAACGGGATCGCACGCGCCGCGCCGGTCCCGTCCTGCGGGACGATCATCAGCTGGTACTCACCCGACGCGTCGGAGAAGTACGAGACGTGCTTGCCGTCCGGCGACCAGGCGGGCGAGCGCTCGGCGGAGCTGGAGCTCGTCGTCACCGCGCGCCAATCGCCCTTCTCCGCCGGCACGGTGAAGATGTCGCCGCGTGCCTCGAGGAGGACGCGCTTGCCCGTGGGGGAGAGCGTGGCGCTCGCGATGCGACCCGTCACCTCTCGCCACTGCGGCACGAGCCAAGGGAAGTCGCCCTTGGCCGAGATCTCCACGACCTTCGTCGTGCCGGTGCGCGGGTCGTGCAGATGCAGGTCGCCCGCCTGCTCGAAGACGACCATGCCGCCGCCCGCCCCGAGGCTCTTCACGTCGTAGTCGGTGAAGCGCGTGACCTGGCGCAGCTGCTTCGCGCGCGTGTCATAGGCCCACACGTTCATCAGCCAGTCGCGGTCCGAGAGGAAATAGACCGTCTCGCCCACCCACACCGGCTCGATGTCCTTCGAGTCGGTCCACGGCGGCGACTCCACCTCCCAGGTGCCGACGTTCGTGATCCAGATGGGACGGTTCTGTCCGCCACGATAGTTGCGCCACCCCTCATCCCACGACGTCGTGAGGCGGTAGGCGAATCGCTTGCCGTCCGGCGAGAAGGTGCCCTGATTGCCGCGAGGGATCCCGAGCGGCTCCGGCGTGCCGCCGGCCAGCGACACACGCCAGAAGGTCTGCGCAGTGCCGCTCGGTGCCGCGGAGCGCCCCGACGTGAACACCACCGCCGCGCCATCCGGCGTCCATCCCTGCACGATATCGGCGGCCGAGTGCCAGGTGAGCCGCCTGGGCTCGCCACCGCCCACCGGCACCACGTATACGTCGGTGTTGCCGCCATACGTGCCGTTGAACGCGACCCACGCGCCGTCCTGCGACAACTCGGGATTGCCCGTGCTGCCCTGGAACGATGTGAGCCGCTTGGCGTCACCACCGTCGCGCGCGACGACCCAGATGTTGTTCGCGTACGCGAAGGCGATGTGGCGCGCACTCACGCTCGGCTGCCGGAGCAGGCGGGTGCGACCAGCGGGCTGTGCGGCCGCGGCGGCGAGCGACAGCGACAGCAGCAACGCGACGAGCGGCCAGCGGACGGACAGGCGGGGCATGCGGACTCCATAAGGGGTACGAGGCAGAAGCTACGAGCCGCGCGCCGCGCTTGTCCACGTTCGCCGCACCCGCGACATTGCCCTCATGCCGATCCGCCCGCTTCGCCGAGCGCTCGCGCTCGCCGCACTCCTCGCCTCGAGCGCACCGGCGCAGGGGCCGCGCCTGATCCCGATGCCGCGCGAGATCGCCACGCCGTCCGCGCCGGTGCGCTTCCGCGAGACCATCACCTTCGGGGCACTCACCGACCCCCAGGACCGCATCGCCGCCCGTGACTTCACCGACGCCATGCGCGACCGCGGGTTCCGCGCCGAGGTGCAGACCGTCGAGCGCGGCTGGACCATCGCGCTCCTGCGGGCCGGCACCGATGCCGCCGATGCCCTCCTGCGCGGCGCGCAGCTCTCCTTCGACCCCGCCATGCGCGACGAGGGCTACATCCTCGCGGTGACCGAACGCGGGGCCAGCATCGTCGCCGCGACCGACGCTGGCGTCTTCTATGCTCTGCAGACCCTCAAGCAGCTCTTCGGCGGCGCCGGCGAGCACACGACGCTCACGCCCGCGCTCATCCGCGACTGGCCCGCCATGCAGTGGCGCGGCGTGCAGGACGACATCTCGCGCGGCCCCGTGCCCACGCTCGAGTACCAGAAGCGGCAGGTACGGCTCTTCGCGACGTACAAGCTCAACGTCTACTCGCCGTACTTCGAGCACACGCTCGCCTTCCGGTCGCACCCGGTGATCGCCCCTCCCGGCGGCGCGATGACGCACGCCGAGGTGCGCGAACTGGTCGAGTATGCCCGGCGCTTCCATGTGATGGTGATCCCGCAGCAGCAGACCTTCGGGCACCTGCACCACATGCTCAAGTACGAGCTCTACGCGCCGCTCGCCGAGACCTCGCACGGGCATGTGCTCGCACCGGGGCAGCCGGGCTCGCTCGCCTTCACGCGCGAGGTCTTCGCCGAGATCGACTCGCTCTTCCCCGCGCCGTTCGTCCACCTCGGCGCCGACGAGACCTTCGAGCTCGGCAAGGGACAGACACGGCCGCGTGTCGACTCGGCCGGCATCGGGTCGGTCTACGTGCAGTACCTGCGCGACATCGAGGCCACGCTGCGCCGCCCGGGCAAGCGCTTCCTCTTCTGGGGCGACATCGCGATGAACCATCCCGCGCTCGTGTCGTCACTGCCGAGCGACATGATCGCGATCGGCTGGGAGTACGGCGCCGCGCGCAACTTCGACCGATTCCTCAAGCCCTTCCGCGACGCGGGCATGGAGACCTGGGTCGCACCGGGCGTCGCGAGCTGGAACCGCGTCTGGCCCAACGAGAACGTCTCGCTCCCCAACATCCAGGGCTTCGTGCGCGAAGGCCAGGCCGGCGGCGCGACGGGGATGCTCAACACCACCTGGGACGATTTCGGCGACGCGATCTTCGAGCAGACCTGGCGCGGCATCGTCTTCGGCGCGGCGGCGGCGTGGCAGAGCGGCGAGTCGAGCATCCCGCGCTTCGCGGATGCGTTCGGGCTGCAGTTCTACGGCGACACCACCGGGCGGATCGACGGCGCGTACCGGCATCTCGCCGCGGCGCACGCGGCGCTCGCGGAGTCACGCGTCGGCGACGTGTCGAGCTACCTCTTCTTCATCGACCCGTTCACTGACGAGGGAGTGGCGGACCTCGTGCGGATGCGCCCGGTGCTCTCGCGCGTGCGCATCCACGCCGAGTCGGCGCTCGTCATGCTCGCCCAGGCGCGCGAGCAACGCCACCTCCGCGAGCGCACGGCGCTCGACGCGATGGAACTCGGCGCGCGCCGCATGGACTGGATCGGCGCGAAGTTCCAGTTCGCCGACGAGATCGCGCTCGCCTTCGCGCGCGCCGATTCCATGGGGCGCGCCGGCACGGCGAGCTGGGTGGACCTCGCCGAGCTCTCCGGCATCAACGGTCGCCTGCAGGACATGCGCGACGGATACGTGCTCTCGCGCGAGCTGTTCGAGCGCTCCTGGCGCGCCGAGAACCGGCCGTACTGGATGCAGAACCAGCTCGCGCGGTACGACGCCGAGATCATCACCTGGGTGCAGCGCATCAACGCGATGGACCGGGCGCGCCGCCGATTCGCGCGCGATCGCCGGATGCCGACGCCGGAGGAGATCGGCATCCCCCGCGCCCTCCTGCCTGTGCCTACTGGGGCAGGAGCGTCGGTGCCGCCGCGCCCGGCGCCCGCTTCACGCGGAACACCGCCGTCTCCGGCCCGAAGATCCTCCCCGTGAGCTCGGGGGCGACCTCGGCCACCGTGCGCGGGAGCGTGGCGGGCACCCACTGGTCCCGTACGAGGAAGACGAAGAGGTGGAAGCGGTCGTCGTCCTCGAGACCGCGCGAGAACTCGGGTGGCCAGTCCGGGCCCATCACCTTGGTGAGCGAGTCGGCCGACGTCCGCGGCCCGGCGATGTAGAGCCGGTCGAACGCGAAGGGCACCTCGATGATGAGGCGGAGCGTGGCGGTGTCGCCGCGCTGCTCCGCGGCCGCGATCGCGCTGCGCAGGTCGTTCTCGGTCTTCTCGAGTCGTTGGGGGCCGCACGCGGCCGCACCGAGGACGAGGAGGGACGCCGCGGCATGCGCCGCGCGGCGGAGGAGGATCCGTCCGACGACCATCGGGTGCTCCGAATCTGAGGTCTGACGGGGGGATGGTCAGGAATCTGCTGACGAGGCGCTCGGGTCACCACCCCCAACGCCGCCTGCGCGGGCGCCGTAGAATTGTGTTGGCAGCACTTCCCACCCACCCCAGCCCGAGCCCCACCCTCATGCGACTGCACCGACTCCTGTCGGCCTGCGTCGGCGCCACGGCCATCGCCGCGGCCTCCGCGCACGCGCAGACGATCGACCAGGGCGTCATTGACGCCCTGCGTTGGCGCAACATCGGTCCGGCCAACATGGCCGGCCGCGTCGCCGACGTCGAAGGCATCCCCCATCCGTCGCGCACCTTCTTCGTGGCCGCGGCCGCGGGCGGCGTGTGGAAGACGACCAACAACGGCACCACCTTCCGCCCGGTGTTCGACAACTACGGGGTCGCCTCGCTCGGCGACCTCGCCATCGCGCCGAGCGACACGAATGTGCTCTACCTCGGCACCGGCGAGCCCAACTCGCGCAACTCGATCTCCCCGGGCGGCGGCGTCTTCAAGTCCACCGACGGTGGCCTCACGTGGAAGTTCGTCGGGCTGAAGGAGACGCAGCACATCGGCCGCATCCAGGTGCACCCGACCAATCCCAACGTCGCGTGGGTCGCGGCGCTCGGCGCGGCCTGGACGACCAACAAGGAGCGCGGCCTCTACAAGACCACCGACGGTGGCGCGACCTGGCAGCTCAAGAAGTTCATCAACGACACCACCGGCTTCGTGGACGTCGACCTCGACCCGCGCAACCCGGACGTCCTGTTCGCGACGAGCTATCAGCGCATCCGCGGCCCCTACTTCCTCCGCTCCGGCGGCGCGGGCTCCGCGCTCTGGAAGTCCACCGACGGCGGTGAGACCTGGACCGAGGTGACGGGCGGCGGATTCCCGGCGACGATGAAGGGCCGCATGGAGATCGCGATCGCGCCCTCCAACGGCGACATCATGTACGTGCTGGTCGAGGCCGACACCAACCCCAACCCGCGCCCGGCGGCGGGCTCGCGTGCGCAGACGCGCCCGAGCGGCCTCTATCGCTCGGCGGACGGCGGACGCACCTGGGAGCGCACCGCGCCCGACAACGTGCGCCCCTTCTATTACTCGCAGGTGCGCGTCCATCCGAGCAATCCGGATCGCGTCTGGTTCTCCTCCACGCCGGTGAAGGTCTCCGACGAAGGCGGCAAGAACGCGCGGAACGCGACGGTCGGCCTGCACGTCGACCACCACGCGCAGTGGATCGACCCCAAGGATCCGCAGCGCCACATCGTCGGCAACGACGGTGGCATCGGCATCTCCGCCGACAACGGCGGCAGCTACATCTTCCCGAACACCTTCGCCATCGGGCAGCCGTACAACGTCTCGTTCGACATGGCCGTGCCCTACAACGTCTGCGGCGGCCTGCAGGACAACGGCTCGTGGTGCGGACCGAGCAGGCGCCGCAGCGGGTCGATCACCAACTCGATGTGGTTCACGTACAACGGCGGCGACGGCTTCGTCACGGCGCAGGACCCGACGGACCCCGACATCATCTACGGCGAGTCGCAGGGCGGCAACATCGGTCGCTACATCGTCTCGATCGGCCAGCGCACGGCGCTCGCCAAGCCGAACTACCGGCCACAGTACATGGCGTGGGAGGACAGCATCCTCACCGTGCGCGGCGACACCATGCGCCCGGCGACGCCGGCGCAGACGCGCCTCATCGCCGAGCTGCGCGCCAAGCAGAAGGCCGACTCGGCCGCGCTGCAGCTGCGCTGGAACTGGAACACGCCGTTCTTCATCTCGGCGCACAACCCGACCGTGCTCTACTTCGGCGCCAACCGCGTCCTCAAGAGCGTGAAGCGCGGCGACGAGATGTACCCCATCTCGCCCGAGCTCTCGTACGCCGACACGATGAAGATCCGCATCTCCACGCGGACCACCGGCGGCATCACGACCGACGCGACCGGCGCCGAGACCTTCGGCACGATCACATCCCTCAACGAGTCGTCGGTCCGGCCGGGATACCTCTACGCCGGCACCGATGACGGCCGCGTCTGGATGACCGAGAACGACGGCGGCGCCTGGACCGAGGTCACCGCCAACATCAAGGGTGTGCCGGCCGGCACCTACGTCTCGCGCATCGAGCCGTCGCACCACGACATCAACACCTGGTACGTCACGTACGACAATCACCGTCGCGGCGACTTCACGCCGTACGCCTTCCACACGGCCGACGGTGGCCGCACCTTCCGCTCGATCGCCGGCGGCCTGCCCAAGGGCGGCGCCGACTTCGTGCATGTCGTGCGCGAGGACCTGAAGAACCCGAACCTGCTCTTCGCCGGCACGGACGTCGGCGCGTACGTCTCGATGGATCGCGGCACCACCTGGCAGCCGTTCATGACCGGCCTGCCGAACGTGCCGGTGCACGACCTCCAGATCCACCCGCGCGAGTCGGAGCTCATCGCCGCCACGCACGGTCGGGCCTTCTGGATCGTGGACATCGCGCCACTGCAGCAGATGACGAGCACCGTCGCCGCGGCGCCGGCGCACCTGTTCGAGCCGCGCACCGCCTTCCAGTGGGGCGAGCGGCCGTACAACGGCGAGTCCACCGGCAACATGCTCTTCGAGGCACGCAGCCCGCAGTACGGCGCGGACATCTGGTATCGCCTGTCCAAGCCCGGCGCGCCGACGCGGCTCGTGATCCAGGATGCGAAGGGTGACACGTTGCAGACGCTCACCGGCCCTGGTGGCGCCGGCGTGCACAAGGTCACGTGGGGCTTCAACGGCCGTCCGGCGCCGCGTGCGGCGCTCAAGGGCGCGGCACTCCGTGACTCGATCCTCAATGCGCGCCGCATGCGGACCGCGTTCGACTCGCTCGAGAAGGCCGGCGCGCTCCCGAAGCCGGCGCTCGACATGATCCGCCGCAACATCGAGGGCGGGGCGCAGGGCATGCAGGCCATGGCGCGCGCCTTCGGCTTCGGTGGCGGTGGCGGCGGGGCGCCCGCTGGCCCGCC
>LNFM01009417.1_pt1 | contig 14228 bp, 11 predicted proteins | sample 596031 | NCBI WGS metagenome assembly LNFM01 (sample SAMN04254537, study PRJNA301005) | activated carbon metagenome | isolation source: dual media filters at the Ann Arbor, Michigan drinking water treatment plant | place: USA: Ann Arbor
TCGCGGCCGTAGCCGGGCGTGGAGTAGGTGCGCCAGACGTCGAGGCCGTCCTCCACCTCGTGCACCATCTTCCGCCCCGCGTACCGCTCGGGGACGGTCCTCTCCTTGTGCTGGACGTAGGAGGTCACCACGGACACCTCGTGGCCCGCCCGCGCCAGGGCCCGGGTGTGCTGCCAGTGGCGGACGCCGCCGGGCTGGTCGGCGCTGACGAAGTACTGCGAGACGTAGAGGACGCGGCTCACGCCTCGAGAACCCCTGCATAGAGCGAGGTCAGCGCCCGCGCCTGGGCCTCGAAGCCGAGCCCGTCGACGAAGGCCGCGCGACCGGCGGCGCCCATCCGGGACGCCTTGGCGGGGTCGCCCAGCAGCTCCGTTACGGCCGCCGCGTGCGCGTCGGCGTCGCCCGGGGGCACGACGATGCCGCAGCCGGCGGCGCGCACCATCGCGCCCATCCGGCCCAGGTCGCTCGCCACCACGGGGCGCCCCGCGGCCATCGCCTCCACCAGCTTCGTCGGCACGGCGCGATCGTAGTTGCCGTGGCGCTGCAGCGGGATCCACGCCACCCGGCAGCCCGCCAGCAGGCCCGGCACCTCCGAGTGGTCCACCACCCCGAGGTGCTCGACCCCGTCGGGCATCTCCCCCGGGTCGCCCGGCCCGGCCAGGATCAGTCGCGCCCCGGGGACGTCGACCCGCGCGAACGCCTCCCGCATCACCTCGAGGCCCCGCAGCGGGCCGAGACCGCCGACGTAGAGCACCACCGGGGCGTCGGGGGGCGGAGCGGGCTCCGGGAACGCGTCGGACCAGGGCGAGTTCGTGACCGCCACGGCGTTCGCCCCGGCCGCGGCGAAACGCGCGGCCAGATCCTCGTTGGCCGTCACGACGCCGTCGAGCCGCCCGGCCGCCCACCGCTCGGCGCGCTCCACGCCCATCGCGAGCGGCCTGCGCAGCGGCGCCGGCAGCCAGCGCTTGGTGCGCGTCGTCTGGCCGAGGTACTCGTGGACGTCGTAGATCACGGGGCTGCCCGTGCTGCGGGCCAGCCAGAGGGCCGCCGGCAGCAGCTCCGGATCGTGGACGTGATACACGTCGGCGTCGCGGGCCCGCGCGGCCCGCGCGAGACGCCATCCGGCGGCGAGCCGGTGCGCGCGCGGGATCGGCGTCGCGGGCGCGCCCACCCAGGCGGAGGCCCCCGCGCCCGCGGCGGCGCGCGCCTCCTTGTGGAAGATGCGGACGTCGCGCGGCCGGTGGACGCTGGTGAGGTGCACCACGCGGCGTCCGTCGAGACGGTGCCCCTCCGGGGCGGGCGACGGCGAGCCGGCAGGCCCCAGGTGCGCGCCGAGGGCCCCGAGCTCGTCGAGCAGGTCGCCCCAGAGCGGCCCGTATCCGGGCGCCCGGTCGTCGGCCAGGTAAGTGTTGTGCCAGAGCAGCGCCACCCGCCCGCCCACGTCGCGCACCGTCCCGAGCACCGAGAGCGCCCGCGCGCGCGCGGCGGCGGCGTCGAGGCCGAGGTGCGAGTGGAGGGTGGTGTCCATCACCGCGAGCGGCAGCAGGGTCAGGTCGGCCGCGCGCTCCTCGCCCACCAGCCATGGCCGGTAGGGCCGGGCGATGCCCGCCGCGAAGCCCGGCGCCTCGCTGAAGCCGAGGCTCGAGTCGTAGGAGGCCCCGGCGGCCTCGAGCCACCGCACGGTCTCGTGGTAGCGGAAGCGCAGGTAGTGGAAGCGCACGCCCTCGACCGGCCCCACCTCGCCGCGCAGGCCCGCCAGCTCCTCGGCCAGGGCCTCCCCGCTCTCCGACGAGCCGAACGAGGCGTGGAGCCCCACCTCGCCGCCGGCGGCGCGGACAGCCGCGGCGATGGCGGGGCGCTCGCGCTCATAGGTGCGGCGGGGCGTCCCGTCGAGCGGGTGGGCGTTGCGCCCGATCAGGAACACGGTCGGCCGCGCGCCGCGCAGCCAGGCCGCCTCGAGCAGGTCGGGCACGTTGTCCCAGGGGTCGGGCCCCGAGAGGGCGGCCGCCACGCCGCGGGGGCCCCGTCGGCGGGCGATGCCGGCGAGGCCCTTCGGGGTCCGGCGCCGGATGCGGTCGATGTCGTGGGTCAGCGCCACGCTCCACCCCTCCGGAGCGGGCAGCCTCAACTCCCGCCGGATGGCTGCGAGGTAGCCCTCCACGGCGGGGTCCTCGAGGTCGAGCCCCGCGATGCGGCCGAAGGCGCTCGCCGCCAGCGGCAGGCGGCCGAAACGATCGCGCTCGGGGACGCGCAGCTCGTCCCACCGGGCGAGCAGGTAGAACGCGCTCGCCACGAGGTCGCCCGGGACGGTCGCGCCGGCGTGCGTGGGGGGGAAGAGCAGCGTCAGGCCGGCGGCGCGGTGGACGGCCGCCGCCGGGAAGGCCTCCATGCCCTCGAAGAACGCCTGCGCGGCGAGGTCGGTGGGGATCCAGGCCCCCTCGGCGGGCCGCTCGGGCGCGTAGACGAGGTCGGCGGGCCCGTCGACGAACACCGGGGCGAGGCCGAGGCCCTCGGCGAAGGTCTCCAGCACCCAGCGGGCGCGCGGGGCGAACGCCGGGCGGGCGCCCGCGACGCGGATGCGCAGCTCAGCCACGACGGGGGACCAGGCGCCGCAGGGAGCGGCCGTAGAGGGCGAGGGCCGGGCGCGGGTCGCGCGGGTCGAGCACGCCGTCCACCACCGGCGGGCGCAGCGTCCGGGCGAACGCGCCCGTGCTCCACTGGCCGCGGCGGATCTCCCGGACGCTCCCGGCGACGTGCTTGGCGCCGAGCACCCAGCGCACGCCACCGCGGTGGCCCGGCGGCTGCACGACCGGGTCGCCGACCGCGTCGCGCCAGGCCAGGTGCGGGAGGTTGACGCCGCACCTGGTCGCCAGGCCGATCCACAGCCATGAGCGCGGGTTGACCTCGATCAGGTAGTCGCGCCCGTCGCGGCTGTCCCGCTTGGTCTCCACCTGCGAGATGCCGTGGAAGCCGAGCGCGTCGAGCAGCGCGTGCCCCCGGGCGGCGTAGTCGGCGTCCCAGTGCCCCTCCGCCGCGCGGGCGGTGCCGAAGCGCGGCGGCCACTGGCGCAGCTTGCGCCCGGTGAAGGAGCCGAGTGGGCGCCCGGCGGCGTCGCGGTAGCTGCCGAGCGACCAGAGCTGCGAGTCGTCGCCCGGGATCACCTCCGAGAGCTGCGGCCGGTACTCGGCGGCGAGCTCCCACTGGCGCCGCAGCTCCTCGGGATCGGCCGCCTCCAGCACCTGCGCGCGGAAGCGGCGGCGGAACTCGGGGGAGTAGCGGGGCTTCAGGATCACCGGGAAGCGGAGGTCGCGCGCCAGGGCGACGATGTCGGCCTCGTCGCCGGGCGTCACGGTCGCGGGCACGGGGAAGCCGATGCTCCGGGCGACCTCGTGCTGGTGGCCCTTGTCGATGATGGCGCTCATCGTGGCCCAGGGGCTCCACGGGCGCGCCACGATCCCCTCCAGCTCGGCCTCGTGCGGTCCGAGGGCCGCGATCGCCTCATCGTGCGTCGGGAAGAGGACCCCGCCGCCCTCGGCGCGGGCGAGCGCGACCAGGTCGGCGCGGAAGCGCTCGGGCTCGGTGAGCGGGTCGGCCATCAGGGCCGGCGCCGCGTACCGCGACAGCAGGCCGAGGGCGTTCGGGTCGTGGTCGCAGGCGATCACCCGGACGCCGGCGCGGGCGAGGCTGCGGATGATGCCGAGGGCGTTGGGTCCGGAGGCCTGCAGCACGATCGCGGGCGGGTCGTGGGCGTGGCGGCCGGTCACGCCGTCAGCTCCTCGTAGATCCCCGTCATGGTGCGCGCGTTGGCGTCCCAGGTGTACTCGGCACGGCCGATGCGCAGCGCCGCCTCGGCCATGCGCGCGGCGAGGCCCGGCTCGTCGAGCACCCGCGCCAGCGCCGCCGCCAGGGCCCCCGCCTCGCCCGGTGGCACCAGCAGGCCGGTCTCACCGTCGCGGACGATCTCGGGCGTGCCGTCGACCGCGGTCGCCACCACGGGCAGTCCGCAGTTCATCGCCTCGCAGACGACGGTCGGCAGGCCCTCGCTGAGCGACGGCAGGACGAAGACGTCCCCCGCCGACATCCACCAGCCGACGTCGTCGTGCGCGATCTTGCCCACGAAGCGGACGCGGTCGGCGATGCCGAGCTCGGCCGCGCGGCGCTCCAGCGCGGGGCGCATCTCGCCGACGCCCGCCGCCACCAGTAGCGGGGCGCCCCCGGGGCGCCGCGCCAGGATCCCCATGGCCTCGATCAGCGTGTCGACGCCCTTGCGGGGCACCAGCTTGCCCACGAAGGAGATGATCGGGCCGTCGTCGGGCAGGCCGAGCCGGGCGCGCGCCTCCGAGGTGGGGCGCGGGGTGAAGACCCGGGTGTCGGCCCCGTTGGGCACCACCCGCACGGGGCGCCGCGGAGTGCCCAGCGCCGCCACCGCGCCGCCGATCGAGGCGCTGACGGCGCAGACCTGGTCGATCGACTCCACCGCCTCGGTCACCCGGGCGCTGCTGCGCGGGCCCTGGGCCGGCACGTCCAGGACGTCGGCCCGGTGCGCCGTCGCCACCACGGGGACGCCCGCCTCGGCGCCGATCCGCGCCGCGGCCCAGCCGTCGGGCACGAGCATGTGGGCGTGGATGACGTCGAAGGGCCAGGCCCGGCGCACCGCGCCGAGGGGCTTGCGGATCGCCCACAGCATCGCGTCGCTGTTGCGGTGCCCGAGGCGCCCGCCCGGCAGCGTCAGCTTGCGCGGGTAGAGCACCGGCACGCCGTCGAAGATGTCGACGCCGGGGACGTCGTGGAACGCCTTCCAGCGGGGCAGCAGGGGGGGCGCGACGCCCTTGGGCGACACCACGCGCACGTCGTGGCCGAGGGCGACCAGCGCGCGCACCTGCTCGTGCACGAAGATCCCGGCCGTCCAGTTCACGGCGCTCGGGTACATGTGGCTGAGCATCAGGACGCGGATGGCGCCTCCTCCGTCGCGCGCGTGCGCCGGTCGAGCACCAGGGCGCCCATGCCGAGCCCGAAGACGATCCACATCGGCGCGTAGTGGATGGCCGTCGAGGGCCCCACGCTCCCCACGATCCAGCCGATCAGGGCGAGGGCGCCCGCCAGCGTCATGTACCGCACCAGCGGATCCCGGGTCGTCCGCGACGCGCGCGCCTGGCGGCGCAGGAGGGTGAGGAAGAACAGCCCGTAGAGGGCGAGGCCCACGACCCCCCCGTTCACCAGCACCTCGAGCCACCAGTTGTGCAGGTTGGCCACCCCGGGGAAGTCGGTGAGGGCGCGCACCCGCGCCTCGGCGTTGCCCGCGCCGACACCCAGGCCGTTGGTCTCGTTCACCATCGAGAGGCCGTCGGTGAGCAGCGCCCCGCGCACGCCCCCGGAGCCCTGCTGGGTCTGGAACTGGGTCACCAGGACGTTGAAGTCGAGCTTGGTCACGGTGCGCTCGTCGAGCTCGACCACCCCGCCTCCCAGCACCGAGGGCACCACGAGGGCGACGGCGAGGGCGGCGATCGCGCCGGCCACCAGCAGGCGCCCGCGCGCGCGCCGGTCGGCGCCCACCAGCATCAGCAGCCCGACCACGACCAGCCCGGCCGACAGGAGGCCCGACTTGCTGCCGGCCAGCAGGATGAAGACGAGCACGATGCTCGCCCCGGCGAAGCCGATCACCTTCAGCCGCACGTCGCGGAAGACGATCGGCAGCACCGCGAAGTAGGGCAGGCTCAGGCTGAGGAACGTGGCGAAGTTGTTCTGGTTGCCGAACAGCGAGCCGACGCCGATCAGGCCCCCGGCGTTCTCGCTGCCGGCCCGGAAGCTCGGCAGGTGCAGGCCGGTCGCCACCTCGGCCACCGCGATGAGGACCGCGACGACGAAGGCGCCCATCAGCGACCACAGCAGGACGCGGGCGCGCCGGGGGGTCCGGCAGATCAGGGCGATCGCGATGGCGAGGCCGCCCATCATCCCCATGAAGCTCGTCCAGCGGACGGCGGCGACCAGGTCCTGCGACCAGCCGATCGACAGCGCCGTCCAGAGGAACCAGAACGCCAGGATCCCGGCGGGCCGCGGGAGGCCGGCCGGCAGCGTCAGGCGGCCGTCCATCAGCAGGTAACCGACCACCCCGATCCCCAGCAGCACGATCAGGATGCGGAAGAGGAAGAGCCACGGCGCCGGCGGCGCGGCCAGGTTCGGGCCGCCGATCGCGGCCACCGCGGCCAGCACCACCAGCACAGGGGCCATGCGGCGCACGGGCACGTCGCGGAGGAGCGTCGCGATCAGGGCGACGACCGCGAGGCCGAGCCCGGCGAGCGGCTGCACCACGGCGACGGCCCCTGCGAGCGCGGCCCCCACGATGATCGCCGCCAGTATCGGTGGCGGTGTCGCCCGCATGCCCTCTGGCCGGGCCGCAGATTCGATCGTCGGCATCGGCGGCGGAGAGTAGCGCAGCGCGGAGGGCCCACCCGGGCCGCTCGTCACGCCCCCGCGGCCGTCCTCTCCAGGATCTCGGCCACCCGGGAGGCCTGCCGGTCGAGACCGTGGGGCCGGGCGGCCTCGCGGCAGGCGGCCGCTGACGGCGGGTCGGCGAGCACGGCGAGCACCGCCCGCGCCACCTCCCCCGGATCGCGCGGGTCCACGATCCGCCCCGCTCCCGGGACGGGGACGACCTCGCGGGTGCCCCCGACGGCCGTCGCCACCACGGGCCGGCCCCCGGCGAGGGCCTCCAGCGCCACGATGCCCAGCGGCTCGACCCGGCTCACCAGCGCCAGCAGGTCGCACGCGGCCACCCAGTCGGCGACCCGGTCGTGGGGGAGGGCGCCGGTGCGGACGACCGCGTCCGCGACCCCCAGTCGCCGCGCGCCGAGGTCGACCGCGGCGGCGAGGGGTCCGTCGCCGACGAACGCCAGGCGCGCGTCCGGGCGCTCCGCCCTCACACGGGCGAACGCCTGCAGCAGTCCGAGCGGGTTCTTGCGGTCGGTCAGGCCACCGACGGCCAGCACCAGGGGCCCTCCGGCGGGCTGGCCGAGGCGCTCACGCGCCGCCGCGCGGTCGCCCGGGACGAAGCGCGCGAGGTCGACGCCCATGTTCACCACGTGGACCGGGGGCAGGGCGAGGCCCGATGCGCGCAGGCCGTCGGCCAGGTGCCGGCTCACGGCGATCACCGCGCCGGCGGCCCGCAGCGCCGGGGCGGTCGCCCGGCGCACCGAGGGCCGGTCGAGGTTGCGCACGTCCTGGCCGTGCGCGGTGACCACGAAGGGGATCCCGGCCAGGCGCGCGGCGAGCGCGGCCGCCGCACCCGTGGGGAACAGGTAGTGGGCGTAGATCACGTCGGCCCGCCGGGCCGCCCGCACCGCCCGGCCGGTGAGGCCCGCGTACTTGGCCGGGGTCCGCGCGGCACCGCTGCCGCGGTGGTCGATCACCACGGGCTCCACGCTCATGCCCCGCCGCTCCAGCGCCCCGCACATGTCGGCGACGAAGGCGCCGTAGTCCGGGTCGGCCTCTCCCGGCCACATGTTGCTCAGGCAGAGGACCCGGAGGGGTGTGCTCACGCCTCCTCCGGCACCGGCTCCGGCTCCGCGGCCCGGGCGAGCGCGACGGCCGCCGCCACGGCGATCCAGACGAACGGATCCTCGAACAACGCGGCGTAGAAGAGGCTGTGGACGAGGATGCCGGAGACGATCGCCGTGAGGGTCCAGCGCGCCCAGCCGGCGTCGCCCTGCCCCCGGGATCCGCGCGCGATCGCCCACCCGGCCCCGGCCACGAGGGCGAGGAAGAGCGCGAAGCCCACCGCGCCCGTCTCGCTCAGGACGGTGATGGGGCTGTTGTGCGAGATCACCACCCGGATGCGGCGCTGCTCCAGGGGGGTCAGCGTCTCCTCGAAACGCGCCTCGAATCCGCCGAGGCCGGCGCCCAGCACCGGCTCGGCGCGCCAGATCGTCAGGCCGCCCTTCATCAGGTCGAAGCGCCCCTCGCTGACCCTCTCCAGCCGCTCGGCGTCGGTGGCGGCCTCCCGCACGTTCGCGCTGGTGGCCATGGCGAGGCCGCCCGCGACGATCAGCAGCGCCGCGCCGGTGAGCGCGGCACGCCGCACGCCGATCGCGCGCGCGGCCAGCATCACCAGCCCGACCATCAGCATCAGCGCGCTCGAGCGGGAGAACGTCACCACGAGCGCCGCGGTCATCACCAGCACGCCGGCGGCGAGGGCGACGAGCTCCGCGCGCCGGGTGCGCACCCAGGCGAGCGCGAGGCAGATCAGGATGCCGGCGGCGAGGTAGCGGCCGAGGATGTTGGGGTCGAAGAAGATGCCGTTGACCCGGAAGAAGCGGCTGTAGACGTTGGCCTGCTGCAGCGTCGCGTTCCACCAGATGTCCTGGATGGCGTACTGGTAGAGCGCCACCGCGCCCGCGACGGTGGCACCGGCGATCGTGGTGACGGCGAGGGCGGCGAGCGCGCGTGCCCGCGGCCACCAGGCGACCACGAGCACGTACAGGATCAGGAAGGGGATGTAGAAGAACGACGCCTTCTTCGCGGCTTCGGTGGGGTCGGCGCTCCACAGCGTCGAGACCAGGAGGAACGCGACGAACGCGGCCAGCGGCACCGCCAGCACCGCCGGCCCCTCGCCGGCGGGCGCCCCGATGCGCCCGCGGGCCCGCCCCCAGATCCAGGCGACCACGCCGAGCGCGATGACGGCGTAGAGGGGGACGAGCAGGCTGGCGTCCTCGTCGCCGACCGACACCGGGATCCGGATCGGGGCCGCGATGCCGAGCATCGCGAACCACACCGTCGGGCGCGCCAGCACCACACGGACGCCCGCGATCAGCACCAGCACGCCGACCACCACGGCGGCCAGGACCGCCAGGGCGGTGGTGGGCGAGGTGAGCCGGTCGAGCCCGGCGCTCGCCTCCCCGTCGGGGACGAGCGTTCCGAGCAGGATCGCCCACGAGGCGACGGTGAGCGCGAGCGCGGCGGCGCGCTGGGCCTCTGAGCGCAGGAGGGGGAGCGGGGCCAGGAGGCCTGCGACGCCCACCGCGGCGCCGACGGCCGCGACGTTGCGGACGGCCTCGCTCATCCCCCGCCGCCGAGGCGGATGAGCGCGCTCGAGCGCGCGTCCAGCGTCGTCGCCACCAGCCAGAGCGACGCCGGGTTGATGCCGGGGGGCAGGGTGATGCGCACCGAGCCCGCCCGCCCGCGGACAGGGCGGCCGATCTGCGCGCCCAGCGGATCCCCGCCGGTGACGCCGGGGACGCCGGTGCGCCGGCGCAGGGTCAGCGACACGGGGGTCGCGGGCGGCAGCGCGGCGCCGGTGGTGGCCCGCAGGTCGACCGCGACGCGGTCGCGCGGTGCCGGGCGGGCGATCGACGGGGTGCCGGCCAGGTAGCCGACCCAGCAGGTCCGCTCCCGGGTGGCCCGGTTGCGCGCGGCGTCGGAGATCGCGGCGCTGATGACGTACAGACCGGGCGCGACGGGGCTGCCGGTCGCGTCGTTCCCGTTCCAGATCCAGCGGGTGGGCGTGTCGGGCCGGATCGGGCGGGCGCCCAGGCGTCGCACCGGCTCCGAACCGTTGATCCTGCGTGCCTCCAGCACCAACGATGCGGCGTCGCGCGAGGAGTAGGTGACGCGGCACTCGCCCGGGCCGGCGTCGGCCAGGGTGCCCGAGACGACGGTCATCTGCGCGGGGCGCGGTGCAGTGGTGTCGACGACGATGTTGCGGGTGGTGTTGAACTGCTTGTCGCCCGAGCGCGCGCGGAGCTTGATCGCGTAGGTGCCGTCCGGCACCCGCCGGCCGAGCGAGTCGGTGCCGTCCCACTGGGTGCTGAAGAACCCGCGCGGCCGGGCGATGTCGTCGAGCAGGGCGATCACGGTCTCGCCGTCGCGGAGGATCTCGACCGTCACACGGCTCGGTTCGTGGAGGCGGATGTTGACCCGGGCGCCGTCGCGGCGGCCGTCGTCGTTCGGGCTGAACAGCGCGGTCGCCTGGAACCGCGTCACGATCGGCGGCGGGGTCGGGAAGGCGAACGGCAGCAGGAACACGCCGAGCGCCACCACGAAGAGGGCGAGCATGGCCGTGGCGACGACCGTGCGACGCGCGCGGTCGCGGCCGTCCGTCGGGGCCGTCGTCATGGCAGGCTCAGAGGGCCCGGAACCCCAGGCAGATGTAGAAGCCGAAGCGCCCCGCGGCCGTCCGCGACAGGGCCAGCTCCGCGCGCCGCGGCCCGGAGAAGCGGTAGAGGCGGCCCAGCTGCGAGCCGACCTTCCCGCCCGGCCGGAAGAAGATGCCGCGGCGCGAGATCGGGACCAGGCCCGCCGAGGCCGCGTGACCCTCGAGGCTGCCCCAGGTCTGCCAGTTGTCCACCGGGGCGAGGCTGACCTTGATCCAGGACATGCCGTGCTCGGCCAGCCAGCGCCGCGCCCCGGGCAGGCTGCGCCGGTTGGGCGTGGAGATCACCAGCAGGCCGCCGGGCGCGAGCTCGGCGCGCAGCGCCGCCAGGCACGCCCGCGGGTCCTCCAGGTGCTCCAGCACGTCGGTCAGTGCGATCAGGTCGAAGGGGCCGGAGGGCGGCTCGTAGGCGCTGCCCACGACCGCGCTGAGCCGGTCGGCTGCGCCGATCTCCGCCAGCCTGCGCGTGGCGTGCTCGACCGACTCGGGCGACAGGTCGATGCCGATCCCCGAGAAGCCGCGCTCGGCCAGCCGCTCCAGCAGGAAGCCCGTGCCACAGCCGATGTCGAGCACCCGGCCGCCGGGCTTGGCGTAGCGGTCGATCGTCTCGAGGTTGAGCGCCATCCGGCTCTGCAGGTGCCAGTTACGGGCCTCCACGGCCACCAGCCGCGGGGCGAGGCGGTCGTAGTAGGCCTGGACCTGGTCCAGGCGGCTGTCATCTCGGTCGTCGCTCACGGTGCCCATCCTGGCGGCGGTGGATTCGCGGCGGCCTGCGCCGCGAAGCGGTCGTAGGAGGGCTTCCGGCTGCCGTCACCGCGCAGCAGGCCCCCCGTCCAGCGCGGATTGTCCTGGAAGTTGAACCACGTCACGACCTGGACCCTCGGGATCCGCCCCGCGGCGACGACGGTCTCATCGACCCACGCCGCCTGCTGGGCCTCGCTCACGAAGTAGCGGTGGAAGCGGTTGTACGAGGTGTGGTATCCGGTCTCCGTGACGTGGATCGGTGCTCCGGGCGCAAGCCTATCCACCTGCCGGATGGCCTGCGCCACGGTGTTCCACGAGGGCGTGAAGAAGGCCTGCAGGGGGCTTCCGAGCGGGTAGAGGTGCAGGCTCCACGCGTCGATCGGCGGCCCCTCGTCGGCCACCAGGCGCGTGAAGTCGAGGCTTCCGGTGGCGGCCGCCCCGTCGGCGGGGCAGCGGGCCGGCGATCTCCCGGCCGGTCCCGTGACGCCGCCGATCACCTGGGCGTCCGGGTTCGCCGCGCGGATCTCCCGGTAGGCGGCGGTCAGCAGCGCCGCGTAGACGCGCGGGGACGCCGGCACCGAGCGCCCTCCGCGCTGGCGGCACTGCGGGCGCCAGAAGCCGGGGAGGTTGGGCTCGTTCCACACCTCGATGCGCCGCACCTCGGGCAGGACACCGCCGAGGGGGTCGGGGAACGCGCCCGAGTAGCGCCGGGCGATCGCCCCGGCGAAGCGGCCGCCGTCGGCGGGGCGCGGGGCCGCGGTGCGCTCGCCGCTGCGCGATGCCCACACCGGGGTCACGTAGAAGTCGAGGATCGTCGTGATGCCGCGGGCCGCCAGCCCGCGCACGATCTGGTCGTAGCGGCTCCAGTCGTAGGCGGGGTCGGCTGGGTCCCGCGCGTCGGCCGGGCGGGTGGGGGCCACCTCGCGCCACAGCACGTCGACGCGGGTCACCCGGATGCCGGTGGCGGCGAGCGCGTCGAGGCGCGCCTCGAGTTCCGCCCCGCGCACGTTCACGAGGTTGTCGTCCTGCAGGGAGACGATCGGGGCGCCCGTCGCGGGCATCCCGGCGAGGCCGAGTGCGAGCACGGCGACGAGCAGGGCGCGCACCCTCATCGCAGCCTCCCCAACCGCACCACGCCGACGCGTGCCCCGCGCCGCGTGCCCCGCTCGATCCACGCCACCCGCCGGCCGTCCACCCCCACGGCATCGACGATCCGCCGCCCGCTGGCCGTCACGCGCAGCGGGCCCGAGAGGGAGGCGCGCACGCGGCGGCCGTCGGCGACGGCGATGGAGCCGCCACCGAGCGCCACCCGGGGAACCCGCGCGCCGGTCCAGACCCGCACCGCGCGCACCGGGGCGGCTTCGTCGACGCGCAGCAGCGCGACGCGCGCCCCGACCCGCACGGCCACCGCGAAGAAGCCCGGCGAGCCCCACACCTTCAGCGCCGGCCCGGGGAGGGCCACAGACGTGGCGCCCGCCGGATCGGATCCCGCGCCCCGCAGGCGGAGCGTCGCCGGGTCGGCCGGATCGACCCACGCGACCCCCTCGCGCGAGAGCGCGAGCAGCCCGGGCGCCGCCGCGGGGCCGGTGGGCTCGATGGTGGCGGGCGCCAGCCCGGCGGGGTCGGCCGTGCGGAGCGACTGCAGGCCGCCGGACAGCTGGGCGAACCGCACGGCCGTCCCGGTCCAGGCGGCCCCGACGGTCACGGGGGCGTCGGCCCGGCCGTCGCTCTCGATCACGGCCTCCACGCCGTCGGCGTCGCAGCACCAGACCACCGGCGGCGCGAAGCGACGCGACTCCGGCGCCACCACGAACCCCCCGTCCCCGGTCGGGGAGAGCGTCCCGGGGGCCATCGCGGCGATGCTCGTGCGGATCGCGGCCGCCGACTCGGGGCTGCCCGTGAAGCGCCGCGACACGCGGTCCAGGCCCACCCGGAAGACCTCGGCGCGGTAGTAGTCGAAGCGCTGCCCCCCGGCGGGGGAGCCGGCGATCCGGGCGGGGTCGACGCGCACGGTGGCCGCCTCGGTCCAGAGCAGGGATCCGCCGCTGAACGCGAGCACCCGCGGGTGCCAGCCCTCGACGGTCACGGTCCGCGAGGCCCCGAGCGCGCCGGGGGTGGCGACGGCCGTCAGCGCCGCCGCCGCAAGGGCGACGCATATGCCGGTCCGCGCGCGTCTCACGGGGCGGCGGCGGTCCCGGCCCGGAGCGCCGACACCGCGTCGGCCAGCAGCGCCTCGCTGGCGGCGGCGAGGCGCGGGTCGGCCAGCGGGGTCATGTTGGTCAGCTGCACGTGCCGGGCCCCCTCGTCCACGAAGCGCCCCACCGTCGCGGCGATGTCGTCGGGCGTGCCGTGGATCACGGTGTCGCGCACGACGTCGGCGGGCACCGCCTCGGCCAGCGCGAGCGCCTCGGCGCGGCCGTAGGTGGTCGGCAGGAAGGACGTGAGGCCGAACGCCCCGGCGCCCAGGGGATGCTCGGCGCCGTGGGCGGCGAAGGCCTCCGCCGAGCGCGTGAGGGCGATGAAGCGCATCAGCAGCGAGCCGTCGATCGCCGCGAGGGCGGCCTCTCGGGTCTCGGCGACGACGATCCGGGCGTAGAGGCCCGGTGTCACCGCGTCCTCGTCCCGCCCGGCGCCCGCGGCCGCCGAGCGGACCGCGGCCAGCATCCGGGCGTACTCGGCGGGGTCGGTCGCAAGGGGCAGCCACCCGTCGGCGCGCCGGCCGGTCACGGCGAGGCCCCGCGGGCGGTGCGCCGCCACCCAGATCGGCGGGGGTCCCGACGGCAGGGGCTCCAGCCCGAGGCAGCCGTCGCGCACCTGGAAGTGGTCGCCGTCGAAGTCGATCGGGTCGGGGCTCGCCATCAGCCGCCGCATCAGGTCGAGCCCCTCGTCGAGACGACCCAGCGGGCGCTCGTTGGTCATGCCGTACGGCGCCAGGTTGAGCACCTCGCCCGCGCCAACGCCGAGCATGAAGCGGCCGCCGGAGAGGTGGTCGAGGGTCAGGGCGCTCTGGGCGACCGAGACCGGATGGCGGCGCACCAGGTCGGTGACACCGATCCCCAGGCGGATGTCCGTCGTGACGCCCGCCGCGGCCGCGACCACCGGCACCGGGTCGAACCAGACGTGGGGGCTGCGCTGCCCGGCGGCGGCCTGGGGCACCAGGTCGGGCGTCCAGATCGACAGCGGGAACCAGTGCAGCAGGTGGTCGGCCCACCAGATCGCGTCGAAGCCCTGGGCCTCGCGGCGCGTCGCCGCCGCGAGGGCGGCCTCCGCGGGGGGCCGCACGGCGCCCATGGCCGACAGCTCGAGGCGCACGGGCTCCGACATGGCGGCCAACCTACTC
>LNFM01009418.1_pt1 | contig 14228 bp, 12 predicted proteins | sample 596031 | NCBI WGS metagenome assembly LNFM01 (sample SAMN04254537, study PRJNA301005) | activated carbon metagenome | isolation source: dual media filters at the Ann Arbor, Michigan drinking water treatment plant | place: USA: Ann Arbor
AGCGCGAGCGTGAGCTTGTTGACGAAGTTCCACAGGCCGAAGTACGCGCCCTCGCGCTGACCGTCGTGACCGTTGGCGTCGATCACGCGCGCCAACAGCGCGGGCGGCAGCGCCAGATCGGCGCCGAAGGCGATGCCCGACAGCACGCAGATGAACGCGAAGGCGGCCAGGTCGCCCGGGCCGACCGCGAAGGCCCAGATGAACGCCGCCACCGAGGCCACCATGCCGGTCAGCCACACCGAGTGCAGCGAGTACTTGCGTGCGAGGCGAATCCACAGCGGCATGCTGGCGGCGCCGGCGATGAAGTACAGCGCGAGGAACATGCCGGTGTAGCTCGCGAGGCCGAGCCGGTCGGCCACGAAGAACTGGAACACGGTGGCGGTGATCGACGGCGCAATCGCGTTGAGCGCGAACACCGCGAGCAGCCAGCGCAGGCGGCTGCTCTGTAACGGCAGGACGAAGCTGGCGAACGGATTGCCCGGCACCTGTGCCTTCATTGAGCGTGGGGCCCGCGGGGCGCCACGCCAAAGCGCAACGAGCGCCAGCGCCAGTGCCACCAGGAACACCCCGGTGAGCACGCCCATGCCGGTGATCGATGGCAGCGCGCCGCCGATCAGCACGCCCATCAGCCCGGCACCCTCGCGCGCGCCGGTGATGCGGGTGCGGCCGGCGTCGTCGTGCGCCAGTTCGGCGCCCCAGGCTTGGTAGGCAACGGTGGCGAGCGAGTAGCCGAGGTAGGCCGCCACCAGCGTGGCGAACAGCCAGGTCGCTGCCGCCGCGCCGCCGGACTGCGGCGGGTTGAACAGCAGCATGAAACCCAGCGCCAGCAACGGCGCGGCAATCAGCACGGGCCGCAGGTAGCCGGCGCGACCCTTCTGCGAATCGACCCAGCTGCCCAGCAGCGGATCGGCGACCGCGTCCACCAGCCGAGTTGCGAGCAGCACCAAGCCGATCACCGTCAGCGCCAGCCCGGTGTTGGCGGCGTAGTAGTCGGGCAGCAGGATGTTGATCGGCAGCGCCGTCATGGCCAGCGGCAGTCCGAGCAGCGCATAGGCGGCGAGCCCCCGCCCCGTGACGAGGCGCGGCGGCAGGGGCGTGGCGGCAAGCGTGGCGGAAGCCATCGTCAGCTACGTCAGGAAGCGGGGTGCTGCAGGCGGGATGCGGTCGACGGCATCAGCGTTTCAGGGCGCGATGGCGGCAGTGGTGCCGCCCGCCTTGAGCAGGCTCTCGCGCAGGCGCGGTGCGCGCGTGCGCGGGTCGAGCCAGATGGCGAAGAAGGCGCGCGCGAAGTCAGGTTCGTCCACGCTGCCGACGAAGTTGCCGTCGACGTAGAAGCGCGCGCCCTTTCCCGGCTGATTGACGCCGGCGATACGCCGGCCCTTTTCGACGTTCGGGAACAACTTCTCCATTTGCGCCAGCCACTGTGTGTGCTTCTCGGCGCTGCCGATGGCCAGGCGCTGCATCTCGTCGCGGCTGGCTTCGGCGATCGCCTTGCCTTCGAGCTTGCGTGCGTAGGTCAGTTCGAGCACGAACTGCTGGGCGTACGGGTTGCTCACGTCGAACCCGGCAGGCGCATACAGGCGCGCGTCGTACACGTGGAAGCCGAGCCAGGTGAGCTTGCCTTCGCCGGCCAGGCGGGCGTCGTTCACGTAGCGGGCGATATGTGCGGTAGTCATGGCGTTCGTCGCCGAGGGCGGCGCGGTAGACGTGGTTTGGGCGGCGACGGGCGCGGCGGCGAGGAACGCCGCCATCAGCGCCGAGCCGAGACGGGCGTACATATCAGGCCTTGGCGAGCGTGTACTGGACGACATCGGTATTGCCCTCGGCAAAGGCGGCCTCGCAGTAGGCGAGGTAGAACTCCCACAGTCGCACGAAGCGCTCGTCGAAGCCTTGAGTGCGCACGGCGTCGAGCTGGCTCATGAAGCTGGCGCGCCAGGTGGCAAGTGTCTTGGCGTAATCGCGGCCGAAGGCCAGTTCCTCCACCACGGTGAGTCCGGCCTTGGCCGCCTGCGCGCGGAACACCGACGGACAGGGCAGCATGCCGCCGGGAAAGATGTACTGCTGGATGAAGTCCGTACCGGCGCGATAGCGGGCGAACAGATCGTCGGCGATGACGATCGTCTGCACGCAGGCGCGTCCGCCCGGGGCGAGACAGCGGTTGAGCGTGGCGAAGTAGCCGGGCCAGTATTGCTCGCCCACCGCCTCGAACATCTCGATGCTGGCGATGCCGTCGTACACGCCCTGTTCGTCGCGATAGTCCTGGAGCTTGAGGTCAGCGGCGAGTCCCTGCTGGGCCAGGCGCCGTTGTGCATGCTCGAGTTGCGACGGCGACAGCGTCAGGCCCGTCGCGTGCACGCCGGCGCGCGCGGCGGTCTCGGCAAAGCCGCCCCAGCCACAACCGATCTCCAGCACGCGGGCGCCACTAGCCACGCGCAGTTCGGTGAGCACGCGCTCGTACTTGACGCGCTGCGCGGCGACGAGGTCGACGGCGCTGGCCGGCGCATGCACTGCGGCACCCTCGACCGCGCCCGGCGGGAACAAGGCACTGCTGTAGGTCATCGAGGGATCGAGCCACAGCGCATAGAACGCGTTGCCCAGGTCGTAGTGCGCAGTGATGTTCTTGCGCGCCTGTGGTTTGCTGTTGCGGTTGAGCAGGTGCTTGACCCGATACGCCAGCGATCCCCAGAACGAGCCGTAGATCACGCGCTCCACCGCCGCCCGGTTACGCACGAAGAACACCAGCACGCGGGCCGGATCGCTGGATGTCCAGTCGCCGGCGGCATAGGTCTCGGCAAAGCCGATGTCGCCGCTCTTGAGGGCGGCGCCGAAGACGTTCCAGTTGACCAGGTGCACGTCGGCGGTCGGGCCGCCATGACCGAAGCAGGCGCGCTGGCCGTCGGGGAAGCTCACCATCAGCGCGCCGTGCTCGGCACGTTCGAGCAGCTTGAGCACCCAGCGCGCCTGCGCCGGAAAACCGCTGGTGTCGAGTTCGGCCGGACCGTGAGTGGGCGTGTCGGCGGCGCTGCGCAGGGCGAAGTCGTTCATGGGTGCGTGAGGGCAGAAGCGGCGTGGGAGGCGGAAGGTGAGGCGTCGATTCGGGAAGACAGGTCGGACGATTGCGTCAGTGCAACCGCCGGCGGTTCGGGCTTGCTGAAGAACGGCACGCGCTTGAGCCACAGCTTGAGGGCCTGCCAGTGGATGCGTGCCATGACGCCGAAGCTGAACGCGGGGTAGGCGAAGAACGCGCGCATCAGCGCAGCATCGGTCAGCGGCACGAGCCGGCCCTGGATCGAGGTCAGCAGCAGCGGGCCGGCAGCGTCGTCATGGTCGATGCGCGCGACGAAGCGGTCGGCGGTATCGCCCGCTGCCGCAGACGGACCCGGTGCGGCCAGCATGAAGCGGAAGCGATACCGCCCGCTCACCTGGCAGAACGGCGACACGTGGAATGCCTTGGTGGCGATCAGTTCCTCGCCCCAGCGCAGCGGGCGGCCATCGGCATGGGCCAGCAGGTAGCAGTGCTTTTCGCCAAAGGTGTTGCTGACCTCGCACACCACTGCTCGCAGGGCGCCGTCTTCGCGGTGGCAGAACCAGAAGCTGACCGGATTGAAGACATAACCGAGCACTCGCGGAAACGCGTGCAGCCAAATTTCACCGCGCGCGTCGTGGATGCCGGCCTGCGTGAGAAGCGACTCAATCCAGGCCAACGGCGCACGCCCGTCGCCGTGGTCGGCGTCATGCAGCGAGAACAGGCCGAAGCGGTTGTGCTTAAGCCAGCGCAGGCCAAACGGCCGCCCCGTCGTGGCGCGCAGCGGCAGGCGCAAGAAGTAGCTGCCGTAAGCGAAACGATGTTCCGCCGGGCGCAGCCGCGCATGGCGCACGGAGCCGAAACCGATAAGAGGTGAGGCGGACATCGAAGATGGGGCAGAGCTGCGGTCGTGACCAACAAGTCACGATTTGAACCGAAAAGTGCCGGCAAAGCAATCAGTACCTTCCGCCGCGTGTCGCGTACGTGTCGCGCATCGGCGGTGATGCGGGGGTTTCCCCCGCAGATGTCTAGGCCGCCAACTGCCCAGCCCGTCGGCCCAGCGCACCCAGCGCCTCGGCCACGGCAAGCCCCGACTTCAGGCCGTCTTCATGAAAGCCGTAGCCGGTCCAGGCGCCGGCGAACCACACACGCCGACTTCCCTGCACCTGCGGCAACCGCCGCTGCGCAGCGATCGCCGCCTGGTCGAACACCGGGTGGGCGTAATCGAACTCGGCCAGCACCTTGTCCGCGCGCGGCTCCAGCAACGGGTTGAGGCTGACGAAGACCGGCGACGTGAAAGGCAGCGGCTGCAGCTTGTTGAGCAGGTAAGTGACGGCTACATCGGGGTTGTCGCCGCCGGCGCTCAGGTAGTTCCACGCCGACCACACCTTGCGCGAGCGCGGCATCAGGCGCTCGTCGGTGTGCAGGATGGCGCGGTTGGGCTGATAGCCGACGTCGGCCAGCACGCTGCGCTCGGCGGCGTCGGCGTCGGTCAGCATGCGCAGCGACTGGTCGCTGTGGCTCGCAAGTACCACGTGGTCGTACTGATCCGCACCACGTTGCGTGCGCACCGTCACCTTCTGCGCGCCTTCCTGGCGTGTCACGGCGATCACCGGTTCGTTGGCGCGGATGTCGGTGAGGCCAGCGGCGATCTTGTCCACGTACTGGCGCGCACCGCCGGCCACCGTGAACCAGCGCGGTCGGTCGTTTACCTGCAGCAGCCCATGGTTGTGGCAGAAGCGGATGAAGGTGGCTGCCGGATACGCAAGCATCGTCGTCAGCGGGCACGACCATATCGCCCCCGCCATTGGCAGCAGGTACCACTGGCGGAAGCTCTGGCCATAGCGGTTGCGATCGAGAAACTCGCCCAGCGACAGGTCGTCGCCGGATGCGCGGCCTTCGGCGATCGCGGTCGCCTGGCGATTGAAGCGCAGCAAATCCCGCAGCATCGCCAGGAATCGCGGCGACACCAGGTTGCGTCTCTGCGCGAATACCGTGTCGAGATTGGCGCCCGACCACTCCAACGTTCGGCCCCCGCGCTCGAGCGGCACGCTGACCCCGAACGACATGTCCGACAGCGCCGTCGGCACCGCCAGTTCGCCCAGCAGGCGGATCAGGTTGGGATACGTGCGCTCATTGAACACGAGGAAGCCGGTGTCGACCGGGTGCGAGATGCCATCGACCGTGATGTCGACGGTGTTGGTGTGGCCACCCAGTCGCGCTGCCGCCTCATACAGCGTCACCGCATGCTCGCGGGCAAGCAGATGCGCACACCCCAGACCGGACACACCGGCACCCACGACTGCGATCTTCATCTTGGATTCGTTCCTAGTTCGATGCTGCGAAAAATGCTCGGCCGGCGCTCAGCGCACGGCCAGCAGTTGCTCGATGCGGCCCGTGATCCGCGCATCGAGCGGCTCGACCCCGCTCGGAAAGTCGGCGACGACCCGTCCTTGGCGGTCGATCAGATACTTGTGGAAGTTCCAACGGGGCGCCCGTCCGCTCGCTTGCGCGAGTGCGGCATAGAACGGATGCGCGCCCGGCCCGGTGACCGCCTGCGGGCTGAACATCGGAAATTTGACTCCGTACGTGTTGAAACACAGGTCGGCAATCGCCCGGCTGTCCTTGGTCTCTTGCTTGAAGTCGTTCGACGGCACCCCCAGCACCGTGAAGCCTTGTGCCGCGTAACGCGCGAAGAGCTTTTCCAGACCCTCGTATTGCGGCGTGAAGCCGCAATAGCTGGCGGTGTTGACGACCATGACGACCTTGCCCGAAAACTGGCACAGCGGCTGCTGTACATCGTCTTGCAGCCTCGGCAGCGTGTGGTCGAGCAGCGGTGGACAGGTACGTGCATGCGCGCAAGCTGCGCCCAGCAGGCCGACGACGGCAGCAAACAGGAAACGGCGGCGAACAAGCATGAGGGAGATCATTGGAGCACCAGCGCTCTCTTGTCCTAAGGTCAACTTCGGCGAGGTGCTGTCCTGGGCAAACCTACTTCGAACTTCTATACTATGCTGCAAAGCGGCGAAGGTCAATGATTTGTCCTAGACAAGAACGGGTGTCGTCGTCGCAACGGGTCAGCTTCAGTTCCGTCCCTCCACTGTCGGGTAATCAGCCGAGTACCGCAATGAACGACCGCAGTTCGCCCACGCCTATCACCGTTTCCATTGCCGCCGTCGAACGCGATACCGGCCTGTCCAAAGACACGTTGCGCGTATGGGAACGCCGCTACGGGTTCCCGCAGCCCGAACGCGATGCGTACGGCGAGCGCACCTATCCGCTCGACCAAGTGGACAAGCTGCGCGTGATCAAGCGGCTGATGGACCAGGGCCATCGCCCGGGCAAGATCATCGGCTTCGCCGTCGATCACCTGCAGCAGATGTCCGAGGCGACCATCGCCGCACCGGCCCGTGCGAGCGAGAACAGCGAACAGTTCGAGGATCTGCAGTCGTACATCGACCTGGTCAAGCAGCACAAAGTGGAGGAGTTGCGGCGCCAGTTGTCGCAGTCACTGCTGCGGATCGGCCTGTCGCGCTTCGTGATCGAGATCGTCGCGCCGCTGAACGAGCTGGTCGGTGACGCCTGGACGCGCGGCTACTTCGAGATCTTCGAGGAACACCTGTACACGGAATCGATCCAGGTGATCCTGCGCAACGCAATCAACACCATTCCGCACCCTGGGCAGATCAACGAAGGCCGTCCCCGCATCCTGCTCACCACCTTCCCGCAGGAACCACACGGCTTGGGCGTGCTGATGGCCGAGGCATTGTTCGCGCTGGAAGGCTGCCGCTGCATTTCGCTCGGCGTGCAGACGCCGATCTGGGACATCGTGCTGGCGGCCGCTGCACAGCAGGTCGACATCATTGCGCTGTCGTTCTCGTCGAGTCTGAACGCCAATCACGTGCTCGACGGCTTGGCCGAACTACGCACCAAGTTGCCGGCGCACATGCAGGTGTGGGCGGGCGGCGCCTGCCCGGTGCTGTACCGGCGCCCGCCCAAGGACATCATCACGCTTCGAACACTCGAATCCGTGGCGTCCACGCTGGCCGAATGGCGCCGCACGCACCTGCAGGCACAACCGACGACCAGCCAGGCCGCGTAGACGCGAGCCGCCGTACCGGCGGGGTCGCGACGCCGATGGCTGGGTTCAGTAAAACACCGTTAGCACGCCGGTAAAGCCGTACAGGTTCTGCCCGCCGATCTCGCCGTTCGCGTAGAAACCGACCAGTGGGACTTCGCCCAACTGGCGCTGGATCAGCCGCAACTCTTCGTGCTGTTCACCGAACAGGTGACTGCCGCGCCCCAGGCACGACACGTAGACCGCGCCGCGTGCAACCACCGGTTCGCCTGTCGATTCCTCGAGCTCGTGCAGGTGGCTGCGAATTTCCGAGCAGATGCGCATCAGGTCCTTGCGCGCGGCCGCCTCGTCGCGCGTGCAAAAGCTCAGCATCTGGCCCGCTTCGACCGGTGCGGCGACCGCCACCACGCCCTTGGACGGATCCAGCGCAACCACGTTGCGCACCACATAGTCCTGGCGCGGCGTGCGCTCGCGGTAGGCGTCCCCGGCTGCAGGCTCAATGCCGACGAACAAGCCACGCCGCCCCAACGACTGCAACTGGGTCCGCACGCGGGCGAAGTCTTCGCGCGCAGCCTCGTCTGCGGTGACGGCGCGCGCGCGGATGCCGGCGTCTTCCAGCAACACGTCGAACGCCGGTCGGCCGTCGAGCGAGACGATGAGGTTGGCATTGGCCTCCGTTACCGCGTGCCGCGCCGCGCCGGGCAATGGATGCACGCCCTGCGAGACACGCGACACCAGCGCGACGTCCGAGGCGAACACCACGCCCGACAGCCCGCCGTTGAGCACCCGGTCGGCGATCTGATTTGTCTGTCGACCGCTGGAGATGCCGCCGAACAGATAGCCGCTGACGACCTTGCGCGCCATATCGACCACCAGGTCAGGCAGGTCGTGCGCGGCCGGGTCCGCGTGAACCAGCGCCGTGAAGGCTGCCTCGGCACCGCTGTCGGTGCGCGCCGTCAGCGCCGGCGGGCGCTGCGTGCCGGAGAAGACATTGAAGCTGCCCGGCTTGAAGTGCCCCAGCAGCACCGCCATGGCCGGCTCGTCGGTGTACTCGGTGCCGCCCGCGCAGATCGCCGAACCCACGGCGCCCACCCAGTTGGGAATGCCGGTACGACTCTTCAGCAGGGTGAGGATGCGCTCGGCATGCGGCTGCAGTTCATCGGTCAGATACAAGAAGCCCAGGTTCGGCGTGCGCGTATAGCGGTCATCGCCGGCGTGCTGGGCTAGTAGCAGCAGGCACTCCTCGACCGCAACGCTCCAGTCGGAGTGGGCTGAATGCGCCAGGCGGAATCGCATCGATGCACCAGCGGCGCGATGGCGCGACTAGCCCTGCGCCCGCTTGCGCGCTCGCGCGCGAGGCGTCGGCGCCCGCGGCGCCTTGGCCTTGGCCTTGGCTCCGGCATCGACCGGCGCCGGACGCTTTGCGCTTTGGGGTGGCTCGGCAGCGGCCGCGGCCGCTGCCGCGCGCACGAACTGGTCCTGCAGCGCCCCCCACCAGACCGCCGGGTTCAGCGGCATGGTTGCAGCGGTCGCGGCGGCCTTCTTGCTCGCCGTGCCGCGCGCGCGTGGGGGAGCCCGCTTGATCGGCGCGGCGGGCGCTGGCATGGACACCGGCGGCACCATCGCGGCGGCTGCGGCGGCGGCTTCCGCGGTCGCCTGGCGGCGCGCCACGCCACGCTCTTCGGCCTGGCGCAGATAGGCCTCGCCCAGCGTGTCCTCGTGCGGCGCGCCACCGCGCGTCACGCTGGCGAGCATCGAGCCGCCAAAGCTCTTGAGCGTGGCGATCGTGTTGCGCTGAACCTCCAGGCTCTGGATCGTCGCCCGCAGCATATTGGCGTTCAGTGCCAGCCACTGCTCGACCGCGCGCAGGTCCGCGATGCGCTTGTCGAGTTCGCCGACATCCAGTGTCGGCGTGATCATTGAGGGCAGCGCCCCGGGCAGGCCCTGGGCGAATTGCGTGATGCCGGCGGCCGAGGGCATGCCGGGCAAGCCTGGCAGTCCCGTCACTCCCCACATCTTGCGAACGAAGTCGATGCCGTCGGTCATGTTGCCGACAAAGGGCAATCCGCCTGCCGCCTTCTTGTCTGCCATTGCGCCTCCCGGTTGTGGCTATCTTGCGCGCTTTGCGAGCGGCACCACGGTCTGCTCGATGGCGCCGAAAACGCTGGTGCCCTGGGCATCGATCATCTCGATCTTCACCGTGTCGCCGTATTTCATGAAGGGCGTGCTCGGCTCGCCGCCGGCAATCATCTCGAGCGCGCGCTGCTCGGCAATGCACGAGTAGCCGCGCGAGGCATCCGTGTTGCTCACCGTGCCCGAGCCGATGATGCTGCCGGCGCGCGCGTTGCGGGTCTTGCACAGATGCGCGATCAGCTGGGCAAAGTCGAACACCATGTCGTCGCCGGCATGGGCGCGGCCCACGCAGCGACCGTTCCAGTGGACGATCAGCGGCAGCATCACCTTGCGACCGGTCCAGGCGTCGCCCAGTTCGTCGGGGGTGACGGCGACCGGGGAGAACGCCGTGGCGGGCTTGCTCTGGAAGAAGCCGAAGCCCTTGGCCAGTTCCGCCGGGATCAGATTGCGCAGGCTCACATCGTTGACCAGCATCAGCAGCCGAATGTGCGTTGCTGCCGTGTCGGCGTCGGCCGCCATCGGCACGTCATCGGTCACGACCGCCACTTCGGCCTCGAAGTCGATGCCCCAGGCCTCGCTGGCGCAGACGATGTCGTCGCGCGCCCCCAGCAGATCGTCCGAGCCGCCCTGGTACATCAGTGGATCGGTCCAGAAGCTCGCCGGCATCTCGGCCTGGCGCGCCTTGCGCACCAGTTCGACATGGTTGACGTAAGCCGACCCGTCGGCCCATTGGAAGGCGCGCGGCAACGGTGCCATGCATTGGGTCGAGTCGAACGAGAAGGCATGGCGCGCGCGCCCTTCGTTGAGCGTCTGGTACAGGTCGTTGAGCTGCGGCGCGATGAAGGTCCAGTCGTCGAGGACCTGTTGCATGCGGCCGGCAATGCCGCTGGCGAAGTGCGCGGTGGCAAGGTCGCGCGACACCACGGCCAGCTGACCGTCACGGGAACCATCGCGCAGGGTGGCAAGCTTCATTCGAGTTATCGTCGGGTGGTGAGAAGAACGAGCCCGGCCTATGTTAGCCGCCGATTGCCGCTGCGCTGCATTGCCTGCTTCGACGAGCCCCGGTCGTCGGCGCGGCATGCGCCTGCTTTCAATGGCGATGAGCACTGACCGATGAACGTTTCTGCACGCAACGCGCCGCCGCCCAAGCCACCCGCCCAAGTTGGCCGCGTGGCTGTCGTGCTGGTCGCTTCCGTCACGTTGCACCTCTGGGTGCTGGACAGTGCCCGATCGGAGCTCGACTTCGACCTGCCGGCTCCGACTGCCACCATCCAGGCCGAACTGTTCCGCCTGCCGGCCCCGATCGCGGTCGGTAGCCAGCCAGCAGCAGCGCCGACACCGCCGCGACGCGCGCCCCGAGCGATCACGCCGCCCCCGATCGAGGCCGCGCCAGCGCCTGCACCGGTCGCTGTCGACGAACCAGCGCCCGCTTCGGAGCCCACGAACACCGACCTGCCGATCCCGGACGACGCGCTGCTGCCCTCCACCACGGCCAACGCGTTGCCACTGGATCAGCCGCCGCCCTCGCCGATCGAGGCGGTGATGGTTAGCTTTCCGAAGTTTGGCCGCTTCATCAGCGATGCCAGCTATGTCAAGGGTTTGCTGCGCGTGTTCGGCACCGCCACCGTCGAATGGAAGATCGGTGCCGATGCCTATGAAGCGACGTCGGTCACCACCGACGACAGCGGTCGCGCGCTGCTCTCACTGACCTCCAGCGGCGCGGTGCGCCCTGACGTCGGCGTGGCACCGATCCGCTATACCGAGCAGCGGCTCACGCGGGCACCGGTGGCGGTGAACTTCCAGTGGGAAGCGCGCAAGGTGACCTTCAGCGCCAGCAGCAGCGAGTTCCCGCTGAACGACGGCGTACAGGACCAGCTCAGCTTCATCGCCCAGCTTGCCCTGCTGGCCCAGGCCTTCCCCGACCGGTTTCAGCCCGGCGCCCCGGTTGCCTTGGAAGTGGCGAGCACCCGCAACCTGCGCGTCTACGACTTTCGCGTCATCGGCTGGGAGGCCATCCGCACCGGGGTCGGCGTGATCGACGTGCTCAAGCTCGACCGCGTGATCGCGCCCGGTGCGCGCGATGCCCGCATCGAGATCTGGCTGGCACCGAGTTTTCGCTGGCTCGCCGCGCGTATGCGCGTGACGAATCCCAACGACGAGGTGATCGAGACCGTGCTGCGCGAGGTGCACTTTGAGTAGCGGCCGTCGCGACACCGACCGCCGTTCACTGCTGGGCGGCGCCCTCGGCAGCGCCCTCGGCATGTTGTTGAGCAGCGCGCCCCGGCAGTCGCTGGGGCAGGCCGACAGCGCCTCCGCCGTGTGCGATGGCAAATCGCCGCTGCCCGCGCGCTTTCGTCTCGCGTATGACGCCCAGGCTTCGCGCGGCCCGTTCAAGCTCGATGGCGAGAACGAGCTTGTGTTCAGCACCGACGGACCGCGCTACACGCTGCGCTCGGTCACGCGCTCGGTGCTGTTCGATGCGGAACAGGAGTCCGTCGGCGAGGTGCAGGGCGCCGTGCTGGTGCCGAACCGATACACCGAACGCACGGCGCGACGCGAACCGCGACACGTAAAGTTTGATTGGCGCGCGCGCCGGGTCACGTTCAGCAACGCCGACGAACCGGTCGCCACCCAGCCGATGCTGCAGGATCGGCTGAGCCTGCTGCTGCAGGTCGGCCAGCAGTTACGTGCGCAGGACGGCAAGGGCGAGGTCACGCTGCCGGTGGCCAGCACGCGCCGGATCAGCAGCTACCGGCTAACCCCGAGCGAGGTTCAGGTGCTGGAGCTGCCGGCCGGCCGGTTCGACACGTTCCGGCTCGAGCGCCCGCTGGACGCCGAGCATGACGGCATCGAAGTCTGGATCGCGCCGCAGCTGTGCTGGCTGCCGGTCAGCCTGCGCTACACCGACGATCGCCGCCAGGTGATCCAGAACAGGCTGCGCAGCGTGAGTTTCGTCTGACCGTTTCCTCTGACCCGTGGCTGCGCCAGCCAGGCATCAGCGGCCGGGCAGCGGAATGCCGATGAAGGCCCACGCGGCCATCAACGCAAGTGCCGCAAGCATCGTCACGCCGACCAGCAGCAGCCGGTTGCGGCGGTCGCTCTCGCGCCGCAGGCGACGCAGCTCAGCCGCGAGTTCCTCATGTCGCCGCGGCTGCTCCACCAGTGACTGATGCACCAGGCGCGGCAGTTGCGGCAGCAGCTGCGCCCACATCGGCGCTTCGCGCTTGACGCGCGTTTCGAGCCCGCGCAGGCCCACCTGCTCTTCCATCCAGCGTTCGAGCAGCGGCAACGCGGTCTTCCACAGGTCCAGTTCCGGGTCGAGCTGACGACCCAGCCCCTCGATGTTGAGCAGCGTCTTCTGAAGCAGCACCAATTGCGGCTGTACCTGCATGTTGAAGCGGCGCGAAATCTGGAACAGCTTGAGCAGCACCTGCGCGAACGAGATGTCCTTCAGCGGCTTGGCAAAGATCGGCTCGCACACGGCACGAATCGCGGCTTCCAGCTCGTCTACCCGCGTATCGGGCGGTACCCAGCCGCTTTCGACATGCAGCTCGGCCACGCGCTTGTAGTTGCGGGTGAAGAACGCCAGCAGGTTCTGCGCAAGATAGTTCTTGTCGTTGTCCGACAGCGTGCCGACGATGCCGAAGTCGAGCGCGATCCAGCGGCCGAAATCCTGACCGTTGTTGCGCGTCTTGTCGATGCCGACAAAGATGTTCCCCGGGTGCATGTCGGCGTGAAAGAAGCCATCACGCAGCGACTGCGTGAAAAACACCTCCACCGCGTCCGACGACAGGCGCTTGATGTCGATGCCGGCCGCACGCATGGTCTCCACCTGACTGACCGGCACGCCGTGCACGCGCTCCATCACCAGCACCGTCTCGGCGCAGAAGTCCCAGGCCATCTCCGGGATGCGCAACATGCGCGAGTGCGCGAAGTTGCGGCGCAGCTGAGAGGCGTTGGCCGCCTCGCGCATCAGGTCGAGCTCGTCGTGCAGGATCTTGTCGAACTCGGCCACCACCTCGCGTGGCCGCAGTCGCTTGCCGTCGCGCCACAGCCGCTCGATCAGGATCGCCGCCGTCTCCATCAACGCCAGATCGTTGTCGATCACGCCGATCATGCTCGGCCGCAGCACCTTGACCGCCACTTCACGGCCGGACCAGGCGCCGAACGACTTGTCGTCGCGCATCACTGCGAAGTGCACCTGCGCGATCGAGGCGCTGGCCACCGGCGTCATCTCGAAGCTGGCGAACATCGCGTCCAGCGGTCGAGCCAGCGCACGCTCGATCTGGCGCACAGCAAGCGCCGGATCGAACGGCGGCACGCGATCCTGCAGGCGGGTCAGCTCGTCGGCGATATCGGCCGGCATCAGGTCCCGTCGCGTGGACAGGACCTGCCCGAACTTGACGAAGATCGGTCCCAGGCTCTCCAGCGCGCGCCGCAGCCGCACGCCGCGCGGCTCCTTGAGCGGTCGACCGATCGTGAGCACCTGCACGAAGCGGCGCATCCAGCGGCTGCGCAGGCTGGAAAAGGCGATCTCGTCGAGCCCGAAGCGGTAGACGACGAGCAGGATGCGGAGCAGGCGAAAGAACTTCATGGCGGCGTCAACATCCGCCGCGTCGAACGCGCGGCGCAGCGAGGATCAGGGCGGTGCTCAACGCCGACGCGCTTGCACGATGGCCAACCGCTTGTCGAGCCGTTCGACCGCGTCGCGCAGCGCGCTGACTTCGCGCGCGAAAGCGTCGGCCTCGCCGCGCGAGACCAGCATCGGGTTCTCGGCGACCAGGTAATCGGTGGCGGAACGCGCCAGCCGCGACGCGCTGTCAGCCGCCGTGGCTGCAGCCGCGCGCATCACGCCGACGATGCGCACCGCCGCAGCATCGCCAACGAATCGTGCCAGTTCTTCTTCCGGCTCCGGACGCAACCGCTGCAGCACCTGCGACAGCGCCTGCGCGAACTCCGCATCACCGCTCAACTTGACGTTGCGCATCAGCG
>LNFM01009419.1_pt1 | contig 14228 bp, 16 predicted proteins | sample 596031 | NCBI WGS metagenome assembly LNFM01 (sample SAMN04254537, study PRJNA301005) | activated carbon metagenome | isolation source: dual media filters at the Ann Arbor, Michigan drinking water treatment plant | place: USA: Ann Arbor
TCGCGGCCTTGTTGCCCATCCGCATGATCGAGCCCTTGCCGAAGGCGCGTTCGATCTGGCTCAGCGCGGCATCCAGAGCCTTGGTCTTGTCCATGCGGCTCGCTCTCCCGAAATCCGATCTCAACCTATGAGTGAAATTGAGGCAGGTCTACCACCCACCGGTCAATCCCCTGGCCGGAAGAACCTTGTGCGGCGCCCCGTGGCGCCCGCACAACCTACCGGCCTGCTGAGACGAATATCGCGCGTACAGGCGACGCCGACAAGAACATTTAGGAAACTTTTACGGCGTCGACCGGCAAAATCCCCCGCAATTCGGCCACCAGCGCCCCGAGGCTGTAGGGCTTGGCCAGCAGCCTGATGCGCTCCGCCGTCAGGTCCCGGCCCAGCGCCGCCTCGGCATAGCCGGAGACCAGCAGCACCGGCAGGTCCGGCCAGGTCTTGCGCAGCTGCGCCGCCAGCTCCAGCCCATCCATGCCCGGCATCACCACGTCGGAAACCAGGGCCAAAGGCGCCGGCGCGCCCCGTTCCAGCATTTCCATCGCTTCCTCGGCGCAACCCGCGCTCATCACCTCGAAGCCGGCGCGACGCAGCGCACGCTCGGCCAGGCGCAGCAGCGGCACCTCATCCTCGACCAGCAGCACCGGGGCGCTGCCATAGCTCGCCGGGGCGGGCAGCGGCAGGGCGGCCACGGCGGAGCTGGGCGGCGACACCACCATGGCGGTCGGCACCGGCGGATCGGCCGGGCCCTCATGCCGCGGCAGCCAGATGCGGAAGCGCGTGCCCTCCCCCTTCTTGCTGTCCACGGAGATGAAGCCGCCGGATTGCTTGACGATGCCATGCACGGTGGACAGGCCGAGCCCGGTGCCGCCCTGTTCGCGCCGCGTGGTGAAGAAGGGGTCGAAGATGCGCGGCAGCACATCCTCCGGAATGCCGGCGCCGCTATCGGCCACTTCCAGCAGGGCGTAGCGGCCGGCCGGCAGCGTCTCGCTGCCCAGCGGTTCCGGCCGCAGCACCACGGCGTGGCTGGTGCCGATCCGCATGGCACCACCATCCGGCATGGCGTCCCGCGCGTTCAGCGCCAGGTTCATGATGACCTGGTCGAGCTGCGTCGGGTCGATCCGCACACGGCGGGAAGGCTCCTCCAGCGTCAGCGCCAGCCGCACCCGGCTGCCGAGCAGGCGCCGCAGCAATTCGCCCATGGACGACACGGCGGCATTCAGGTCCACCACCCGAGGGCGCAGCGCCTGCTGGCGGGCGAAGGCCAGAAGCTGGCGCACCAGCGCCGCGCCACGGCCGGCGCTTTCCATCACCTGGCGCAACTCCGGCGCCGCGCTGCCTTCCGGCGTGCGGGTCAGCGCCGCTTCGGCGCTGCCGGCGATGGCGGTCAGCAGGTTGTTGAAGTCATGCGCGATGCCCCCGGCCAGCGCACCCACCGCCTGCAACCTGGCCGCGGCGGCCTGTTGTTCCGGCGGGCGGGTCGAGACCCGGGTCAGGCACAGGGCGCTGAGCCGGTCCTGCGTCGGCAAAGAACGGCGTTCCGCCTCCAGCCGCAGCGCGCCATCGCTGGCCAGGGCCACCACGCGCTTCTGGCCGGCTGCCAGCGCGGCCAATGCCTCCTCCCGCCCCTCGGGCGCCAGAAGCTGGCGCAGGGGCAAGCCAATACGCGGCGGTAGCATTGGGCCGCAAAGCCCTGCAAAATCACTATTCCAGGAGGTGATTCGGTCCTCTGAGTCGAGCAATGCCATGCTCGTCCCGGAGGCCTCCATCACCGCCTGGACCAGCGGGTCAGGTCCAGGGCGCAGGGCGCGCCGGAGCAACGCCTGCAAGCCAAGTCGTGCCTCGCTCATGCCGCTATCCTCGGCCCCGGTCGCTGAAGGCGCCGGCATCTGGGCATCCATGCAATCATCACGCGCATTGTTTGCCCCATTATCAACTGTTGCGTGCCGCAGCGCCACGCTGGCGCCACACATAAGCGATGATTTCTGCAACGGCCTGGTAGTGTTCCGGCGGAATCTCGGCATCCACCTCCAGCCGCCACAGCGCGCGCGCCAGTGGCGGGTTGGCGACCAGCGGCACGCCGGATTGCTGCGCCACCTCCCGGATCCGGGCCGCCATGGCGTCCACGCCCTTGGCCACCACCTTCGGCGCCGCGCTGTCGCCGCCATAGGCCAGGGCCACGGCGTAATGCGTCGGGTTGGTGACCACCACGGCGGCGTTCGGCACGGCGGACATCATCCGTCGCCGCCCCTGGGCCTGGCGCATCTGCCGGCGCCGGGCCTTCATGATCGGGTCGCCTTCGGATTCCTTGGCTTCCTCCCGCAGGTCCTGCACGCTCATCCGCAGCCTGCTGGCGTGGCGGTAGCGCACCCACATCACATCCAGCACCGCGATGCCGGCAAAGGCCACCAGCGCCGCCAGCATCAGCCGCAGCGCCGCCGCGCCGGCGGTGGCAGGCAGCCCGCCCGGGGCCTCGTGCAACGAGGCCTGGATCTCCCGCATGTCGCCCAGCGCGAACCATAATGCCGCACCCACCAGGGCCAATTTCATCAGGTTGCGGAGGAACTCGATGCCGGCTTCCGGCCCGACCATCCGCTTCAGCCCGGCCCAGGGGCTGATCTTGTCCAGCCGCGGCACCATCATCTTGCCGGAGACCAGCCCACCGGTCTGCAACAGCGTGGCCGCGATGGCCGCCAATGCGGCCGCAGCCGCCACGGGCAGCACGGCCATCAGGCCCAGGCCGAACAGCACCTGCGCCGCATCCATCATGCCGAGCGAATGGCCGCTTTCCAGCGCGGCGCGCATCGCCCGCATCATCGAGGTGCCGGTCACCGGCAGGGCGAACATCGCGGCCAGGGTGGCGGCGGCCAGCGCCGCCCAGCCCACCGCCTCCTTCGACATGGCAACCTGGCCGTCTTCCCGGGCCTTTTCGATCCGCCTGGGTGTTGCGGCCTCTGATTTGTCGGCGGCATCGCCCGACTCGCCACCATTCTCCGCCACGGCTCAGCGCAGCCCCGGAAGGGTGGAGAAGCTGGCGCGCAGCGCCTCGGCGAAGGAGGCGATCATCGGCGGCGCCAGCAGGCCGAGCAGTGCCAGCCCGGCCAGGATCTGCCCCGGCACCGCCACGAAGAAGGTCTGCACCTGCGGCGCCAGCCGTGCCAGCAGGCCGAGCGCCACATTCAACACCACCGCACCGATGACGAAGGGGGCCGAGAGCCGCAGGGCAAGGGCGAGGCTATCCGCCCCCGCCTGGGCCATCACCTCCGCCGCCATCCCGGCCGGAAAGGGGTTGCCCGCGGGCAGCACCGCATAGCTTTCCACCAGCGCCCGCAGGGGCAGCGCATAAAGGCCGGAGGACAGCACCAGCACCACCGCCAGCAAGCCGAAGGCGCGACCGAGTGCGGTGGCCTGCGCGCCCAGCGTCTGGTCCATCACCAGCAGTCCGGCCAGGCCGATCAGCGCGGCAATCGCCTGCCCGGCCATGGCGAAGGCGGTCAGCACCAGCCGGGCCAGGCTGCCGATCCACAGCCCCACCACCACCTCGATCGCCAGCAGCCGCGTGGCCTCCGCCGCAGTATCCGGCGCCGGCGGCAGGCCGGGGGCGATGGAGGTGAACAGCAGCGCCACAAGTGCCAGGCCCAGGCCCAGCCGCACGGGCGCCGGCACCTCCTGCTCCCCCAGGCCGGGCAGCAACAGCACGGCGGCGCCCAGCCGGGCAAAGACCAGAACGGCCTGGAACGCCAGGCCGGGCAGCGACTGCAACAGCAGCATGTCGCTGTCGTTCACGGCGCGCCGCCGATCTGGATCATCCGGTCGAACAGCGTCTGGGTCCAGCCGGTCATCACCTGGGCGGTGAAGGGGCCAAGCAGCAGCATCAGCGCGCCGCCCATGATCAGCTTCGGCACGAAGGCGAGCGTCGCTTCCTGGATCTGGGTCAGCGCCTGCACGAGGGAGACGACGAGGCCGATCACCAGCACCGCGATCAGGGGCGGCCCCATCACCTGCGTCGAGACCCACAGCGCTTCCCGCAGCGCCTGGCCCATGGCCTGTTCAGACATCCGGCCCTCCTGGCCAAGCGGTCACGCCCTAAGGGCGCTGTCCTATCGCGGCACGCTGCGTCAGATCGGCATCCGCATGACTTCCTGGTACGCGGCCACCACGCGGTCGCGCATCGAAACGGCGGTCTGCAAGGCCAGCTCAGCGCGCGAGATGCTGAGCACGGCGTCGGAGATGCTGCCCTGGCCCATCAGGGCCTGGGTCGAGGCGGCATCGGCGCTACGACCGAGTTGCACGCCGGATTCCATCGCCCGGTTCAGCGCCGCGCCGAAGCCTTCCGCCGCCCCGGCCGCATCGGCGCCGGCCACCGGCGGGCGTCCGGCACCGGCCAGCGCATAGGCGGCAGCGGCCTGGGCTGCGCCGATCGCCATCAGCGCAGCGCCTCGATGGCGCGGGTCAGCATGCCGCGCGTGGTCTCCAGCACGGACAGGTTCGCGCTGTAGCTGCGCTGCGCCTCCCGCATGTCCATCACCTCGACCACGCTGTTCACATTGGGCAGCTTGACGTAGCCGCGCTCATCCGCGGCCGGGTGGGCGGGGTCGAAGCGGGTCGGGAAGTCGCCCGGCTCCGTGCCGATGCGCGACACCCCCACCACTTCCGACCCCAGGGACCGGTCCAGGCGATTGGCGAAGCTGACGGTGCGGCGGCGATACGGGTCCGCGCCGGCGGATTCCCCCGTGCTGTCGCGGTTGGCCAGGTTTTCCGCGACCACCCGCAGCCGGGTGGATTGCGCGGCCATGCCGGCGGCGGAAATACGAAGCGCCCGATCGAGATCCATAACCTGTCCTCCTCCAGACGCCCCACTCAGCCCTGACGGCCGAGTGCCAGGCGGAACATGCCCATGAAGCTGCGATGCACGGCCATGGCGAGCGCATGCGCCGTATCCGTCTCCGCCATCCGCACCGCCTCGCGGTCCAGCGACACCGCGTTGCCGTCCGGTACCGCTTCGGCCACCAGCCGATCCTCCGGCGCCGCGCCGCGATTGCCGGCGCGGGGGGCCAGGTGGGTCGGGGCGGTGCGCGCCATGTCGGGCGGCAAGGCCGCGGCCAGGTGCCGCGAGAACGGCAGCAGGTCATGCGGCCGGTAATCCGGCGTGTCGGCATTGGCGATGTTGCGCGCCAGCACCGCCTGGCGCTGGTCGAGCCAGCTCACCCGCCGCGCGGCGAGATCGAGCGGGCCGGCGGCAGCCGGTCGGGCAGCGGCGCGCCCGGACGTGCCGGATGCAGGGAGAAGGGCTTCCATCCGTCCAGTGTCGCCCGAAGGGCATGAAGGAAGGGTTTCCACGGCGCGACCCGCACGCCCGTCTTCTCCCCCGCGCGGGGGGTTCTTTCCGCCCTCCGGCGGGCGCGGCGTTGATGAATCCTTCACCCGAAGCTGCGCCAATGTCGCCATGCCGCACACCGCAACCCATGCCGAGGCCGTGCATGCCGCCATCGAATCGATGGGTGGCACCGTGCTGGTGGCCAAGGCCTTGGTGGAAGGCGGCCGGCGCGTGGATCTTGAGGGCCTGGACCGGGATGCCACCGCGCTATGCGCCGCGGTGCTGGCCCTGGGGCCGGAGGATGCCCGCAGCCTGCGCCCGGCGCTGGAGGCCCTGCTGCGCCAGGTCAACGACCTGACGGCGGAGGTCGCACGCGGCTGACGCTTGCGTTTGGGCGGGCCGCAGAACGCGGTTCGCGGGGGACAGGATGACCGAGACCGCCAGCCTCATCACCGCCGGATTGACCGCGGCCGCCGCCCTGCTCGCGGTACTGGCCGCCCTGCTTCTGGCCGGCCGCGCGGCACGTGCCGCCGGCATCGGCCAGCGCGCGGGCCGCCGCCTGGCCATCGAGGAGAACCTGCAACTGGACAGCCGCCGCCGCCTGGTGCTGCTGCGCTGCGACGATCGCCGCCTGCTGCTGCTGACCGGTGGCGCGCAGGAGCTGATGCTGGGCTGGCTGCCACCGGATGGCCAGCCGCCACCCGCGGTGCCGGCGGAAACCAGCCGATGACCCGGCTTCTCGTCCTTATGCTGGTCCTGCTGCCGGGCGTCGCCCTGGGCCAGAGCCTCAACCTCGATCTCGGCGCCGGGCAACCCGGCACCACGGCGCGGCTGATCCAGTTCACCGCGCTGATCGGCCTGCTGTCGCTCGCCCCCTCCCTGATCGTGATGATGACGGCCTTCGCCCGCATCGTCATCGTCCTGGCCCTGTTGCGCAGCGCCATCGGCGCGCCCTCCATCCCGCCCAACCCGGTGCTGATCGGCCTGGCGCTGTTCCTGACCCTGTTCGTGATGGAGCCGGTCCTGATGCAGTCCTGGCAACAGGGCCTGCAACCCATGGCCGCCGGCACGATCGGGGAGCTGGAGGGGCTACAGGCCGCGGCCGAGCCGTTCCGTCGCTTCATGGCCGCCCAGGTGCGCGATGCCGACCTGGCGCTGTTCCTGGACCTGGCCAACCTGCCGATGTCGGACGCAGCCCAGGCGCCCTGGCGGGTGCTGACGCCGGCCTTCATGGTGAGCGAGCTGCGCCGCGCCTTCGAGATCGGCTTCCTGGTCTTCCTGCCCTTCCTGGTGATCGACCTGGTCGCGGCCAGCCTGCTGATGTCGCTGGGCATGATGATGCTGCCGCCGACCATCGTGGCGCTGCCCTTCAAGCTGGCCTTCTTCGTGCTGGTCGATGGCTGGCGGCTGATCGCGGGCAGCCTGGTGCAGGGCTTCGTGCCAAGCTGAAGCGCATTTTCGTTGCGGATTCGTAGACGACGTCCTAGCCTTTTAAGGAAGGGAGGACGCCATGCCTCGACCGCTGCGTTTTTTCCTTGTCCTCCTGATCCTGATTGGCGCCGCTGCCCTGACGCAGCCGAACCGCGCGGCAGCGTCGACGGCACAACCCGCCTCCCCGGCGCCCGCATCTCCGGCACCCGCATCTCCGGCACCCGCATCTCCGGCAGCGCCCGCCATCGCATCCGCCATCGCGGCTGTGGCACCTGCCACCACGGGGGGCACCCAGAGCTGCGTCGGTTCCACGCCGGAATCGCTGTTGGAGCGCACCGTGGACGCGCCGGACAAGCTGCCGGTCCCGCAGCTGAGTATCGTCGAATCCTCGAAACGTATCAGCGGCGCCGCCTCGGGCTTCGGCCTGATCATCCACATCAACAATCCGGGCGGCACATTCGATACGCCCGCCAACTGGCAGGATCTTCGCTTCATCGGCGTCGCACGCAGCCGCGATCGCCTCATCCCCCCCTATTCGTCGACCGGTCGCTACGCCATGACCGGGGTGTTCGTGGAGCTCGTGTCCCGCACGCCGCAGGCTGTGGAGTTGCGCGTGGCGACGCCGGCCAGCACCCACGCGGCCCCGTTCAGCGAGCCATGGGTGCTTGTGGTTGTTGCCTGCAGTTCCAGCAACAACGCCATTCGGGCCTTCGTTGCGGTACCGGTCCAGCTGAATGCCTGGGGCTCGGCCGTCCTCGCCGCGTTCACCTTCGGGCTGCTGGGTTGGATCGCACTGGCGATCTGTGCCTGGCGGGCGCACGCCAAGCGGCTTCAGGAGGCGTGGGAGGCGGCGCGTCCACTAAATCGGAAAGACGAAAAGCCGGTCACAAGGTGGTCGGATGCCACGCATCCAGACAATCAGTCACGGCTCCTTTGGAAGCTTCAGCACGCATCCGACCCGGTCTTCATAAGCCAGGACAGTCTTGGCGATGGAAGTCTCAGCCGGCTCCAGCTGCTGCTGTTTTCAGTGGTGGTGGCGGCGTTGCTTTTCTACGTATGGATGCGCACCGGCGTGCTCGTGGGCTTTTCGAGCGATGTGCTGACCCTGCTCGGGATCACCGGCGCAAGTGGTGCCCTGTCCCGCGTCGCGGGCGCGCGGCGTCCCTTCCGCCCTGAGACGGAGATCCTGATCTCGCGTTCCAACGCCGTGAACATCAACCGCTACATGCCCTCCTGGGCCGATGTGGTCAGCAGTCGGGGGGAGGTGGATGTCACCCGCGTGCAGGCGCTGTTGTTCACGGTGGTGGTGCTGATCGCGCTGATCTTCACCGGCAGCAGCGACCTGACCAACTTCAAGGTGCCGGAGGAGCTGCAGTGGCTGCTCGGGCTCAGCCAGGGGATCTATATCCTGGGCAAGCTGGTGCCGAGCGAGGTCGGCAAGCGGCTGGATCTGGAAGTCGAGGAGACCCTCAAGGCCGCCAAGGCATTCAAGACGGATCCAACCGTCCTTGCACAGTTCGAACAGCACCGGGATGCCGTGTCTCGGACCCTGGCGGAGATCTACGGCACCCGCTTCAACAAATCCGCCTTCGACGGGCTCACCCCGTCACAGGTCTGACCCTCACCCGCGCGGCAGATGCATGCCGATATAGGGGGGCAGGTTGAAGGCACCGAGGTGGATCTCGGGCGTCCAGTAGCGCGTCGTGTCCAGCACCCCCGCCACATCGGCGCGGCGGCGGATTTCGGCGAGGTCCACCTGCCGGCAGCCAGCATCCTTCGCGGCCCAGCCCAGCGTCATGAAGCCGCCGACATAGGTCGGCACGGCGGCGACATAGGCGAAGACATCCGGGAAGGACTTCGCGCGGCGCAGCGATGTCTCGCGCAGTTCCTCGGCCTGCATGAAGGGCACGCCACACTGGTTCACCACCAGGCCGCGCTCCGTCAGGATACGGGCGCAATTCGCGTAGAACTCGTCGGTGAACAGGACCTCCCCCACCCCGATCGGGTCGGTGCTGTCGACGATGATGACATCGTAGCTGCCGGCTTCCGCCGTACGCACATGGTCGATGCCGTCGCCGACGATGACGGTGGCGCGCGGGTCGGTCCAGGCATCGCCGCCGATCGCGGGCAGATGCTCCTTCGCCAGGCGGATCACCTCGCCATCGATCTCCACCATCACGGCCTTGTCCACCGTGCGGTGCTGCAACACGCGGCGCAGCACGCCGCCATCGCCGGCGCCGATAATCAGCACGCGCTTCGCGGCGCCATGCGCCAGCAGCGGCACATGGGCGAGCATTTCCTGGTAGACGAACTCATCCGCCTCCGTGATCTGCACCACCCCGTCCAGCAGCATGACGCGGCCATGCAGGTGGCTTTCGAAGATGCGGATGTCCTGGAAGTCGGACTTTACATGCGCCAGTTCCCGCTTGACGAGGAAGCGTTGGCCCCACTCGGCGTAGAGGGTCTCGTTCACCCAGGTTTCGGTCGTCATCGTCATCATCCCATGCGCGCAAAAAAGGGCGGACCCTGCGGCCCGCCCCGAACCCAACCGGCCCTGGGGGCCGGATTCAGCCGATCAGGCCGCGCTTATGCTCGGCAAGCTGCACGCGCTCCGCGAGGAAGCCCTTCTTCAGCGCCGGCAGCGCCTTGTAGGGGTCGCAGTCGCCGCAGACGAAGATATCCAGCGCGGCATAGTCGCGCTCCGGCCAGGTGTGGATCGACACATGGCTCTCCGCCAGCACCAGCACACCGCTCACGCCCCCGTTCGGGGAGAAATGATGAAAGTGGCCGTGCAGGATGGTGGCGCCGGTGGCCAGCGCACCCTCGCGCAGCACCGCGTCGATATGGTCGGGGTCGTCGAGATTCGTCGCCCCCCACAGGTCGATGATCAGATGCGTTCCCGCATAGCGCACGCCGTTGCGATGGACAAAATAGTCCTTCGTTTCCGCCGAGCGGTTCTCATCAATCTGGGCGTCGCTCGGGAGATCCGAGACCATCCCCAGTTGGACGAGAGCTTCCATGGTAAGGGCTCCTTCCAGCCAGCAGATGACCGGGATGATCGCTCGCCGCGGGAATGCGGCTGGTCAAAGCAGATCGGGTCAAGGGGGCGGGGTATGGGCCAAACCGGGGGGGGGTGCAAGCGAATTCGGGACCGGAGGCCGCAAAAAAAGCGGGTCACCCCCCGGGGGGGCGCACGAAAATCACCTTGTGGCGGGGCTTTCCGCCCGCAACCCGTCCAGTCGGCCGGGCAGCCTGCGCGCGACATCCAGTTCCTGTTGAAGCCGCGGCAGGTCTGCAAGCCCGACCACACGTTGCGCCGTCAGCAGATCGAAGGTGCCGGAAAGCGGGCCGCTCGACATGCGGGCCTGTTCCTCCGCACGCAGCTCCGCCAGCCCCGATTCGTCCCCGGCCAGCGTCATCAGCGCGGCGATGCGCGCCACGATCGGCTTGTGGGCTTCGTCCAGCGGCGCCGGGGATGGCGGGGCCACCAGGGCCAGGTGCTGGCGCAGCGCCCCGGCGGCGCCGGCCCAATCCTGCTTCTCCTCCAGCAGCACCGCGAGTTCGGCCGCCGCGGTGGGACCGGCTTCGCGATAGCTGGCCACCGCCTCATCCGCCTCCCCCGAACGCGCCTGGGCACGGGCCTTCAGCAACAGGCGGGACCGGGTCAGGTCGGTGGAAAGCCGCCGGCCATCGGTTTCCTCCAGCGCCTTCAGCGCGCCGCGCGCATCGCCCGCCCCCAGCGCCAGTCCGGCCAGCCGGGCACCGATACGGCCCTTCGCCTCCGCATCCGGGGCGCGGGCCACGGCGCCGCGCAGCACATGGCCTGCCCGATCCAGCAGGTCCAGCGCCGCAAGGCGATCCGCCAGCGAACCCAGCGCCTGTTCCGTCGCCTCGCCCGGCGGCAGCATGTCCGCATGGGCATCATAGAGCGTCACGGCGGCAACCGGCGGCGAACGGTCCAGCGCGCCCAGCAGTGCCTCAATCTGCCGCGTCCGCAGGCCGGGCGCGAGTTCCGGGAACATTGCGGCCGTCTCCCGCAGCAGGTCGAAGGCGCCGCGGGCATCGCCGGCCAGCATGCGCAGCTCCGCCAGGCGCGAGCGGGCTTCGGTCTCCAGCGCGTCGCCGCGCCAGGCGGCCAGGGTCGCCTCCAGCGCCGCGGCCGCACCGGCCGCGTCGATCAGCCCCTTGTCCAGGCGCAGTTCCGCCGCGCGCCGCATGGCGATGGCCCGCGCACGGCGATCGCGGCCCGCGATCATCCGGTCATAGGCCACCAGCGCCGGCTCCACCGCGCCTTCCGCTTCCAGCAGGCGGGCGCGGGCGAGCGCCAGGGATGGCTCCTCCGCGTCACGTGTGGCCAGCAGGCGGCGCGCAGCGCCGAGTTCCCCGCCTGCCGCCAGGGCCTCCGCTGCCAATGGTGCCAGCCGCGCCAGCAACGGCGCCGGGTAGGCCAGCAGCAGCGGCAGGCCGGCAGCCACCGCGGGCGCGGCGGCCTGCCCGCGCGCGGCGGCCAGCAGGCCGCGCCACAGCGCGATCTCATCGGTTTGCGGCAGGCCGGGATGATCCAGCCCGACGGCTTCCGTCAGCCTGCCGCCCAGCAAGGCGGTGGCGCCGTGCAGCGCCCGGGCGCGGGGCTGTTCGGCCAGCACCGGATCCTCCCGCAGCGCCAGCATGACCATGGCCTGCGCTTCCTGCACCAGGCCGAGCGCCAGCAACCCCTCGGCCACCTGAAGGCGGGGTCCGCCCCGGCTGAGCGGGGCGGCGGCCGCCACGGCGACGGTCGCCTGGCGAACCCGTTCCTGCAACGCGGCAGGGCTTTCGGCCGGCAGGTCGAAGCTGCGGGTCAGGGCGGCGGCGGCGGCGGCGGCGCCCGGCACTTCGGGGCCGAGCGCCAATTCGGCGCCCGCCGCGGCACCGGCCACGAACCGCCCGGGCAAGGCGCGCAGCGTCACCGTATCGGCGCGCGGCAGGATGGCGGCGCCGAGGCGCGTCGGCAGCAATTCAAACAGCGCGGCGCGGCGGCCATTCGGCACCGCCTCCGCCCCGTCCCGCACCGTGCCGACCAGCAGCGCGGTGCCGGTTTCGGGATCGAGGACGGAAACGCTGCCCCCGGCCTGTTCGGCGCGCAGCACCAGGCGGGCGGGCGGGCCGGCCTCGATCTCCGGCAGCATGCCGCGCAGCCCGACTTCCTGCGCCGGCTGGTCCAGCACCCAGGCGGCGCCATCCCGCCGCAGGCGCGGCGCGGGCAGGCCGGCGGCTGGCAGGCGCAGCGTGGTGGCCTCCGGCCCCGTGCTCGCCTCCGCCGCGGCGAGCAGCGTGTTGCCGCGCAGGGCGGCAAGGTCCAGTGGTATCGGCGCGTCCAGCACCAGCATCCAGACCCCACCGCGCCGGAACAATGCGGCGCCGACCTGCGCCGAGGTGGGGATGGTCAGCACCGGGCCCGACTGCAACCGCACGGGGACGAGGCGCTGGCTTTCGGCCGGCGGCACGCTGGTGGCGGGGCTGGAGGCCGGGCCGGGATTCGGGCTGGAATTCAGGGCTGGCGCGGCCTGGCCTGCCCGGCCGGGCAGCGCCTCTGCCCGCACTGGCGCCACGGGCGCGGCGGCAACGATGACGGGTGCCTCCGCCGGCGGTGGCGTGGCACGCCCGAAGGGCGAGTTGGCGGGCGTCGCGGCACGACCTTGCGCGGCGGCTGGCGCCCCAGGTTGCGCCCCAGGTTGCGCCCTGGGTTGGGCCGCAGGTTGGGCCACGGGCGGCGCGCCGATTCGCGCACTGCCCTGCACGGCGGCCTGGGGCGCCGGGCGTGGCGCAGGCTGGGCCTGGCGCGGAGCCTGGGCCTGGGCCTGGGCCTGAGTCGGTGCAGCCGGCGGTGAAGCCGGGGGGGTGGGCCTTGGCGCGGCACCGGCCTGCGCGGCCGGTTCGGGGCGCCCGCCGGTATTGCCGAATTCGGTGCGGCCGGCATCCAGAACATCCACCACAACCCGGTTGCCGAGGCGGAAATGCCGCATGGTGGCCCCGGGGGCGAGGCGGAGTTCGGCGCTGTCGGCCGTGGCGGTCACACCCAGCACGTTGCGCGGTGGGCGGCGCACCGCGGTCAGGTCAAAGGCGGCGGGGCTGGTGAATTGCAGCACCACCCGGCCATCGGATTGCTCCACGCGATAGGTGACATTGCCGGGCCATTCGAAGACCACCCGGCCAAAATTCGGATGGTCGCCTGATCGGACGCCCACCCTGTCCTGCGCATTGGCCGGGCCTGCCAGCAACGTCCCCAGCAGCAGCGCGCCCAACGGCAGACGAACTGCACCGGAAAGGCCGTGTGGCCCGCGCATCCGCGTCCTCTCCGGTGCGGCCATCAATCGAAATCCGCCATCAGCTTGTCGATATCGGCCTGGCTGACGCCGGCACCCGGAAGCTGCGGGCCATTCGCCAGGCGGCGGCCCTCGGTTTCATCCGGGTTGATGGGCGTCGCCGCGGCCGGCCGGTCGCCTGCCGATGCACCGGTGCCGAAGCGGGATACCACCTGGTCGACCCGCGCCTCAATCGCCTTCAGCGCCGTCACCACCTTGCCGATGCGCTGGCCGGTGATGTCCTGGAAGCTGCAGGCCTCATAGATACGGGTGACGGCGGTGGCCAGGGCATCCGCCTCCGCCCCACCGATGCGGCTCGCGACGCCTTCCAGCGTCTCGCACACATCCAGGATCTCGTTCGTCGCCTGGGCCGTGTGGCCGACAATCGCGTCGAGCTCATCCGTCGCGGACGGGATGTGGCTCAGCGTGATATCGTCCACGCGGAGTGAGGCGATCTCGTGCTTCGCACGCGCCACGGTCCGGCCGAGCCCTTCGAGCTCCGCCAGCAGTGACGCTTCAACCACCGACAGATCGCCGGACATGGTGCCCAGCACGGCGCGCACCGCTGATTCGATGCGCTCCCCTTCCTGTGGGTGGTCGGCCCCGTTCGGGGCGATCCCGTCAGGCATTCGCCATCACCTTCTCGATCTTGCCGCGCAGCGTCTCGGCGTTGAACGGCTTCACGATGTAGTTAGATACGCCCGCGGCCTTGGCCGCCACAACGTTTTCCGTCTTGCTCTCAGCCGTGATCATAATGAACGGCGTCGACTTCAGGCGCGCATCGGCGCGGACCTCCTTCAGCAGGTCCAGGCCGGTCATCGGCGCCATGTTCCAGTCGCTGATCACCAGGCCGAAATTGCCGGCGCGCATCTTCGCCAGCGCCTCCGCCCCGTCCGTCGCTTCCTCGACATTCTCGAAGTCGAGCTGCTTCAGCAGGTTGCGGATGATCCGCAGCATGGTCTTGTAGTCATCCACGATGAGAACCGAAGTGTTCTTGTCCATCAGCATTGCGCCCCTGTTAACCACACACCGCCGTTCTGGCGCCTCTCAGTGTCCGTCCAAGAACATGTTGAGTCCTGGGAATCGGATGTGATTCGATGGTGTCGATCACGATTCGCGGGAGCCGGCTGATGTGGACT
>LNFM01011836.1_pt1 | contig 14228 bp, 16 predicted proteins | sample 596031 | NCBI WGS metagenome assembly LNFM01 (sample SAMN04254537, study PRJNA301005) | activated carbon metagenome | isolation source: dual media filters at the Ann Arbor, Michigan drinking water treatment plant | place: USA: Ann Arbor
ACGACCTCGCGTTGACCGAGGCTGAGCGCCCCCTTGTCGAGCAGGCCGCCGGCAAACATCTTTTCGAACACCCGCGGGTTTCGCGCCAGGGTGCCGAACAGCACCAGAGGCTCGACGCCCTTGGGCATGATGCGCGCGAGTTCGGCGGCAATCGCGGTCGGGTAGGGCGGCTCGGCGGGAGTGATGCGGGTCATGGGTCTATGATACAATTTGCGTAGCAGTTTGCTACATAAAATGTAGTAACGGAGTGCAATAGATGGTGAAGCGAGTCCGCGGCTCCCGGACGGGCCGGCCGATCATGGCGCTGCTCGATCTGCTGGGCAGGCGGTGGGTGCTGCGCATCGTCTGGGAATTGCGCGAGGAGCCGAAGCGCTTCCGCGAGCTGCAGGATCTGATCGGCGCCAGCCCCACCATCGTCAACGGACGGCTGGCCGAGCTGCGCGAGGCGAAGCTGGTCGAGCTCGATGCCGACACGGGCTATCGCCTGACGGCATTGGGCAAGGAACTGCTGCGGCTGTTCCTGCCGTTGCACACCTGGTCGGAGAAGTGGGCGAAGGCTATTTGAGAAACGGATTGTCGGCGCCGCGTCCCTTGCGGCGTGGCGGGAACTGCTCGGCGAGGTAGTCGAGGACTTCGGCACGCTCCTCGGGCTTGGGCGGCGGCATGCGGTGGCGTTCGATCATCAGCTCGATGCTCGAATCCCAGAGATCCCGCGTTAGCCCCTGGGCCTTGATCAGGGCCACGCCATGGCAGGCGGTGCAGGCATAGAATGTCGTGTCGCGGCCCTTGCCGGCGGGCAGGTCGTCGACCGTGTCGTTGTGCGGCGGCGGTTTGCCCTTGTCGAGATCGACGACGGCTGCCGCCGCAGTCCTGGGCGGCGGCGCGTAGGCTGGCTGCGGGCCGCGCAGCTCGCCGGTGCGATCCATGGCCACGAGCACGAACACCGCCGTCAGGGCGATGACGACGACGTGGGTGATGTTCAGCTGGCTCAAGAGGCGACGAGGACCCGGATGCGGTTGATCGGATTGGCACCGTAGCCCTGCGGGTTCCAGTTGCCGGCAACGAACGGCTGCGTGGCCCCCTTGGCATCGGTCGCCTTGGCCCAGACCTCGTAGTAGCCGGCGGTCGGCAGATCGACAGCGGCGATGAACCGCTGCCAGGCATATTTGTTGGGCGCCGGATCGACCTTCGCCGGCTTCCAGGTGACGCCGTAGTCGGTCGAGATGTCGACCGTCTTGATATCGGCTTCACCCGCCCAGGCCTGGCCACGCAGGTCGAGCTTCTTGGTGCCGGCGGCGAGGCGCGTGCCGTCGGCCGGGAAGGTGATGACGGAGCGCACCGGCATCGCCTCCAGGATCACGGTATCCTTCTCATCGCCCTTGCTGCCGGGAACGATCGGGGTCTTGGCCATGCGGTAGGAGAAGCCGCCCATGCCGGGGCCGTCGTGCTCCTTGTCGCGGATCCAGATGCGGTTCAGCCATTTGGTCGAGAGCGAGCCGGCCCAGCCGGGCACCACGAGACGTACCGGTGCACCATGGATCAGCGGCATGTCCTTGCCGTTCAGCTTGAAGGCGATGATCGTGTGCTCTTCCATCGCCTTCGCGATCGGCATGCCGCGCGAGATCGTGGGCTTGTTGGTTTCGCCGGCCAGTGTCGGGTCGGCGCCGTAGTGGCCGGTGTAGATGGCCGAGGATTTGAGCCCGGCGGCCTTCAGCACATCGGCCAGCCGCACGCCGGTCCATTGCGGGCAGCCGGCGCCGCCGTTGGTCCATTGGTTGCCGCGGGCCTCGGGCGAGAAGAATGAGCGGCCGTTGCCGCCGCACTCCAGCATGAGCTGGTAGGTGACGTTGGGAAAGCGGCTCATCAGATCGCCGACGGTGAGTTCGAGGGGCGTGTTCACCTCGCCGTCGATCTTGATCTTCCACGCCTTCGGATCGCCCGTGACGTCCGGCACCTGGCCGTTGTTGCGCACGAACAACTTGTCGGTGGGCGTGACGGAATCGTCCATCAGCTCGGCCTGGGTCTCGGCGACCAGCGGCCTGTCGCCCAGCACCGCGAGCTTGGCCTTGCCGTCCATTTCGAGAAGTTTCGGGCCCTTAGGGGCGGCCGCGGGCGCCGTTCCAGCCGTCGTTCCCTGCGCCAGGGCCGCTCCGGCGGGCGGCAAAGAAGCACCGACTGCGGCCATTCCGACCCCCTTCAGTACGTTACGACGCGACGCGCTCCAGGTTCCCGATCGACGCATTTTTTCCTCCCGGTTGCGGCAAGATTAGCTCAGGCTTTCCGCCGCGTCAGCCAGCCGGAAAAGATCAGTGCACAGGCTGCGACCACCACGATCACGGTGGCGAGCACGTTGATCTGCGGGTCCACGCCCAGCCGCACGCTGGAATAAACGCGCATTGGCAGGGTCTGCGACTGCGCGCCGGCCACGAACTGGGTCATGATCAGGTCGTCCAACGATAATGTGAACGCCAGCAGCCATCCCGAGCCGACGGCGGGCGCGATCAGCGGCAAGGTCACCGTCTGGAAGGTGACCCAAGGCGTGGCGCCGAGATCCATGGCGGCCTCCTCGAGCGAGCGGTCGAAGTCGGCGAGCCGTGCCTGCACCACGATGGCCACGAACGCGATCGAGAAGGTGGCGTGCGCGATGGCGATGGTGAGGAAACCGCGGTCCGGTCCGCCGAACAGTCGCTCGGCGCCGACGAACAGCAGCAGCATGGAGATGCCCATCACCACTTCCGGCATCACCATGGGCGCGATCACCATGCCGCCGAACAGGCTTCGGCCCGGGAACGGCGGCGCGCGCGCGAGCGCATAGCCTGCAGCGAGACCGATGAGCGCCGCTGCCGTGGCGCTCACGAAGGCGATCCTGAGCGACAGCCACGCCGCCTGCAGCATCGCCTCGTTGGCCAGCAGCGCACTCCACCACTTGGTCGAGAAGCCGCCCCACACCGTCACCAGGCGCGATTCATTGAAGGAATAGATCATCACCAGGGCGAGCGGCAGGTAGAGGAAGGCGTAGCCGAACCCCAGCACCGTGAAGGCGAAGCGGGCGCGGCCCATCAGCGCCGTTCCACGCTGCGCGCCTGGTGGCGTTGGAACAGCATGATCGGACCAACCAGCAGCACCAGCAGCGAGATCGCCACTGCCGACGCGAGCGGCCAGTCGGCATTGGTGAAGAATTCGTCCCAAAGCACCTTGCCGATCATCAGTGTCTGGGTGCCGCCCAGCAGGTCGGGGATGACGAACTCGCCGACCGAGGGGATGAACACCAGCAGGCAGCCGGCGACGATGCCGGGCAGCGACAGCGGCAGGGTGACGGTGAGGAAGGCCTTTAGCGGCGTGGCACCGAGATCGGCGGCGGCCTCGAGCAGGCCGGTGTCGAGCTTCTCCAGCGTGGCGTAGAGCGGCAGCACCATGAAGGGCAGGTAGGCATAGAGGATGCCGAGATGGACCGCCCATTCGGTGCCCAGGACGGTGCCGGGATCGGCCGCAATCCCGCTCCAGCGCAAGAACTGGTTGAGCAGGCCGTTTTCGTTCAGCAGGCCCATCCAAGCGTAGACCCGGATCAGGAACGAGGTCCAGAACGGTAGCACCACCAGCATCAACAGCAGCGGCCGGCGCTGGGGCGCAGCGCGGGCGATGGCATAGGCCATGGGATAGCCCAGCAGGAGAGCCGCCAGCGTCGAAGTGGCAGCGATGCGCAGCGAGGTGAGCCACGCCGAGAGGTAGAGATCGTCGGTGAACAGCAGCGCGAAGTTCTTGAGGCTCGCCCCAAGCTCGACCGGCGGCACCGAGTCGGGTGAATTGGTGCCGAGCGCGATCGCCAGCACCAGGGCGAACGGCAGCAGGAAGAAGATGCCGAGCCACAGAAAGGGAAGTGCGATGACAAAGCGCATGACGCTAGCCGTCGACCGGATGGCCGGCGTCGGCGGCCCAGCCGAGCCAGACGGAATCGCCCCGACGATGCGAGAGGTTGGGTGCGGTCGACGCGATCATCACGGTGCCGTCGGTGGCGATCCTGTAGAGCGAGCGGTCGCCCTCGTAGGCGATGTCCACGATCTTGCCGGCGACGGTATTTGCGAGGCCGGGGCGCTCCGCCGATAGCACGATCTTCTCCGGCCGCAGCGCCAGCCAGCCGCCGTCGACCTTGAGGATGTTGGCGACGCCGATGAAGTCGGCGACGAAGCGCGAGACCGGCCGTTCGTAGACTTCGTGCGGCGTGCCGACCTGAACGACGCGGCCGGCATGCATGACGGCCAGCCTGGTCGCCATCGACATCGCCTCTTCCTGGTCGTGCGTCACCATCACGAAGGTGAGGCCGAGCTCGGCCTGCAGGCGCACCAGCTCGAAGCGCGTGCCCTCGCGCAGCTTGCGGTCGAGGGCGGCCAGCGGCTCGTCGAGCAGCAGCAGCTTCGGCCGCTTGATCAGGGCCCGCGCCAGCGCCACGCGCTGACGCTGGCCGCCCGAGAGTTGGCTCGGACGGCGGGTGGCGAAGTCGGAGAGCTTCACCTGCTCCAGCGCCTCGGCGACCCGCGTCGCAATCTTCGCCTTGGCGACGCCCTCGCGGCGGAGGCCGTAGCCCACGTTCTCCGCCACGTTCAGGTGCGGAAAAAGAGCGTAGGACTGGAACATCATGTTGATCGGCCGCAGATGCGGCGGCACGCCGGTCATGTCGTGACCGTCGATTACCAGGCGGCCCGAGTCGGGCGTCTCGAAGCCCGCCAGCATCCGCAGCAGCGTGGTCTTGCCGCAGCCCGAGCCGCCCAGCATCCCGAACAGCTCGCCGCGCGCGATTTCCAGATCGACCTTGTTGACGGCCGTGACCGCGCCGAAGCGCTTGGTCAGGCCTTCTATCCTGACGATCGGGTCGCTCACCGGCCCGTCTTCACGGTCGTCCACAGCCGCGTGCGCTCGCGCGTCTGCTCGGGCGTGCCCGCGGTGATCGTATAGAACCGGGCGCGCACATCGGCCGGCGGGTAGATCAGCGGATTGCCGGAAATGTCCTTGGGCAGCAGCGCCAGCGCCGCCTTGTTGCCGTTGGCATAGCCGGTGAGCTCGCTCGAGGCGGCGGCGACCTTGGGCTCCAGCAAAAAGTCGAGGAAGCGGAGCGCATTGGCCGGGTTCGGCGCGTCCTTCGGGATGGCCGCCACGTCGATCCAGAGCAGCGAGCCCTCCTTCGGAATGGCGTAGGCAATCTCGCGCTTGTCCTTGGCCTTGGCGGCGCGATCGCGGGCCTGGAAGATGTCGCCGGAGAAGCCCAGGGCGAGGCAGATGTTTCCGCCCGCCAGCGCATTGATATACTCCGACGAGTGGAACTTGCGGATGAAGGGCCGCACCGCCTTCACGACGTCGGCGGCCTTGGCGAGATCCTCGGGATTCTTGGAGTCGGGATCGAGGCCGAGATATTTCAGCGCCGCCGGCAGCACGTCGGTCGCGCTGTCGAGCATCATGACGCCGCAATCCTTGAACTTCGACACGATGGCCGGATCGAAGATGATCTTCAACGAATCGACCGGCGCGTCGGGCATGCGCTTCTTGATCTCGGCCACGTTGTAGCCGATGCCCGTCGTGCCCCACATCCACGGGATGCCGTGGACGTTGCCGGGATCGTACTTGGCCAGCGCCGCCATGATCTCCGGATCGAGATTGTTCCAGTTCTTCAGCTTCGTTCTGTCGAGCGGCAGATAGAGGTTGGCCGCGAGCTGGCGCACGAAGAAGGGCGAGGCCGTGGGCACCACGACGTCGTAGCCCGATCTGCCGGTCCTGAGCTTGGCATCGAGGATCTCGTTGGAATCGTAGGTCGTGTAATTGACCTTGGTGCCGGTGTCCTTCTCGAAGATCTTGAGCTGGTCCTCGGCGATATAGTCGGACCAGTTGTAGACGTTGACGCTGCCGCCTTGAGCCAAGGTGGAAGTAGCTGCAAAGGTGAGCAGGGCGACGAGGACAGGCAGACGCATCGGAAACTCCGCAGGATCAGACCCCAAGATACCTGTGCTGCAGTTCCTTGTCCGCGGCCAGGTCCGTGGACGAACCGGTCCAGACGACGCGGCCCTTCTCCACGATGTGGTGGCGGTCGGCCAAACCGATCAGCGCGCTCACGTTCTTGTCGATCACCAGGATCGCCTGTCCCTCGCTCTTCAGCCGGCCGAGGCAGGACCAGATCTCGTGACGGATCAGCGGAGCCAGTCCCTCGGTCGCCTCGTCGAGGATCAGCAACTTGGGATTGGTCATCAGGGCGCGTCCGACCGCCAGCATCTGCTGCTCGCCGCCGGAGAGTTGGTTGCCCATGTTGCGCTGGCGCTCGGCCAGGCGCGGGAAGAACTCGAAGGCGCGCTCGATCGTCCAGGGATTGGTCCGGGCGCTGCGATTTGCGGCTGCGGCCAAAAGGTTCTCGCGCACCGAGAGGTTGGGGAAAATCTGCCGTCCCTCGGGCACCAGCCCGAGGCCGAGGCGGGCGATGCGGAACGAGGCCATGCCGTCGACCCTGACGCCGTCGAACTCCACGACGCCGCGCCGCGCCTCGAGCAGACCCATGACCGCGTGGACGGTCGTGGTCTTGCCCATGCCGTTCCGGCCCATCAAGGTCACGACCTCGCCGGCATCGACGCTCAGTTCCATGCCGAACAGCGCCTGGCTGACACCGTAGAAGGCTTCGAGGTCGCGGATCCTCAGCATCACGCGAGTTCCTCGCCGAGATAGGCCTGGCGGACCTCGACATTGGCGCGGATTTCGTTGGGCGTGCCGCTCGCGATGGCGCGGCCATAGACCAGCACGGTGATGCGGTCGGCGAGCTGGAACACGGCATCCATGTCGTGCTCGATCAGGAGCATGCCGCGCTTCGACTTGAGCCCGCGCAGGAATTCGATCATGCGCTGCGATTCCTCGGCTCCCATGCCGGCCATCGGCTCGTCGAGCAGCAGCAGCTGTGGGTCGCCTGCCAGTGCCATGGCGATCTCGAGCTGGCGCTGCTCGCCATGGCTCAGCGCAGCGGCCGGCGTGTCGGCGCGGTGGCCCAGGCCGACCGCCTCGAGGCCTTGTCGCGCGGGCACGCGCAGCGTCTGGTCGCGGCGGGCGTCGGCCAGGAAGCGGAACGAATGACCGGCATGCGCCTGGACGGCCAGTGCCACGTTCTCCAGCGCCGTGAACTCGCGCAGCACAGAGGTGATCTGGAAGGAGCGCGCCAGCCCCAGCCGCACGCGGGCATGGGTCGGCAGGCGCGTGACGTCGCGGCCGGCGAAACGAATGGTGCCGGCGTCGGGCGCCAGGTTGCCCGTGAGTTGGCTCACCAGCGTGGTCTTGCCCGCGCCGTTGGGGCCGATCAGCGCATGGATCTCACCTTGATGCACGTCGATGGAAATCGCGTCGGTGGCGACCAGACCGCCAAAGCGCTTGACGAGGCGGTCGGTGCGCAGCAGCGGCTCAACCATGACGCCGACCAAGCAGGGAATCGATGCCGCCCTTGGCGTAGAGCGCGATCAGCACCAGCAGCGGGCCGAAGACGATCTGCCAGTACTCGCCCCAGCCCTTGCGCAGCAGGTCCATCAGGGGCGGCAGCGACTCCTCCAGCACGAAGAAGGCGATGGTGCCGTAGAGCGGGCCGAACAGCGTCCCCATGCCGCCCAGCACGACGATGACGATGAGGTCGCCCGACTTCACCCACGACATCATGGCGGGCGAGACATAGGCGCCTTCGTTGGCGATCAGGATGCCGGCCAGGCCGCCGAAGGCGCCGGAGAGGGTGAAGGCCGCGAGGCGGTAGCGGAACACCGGGAAGCCCAGCGCCATCATGCGCTGGTCGTTCGACTTGGCGCCGCGCAGCACGAAGCCGAAGCGCGAGTTGGCGAAGCGGCTGCAAAACCACAGCGTGCCGAGCAGGAGCACGAAGCAGAGCCAGTAGAACGAAGCCTTGTCGCGCAGATCGATCAGGCCGGGGAAGCGGCTGCGGCTGATGTTGAGTCCGTCGTCGCCGCCATAGGCCTCCAGGCCGGCGCTCACGTAGTAGACGAGCTGGGCGAAGGCGAGCGTGATCATGATGAAGTAGACGCCGCGGGTACGCAGCGACAGCGCACCGACCAATGCCGCCCACAGTACCGAGGCGGCGATGGCGACCGGCCATTGCAGCCAGCCGCTCTGCAACCCGTTGGCCGACAGAATGCCCACGGCATAGCCGCCGATGCCGAAGAAGACGGCGTGGCCGAAGCTCACCAACCCGCCGTAGCCCAGGATCATGTTGAGGCTGACGGCAGCGATCGACCAGATGACGATGCGCGTGCCGATCGACAGCAGGTAGCGCTGGTCGAAGGCCTGCGTCAGCAGCGGCAGCACGGCGAGGACCAGCAGGAGCACGGCGGTGGCAAGGCCGCGCGGCGTACGCAAGGCGGCGATCATGCCCACGCTGTCATGTCCTTTGGCCGAAAAGTCCGGTGGGCCGCCACACCAGGACGCCCGCCATCAGCACATAGACCAGGACCTGCGAGATCGCGGGCGCCGCACTCGACGCGGCGGCGGAACTCATGAAGGTTTTCAGGAAATCGGGCAAAAAGGCGCGGCCGATGATGTCGATCTGGCCCACGACCATGGCGGCGATGAAGGCCCCCTTGATCGAGCCGATGCCGCCGATGACGATGATCACGAAGGCGAGGATGAGGATGTCGTCGCCCATGCCGATCTTCACGGAGCCGATCGGTGCCGCCATCAGGCCGGCAAGGCCGGCGAAGACGGCGCCGAGGCCGAACACCAGGCTGAACAGCAGTTCGATGTTGACGCCGAGTGCGGCGATCATGCGCCGGTTCGAGGCGCCGGCGCGGATCAGCATGCCGAGCTTGGTGCGTGCGACCAGCCAGGCAAGGAGCAGCGCCACCAGGGCGGCGACCGCGATGATGGCGAAGCGGTAGGCGGGGTAGGGCACACCCGGCAGAATCTCGATGGTGTGGGCGAGAAACTTCGGCACGGCGATGCTCTTGCCGGCCGGACCCCAGACGGCGCGGACCAGCTCATTGAAGAACAGGATCAGGCCAAAGGTCGCCAGCACCTGATCGAGATGATCGCGGCCGTAGAGTCGCCGCATGACGACGGCCTCGACCAGCACCCCCAGAAGAAAGGTGGCGGGCAGCGCCAGCAGCGCGCCCAGAACGAACGAATCCGTGAACCCGATCAGCGTCCAGGCGAAATAGGCGCCCATCATGTAGAGGGAGCCGTGCGCCAGGTTCACGAGGTCCATGATGCCGAAGGTGAGCGTGAGCCCGGCAGCCAGCAGGAACATCAGCAGGCCGAGCTGCACGCCGTTCAGGACCTGAAGCAGCAAGTAATCCATCGCGACCTGTCTCAAAAGAAACGGGAGCGCGTTGCCGCGCTCCCGTCCATGGATGGGCTCATGCGCCTCACTTCATCGGGCACTTTTCGAAGTAGGGATCCTTGGCGTCCTTCACGGCCGTGGCGATGGTCTTCACCGTCATCATGCCGGCCGGATCCTTCACCGTTTCCTGGATGTAGAAGTTCTGGATCGGGAACTGGTTGGTGTTGTACTTGAAGTCGCCGCGCAGCGACTTGAAGTTGGCCTTCTTCAGTTCGGCACGGACCTTATCCTTGTTCGACAGATCGCCCTTCAGCGCCTCGGCCGCAGAGGCCATCAGCATGATGGCATCGTAGCTCTGCGCGCCGTAGTAGGACGGGTAGGTGTTGTGCTTCTTCTTGAAGTCGGCGACATAGCGCTTGTTCTGCTCGTTCGGCAGGTCGTTCACCCACTCCTGGGCGCCGAGCGTGCCCAACGCCAGGTCGCCCTGCTGCGGCAGCGTGATCGCATCGATCGAGAACACCTGGTAGAGCGGCACGGTCTTGTTGAGGCCGGCCTGCGTCCACTGCTTCACGAACTGCACGCCGTGCGCGCCCGGATAGAAGATGAAGATGCCGTCGGGCTTGGCGGCACCGATCTTGGCAAGCTCGGCGGAGAAGTCGAGCTGGTCGGGCCACTTGGTCAGGTCCTCGCCCTTGATCTCGCCCTTGAAGGTGCGCTTCACCCCCGCGAGCATGTCCTTGCCCGCCGCATAGTTGCCGGCCATCAGGTAGAGGCTCTTGACGCCCTTGGTGTTGAGATACTCGCCCATCGCCATCGGCGTCTGATCGTTCTGCCAAGAGGTCGAGAAGAAGTTCTTGTTGCAGAGCTCGCCCGCGATCTGCGAGGGGCCGGCATTGGCCGAGATCAGGATCGTGTCGCCCTCGTCGGTGACGGTCTTCAGCGAGGCCAGCAGCACGTTCGACCAGATGTAGCCGGTGACGAAATTCACCTTGTCCTGAAGGACCAGCTTTTCCGACTTCTGCTTGCCGACGTCGGGCTTGAAGGTGTCGTCCTCGTAGATGATCTCGAAGGGCCTGCCGCCCATCTTGCCGCCGAGATGCTCCCTGGCGAGCTCTGCGGAACGGCGCATGTCCTCCCCGATCGCGGCCTGCGGGCCGGAGAAGGTGCTGACGAAGCCGACCTTGATCGGGCTCTGCGCCATGGCGGGCAGGCTGCCCATCCCCATGGTGGCGAGCGCCGCGATTGTTGCGGGTCCAAACAATTTGCTTTTCATGGGTCGAAACTCCCTGTTTCCCTTGCCGCTATAGAAGCCGAAAACCTCGCTTGCAACAACGGCTTATTGCCCTTTGCACCCCATCCAGAGCGTTCGTCCCAGGGCCGGGGCTTCGACGGGGAGTGCCTCAAAACCGCGTGCTTGCCAGAAGCGGACCGCGCCTTCATTGGCGCGATTGACGCCGACATGCATTGCCTGCGTACCGCGGCTGCTGGCGGCCTGGCGCCAGGTATCGAGCAGCTTCGATCCGAGTCCGCGCCGCTGCAGGCGTGGCAGGATGTTCATATGCAGATGCGCGGGGAATCCTGCCGTGATGGCAGCCGGCGTCGGTGTCGGATGGTGAATCATGAAGGCCCGCCGCTGATCCGCGGTCTGTATCTCCGGCGGTACGCCAGAAGGATCCGGATATCGAGCGCGCAGCGCCGGCCACCAGTCCCGCTCCAGCCTATGCTCCCAGGTCTCGGTGTCGGTCGTGCCGGCCACGAACCCCGCGACGCCCTCACCATCTTCGACAACCAGCGCCAGGGTGGGTTCGAGCAGCGCATAGGGCGCGACATAGATGTGCCCCATCAGGTGCCGGTCGACATAGAGATGCGAGGCGTCGCCGCCCGCGAGACCCGTCGCCAGGGAGATCGTATAACAGGCGTCGAGATCGGCCGCTTCGAATCGGCGAATATCGACCGCGCGATCCATTACGACCTGAGCTTGAACCGCTGGATCTTGCCGGTCGCGGTCTTGGGCAATTCGGGCACGTACTCGATCCAGCGTGGGTATTTATAGGGCGCCAGGGTCTTCTTGCAGTGCGCCATCAGCTCGTCGGTCAAGGCGGCGTCGCCTGATCCTGCCTGCTTGAGGACGACGATCGCCTTGGGCTTGATCAGTGCGGTCTCGTCGGCATGACCCACGACCGCAGCTTCAAGAACGGCAGGGTGACCCACCAGGCAATTCTCGATTTCGACCGGCGAGCACCAGATGCCGCCCACCTTCAGCATGTCGTCGCTGCGGCCCTCGTAGATGAAGTAGCCATCGGGATCCTCGCGGTAGGTGTCGCCGGTGTTGAGCCAGCCGTTCACCATCGTCTCCGCCGTCTTCTCCGGCTTGTTCCAGTAGGAGGTGGCGGCCGACTCGGCCCTGACGCTGGCGACGGCGTCGCCGTTCTCGTCGAGGATGCGGCAATCGTAGCCTGGCACCGGCCGGCCGCTGGTGCCGGCGCGATAGTCGCCGAGGCGGTTGCCGATGAAGATGTGCAGCGCCTCGGTCGAGCCGATGCCGTCCAGGATCACCGTGCCGGTCTTTTCCTGCCAGCGTCGGAACATGTCGGCCGGCAACGCTTCGCCCGCCGAGACGCAGGCCCGCACCGAAGAAAGATCACGCGGCTTGGCGTCGAGGGTGGCAAGCTGTGCGGCATAGAGCGTCGGCACGCCGTAATAGAGCGAGGGCTTGAAGCGCTCGATGTTGTCGAAAGTGGTGTCCGGTGTCGGCCGGCGGTCGTCCAGCACGGCCGTCCCGCCGGTCCACAGCGGGAACGTCATGCCGTTGCCGAGCCCGTAGGCGAAGAACAGTTTTGCCGCCGAGTAGCTCACATCAGTCTCGGTGACGCCGAGCACGCGCACGCCATAGAGCTCGCTGGTCACCACCATGTCGCGCTGGGCATGGACCGCGCCCTTGGGCCGTCCGGTCGAGCCGGAGGAATAGAGCCAGAAGCAATCGTCTGTGGCCGCGGCCATGCGCGGCTCCAGTTCGTCGGATGCCGCCGCCATCTTCGCCAGGAAGGCATCTACCGTGAGCGCATCGGCGGGCGACTGCTTCAGTGCCGGCTCTATCTCGCCCGCGAACTCAGCGGAATAGACGACGAGCTTACAGCCCGAGTCCTCGATCATGTAGGCATAGTCGGGGGCCCGCAGCAGCGTGTTGGGCGGCACCGGCACGATGCCGGCCTTTATGGCGCCCCAGAACAGATAGAAGAACGCCGGGCAATCCTTCACCACCATCAGCAGCCGGTCCTGAGGCTTCAGCCCGAGGCCGAGCAGCACGTTGCCGGTGCGGTTCACCCGCTCCGCCAGCTCGGCATAGGTGACCGTCTCCTGTGCCGTCCGGATTGCCGCTTTTGCGCCGCGGCCCTCGCCGACATGCCGGTCGATGAACGGCACCGCGACGTTGAAGCGCGCCGGTAGCGCGACCCTGTGGTCGGACGAGAAGGAGATACCGGAAGGAAGCGCCATGACAGGACCCGGAATGACTTTTCAGTGCCTTCGTTTAGCGCAAGCCGGAGCCCAAGGGCAGCTTGTCTCTTCGCAGCGTCTCCCTACCAGGGCGGCGTCTCGCGCGACGACGGCGGACGCGGTGGGGGCGGGGGTGGCATCACCGTTGGTCCAGCCGTCCTTCGGATGTCGGAATAGTGCCGGTTGAGCTGGACCGTGAGCGCGAGCGCCCGGCCCTGCATGGCCGCCGCGCCGACCATGGCCAGCAGTGCCGCGACATAGCGGATGGCCATCAGCTCTGGTGCCGCGCGGACGCCAACGATTTCCACCGCCACCGCGGCAGCCACCGTTACGGCGACCCAGAGCAGCACGAACCGGGCCCTGACCGACACCGCCACCATCGGGCGGTACAAATCGTGCTCTACGCGCATGAGCGCGCCGCGCAGCCCGCCGGCGAGGAGGCCTGCCGCCAGGGCGAGCAGGAATGTCCAGCCCGGCTGACGCGCAAGCACGATCTGGATCAGGGCGAGCCCCAGCGCCGCGCCGAGGCCGAGCGCCGGCGGCACCAGCAGGCGCCATTGCGAGATATAGCGCCGCTGTACCTCGCGCCAGGCGAGGTAAAGGCTGCCACAGGCCAGAATGGCCAGGGCGATGTGCAGCAGGGTGAGTTTGGCGATCACGCCGCCATTCTCTATTTCAATTCGGGGCGGCCAGAAAGATGGCGATCGTGAGCGTCGAGACTATAGATTCGGTGCGTCGCCACTCCTGACCGGACGGGCGATGATGGTGCCGGACGGAAGGCCGCTCTGCACAAGGCCGTCGCGCACGACGGCGACATGATCGGCCGGGCCTTCCAGCATCACGAAGCCCTCGCACCTGGTGGCCGAAAGCACGATTTCCGCGCCATGGTCGGTCATGAACACCATCTTGGTCTTCACGGGCTCCTGCGCACGCCCCAGTTCCTGACTGTACGCGGAAGTCGAGGCGACATCACCCAATAATCCGCCAATCACGAGGATTGTCGCCAGTCTGGGCATGATTTGGTCCCTCCTTGGGTTCAGAAGCACCACGGCCATGGGCCGAAAGGTTAATGGCGGCCGGCGAGCCGGATTTGCCCCGCTTTGGACCTCGTGCGCGGGCCTCAGGCGTCGGTGTCAGCGGATTTCAAGGTGGGGCCGGTTTGACGGCGGCCCCGGGAACCGTTACGGGCCCCATACGTAGATAACCGGGGGCACGCGTCGCGTGTCGCCGCACTTAGCTCACGCTCTCTTACTTACCGGGATACAGAAAATGGCTTCAGGCACAGTCAAATGGTTCAACGCCACCAAGGGTTTCGGCTTCATCCAGCCCGATGGCGGCGGCAAAGACGTGTTCGTCCACATCAGCGCCGTCGAGCGCGCGGGCCTGAACGGGCTCAATGAAGGCCAGAAGATCACCTATGAAGTCCAGCAGGACCGCG
>LNFM01012170.1_pt1 | contig 14227 bp, 13 predicted proteins | sample 596031 | NCBI WGS metagenome assembly LNFM01 (sample SAMN04254537, study PRJNA301005) | activated carbon metagenome | isolation source: dual media filters at the Ann Arbor, Michigan drinking water treatment plant | place: USA: Ann Arbor
CTGCTGCGGTTCGTAGGGGAGGTAACTTGCGGGCATCCCCACAATCTACCAAGCCTTACCGAACTCGTCACGCTTCTGCCGCGCAGACTCCTAGCCGAGCCAGTGCACGATCGTGTGTTCGTCTTCGGCGATGTCGGTGTCGCGCGCTGTCATGGACGGGGGCGGTGGCTTCAAGGCCGGAAGGCGGCCGGACGGACGGCATCGGCCTGCGCAAGCCAACGCGCCAGGACGAACGGCTGCTTGGGAGGGTGCCCCTTGTGGGGCGCAGGGCGTCGGCGTCCGCTGTTCGTGGCCTGCCGCGGCTGGCACCTAAACTGCGGCATCGGTGGACCCCGGCGATGCCCAGTGGAATGCCTTTGGTCCCGACCGCATGCTGGGCTGTGTCGTCTATCCTGCGGCAGAGGTCAGCGAACCCGGCACCATCACCCATGTCGAGGGCAACCGGTTCTCGGTGGGCGAGCCCTCGGGCGAAAAAAGCCCGCGCGCCGAAGCCTTGTCCAAGGCGCTGTCCACCGCCGGCCTGAGGGCGCCCGTCAGGCCCCGCCTGCGTGACGAGATCTGGGTGAAACTCCGGGGCAACCTGTCGTTCAACCCGATCTCTGCCCTCACCCACGCCACGCTGGACGTGCTGTGCACCGACCCCGGCACCCGCGCCGTCGCCCGCGCAATGATGGTCGAGGCGCAGACCATCGCCGAAAGCTGGGCGTCACCTTTCCCATCGACGTCGACCGCCGCATCGACGGCGGGGCCGCCGTGGGCGCGCACCGCGCGTCGATGTTGCAGGACCTGCTGGCGGGCCGCCCGCTGGAGATTCACGCGCTGATAGGGTCGGTTGCCGAACTGGGCCGCCTGACCGCCACCCCCACCCCCAGCATCGACGCCGTTCTGGCACTGTTGCGGTTGCGGGCACGCGTGGCGGGGCAGGGTCAGGGCAAGGGGTAAGACAGCGATCCCGGTGCAGGTCGATCCGGTCAGGCAGGCAAACGGTGCGGGTGACAAAAGGCGGCCTCGCGGCTGGTCACTGCTTGGCGCGACCGCCACGCAGGCCAGGGACAGGTGCGCGGGCTACGCCGGTTCGGCCAGCAACCCGCCAAGCGCCGCGTTGATCTGCGGCATATAGTCGGCCTCGACCGCGAACAGCCCCAGATGCCCCGCGTTGCCCGCAATGACGGTCACACGGGCACCGGGGATAAGCGCAGCCTCGTCGCGGCATGTCGCCACCGGAAAGATCTGGTCGGACGCAATGGGCATCAGCACCACCTTCGACGTGACCCGCGCATAGGCCGCCTTTGCGTCGCCCCCGGCATTGCCGCCCACATCCGCGCGCTGCCACTTGCCGACCTGCGCCAGCAGGTTGTTGGCGTCCATCGGCGCAAAGTAGCCTTGCATGAACTCGGTCAGGAAAGCATCCAGCGACGCAAAGCCCAAAGGCTCCCACCCCTTGCGGTCCAGGAAATCGGGGCACCAGGCCAGGTTGGTCCAGTACAGGGCGTGCTGGCGCAGGGCCGCGTCCATGTCGCCGGGGCCGTAATTCCCGCCGTTGAACCTGTGCGCCGAGGTCAGGATGTCCTGCACGATCCTGCCGATCACCACGGCATGCGGGCGCGTGGTGCCCACCCCCGCCAGTGCCGCCACCCGCCGCGCGAAACCGGGGAACCGGCAGGCCCATTCCAGCGCCTGCCCCGCCCCCATCGACCCGCCGAACACCAGTGCCAGATGATCGAGGCCGAACGCCTCGGTCAGCAGCCGGTGCTGCGCATTCACATCGTCACCCATCGACAGCGCCGGAAACGCCGCCCCGCCTTGGGTGGCGGAGTTGGAGGGCGAGGATGACAGCCCCGACCCCAGCTGATTGGCCAGGATGATGAAGTACTTCGCCGGGTCCAGTGCGTGGCCCGCACCGACATAGATCTGTTCCATGATCTTGGTGGTGCCGGTGTACCAGGTGGTCACCAGCACGGCATTGTCGCGGGCCGCGTTCAGGGTGCCTTGCGTGGCATAGGCGATCTGCGCATCGCGCAGCACCTGTCCCGATGTCAGGGTGAAATCCCCCAGGGCATGGGTCTGGTACGGCCCGTGGTTTTCCTGGCTGTAATAGTCGGTCACCGCGATCTTCCCTTTACTGTCATGGATATCAGGACACAAAGCGGCCCCGATTGTACAGGCGCAGACGGTCCTCGGGCACGCCGAAGGCCACCGTCGCCCCCGCGGCATCCGCCCCTGCCGCAACCCTGATGCGCAGCGTGCCCGCCCCCAGCGATAGCGCCAACACCTGATCCGCGCCCTCGTACCACACGCGGGTGACGGTGCCGGTCAGGCCGCCGCCGCGCACCGCGTGTTCGGGGCGAAAGCCCAGCGTCAGGCCGTCGGTCGGGGCATCGCCGGGCAAGGCGCGCGACAGGCCGGTGCCCGGCACGCCGCCCCGGTCGCCGTCACGCACGGCGGGCAGAAAGTTCATGGCGGGCGACCCGATGAAGTACCCGACATAGTCGGTCGCCGGGCGGTCGAACAAATCCTGCTGACTGCCCGCCTGAATCACCTCGCCGTGGTTCATCACGATCACGGTCTTCGCAAAGGTCATCGCCTCGTTCTGGACATGGGTGAGGATAGTCTTTTCAAACGCTCATTTCCTTACCTGCGGCACCCCGAACGCGGCGCCCGACGCGCTCGAGTCGGTGTTTGAAGGTGGCAGAGATCCGCTGAGCGTTGACGGCGCAGCCGAAACCCGTCTCTCTTGGGCGTCGTCTGCGGGTTATGCCTTGTCACCAGGCCGATTCCATCGGTCTCGCAAACCTCAGGCGCAGCCCATCCCCACGGCTCGTGGAGCCGGGGGCCGCTCGATCGATGGTGGTTGACTTCGCTCAGGCCGCTTGAAGCGCCTGGCCACGAGCTGGCGCCCGAGGGGGTGCCCGGGCCTGCAGGCCCAAGTGCGTGAGGATCTTCTCGATAACCGGTTGCTCCAGGATGGGCCCCATATCTATCTCGAACACGCGCTTGAGCAGCTTGGCCCAGCTCAGCCGCACCGGTCGGTGGTGCGCACAGTTCGCCTCGCACTCGGCGGGCTTTGCTTCCTGTGCGGGCGCTTTGGCCTCTTGCGGCACCACCAGCGCGCGCAGCTTGGCTTTGGGCGCCAGCACACCATGGAATCGGATCAGGTGTAGACGTGGCCGTGGCACAAGCGCGGCGAGCCGCTGCATGAACTCCAGCGGCGACATGACCAGATGCGTGGTGCCGTCGCGCCAGGCTGTCTTGAGCTTCAACACCACCTGTCCGACGGCGTTGGTCTGCACGCGCTCGTAAGCCAGCGCCGGGCGGGTGATGTAGCGGCAAAGTTGTTCCAGTGCCTGGCGGTCGTCGGCGCCGCAGCGCACGGCAGCGTGCAGGCTGAAACCGCTGATGTCGGCGCACAGCGATTGCTTGAAGTCCGTCTCCCTGGGCATGGCGCCCTGCACAGTCAGCACCTTCTGGCCGGCGCGAGGGCCGAAGGCGATGCGATAAGGACAGGCCGCAACCTGCAGCGGCCTGAGCGCACGGGCCTCGTCCGAATCGCTGTCGTTGTCGGCTATGTAAGTCGAACCCTCCTCTTCGACCAACACCCCCGACAGGTGAGCAGCTTCATCATGCGCATGATGACTTTGTGCAACACCGTCTGCAGCGCTTCGTCGGTCGGCGCTGGTACTTCGACGAACTCCGGCGCACCGTCGGTGCCGCGCCGGAACACGCCATCCAGCACCAGGCAGTGAAGGTGGATGTTGAGATTGGCCGCGGACCCAAATCGTTGAACCAGCATGACCGCGCCGCTGTCGGCCTCGTCTGTCTTTACGCCGGCCTGTTTGAGCAGGAACCGCGTGATCACGCGGTGCACGACCTGCAGCACGGGTGTCACCCGCTTGGGCTGTGCGGCCAGCAGCAGGCGCAGCGGGAGCGGCAGCGACAGCACCCACTGCCGCACCGGCACATGGGGAATGACATGGTCCAGCAAGTGCGCCGCGGTCTGCGACATCCGCCGGGCCCCGCACGAGGGGCAAAAGCCGCGCCGCTTGCAGCTGAAGGCGACCAGCTTGTCGTGGCCGCAGTCGCCGAAGCGCAGGCGCAGGAAGCCGTGGGCCAAGATGCCGCATTCTAGGAAGGCGTCGAACTCGTCCTTGACGAGTTGCGGCAGGTCGGCGCCCGCAGCATCTTCGGCCTGGGCGAAGAAGGTTGCGGCGTGCTGCTGCACCAGGCGGTACAGCGTGGTCAGTTCCGGGCGGTGCCGCTCGTAGTGGACCGGGGCGCCATCCGGCGCCCGCTGGGGCTGCCGGCTGATGGCTTGCACGAAGGGCCCCGAAGTGGTGAGCGCGCACGGTCTCAAGCCGTGCGCCGCGCCTCAATCGCCCTGAGTGCCGCCTACCTGTGTGTGCCCACCATTACGGGGTCATCTTCGGGGGCCGCGGTGCATGTGCGACCGACCGCTTCGAGGCGACGGGTTCACGGCAGCGTATGTCGCTGAAGGGTCGGTAGTACCTGTTCGAGCCATGCCGAAGCGGTCGTCGACATCTTGAACTGCGCCGAACCGGCCGAGGACCGCTGTGCCTCGAAAGGCAGCCTTTCATGGTGGAGCCAGCCACCGCGGCCAACGGCAGCTTGGTGTCAGTCAGCGTGAGTTCGGCGCCGGGCGTCCACTGACGGCACTCGCTGCAGTACGGCCATTCACCTCGCCGCATCGCGCAGAGAGTCCTCATGAGTTCTTGCGAGGGTTTCTAACGGCCCATTTCTTTTCGCTCAGCAGTTACGGGTTTTTAGTTCGCCTAGCAGGACGATGTACGGATTTTTTCTAGAAGTTACGGCTTTTTTCTCAGAAAATAAAAGTCTAGCTTAGATTAACTAAATTTGAGGATAATTATCTCAAAGAGTAGAATATTGCTGAGATTGAATGTCTTTGCATGCCCGCCCACCCGTCCGTAAGCCTACCCCGCGACGAGTCTTTGACGAGTCAAAGAATGGGCGAGGTGGAGCAGAGCCCTTCCACCAATAAAAGGGGGTCTGGCAAGGAAATTGACATGGATGCCGGCATCGAACGGCCTGCGCAACTCGACACGTACTCTTAAAGATACGGAATCCTATGCACTGGAAGGCTGACCGCAATCTCTATCCAGCATATTTGCGCACACGGATCCAGCGGCGACGCGGCGTTGGTTTAGGTGCGGCCTACCTACCCTGGCTCAAGGTACGCGACGTGCCGTCCCGCGGAACATCGTCCATCATCCCCGGCATCGCAGTCTCGCGCCCTCATCACCTGCTTTCAGAACTCGAAGCTATCTACTTCTACCTCTCTGAGCGGAAGTCGTCGACCGTCGATATCCGCGAACAGTGGCCCATCCTCGACATCGACCGGACGCTCGAGTTGTGCGAAGAGTTCGATGTCCAGCACAAGTATCGCGGGCCTTTCCCTGAGCCATTCACGATCGATTTCCTCATAACTGAGCAGACCGATCATGGACTCTCGCACCGAGCAGCCAGTGTAAAGACCGCAGAAGACGCGAAGAATCCCCGAATCCGCCAGCGACTTGCGGTTGAGCGCGAGTGGTGTCGTGAACGGGGCATCCGCTGGACACTGGTCGATACCACAGAGTTTGATAAAACCTTATTGAGCAACCTTCGTTTCCTGCGGGCGTGGTTCCTGCACGGCTTTGAAGTTGATCCACGTCAGGCCACACGGTTTGCAGATTGTTTTAATGCTCTATACGAGACCAACGTCGCACTGACGAGTCTCATAAGGCGGGCCGGGCGCGCCCTGCACATGCCCGAGCAAATGGCCGAAGACTTCTTTCGGTATTGCGGATGGGATAACTTGATTGCAGTCTCGCTTGGTCACCGCTTAGCACTTAATCAGCCACTTGTACTTAGGCGCAAGGCAGCTTATGAGTGACTTCGAGCCGGTCGAAAGCGTGGCCCCATCCGCAGGCATGGTGCTGCGGCTCAGCGGATCCACACCCAAGTACTTGCGATTGACCCATGTTTTCGAACCATGCGTCTATGCGATGTGGGTGAGTACCCCCGAATCGGCCCGTTACGCACGACGGCCAGCACGCATCCCCCACGCCACGCTCCGAGACCTTGCATCTGAACCCGGAGCGTCATGGGGGAGACTGCGCTTGCCGCCTGCGCTTTCGGAGCCGCCTTCATCAGAGTCAGAGCGCGCGAAAGCACTCGATGCAGCTTGGCTCCTCATCCAACCTCTGATCAAGTCCTTCGAGACCGAGTTCGCCCTATCGCGATTCAATTTCACAGCGCTGATTCGCGAGCGAGCCGAGGCCACGCAGACTAGTTCTGTAACGCTGACCCGATTGGTGCTGCGTTACTACTATTTCGGCGGGACCAGGCTCGGACTCCTACCTCTGACCCGAGGCACAAAGCCTGGTCAGAGGGCATACCCGGTCGTCCCGCACGAAGGTCGATCACAGCCGAAGCGTCGCGGGCGCCAGTCGGTGCTGGCGAGCGAGATGGGTGCGAACGAATTCATCGTGTCGTCAGCAGACATTGACGACATGGTCGATTGCCTTAAGTTCTGTTTACGCAAGGGCTCTACGTTCATCACGGACGCCCACGAAGAGTATCTGGCCAACCATTTTCGGCGGCGCAATCCGGAAGTGCATTCCCGGTATGTGGCAGGTGAAATCGTCGAGCCAGTAACTGTTCGTCAATACCGCTACTACGTTGACGCTCATGCTCGGCTCAGTGAAGACTTGGCGAGGAATCTGCGCACGAATCAACGCAATCCCGGATACCTTGGTTCTGTGCATGCCGCTGGGCCCGGTGAGGTCTATGAAATCGATGCAACGGGCGGCCGCTTGTACCTGGTCTCGACGGACGATCCGCCTGTGGCTGTCGGCAAGCCGACGATCTATCTGATCATCGATCGCTGGAGCCGCTTCGTGGTCGCTGCCTACCTTTCCTTGCGCTCGCCTTCATACGAGGAAGTTCGTCACGCGCTCTTGATCGCGTTCACGTCGCGCGCAGCCCGTTTCGGTCCGTTGGGTGTAGACATTGACGATGAGCGCTGGCCGATAGGACGCGTACCCGCGTCCCTGTGCCCAGATCGTGGAGCGGACTTCATGAGTGACTCCATGGAGCAGGCGGTTGTACAGGACCTTCGGATCGAGCTAACTCCGCTGCCGCCATTGTGCCCTGACGGCAAGGCCATCGTGGAGCGAATGATCCGTGAGATCAAGCGGCGCATGGCGAACTCCCGGATGAAGGGTGTCTACGCGCAGCGCCCGCTGGATCCTAGAACCAAAGGCGCCGCCAAAGACGCTCGAGCGATCGCTGTGCATTCGCTCGCCGACGCCTACCGTCTACTCATACAGATCATCGACGACCACAACAACAGGCCGCATAGCACGTTGCGCCGACGGCGCGTGCTGACCCAAGCAGGGGTTATGCCGACCCCGAAGTTCGCCTATCTTTGGGGGCTGAAGCACATCACAGGGCTTCGCACCGCCCCATTCAGTGACGCTGACTATCGTCGCATGCTGTTAAGCGTCGACACCGCAAGCATTGCAAACGGCGTACTCAGATACCGCAGCCGTCCCTACTTGCCGGCCAATGAGGCTGCGTCCGAAATTGCAGCAGCGTCAACGACTCGCGCCAAGGCGATCGCAATTCGATTAGACAAGACCGACCCGCATGAGGTCTGCGTTGCCGATGCCCGGGGCCAGTGGGCCGTGTTCCGAATGACGCTGGGCGCAGCGTCTGAAATTGCAGGGCTGACCCTGGATGAGGAGGAGGCCTTCGCCGAGCACACCGCCAGGCTATGGGCGCGCGCGGACCATGCAAGTCGCCTGGAACGTGTGACCGCCAAGAACACCAAATCATCCGCCAAGACGCCAGCCAAGACTTCTCGCAATTCCTCCTCCCGTGTGCTGCCCATCCAGCTAAACAAACAACAACAGTTGCAGGCTCGCGAAAAGGAAACCGCCGATATGAAGCGCAAGTTGACAGGCCAGCCCATCAGGGCCAAGTCCAAACCGGATGGGAACGCTGACGCTGCGCCAGCCAGTTCAACACAAGGGTTGCATGAGGTGCAGGACTGGGCGACGCTCGAAGCGCGGGAGCGCCTGCAAAACCTAGAGTTGATACGGCGCCACAGGAGCAAGCATTGAGCCCTACCGATGCTGGAGCAGCCCCAACTGCGCACTCGGGCCGTGCACTGGAAATGGTTCCTGCTCGGTACGTGGCGACCGGCGTCGGCCGTTTTGATGGCAATCCTTTCATCGAAGCGATGCCGCCCATTGAACAGACCAAGCGTGACTTCTTGACGATGCTGTCCCACTATCCCCCCCAACCCACTGCGGCCACCCGCCGCGCGGGGGAGGTAGTTCGGATCATGGAACTGTCGACCTTGGGCGACATCGTCATTCCGTTCCCGGAATACCAGAAGGCGGGCATCGCACTTGCCACGATCATGCGCGACACCTACGTCGCTCGCAACCCACTGACAGTCGTTGATCGCCAGCGTCGACACGCGTTGGTCGCGCAGGGAGCCGATGGACTGCCTTTTCCAGCGGACTGGAAATCTTCTGCCAAAGGTCACTTCATGATGGCAGTCAGCGGGATGGGCAAGACCACCTTCGCCCAAGCGTTCCTACTTCGCTATCCACAGGTCATTCGCCATACCCAATACCAGAGTAGCGAGCTGAGGTGCTGCCAGATTGTGTACCTCATGCTGCGCGTACCGCATGATGCGACTCTCAAGAGCCTATGCGTACAGTTCTTCGACGAAATTGATCGCCTTCTGGGCACGACTTACGCGCGCCAGGCACGATCGTTACGACAGATCGCGCCGATGGTGCAACTGATGAATCAAGTGGCAACCGCAGTCTCTCTGGGGTTCCTAGTTGTCGACGAGTTGCAAAACTTGCGCAGCGCACGTGGGGGCCACGCCGAATTCGTGCTGAATCTGTTCAGCGAGATCATCGAACGGCTCGGCATCAGCTTGCTTGTCCTCGCAACGCCAGCGGTGCAGTCAGTGATTGAGGGCAGTGTGCGCAACGCGCGCAAGTTGGCCTCCTATGGAGAAACGGTACTGAGGCCGATGCAGAAGGATGACCCGCAGTGGGATGTCTTTTGCGAGACCTACTGGGACTACAGCTTCGTCAAGAAAAAGGGCGCCCTCGACAAGAAGGTCCGGGACGCCTGGCACGCCGCGTCCGCTGGCAACTCGGCCTTTGCGGCGCTCGCCTTCATGCTCTCACAAAGAAACGAGATTGGCGGCCGAGAGGTTGTCGACGCCACGGCTTTCGAGCGCACCATGGCCACGGACATGGCTTTTTTGCAGCCGGCGATCACGGCTATGCGCAGCCGCGACCCGAGAAAGCTGCGCGCATTTGACGACCTTTTATTCAGCCCAAAGTATCAAGCCCTGAGAAAGCTGCTGGGCGTGGAAGAAGCGTTTGCGTGCAGGCAAAACCAGGAAGAGTTCGACGATGTCAATGCTGGGCCGAGCGCTCGACCACCCAAAGCAAATCGCCGATCGGCCACTGGCGTTCCACGCGAGGTCGACCTGCCACCTGAAGATCCACTTGCCCACTAATTGAGCTGCCCACATGGCGACGCGGTCCGACACGGCTTTTACGATTGGCTATGCGCCATCGTTGCTGCCGGACGAATTGCTGTATTCATGGCTGGGCCGTCTCGTCGCGCTCAATGCGCTTGGCTCGCATCGTCAATGCCTACAGCAACTATTCGGCAGCAGGGACATTGTTCCCAGCGCTGATCTACCCACGCGAATTGAGTCTTTGCGACATTGTCTTGGGGCGAGTTCGCCCTTCGATTGTCCCGACAGGCTCATTGAAGCGAGCACCGTCTACGCCTATCACCGACCGTTCCTCCCACCTCAACGCCACGAGAAGATTCGGCAGATCTTGCTTTACGGTGGTGGAAAGGGTCTGAAGACGCTGATGGGCCGCGTTGCCAATGGATTCGGCGCGCGTCCACCGCTTCAACGTTGCGTAGCCTGCACCGAGGAAGACGTCAGTGAACACGGCTCGCCCTTCTGGCACCGTGCCCACCAGCTTCCTGGCGTGACCTGCTGCACACGGCATCGCTTGAGCCTACAGGCTGGTGGTACGCATTCCTTGTCGATGCAAAAGACAAGGTTCATCCTAGCGCCCGGGTCGACTCCAAACTCTTCTCCTGCCATTGCAGGTGATCAGCAACTTCGCTTTGCATTACTGTCGCAGGAGTTGCTTCTTGCGCAGCTACCAGCACAGGACCATGATGTGCGTCGCGCTGTTTACCTGCGCGCTATCGCTGGCCAAGGTCTACTGGATTCGAAAGGCCGAGTCGACTATGACGCCATGTGCGCGCGGCTTCGCCAGCACTATGAAGATTTCGAGGATTTCCCGCACCACCAGCGTCTGCTAGCCCCTACAAGTCACCCACTCGGCTGGCTTCGCGACTTGATCGAATGCCGTCCGCGAGCCCTGCACCCGATTTGCCATCTGCTGCTAATCGGTTGGGGGTTTGGCTCAGTTGACAGCTTCTCACAGGCGATGCGGGCGCTTGGCAATGACCCACAGCGCAATCGGGAGCCGAGCCTCCATTCACGTTCAGTGCCCGTCCCCGATATCTCGCCGTCTTGTGCTGAACTTCTCCTGCGAGACCCATCACGCTCATGTCGAGCGGTTGCAGAGGTGCTCCACCTGTGTGTGACCACGGTCGCAACACGGCGCAGGGCGATGGGCATACCCATATCGGAACGCAGGAAAACGCTTGATCCGTGCCGCTTAACTGCAATCGAGGCGGATTTGTTGCTCGGCGCGCACCCCGCTTGTATCGCGAAGCGCCACGGCGTGTCTCTAAGCACCGTATACCGTGTTCGGACTCAATGCGCGGCAGATTTGCGAGACCACACCGATGGCAATCAGCTGCTTGAACGAGACGTGCGCCGCCAACGATGGCTGCGCTTGCTGGCTGCTGCTGCAGACGTAGGAAGCGTCTCCATCAGCGCCGCGCGAAACGCAGATCCGGCCGCCTACGCGTGGCTCTATCGAAATGATCGCCCTTGGCTGCAACGCACGAATGCGCCGCTTCGAGGGCCAGCCTCGGTGAGCCGGCGAGTCGACTGGGGGGCACGTGAAAAGAAGCTCTGCCTACAGCTTGAGCAGCATGTCGACTTACTGCGAAGCTATACCAATCGCGGTCGCATCAGCAAGACAAAGCTGCTGAGTCATCTCGGGGACGCGATGGTGCGGGCAAACCTGGACAAAATGCCCCGCCTGCATCTGGCTCTTGAAGCCAAGACCGAGACGCAGGCAATGTTCAGGCGTTATCGTATCGACCGCGCCATCTACCAACTCATCCAACAAGGCAAACCCTTGCAAGCGTGGCGGATCCTGCGCGCGGCGGGTATTCAGAAATGGACCACTGAGCTCTACCTACATGCTCGGACGCAAGCATTGCGCGCCATGTACAACGAGATGTCGACGACCAGATGATGGTTCTTCCCTTTGTCCCCAACCCGAACCCCGACGAAATTCTCGGCTCCTGGCTAGCTCGGGTTGCACTTCACAATGGTCGGGGTGCATGGCGAGCGGTGCTGGAGGATGTTGGTCTGGGCCGTAAGATTGAATCTCCTGTTTTCGACATGGTCCCCCACAACGGCAAGCTTGAAGGCCTGCTGCATGCACTGGGAACTGGTTACGAACGAGCAATGCTCGAGCTGACGACGCTACCGTACTGGCTGACCTTCGACGCGGTAGAACAGGGCGTTTCGTCAATTCCAGGAATGCCCAGGACACCGGCACTCAGCGATGGTCGCGGAGGGCCCCGATCTTCGATGCCAAAAATGGGCATCGGGTACTCCGGAGGTCGGGCGTTGAGTCCTCGCTTTTGTCCTGAGTGTCTCAAGATGGACTTCGAGACATGCGGTGAACCTTATTGGCATCGCACCCATCAGATCCTTAATGTCGTTGTCTGTCACTTGCATGGCGTCCCCCTGCGCTCCAAATGCCCAAAATGCGACATTCCTATCGCTCTTGGTGCCAGAAGTTTGATCCCTCTTCCCCGCATGCGCTGCGAATGCGGAAGCGATCTTTGCGTGACGCCCCCTACGCCAGAGGTTCAGGAAAACTATCTAAAGCTGGCGAAGCTGAGTGCGCAAGCGCTCGCACGTCCACTTCCGTATGGGAAACGCCTGCAGATTCGTGGTTTTTTCTTGGGTGTCCTACGACACCGGCTGGGCGCAGGCCATGGGCGATACCTGCATGCAATTCAACAAGCATTTGGCAACTGGGCTGCCGCGAAACATTCTCATAGCCAAGTCCTGCGAGGAAGCATCTGCCAATACCCAGACTTTATCCTGCGAAAACATTTATGCGTGAGCAGGGCACCGGAGTACTGTGCACTTATGGCGGCTTTGGATCTCGGCTTCAGCGAGGTTGCCGCCAGTTTGGTCGAGACGCCTCCTCCTCAGCGCCCGGGCAAGCGCAAACGCGTGCCAACTCACGAATGGACCACGCAGAGTGCAAAGGACGACATTTTGCGAAGAGTAGCCGAGCGCCCCACTCTGCCGCGGTCGTTGAGTTGCCTGCCCTATTGGTTCTTACGATTGAATGAGCCCCAGTGGCTAGCCCAGACTTTCTCGACCAGTTTTGCGAATCCAATCCCTAGCGTTGAGAAAGATCGTGCCGACCTCATGCGCCGCTTCGCAGATACGACGGTCAATATGGTCAAGTGTCGGCATCAAGCGATGCAAAGTCCAGCAGGCCTTCGTGCTAGGTTACGAGATCTCGCTTGGCTTGATGATTGTCTAGCCATGCTGAAGCAACGCAGAACCCAGCACAGACATAGCGATACGTGGGCAGAAATCCAAACTCGGGCAATTGCAATACAGCAAGCTTTGGAACAGATGCTGAAAACAGAAGAACGTCCCGAGAGGATCTTTGCGACATCCCTGGCGGTTAAAGTAGGTCTTTCATGCTCACAAATTACAAGGATCATTCAGGCTACTCCTTCGTTGAGTGCAGCCATAAGAGCGGCTAATTCCGACAAGATGAGACGGCAAGTCCTCTGGGCAGCACGACAGCTTAAAGAGCAAGGCCATGTGCTTGCTCCAAAATCTGTACTGGCGCGCGCCTCGCTGCCATCGATAGCGGAGAACTTCGCGCTGGCACGCGCAGCAATCCTCAAACTTCAAGCCTAGTGACCGTTTCTGCCAAGCCTGTCGACGGCAGAAAACTTGATTCGAACACTAGGCACCTTCGCTCCGTGCAACTCGACGGACTGATTTCTGCTCTGTATGCTGACGCAGCCTATCCATGCGTGGAGGATCTATGTTCGACCGTTCGATTCCAGGGCCAGATGATGCAGCGCCACCCTGGTGCTACGAGATACTTGGCCACGAGGCATTCAATGCCCGCCTCGGTGAGCTGCCAGTTGAAAGACGCAATGGTGTCGGGGCGGATCGAGAAATGATGGTTGCGGCGGCGCTCCCATCAGGCTTGGGCTATCCAGCGTTCCAGCTGCACCCCAGACTGAACCGATCTCACTTCGCACAACTGCGCGAGGTGTTCTCGGAGGACCAGACCTCGGAGCAGTATCTCTGGGATTTCCTGCGCACCGTTCACAAGCCGCTTGGGGGCACCACCGGCATCGACTTCTTGCTGGGCTACTTTTCGCCAGCGATCGCAGACATGACTGAACTGGAACGACTCGAACAGCTACTGGACACTGCGCGTGAAGACATCTGGCGTCTGGACAATCAGTAGTCGAGCTGTTCAATGAAGCTGCCTCCGCGTAAATCATTCAATCTACGTGACATCGCGGTTGTAGGAGGTGTGGTCGCTCTGTTCCTGTTGTTCGGGTCAAGCGTGGGTATGCGCGGACTAGGCTGCGTAATCGTTTTAGGGGCTTTGATCGGCTGGAAGTCAGCGCGTATCCCATATGGCTGGGAAGGACACGAGCCCTCCGGATACATCACGGGAGTGTTGGCAAAAACGCTCCTCGGTCTTGGCGGACTGATCGGCGTTTGGATGGTTTGGGAGCCGGATCTTTGGCTTGCGATCTTCGGCTGGTCTGATCCTTGATCGCGGTCCTAAGGTCCGCTTCGGGCCCGTTGCAGTCCTTCGGCTCCATCCGTAAAGCGGCCCTTATAAGGAGCAAGGGTAGTAGCATGCATCTCGGACTCCTTTCGTTTGTTGAAGACCTGATCCCCACGCCAATGAAGACCAGAGCGCGAACTTCGCGC
>LNFM01035752.1_pt1 | contig 14227 bp, 12 predicted proteins | sample 596031 | NCBI WGS metagenome assembly LNFM01 (sample SAMN04254537, study PRJNA301005) | activated carbon metagenome | isolation source: dual media filters at the Ann Arbor, Michigan drinking water treatment plant | place: USA: Ann Arbor
ACCCCGCCCGCCCGATGTTGAGCGCCAGAATCCATCCACGGCGCGGAACGTCGATGGGAGGCCGCACACATGGCCAGGGCGACCAAAGTCATCCGCAACTTCTATCGTGATTCGGTCTCGCTCATGCAGCTCTCCTCCACCTTCGCCAAGTTGCCCGGCGTGGAGCAGGCCTCGGCCATCATGGCCTCCGCAAACAACATCAGCCTGCTCAAGGAAGCGGGCCTGTTGGCCGGAACCGTCGAGGCCGGCGCCAATGATTTGCTGATCGCGCTGCAGGGAAACGCCGAGGCGCTCGATGCTGCACTGGCCGCAGCCGAGTCTGCGCTGAAGCAACCTGCTCCCACAGCCGGACATGGAACGTCCCGTGCCATCGCTCCTCGCAGTCTTGAAATGGGTCTTGGGGATATGATCGAGGCGAACCTTGCTTTGATTTCCACGCCCGGCGAATACGCCGCAGCCGAGGCATTCAAGGCTGTGCGCCTCGGCCTCAACGTGATGCTCTTCAGCGACAACGTCGCATTACAAGATGAAATCGCGTTGAAACGGTTCGCGCGGGACCGCGATCTGATCGTCATGGGCCCCGACTGTGGAACTGCAATCATCAATGGAATACCACTCGCGTTCGCCAACGTCGTCACGCGCGGAACAATCGGTGTTGTGGCTGCGTCGGGCACCGGCCTCCAACAGGTCACCTGCTTGATCGATCGATGGGGCCACGGCATCTCACAAGCGATCGGCACAGGAAGCCATGATCTTCATAAAGACGTAGGCGGGATTACCATGCTGCAGAGCCTCAACGCCCTGGCTGCCGATCGATCCACCTCAGTCATCGTACTGATCTCCAAACCCCCGGCGCCCGAAGTGGCGGAGCATGTCCTGGAGGCGGCGGACAAGACCGGAAAGCCGGTGGTAGTGAACTTTCTGGGCGCGGACCCCGCGCGCATCAGACGAGCGAATGTGTTCCCGGCCGACACCCTGGAAGATGCGGCGGCGGCGGCAGTCGCGCTCGCCGAGGGCAGGACGCCTGATACAGGAAGTCCCCCGGGATCCTCGCGCCCGATACCGTCCACGTTTGCCGCCGGACAGCGCTATATCCGCGGCCTCTACAGCGGAGGGACATTTTGTTATGAAGCTTCGCTGCTTTTGAAGAAAGACCTGGGACGGATCTATTCCAACACTCCAGTGGAACCGGCAGACCGACTGCACGACGTATGGACCAGCCGGGAACATACGGTCATCGATCTGGGCGACGATCTCTTTACCAGAGGGCGCCCGCATCCCATGATCGATCACCGGCTGCGCAATGAACGCATCTTGAAAGAAGCGGCGGATCCCCAAGTGGCGATGATCCTCTTGGACATTGTGCTCGGCTATGGCTCGCATCCCGATCCGGCGGGCGAACTGGCGCCGGTACTTCATCAGGCCACGGGCTCGGCCAAGAAGGCCGGCAGGCAGCTGGCCGTGATCGGGTTCGTGTGCGGGACCGCATCGGACCCGCAAGATCTGTCCAAACAGGAAGACACGTTGCGGAGTGCAGGCATGATCCTAACCGAGAGCAATGCTCAAGCAGTACGTATGGCAGCCGCCGCCGTAACGGCCGGCCAGGCTGGAGCGTCTTCATGATGCAGACGTTGTTTCAGGAAAAACTGCACGTGTTAAACGTCGGCCTGGCGTCTTTCGCTGAATCAATCGCCAGGGCAGGCGGTGCCGCGCTACAGATAGAATGGGCTCCGCCTGCTCAGGGACAGCAGAACGTCGCTCGCGCGTTGGCTCAGCTGGTGAACCTTCCTTCCGTCGAAGCAGCCAACCGAACGGCCTTCGACTTGTATCAATCGGCTCAGCCGATTCTTCGGGACATCGGCATCGCACGCGAAGTTCTCCCCGACATGGGCACACGCATGATTCTGCACGGCGGCCCCCCCATCGCCTGGCAAAACATGTGCGGCCCCATGAAGGGCGCCATCATCGGCGCCATTCTGTATGAAGGATGGGCGAAGGATACGGCCGGCGCAGCTGCCTTGGCTTCCAGCGGCGACATTGCCTTTGAACCTTGCCACCACCACGCCGCCGTGGGTCCGATGGCAGGCGCCATCAGCCCATCCATGCCGGTGTGGATGGTCGTCGATACGACACAGAACCGTCCCTCGTTCAGCAACTTCAACGAGGGACTCGGAAAGGCGCTCAGATTCGGCGCCAATGGTCCGGATGTGATCAACCGTCTCAGATGGATGGGACAGACGCTCGCGCCGACATTGCGGGCCGGGCTTGAAATCCTCGGCGGCATCGATCTCAAACCCTTGATGGCGCAAGCCCTGCACATGGGCGACGAGGTGCACAATCGCAATGTCGCGGCATCCTCTCTGTTCCTCAAGCGCCTGATCGTAGCGCTCCTGAAGACACGCGCGCCGTCGACCGACATCGCTGCAGCCGTGGACTTCGTCGCCGGCAACGATCACTTCTTTTTGAATCTCTCCATGGCCGCCTGTAAAGCCATGCTCGATGCCGCCCACGGCGTTCCCGACAGCAGCATGGTCACGGCGATGGCGCGCAACGGCGTCGAGTTCGGCATCCGCGTCAGCGGCACGGGAGAGCGCTGGTTCACCGCGCCGGCGCCGATCGTGGACGGACTCTTTTTCCCCGGCTACACCACGGCGGACGCGGCGCCGGATCTGGGAGACAGCGCGATCACTGAGACGGCGGGTGTCGGCGGCTTTGCAATGGCGGCGGCCCCGGCCATCGTCAAGTTCGTCGGCGGCGCGCCGCAGGATGCGATCGACAACACCATGGCGATGACTCACATCACGATCGGCCGCAATGAGGCGTTTACGCTGCCGCCGATGAATTTTGCCGGCTCGCCGGCCGGCATCGACATCCGCAAAGTCGTCGATACCGGCATTCTGCCGATCATCAATACGGGAATCGCCCATCGTGAGGCGGGAGTCGGGCAGATCGGAGCCGGTATCACGCGAGCTCCCCTGGCCTGTTTCACACAGGCAGTGTCCGCACTGGCGGAGGGTGTCTGCGGCAAACGGTAAACGCGAAGGAGGTGACCATGGAACACGCCGGCAAACTTGCCGTGGTCGCGGTCGGGGGCAATGCGTTGATCCGGGACAAACACCACGAATCGATTCCCGACCAAAGCCGTGAAGCGGCCCTCACTGTCCATCACATCGCGGACATGATTGCGGCCGGATGGAACGTGGTGATCACCCATGGAACCGGTCCTCAAGTCGGCTTCATTCTGCGCCGTTCCGAATTGGCCTTGGAGGAGATCCCTCCCGTGCCGATGGATTACGCCGATGCGGACCTGCAGGGGGGCATCGGATACATGTTTCTGAAAGCCCTCTATAACGAATTTCGCACACAGAAACTCGATCGGAAAGCCGTGGCTGTCATCACGCAAACCCTGGTCGACCCCCATGACCCGGCATTTGCCGACCCGTCCAAGCCGATCGGATCTCATATGGACGAACAGACCGCGCACCGGCTCGCCTCCCGTCAAGGGTGGGTGGTCAAGGAGGACGCAGGACGCGGCTGGCGCCGGGTGGTGCCGTCGCCGTTGCCGAAGACCATCGTCGAACTGGCGGCGATCAAGACACTGGCTCGCGCCGGATTCGTTGTCATTGCCTGCGGCGGCGGTGGAATCCCTGTGATCGAGAGCGAAGAAGGCGGATTGACCGGGGTCGAAGCGGTTATCGACAAAGACCTGGCATCAAGTCTCCTCGCCCGTGGCATCGGAGCCGATTTGTTGATGGTGTCCACGGGAGTCGAGAAGGTGGCCATCAATTTCAACAGGCCGAACCAGCAATGGTTGGATCGCATGACCCTTGCCGACGCGAAGCGCCATCTCGCAGACAACCAATTCGACAAGGGCAGTATGGGGCCGAAGATTCAGGCGGTGATCGAGTTCTTGGAAGGCGGCGGGCGGATGGGACTGATCACCGATCCGCCCAATATCGGCCGTGCCCTGGCCGGCAAGACCGGAACGTTCATTGTCAGAGACGGCACTTCACCATCCACCGTACAGCATTGAGGAGGATCTATGGCTGCAGCAAGTGCTCCAAGGTACCGCGGCTGCCGGAGCGCTGGGAATGTTGGGCCGGTTCGACTGGATCGGACAGGCCTGGGGAGCGACGGACAAGGTCAAGATGGGATTTATCTTTGTCGGACCCCGGGATGACTATGGCTATAACCAGGCGCACTTCGAGGGCAAGTCCGCGGTGGCCAAACTCGACTGGGCGAAGGCCTTCGATGAAGAAAAGGTGCCGGAAACCATCGAGGTCCAAAAAACCATGGAGAGCATGATCAAGTTGGACGGAGCGCAGGTGATCTTCCCCACCTCCTTCGGTTACTTCGATCCCCACATTCTCAAGGTCGCACCCCAATATCCCAACATCCAGTTTCTGCATTGCGGCGGACTCTACCAGGAAGGGAAACATCCCAAGAACGTCGGGAGTTACTTCGGCTACATCGATGAGTCGCAATATGTAGCCGGCATCGTCGCGGGCGGCATGAGTAAAAGCGGGAAGCTGGGCTTTGTGGCGGCCAAACCGATTCCACAAGTGCTGCGTAACATCAACAACTATATGCTGGGAGCGCGCAGCATCAGACCGAACTGTACGACCAATGTGATTTTCACCGGCGACTGGTCGTTGCCGGTTCGCGAGGCGGAAGCCACCAACAGCCTGGTCGACCAAGGGATCGACGTCATCACCTGTCATGTCGATAGCCCCAAAGTCGTCATCACCACCGCCGAAAAGCGAGGCATCTATTGCACGGGTTACCATTGCAATCAGGCAAAGCTGGCGCCGCGTGGGTACCTCACCGGAGCAGAGTGGAACTGGGCCAAGGTCTATATGGACTATGCCGAGCTGATCCGCAAAGGACAGCCGATTCCTCACCTTGTACGAGGCGGCTTGAAGGAAGGACTCGTGAAGGTCTCGGATTATCACCAAACCGTGACCGAAGCCGTTCGTACTCAAGCCGAGGCGGCGAAAGCAAAATTCATGAGCGGCTCGATGGTCGTGTACAAGGGTCCGATCAAGGACAATACGGGCCGCGTCGTCATCGCAGCCGGGAAGGAACATGTCCAGACGGATATCTGGCTGGAAAGTATGGATTGGCTGGTTGAAGGAGTCATCGGCTCAACCAAGTCATGAGCACCGGCATGCCGCACACCCTGAATAAGGCGCTGGAGCCGTTCCTCATCATCGTCGGGTCTCTGTCGGTCTCGATGGTGTTGTTCGGCGCCTTTGTGGCCGCGGCTGGAGCGAATCCGTTCGAGGTCTATCAGACGATGTACCGGGCCGCGTTCGGGACGTCGTTCTCCTGGCAAAACACGCTGATACGAGCGGCGCCGTTGATGCTGACTGCCCTCTGTACGGCGCTTCCCGGTTATCTTGGGTTGATTATCATCGGCGGAGAAGGGGCCGTGGTCATGGGCGGCCTCTTCGCGGCCATCGCAGCCCTGACCATACCCGACGCTTCTCCCATGGTCGTCCTGACGACCATGGCGCTCGCCGGCATGGCAGCCGGCGCGATCTGGCTCGCCATCGGCGGAGCGCTGCGGCACTATCGCGCTGTGAATGAGACGATCAGCAGCCTGTTGCTGAATTATATTGCGATCGCACTGTTGAACCACCTCGTTACCAGCACATTTCGAGATCCGGAGAGCCTCAATCACCCCTCGACGCATCATATCGGAGAGGCCAATATGATCGGCCTCATTCCCGGCACGGATCTCCATTGGGGACTGGTATTCGGCATCGTGGCCTGCATCCTCTCATGGTTTCTCATGCACCACACGGTCTTCGGCTTTTCATCCCAAATCGCGGGAGGCAATGTGCGCGCCGCCCAAATCGCAGGGTTGCCGGTCGGGCGGTTGATTCTCATCGTGTGCTGCGTGGCGGGAGCGGCCGGCGGATTGGCGGGCATGGTGGAAGTCGCCGCCATCCACGGCAGGGCCAACGATACGCTCAACGCCAACTACGGCTATGCGGGCATTCTCGTCGCCTTTGTGGCGCGCAACAATCCGCTGGCCATCATACCGGTCGCCGTGCTCTTGGGGGGGATCCGGGCGAGCAGCGGATTGTTGCAGCGGGTTCATGAGCTGCCGGATGCGACCGTGCTCGTCATGCAGGGCATCATCTTCCTCGTCATCCTATTCAGCGAAACGCTGTATGGCCGCTTTTCACGAATGCCGAAGCAAGGAGCCGTCTAATGGAAGTCGGTTGGTGGGGCGTACTCATCGCGGTTCTCGGAGGAGCGATTCGAATCGGCACGCCGTTTCTCTTCGTCTCGCTGGGTGAATGTCTGACGGAGAAAAGCGGCCGCATCAATCTGGGCCTTGAAGGCACGCTGGTCATGGGTGCGATGACGGGCTATGCCGTCGCGCTGCACAGCGGATCTCCATGGCTGGGAGTTCTGTGCGCCGGGCTGGCCGGCATGACGCTCGGTGCGCTGCACAGCTGGCTGTGCAGTTTCCGGCGCGTCAACGACATTGCCGTGGGAATTGCGATGATGCTGTTCGGCACCGGGCTGGCCTTTTTTCTGGGAAAGCCCTATATCCAGCCGTCCGCTCCTCGACTCCCCTCCATCGATCTCGGAGGCTGGAGCGATGTGCCGCAACTGAGCGCAGCTCTGCAGATCAACGCGTTGTTCCTGTTAGGAGTCATTGTAGCGATCGCGCTGGGGTGGATGTTGAAGCACACGGCGTGGGGACTCAAAGTACGGGTCGTCGGCGAGAGTGCGGATGCGGCGCGCGCCCTCGGATTACCCGTCGATCGCATCAGGATCATGAGCACCGCCCTGGGAGGATTCCTCGCTGGAATCGGCGGATCGTATCTCTCGCTCTACTACCCGTTCAATTGGAGCGAAGGCCTTTCGAGCGGCCAGGGATTGATGGCAGTGGCGCTGGTCATCTTTGCCCGCTGGAAGCCGGTCGGCTGTCTCTGGGTCTCGCTCTTGTGGGGAGGAGCGGCGGCGTTGGGCCCTTCCCTGCAGTCCGTGGGCATTACAGGCGGATATTATATCTTCAACGCAATCCCGTACATCATGACGTTGGCGGTGATGATCATCACCTGTTCTCCACGGCGCAATCTCGCGGGGGCCGGTAGCGCATGGGACATGACCGATGACAACCATAGATTCACAGACTCTTGTGAGGTGACTTATGAGCACATATGTCAAAGCCGATCCCTATCCCTACCCGTTCAACGGCGATCTCAGACCGGAGAATACCGCATTTCTCATCATCGACATGCAGACCGATTTCTGCGGGAAGGGAGGGTATGTCGACAAGATGGGATACGACATTTCCCTCACCCGCGCCCCGATCGCGCACATTCTGAAAGTCTTGTCGAAAGCCAGAACCATCGGCATGCACGTCATCCATACCAGAGAAGGACATCGGCCCGACTTGTCGGACCTGCCGGAAAACAAGCGGTGGCGCAGCCGCCGCATCGGCGCCGGCATCGGCGATCCAGGCCCCTGCGGAAAAATCCTCGTGCGGGGCGAACCGGGGTGGGAGATCATCCCCGAACTCGCTCCGAAAGCCGGCGAACCCGTCATCGACAAGCCCGGAAAAGGCTCCTTCTGGGCAACCGACTTGGAAATGCTGTTGCGGCTGCGCGGCATCGCCAATATCCTCTTGGCGGGCATTACGACCGATGTGTGCGTCCACACGACCATGCGCGAGGCCAATGACCGGGGTTTTGAATGTCTGCTGCTGGAAGACTGTTGCGGCGCGACCGATTACGGAAACCACCAGGCAGCCCTGAAGATGATCAAGATGCAGGGCGGGGTGTTTGGTGCCGTGGCGAAATCGGACGCCCTCATCGAGGCGCTGTCATGACGACTCCTGTTCCTCCGGATCTGGAGGCGCGTGGCGTCACCAAACGGTTCGGACCGCTCACCGCCCTGAAGGATGTCCATCTTCATCTCCGGTCCGGCCGGTTTCATGCCCTGCTCGGCGAGAACGGCGCCGGCAAGAGTACCCTGGTGAAATGCATCATGGGCTATTACCGCCCGGATGGCGGAGAGATCCTCCTGGACCGGCAACCGGTCACGATTCGCAGCCCGCGCGACGCGCAGACGTTCGGGATCGGAATGGTCTATCAGCAGTTCACGCTTGGTGATCTCGAAAGCCCGCCTCAATCCCGTTATCAACTGGAAAGAGGAACAAGATCAGCTGACGCAGTTCATGGCGCAGATGCCGTTCCAGGTGCCGCTCACCGCCCTCGTCAGTTCCCTTGCCGCGGGGGAAAAGCAAAAGGTCGAAATCCTCAAGCAGCTGGCGCTGCGCAACCGCATCCTCATTTTGGACGAACCGACGTCCGTCTTGACGCCGCATGAGGCGGACGAAGTCCTGGGGCATCTCCGCGCCATGACCCTGGCACAGCAATTGAGCGTATTGATCATCACCCACAAACTTCGCGAGGTGGCGGCATTCGCGGATGAAGTGACTGTGCTGCGGAAGGGACAATTCGCCGGCTCCGGCAAGGTCTCGGAGATGAAGATTTCCCAGATGGCAGAAATGATGGTGGGGTCCGAGATCACGGCCAAGCCAAAGCAGCGGATCGAGAATTCGACCAAGACGCCAAAGCTGCTCTTGCGGAACATTCGTGTCAATGACGACATCGGCGTCGAAGTCGTCCGGGGCGTCCATTTGACGATTCATGAGGGTGAGATCGTCGGGGTCGCCGGCGTCTCAGGGAACGGGCAGCGCGAGTTAGTGGAAGTGCTGGCCGGCCAACGGCCAGCCACGGGCGGCACCATCCACGTGCATGATGAACTCTACCAGCCGACTCGTGACAACATTCTGCGGCATAAGATGTTCTGCCTCCCGGAGGAGCCCCTGCAAAATACCTGTGTGGGGCGCATGAGCGTGGCGGAGAATCTGGCATTTCGCAACTTCGATATGGAACCCCACGCCGTGGGCGGCTGGCTCATGAACCGCCCCGCGCTACGCCGGAGCGCGCACGGGCTAATCGAACGCTACAATATCAAACCGCCTTATCCCGACACACCGATCCAGTCTCTCTCGGGAGGCAATGTCCAGCGCGCCGTCCTGGCCCGTGAACTGTCGGCGGAAGTGAACATCCTGGTCGTGGCCAATCCCTGTTTTGGATTGGACTTTCTGGCGACGGAAGAAATCCGGCTGCAGATCGTCGCCGCGCGCAACCGGGGCACGGCGGTCCTCTTAGTCAGCGAAGATCTCGACGAGATCCTGGAACTGGCCGACCGTGTCGTCGTCATGTTTAACGGTCAGCTGGTCTATGAAACCACGTCGTCCGGCGCCGATCTCGCGCTGATCGGGCGGCACATGACAGGACACAGCACATGAACACAGTTCCGCCGCCGCGCGGCTCAGGCGCGCGAGTGGCGCTGGTGATTATTGACATGCAACGCGACTTCATTGAGCCGGGCGGGTTCGGCGCAGCGCTGGGGAACCAGGTCGAACATCTGCAACAGATTGTGCCGACCGTGGCCACCGTCCTCAAGACCTTCCGCGAATTGAGTCTGCCGGTGATTCACACCAGGGAGGGGCATCGCCCCGACTTGTCGGATTGCCCGCCGGCCAAGAAGCGGCGCGGAAACTCGACATTGCGCATCGGCGATCCCGGCCCGATGGGACGGATCCTGGTATTGGGAGAACCGGGAAACGACATCATTCCACAATTGCGCCCCGAAGCCGGCGAACTGGTCATTGACAAGCCGGGGAAAGGGGCCTTTTACGCCACCGATCTTCAAGACGGGATCACCCATCTCGTCTTCACCGGCGTCACCACCGAAGTTTGCGTGCAGACCAGCATGAGAGAAGCCAACGACCGCGGGTACGAATGTCTCTTAGTTGAAGACGGAACCGAAAGCTATTTCCCCGATTTCAAACAGGCGACGGTCCGCATGATCCAATCGCAGGGGGGAATTGTCGGCTGGGTGACCACTGCAGATCGTCTCATCGCGTCTCTCCGCCAAACCTACGCGGAAGGTGTCAGATGAGCCAAAGCGATGTACTGCTGGCTGTCAATGGCACGCTGATGCGGGGGCTCAAGCTCAACCCCAACATGGTGGCAGCCAAGGCCACATTTGTCCGGGAAACGAAGACCGAAGCGGCGTATCGGCTCTGGACGATTAACGACGAACACCCTGCGATGCTGCGCGTGACGGATGGGACCGGGGTCAAGGTCGCAGTCGAAGTCTGGTCTGTCCCCCCTGCCGGACTGGCGGGAATCTTACTGAACGAACCGCCGGGTCTGTGCATCGGCAAGGTGCGGCTGGAAGACGGAAGTATTGTCCTGGGTGTGTTGGGTGAACCGGCGCTCGTCGAAGGGCACCGGGAGATCACCGAGTACGGCGGCTGGCGTGCCTATCGGGCACAGCATCCGCAATGAGCGAGCGGTCTCTCTCCCTGTTATCCTACTGCCGGCCGATCATTTTCCTGATTCGGTAGCTCAACCCGAACGGAGCGTCTTGCGAACAGGAAAACACAATCACATGATTCTCATGCTTCACGCCGAACTCCGGGAAATACCACCCCTGTTCCAACCTCGTATCGGCGGGCCCCAATAAATCAACCATCGCAACGGTATGGCCGCTCGGAGCCTTGATCGCGATACAGGTCCCCATCCGGATGATATGGAAGTCGGGATGGACATGCAGGTAACTGTCCATACGATGCATCCCGCTGCCCTCCAACGTATCTTTGATGACCCAACTCCCTTGACCATCATAGACGATGTGTCTCTTATGGATCGGCTTGCCTCTCAATTTCGCATACCCATTGTGGGCACCCTCGAATAGCACCGTACCATCCGACTGCTTCTTCAAGATCGCCGAGAGCGGCTTCGCCCGGCGCGCCACGCGGAACACCTTCCACATTTCCGACTGTTCTTTCCCATCGACAACAACCGTGTTATGCGCGCGCGTGCTTCGAGCATAGGCTCGCTCCTCGCTCAGTTGATAGTCAAAAACACCGCTGTCGACGATGACGCGCCGCCCGCCGATGACCAATTCAAAGCTGAGGGTATCGCAATGAGCATGACCGGGCTGATAGTCGGGTCCGATGGCTCCGCAGTCGATGACGATCATGTCCTCCCCGTTGCGGCAGACGTAATACCCGCTCCCCGACCGCTCAGCGAGGGTCAGTCCCGTCGGCTCGGCAGGAGTCCGATAGCCCATCACCCGGTGTGCATAATTAAAGAGTTGCAACGGAGACGGAGCCATCCCGAAAGCGGCATCATTAAACAGTGGGATATCCTGGTCCGGGAACACCATGGCATGAAGAAAATCGAGGCTGGAGGCCACCGCTCGCCGAAGATGCGCAATCTCCTCACGTTCGAGTACCGGCCGTGAACTCTGGGCGAGATTCAAGACGTCAAGATAATCGCACACACAGATCGAATGGTACATGGGACTTCGTTCATAATGACCGCCGTCCGCAAGAAACTGCTCTTTCAGTTCTTGCAGGAGCATCTTCCAGCCCCGCTTGAACCACCGGTCGGCAGCCTCCCCCTCGAAATACATTCCGGCAAAAAACAGGGCCACGGCATTTTTGAGATAGTGGTTTGCAAGGATGTGCCGCTCGATGTTCTTCTCAAGCCATGCCGCCTGCGTATAGAGACTGTGACTCCATGATTCCTGTATGGCTTTGTCATGCCTCAGGAAGAACTTGATCCAGTTGACGATACGCACTGACAGGGCAGAAGGCTCCCACCCGTCACCCGTGCCGGGAGGATTTGGACCTTCACCTCGTGTGACCGGTCCGGATCGAACAAATAGCCGAAGCCGTGCAGGTTGCGCCGCCACTGATGCGGCATATCCTGACTGACCCAATCGACGCCGGCATCGGTAAAGGTCTTTTCCTGATTGAGGAAATAGAATGAGCGATCGCACCCCGCAGGGCGGGAAGGGGGAAGGCACGGATTGAGTCCGACGCCCGGTCTCAGGCTTACCCCACGAATCGGTTCAAGCTTCGTTGAAGCTGGAAACAAACGAGTCCGGATCAGGGCAAGCAGCTGTAGCGGGCGGAGATGTAGGAGGGTTCTTGGGTATAAGAGCACACGATTCATCGCTGGATCTTGTTACATTGGCAGGCGTTAGTGATGGCTGGGTGCGTCATGCGTCGGCCTCAGACCGGGTCTCTCTATACCAAAAGCCGAAGTCGCCGATCATTTCCGGCAAAAGCGGGAATCCCTCAGCCGGTAGGAGTTTAGCAGAATGGAAGGTGGATTTTCAGGCTCTGAAACAAAGGTGTCAATCCGCAGGATCTGCATCGTGCCTGTTGCTACTTTTTCATTTTGAAACCCTTGCCCTTCACCCGCGTTGCAGTGATCCCTCCTTTATTCTTGGCATGCCTGTCAGACAATTTATCTTCGCCGATGAGCCCACTCACTGATGGCCGAAAGACTCGCAGACTGCCCTGTCCGATCTCTGTCTACTGACGGATCCTCATGGATGCTACAAGATACAAATATACGCCGACGAAGACTTCGCTGCTGATTGTTCCAATCATGTCCGAACGACTTCCAGACTCACCTGGCGAAAGCCGAGTCCGCGGACACGATCGACGATCCCAACAAATCGTTCCAGCTTTGTAACTTTATCGGCGCAGACCAGGACCAACGACTCCAGGGGCTGGGTGCTCAGCGCCGCATCGAACTGCTCGTCGGTTACCGGACGATCCTGGACAAACACCCCACCCTCCGCGGTCATCGCTGGCGCAGATCGGTTACGATTCAGCGATCCGTCCAATTCTCCACAATCAATTTATCGACCGAGTGTGCGCTCACGCGTAGACTCTGTGCTCAACCTTGCGTCCTCTACCCACCGATAGACGGTCCAACGGCTCACATTCAATAACTCCGCCGCTTCATTGACTCGAAGCAATTGCTTGTTCATACACACCTCATTCCATGGCATCATATGCTCGTCGCCTTCGTGAAAAGGCCTCCCGAAGTTGAGCGCGCCTCAGAATTGCCCGTTGCTTCGACCACAAGCATTCCGCATGTCTCGACAAGCTAAAACATGCCCAATGTCACTCCGCCATAAATCGCCCGGCCATACCCGGCGAAGAACACCGACTGGCCCGCAGCCGCAGCATGGGTTTCGCCGCCTATCACTGTACCCGACGCCACGTACTTTCTATCCGCAATGTTGTCCACTTCTACATAGAGCTTGGCAAACCGAATCCAGGAAGAATCCTTGAATTCGAAAGTTTTGTGCACGTTGATATTCGCAATCATGTAGGAGGGAATCCCGAACGTATTGCTGTTGTTCAGGAAATAACTGTTGTAATAACTGCCTTCGAACCACGCGCCCCATCCGCTCGGCTCATGGTCGTAGGCGACCTTGCCGTTGAACACATCGGATGGAACATTAGCCACCTTCTTCCCGTCTCGAACCAGGAACCCAGCCGCGGTCCGATCGGAGAAATTGATGTATTCGGCGTCGATGTGGGTATAGGCGCCGGCCAGCCGCAGGCCCAAAAGCGGCCGCCAATCGAAGGATGCCTCGATCCCTCGATATCGGGAAGAATCGGCATTGACTGATGCTGTATTGTTCGGCGCAGATATAAGCTGCGTGATGATTTCATCTTTGTAGAACGTGTAAAACCCGACGAGGTGAACGGTCAGGGTCTCGTGCAACTTGGAATCGGTGCCGATTTCCAAGTTTAGATTCTTCTGCGGTTTCAGATCGAAATTCGTCCCCGGCAAGCCCGTGATGGGATCTCGCAAGAGATTGCTGAATGTTGGAATGCCGTAGCCGGTCGAGCCCCTTATCCAATGGCGGTACCCTTCAGCCGGCTTCCAGGTGAGAGACATCTCCGGCGCCCAATTTGAGTAGATCCGACTCGCGCTGACGCTTGTGGCCACCGCGCCAGTTGTCTGACTGTAGTTGGTTGCGTGCGCGCTGAGGTGGGAGTGCTCGTAGCCAAGCCCCGCCGCTAAGATCCACTTCGGGAAGAATTCCAACTCCTCGCGGAAACGGCCGCCGACATTGAAAATCGATCCGCGGGAGTTTTGGATCAGTCTCCCTTTTGTCCCGACAAAGTTGCCCAGATTCTGGAAACTGTTGGCTTTCTGGTCCATCTGGTTGAGAAAGAAACCAACATAGCTCCTCAGCGGCATCGCGCCAAGCCGGCCATCATGCCGCAAGTCCGTATAGGTCTTGTAATTGGGATTGGTATTTTCCCCGATCTGCGCGAATGTTTGCTGGATGTCCTTGACGT
>LNFM01009420.1_pt1 | contig 14226 bp, 15 predicted proteins | sample 596031 | NCBI WGS metagenome assembly LNFM01 (sample SAMN04254537, study PRJNA301005) | activated carbon metagenome | isolation source: dual media filters at the Ann Arbor, Michigan drinking water treatment plant | place: USA: Ann Arbor
TGGCCAAGGAAGCCGAGAAGATCAAGGGCATCCTTGAGTCCAAGGCCAAGCTCAAGAAGCAGGTCAAGGACGAGCTGCTGGCCGACGCCAAGAAGTTTGGCGACGCGCGCCGCTCGCCGCTGGTGCAGCGCGACGCCGCCCAGGCGATCAGCGAGACCGAGCTGGTGCCGAGCGAGCCGGTGACGGTGGTGCTGTCGAAGAAGGGCTGGATCCGCAGCGCCAAGGGCCACGACGTCGAGGCCGCCGCGCTGAGCTACCGCGACGGCGACGGCCTGCTGCAGGCGGTGCGCGGGCGCAGCACGCAGCAGGTCGCGTTCCTCGACTCCACCGGCCGCAGCTATTCGACCCTGGCGCACACGCTGCCCAGCGCGCGCGGCAACGGCGAGCCGCTCAGCGGCCGCTTCGCACCCCCGGCGGGCGCCAGCTTCGTCGGCCTCGCGGCGGCGGACAACGAGGCGCGCTATGTCGTCGCCTCGAGCTGGGGCTACGGCTTCGTCACCAAGTTCGAGAACTTCACCGGCCGCAACAAGGCCGGCAAGGCCCTGATCAACGCCGACGACGCCGCCGACATCCTGGCGCCGGTGCCGGTCGCCGATGCGAAGACCGACTGGATCGTCAGCATCACCAGCGCCGGCCACCTGCTCGCGTTCCCGATCAGCGAACTGCCCGAGCTCGACAAGGGCAAGGGCAACAAGCTGGTGCAGATCCCGCCAGCGAAGCTCAAATCCGGCGAGGAGAAGGTGATCGCCGTCGCCAGCGTCAAGCAGGGCGGCGAGCTGACCATCTACTCCGGCCGCCAGAAGCTGGTGCTGGGCTGGCGCGACCTGCAGGCCTACGAGGGCGCACGCGCGAGCCGCGGCAACCTGCTGCCGCGTGGCTTCACCAAGGTCGACCGGGTCGAGGCCAGCGTTTGACTTCACTGCCGCCCTGCCCCGCCTGCGCGTCCGTCTACGCCTACGAGGACGGCGTGCGGCTGGTCTGCCCGGAATGCGGCCACGAGTGGTCGCCTGGCGAAGCGACCGAAGCCGCCGAGGAAGTGAAGGTCGTGCGTGATGCCAACGGCAACGCGCTCGCCGACGGCGACAGCGTCACCGTCATCAAGGACCTCAAGATCAAGGGCTCGTCCTCGGTCGTGAAGATCGGCACCAAGGTCCGCAACATCCGCCTCGTCGACGGCGACCACGACATCGACTGCCGCATAGAGAGCATCGGGCCGATGAAGCTCAAGTCGGTCTACGTCAGGAAGGACTGACGTCCCCGGGGCCCGCGCTGTCTAGCCGGGCACCCGCACCCCGACGACGGCGGCGGTCGCTTCGGGAGCAGGCGTGCCAATCCGCAGCATGTTGGTGTCGCCCATCATGATCGACCACAGACGGCCGAAGCGCTTGAACACGCTCTCTTCGATGTAGGGCACGCCGTGCCTGCGGCAAATCGCCTTCAGCTCGGGCGCCGCCTGCCGGTACTTGAGCAGCGGCAGGTCCGGCCAGACGTGGTGTTCGATCTGGTAGTTCAGGTAGCCCTGCAGGTAGTCCTGCACATCGGTGCCGCCCGGGTAGTTCACCGAGCCGGCGCACTGCTGCAGGTAGAACTCGCCGCGGCTCCGGGGGCTGTTGTCGAAGCGGTGGATGTCGTCGCCGGTGTGGTTGGGCGCGATGGTCACGAAGGTGATCACGTTGGCGACGACCTCGGCCAGCAGCGAGTTGACCAGCACCGCCAGCCACGCACTCGTGCCCAGAGGCAGGAACAGCGCCGGGATGATTCCGAACCGGACCACGCCATAGGGCAGCACGCAGCGCAGCCAGAACTCGACGCCCCAGGCGGTGACCGGCAGCACCACCTTCTCGCCGGGAATGATCCAGCACTTCACTTCGCCCATGTTCGGCAGCGGGTCGCTCTTCGCCTGCGCCGGCGTCTGGGCGCGGATCTTTCGGTGCTGCTTCAGCGCGAAGAAGGTGTTCGGCGCGTAATAAGTCAGCTTCCAGGTCATCATCAGCACGACGATCAGGAGACCCTTGACCACCCGCGGCACCGCGCGGTGGCGGATGACCCAGGCATTGCGCTCGACCAGGTCGGGATCCCGCTGCTGGCCGGTGTGGTAGTGGTGCAGCTCGTTGTGCTCGTGCGCCCAGGCGTCGGGATGCAGCCAGTCCAGCCAGTCCAGGTAGCGGCGCCAGCCCATCGCGAAGCGCTTACTGGTGAGGTGCGCGGGCATGCCCGGCACGGCGTCATAGCCGCGGTGCATCACCGGATGCGTGACACAGGCCCAGCGCCCCATGTTGCCGAGCCCGATCAGCAGCGCGGCGACCGGGTTGGGCATGATCCACGCCACCGAATAGCCCAGCACGGTGCAGATCCGCGCCCATCGCGACATCTTCAAAAGGTGCCGGCGATCGGCGTCGCCAAGACCCGCCTTCAGGCGCTTGTGCAGCGCGTCCACGTCGGCCGCGAAGGCCTTGGTGTCGATGGCGGCGAACGGCGACGCACCGCTCACGCGTCGCTCCGAGTCTGGATCCCGCACGCCATGCATTTCTCGAAGTCGACCCCGTGGCCCGGCAGGGTACACCGCCCGCTCGGGTCCGTTAGTGAAGCGGGACCCGATTCTCGGCTTCAATGCCTGATCGGCGGCTCGCCACCAGGCCTTGCACGTAGGCGTACCACTCACCCTCGACCTGGCCCAGGACGGCGACGTGTCGTTCGAAGTCGGCGAGCGTGCCGCCACTGCGGATCAGCTCACGGTACCCGGCCGCGTAGCGCCCATCGTCGTGGTGCAGCAGGAAGTGCGTGAGGCTCCAGTAGCCGAGGTAGTGGGCATTCACCGTGGCGGCGATCGGCGGCCCGCCCTGGCCGGTGATCAGGGCGCGCAACGGCACCACGCGCTGTGCCTCCACATCCTGCATCCAGTCGCCGGTGAGCTCCCAATCGTCCAGCCACCAAAGCGGATAGGTCCCGAAGTCCGGCACGCCCGGCTCCAGCCGACCGGCCGCGTACCGGCTGCTGCCGAAATAGGTGGCGAGGCCTTCGTTGATCCACTTGTCCTTCGCGTGGCCAAGCACCTCGCGGTTGAGTTGGTGGACGGCCTCGTGCAGCAGCCAGTGGTAGGGATTGGCCTGGTCCTCGTCGAGGTAGGCGTGGCAGACGCCCTGGTGATAATAGGCTTCGACCCAGGCTGGGCCGCGGCTGTTGGCGCGGAACTCGGCCCGACTGGCATACAGCCTCAGCTTTAGTTTTTCCGAGCCCGCGCCGGCCCCCGGAATTCCATCGAAGAAGTGGGCATAGGCTTGGTGCAAGGCTTCCACCGCAACGCTCGCCCGGGCGCTCGCATCAGCGCCTGCGGTGGTGTGCAGCGCGAAATGCGTCGTCTCGATGACTTGCCCGGCCGCCGGGGCGGCGTTTGTCGGATCAACCGGAGCGGGCGCCCGTCCGCATCCCAGCAACAGGCTCGCGAGGACCAGCGACCCGACCCGCAGCAGTGAAACAGAGGCCGTCATGGACCCGCTGCCGCGAGCATCAAGCGCGCGCCTGCCTGACCGCGATGTGGAACAGCCGCGCCGAGGTCAGCCACAGTGTGCACATCACGCCGGTGAACACGAACACGTAGCCCAGACCAGCGAACCAGGCGTAAAGGCAAACGCCGAGCTGGGCGGCGGCGGTGGCGACCATCACCCACGCCATCGCGCGTGCGCGGAACAGCACCAGCAGCGAACCGAACACCGCCACGGCGACCACGCCGAAGAAGATGTCGTTCGCGGGATTGTTCTCGTTGCCGATGATGCCGACCGCGAGGTTGGCCCAGACCGTCAGGAAACTCGCGGCCGCCGCGATGCCCGCCGCGACCATGTAGGCGTTGTTGCGGGCCATGCGCACCGCGATCTCGTAAGCGATGCAGACGACCAGCAGCATCACGCCCATCACGACGAAGTCGTTCGCCTGCCAGTCCACCTCGTCGGTGAACTGCATCGCGACCGCCGGCAGCAGGAGCAGCGCGACGGCGCCGCCCCAGACCAGCCCGCGGATCCAGCGGCCGCGCAATTGGTCCTGTTCGAGGATGCCCGTCATGTCCCTGTCTCCCTGAAGTGATCGCCACGCCGGATCGGGGTGGCCGGCGGGAAGCATGGCCAAGATATCTGGCTTTTCGCGGGCAGGCACCGGGCGATACCGGGGCAATCGCGGCGGTGTACGGCGGACTCCGCCACCAGCAGCGCACCCGCGCGGACGGATGACGGCCGGCCGGCGCCGCGCCCGGCCGGCGTTATAGTCGGAATGCCCGCCCCGGAGTCGATCATGCCCCTGCCCGCCGCTGCCCGTGCGTTCGCCGCCCTCTTCGCCATGGCGCTGTTCGCGCCGGCCCCGGTCCTGGCCCAGGGCGGTCCGCCGCCGCTCACTCCGGAGGAGAGCCAGGCGGCCGCGGCGCAGTACCAGCAGTACTGCGCGCTCTGCCATGCCCCCGACCGGTCGGGCTACACCAATGACCATGCGCCCTCGCTGAAGTCGCCGCAGCTGTTCGCGGCCGGATTCCCGGTGGTGATCGGCGAGGCGATTGCCTACGGTCGTCCCGGCACGCCGATGGGCGGCTACTTCGAGGAAATCGGCGGCCCGCTCTCGCGCGCCGAGATCATGCAGATGACGCGCTGGCTCGGCGAGCAGGTGGAAACCCCGCCGATCGAGCTGCCCGACGCCGCCGTGGCGGGCGACGTGCAGGTCGGCGCCGCCGTTTACCAGCAGCACTGCGCCAGCTGCCACGGCGCCCAGGGCGAAGGCGGCACCGGCACCGCGCTGGGCAATGCCACCATGCTGGCGCTGACGCCCGACGCCTTCCTCAAGCACACGATCGAGAACGGCCGCGACGGCACGCCGATGCTCGCGTTCAGGGACGTGCTCAGCCCCGCTCAGATCGACGGCGTCACCGCCTACCTGCGCAGCCGCAGCGCCGGCTGGGAGGTGCCCGAGCCGACGCGGCACACGCCGCCGCCGCTCGATGCCTACGTCATCAATCCTGACGCCAAGGCGCCGGAGTTCACCCTCACCGACGACATGTACGTCAGCTCCGCCGAACTCGACCGTGAACTCAAGGCCGGCAAGCGCATGGTGCTGCTCGACACCCGCGTCACCTCGATGTGGGAGCGCGCCCACATCGAAGGTGCCGTGCCAGGCCCTTACTACGCCAGCCGCGAAGAGGTGATGGCCAACCTGCCCACCGACGGCACCTGGATCGTCGCCTACTGCGAATGCCCGCGCGCTGCCGCCGAATCGGTGATCCGCCGGCTGCGCAGTGCCGGCGTCAAGAACACCGCGGTGCTATGGGAAGGCATCCAGGGCTGGGTCAGCCTGGGCTACCCGGTGGTGCAGGGCCGCGCGGCGAAGCCCGCCTCCCCATAACGCCGGGTCAGCTTCGACGACGGACGCGACCAAGCCGCCTCCGGAAGACCACGAGAGGGGCCGCCAGTCCCCGCGGCGCCTGGCGCCGGCTGGTATCCTGCGGGCCTCGCCGGCAGCGGCGCTCCCCTCGCCGGAACCCCGATGATCAACAACGACGTATTGCGCAGCATCCGCTTCATGCTCGACCTGGCCGACGCGACCATCATCGCGATCGCGAAGCTGCCCGACCCCGCCTTCGATCTGGTGCCCGACGACGTCGCCGCCTACCTCAAGCGCGAGGGCGAAGAAGGCTTCGACGAATGCCCGGACGCCGTGCTGGCGCACTTCCTCGACGGCCTGGTGATCCACTACCGCGGCGTGAACCCGGACCTGCCGGCGCGCCCGGTGGACAAGCGGCTCACCAACAACCTGGTGCTCAAGAAGCTGCGCGTCGCCTTCGAGCTCAAGGACGGCGACATGCACCAGGCCTTCCACGACGCCGGCCATCCGGTCTCCAAGCCCGAGCTGTCGGCCTTTTTCCGCCAGCCCGGCCACAAGAACTACCGCGCCTGCGGCGACCAGCTGCTGCGCAATTTCCTCAAGGGCCTGACGATGCGCAGCCGCGGGGTTTGAGCGCTCCCCGGCCGGGGAACTGAACGCTTCGACTGGGGCGACTTGCATCCTGAACGGCCAGCGCCTAGCGTGGCTCCGCCACCCCCCGGCATCCCTGAGGTTCGTCATGAAGATCATCGCCATCGCCCTGTTCGCACTCGCCCTGTCCGCCTGCGGCAGCATCTCCCCCGGCCAGCCGTACAAGGGTGGCGACACCGTCCTGGTCTGCCACAAGGGCAAGAAGACCATGGAGCTTCCGGCCAACGCGGCCGAGGCCCACATCAACCATGGCGATCGCTACGGCCGCTGCTGATTCGCCTATGTCCCCCGAAACCGTCCTAGCGTTCTGGTTCGAGGAGACCGCGCCGTCGCAGTGGTGGTCGGTCGATCCCGCTTTCGACGCGGCGCTGCGTGCCCGTTTCGGCGACCTGCTCCGGCAGGCTGCCGCCGGTGAATGCCATGCCTGGCGCGCCAGCGCGCAGGGGCGGCTGGCCGAGGTGATCGTGCTCGACCAGTTCTCCCGCAACATCCATCGCGATACGCCGGCCGCCTTCGCCCAGGATGCGATGGCGCTGGCACTCGCCCAGGAGGCCGTCACCGCCGGCGCGATGGCCGAGCTGTCGCCGACCGAGCGCAACTTCCTGCTGATGCCCTTCATGCACAGCGAATCACGCCTGATCCACGCCTGGGCCGAGGAGCTGTATCGCGAACATGCGCCGCCGGACAACCTCGGCTTCGAGCTGATGCACAAGGCGATCATCGATCGCTTTGGCCGCTACCCGCACCGCAACGCCGCCCTCGGACGCGAATCGACGCCCGAGGAAATCCAGTTCCTGGACCAGCCCGGCTCCAGGTTCTGAGCCCGCCGGCGACTCAGGTCGCCGCCAGGTGCACGCCCGCGACCGCCCGGCCGGACGGATCCGCCGCCGCCGCGAACGCCGGGTCCCACGCAATCGCCGCCGGCGAGGAACAGGCGATCGACTTGCCACCCGGCACCGTGCGCGCGCAGGCCTCGCCGGGGAACTCGCGTTCGAACAGGTCGCGGTACCAGTAGGCCTCCTTGCTCAACGGCGGGTTCACCGGGAAGCGCAGCGGCGCCTCGGCCAGCATCGCGTCGCTGACCACGGCTTGCGCGCGCGCCTTCAGGCCGTCGATCCAGCCGTAGCCGACGCCGTCGCTGAACTGTTCCTTCTGGCGCCACAGGATTTGGTCGGGCAGCACGCCGGCGAACGCCTCGCGCAGCACCGCCTTTTCGATGCGTCCCGGCCCAGCCATCTTCGCGCCCGCGTCCATCGACATCGCCAGGTCGAGGAATTCCAGGTCCAGGAAGGGCACGCGCGCCTCGACGCCCCAGGCCATCATCGCCTTGTTGGCGCGCAGGCAGTCGAACTGGTGGAGGCCGTCGAGCTTGCGCACGCATTCCTCGTGGAAACTGCGCGCGTCCGGCGCCTTGTGGAAGTACAGGTAGCCGCCGAAGATCTCGTCGGCGCCTTCGCCGCTGAGCACCATCTTCACGCCCATCGCCTTGATCCGTCGCGCCAGCAGGTACATCGGGGTGGACGCGCGGACGGTGGTGACGTCATAGCTCTCGATATGGCGGATCACGTCGGGCAGTGCGTCCAGCCCCTCCTCGAAGGCGTAGGTGAAACCGTGGTGGACGGTGCCCAGCGCCTTCGCGGCGATTTCGGCCGCCGCCAGGTCGGGCGAGCCCGACAGGCCGATCGCGAACGAGTGCAGCCGCGGCCACCAGGCCTCGGCGCGGTCATCGTCCTCGACCCGCTGCCGGGCGAAGCGCGCCGCGCAGGCCGCGACCAGCGAGGAGTCCAGCCCGCCGCTCAGCAGCACGCCGTAGGGCACGTCGGTCATCAGCTGGCGGTGCACGGCCTGCTCCAGCGACGCCCGCAGCGCTTCCGGCGACACGGTGACGCCGCGGGTCGCCTCGTGCTCGCGCCATGCCCAGGCGCGGTAGTCCGTGAGTGAACCGTCCTCGCTGTCGTAGACGTGGCCGGGCGGGAACGCGGCGACGTCGCCGCAGTGCCGGGCCAGGGCCTTCATTTCCGACGCGACCCACAGCCGGCCGTCGCCGTCGTGGCCCCAGTACAGCGGGCAGACGCCCATCGGATCGCGGGCGATGATCGCGCGGCCGCGCCCGGCATCCCACAGCGCGAAGGCGAAGATGCCGTTCAGCCGCGCGATGGCGTCGGTGCCCGCCTCGAGGTAAAGCGCGTTGATCACTTCGCAGTCGGAGCCGGACTGGAAGTCGTAGGGCGTGGCCAGCCCGCGTTCGAGCTCGCGGTGGTTGTATATCTCGCCGTTCACCGCCAACGCCAGCCGGCCATCGCCCGAGCGCAGCGGCTGGGCACCGCCGGCCGGATCGACGATCGCCAGCCGCTCATGCACCAGCAGGCAGCGGGGCTCGGCGTACACACCGGACCAGTCGGGGCCGCGGTGGCGCTGGCGCGCCGACAAGGACAAGGCCAGCGGCCGCAGCGGCCTGAGATCGGCGCCGGGGCGCAGGTCGAACACTCCTAGTATCGAACACATGGTCAAGCTCCTTGGGCGGTTTTGATGGCGCAAACGAAAACGGCCCGCACTTCGTCAGTGCGGGCCGTCGTGGACTGGGGGCGGGTCTAGCTAGCGCGCCAAGTCGTCGACCCGCGGACGGGGACGATTATTGTTATTGGCGTTGTTGGCGTTCGCGCAGGCGACGGCGACCCGGGACGGGTTCACGAGGGCGGCGTTGGCGGGGACGCGGGACATGGGCCATCCTAGGCACGGTCTCCCTTCGCAAGCAAGCCACGACATGCGCAAAGCCCTCCGGATCTTCACCCGCCTGCTGATCCTGCTGCTTCTGCTGGCCATGGTGGCCCTGGCCGTCGCCTGGTGGATGGCCCGCGGCAGCCTGGCCACGCTGGATGGCGAACTGTCGATCGACGACCTGTCGGCACCGGTCACGGTGACGCGCGATGCGCTGGGCGTGGCCACGATCGAGGCCGCGAACGAGGCGGACGCGGCGCGGGCGCTGGGCTTCCTGCACGCGCAGGAACGCTACTTCGAAATGGACCTGCTGCGGCGCTCGGCCGCCGGGGAACTCTCGGCACTGTTCGGGGCGCGCGCCCTCGAGCGCGACCGGCAGGTTCGCGTGCACCGCCTGCGCGCCCGCGTGGACGACTCGCTGCGGCAGATCGCCGGCGACCGCCTGCCCGTGCTCGAAGCCTATCGGGACGGCGTCAACGCCGGCCTGCTGGCCCTGGACCGCAAGCCCTGGCCCTACTTCCTGCTGCAGGCCGAGCCAGAGCCGTGGACGGTTCCGGACACCGCGATGGCCGGCTACGCCATGTTCTTCGACCTGCAGGACGAGGGTAATTCCCGCGAGCTGGCGCTATGGCGGATTCGCGAAGTCGTCCCGGCGCCCCTGTACGACCTGCTTGCGACCGACGGCAGCGAGTGGGACGCGCCGCTGTTGGGCGAAGCCCGCGGCAACGCCGTCCTGCCCGGCCCGGAGACGCTGGACCTGCGCACGCTGGCGACGCCGGAGGAGAACGGGGACTTCGAGGTCTCCGAGCCCGCGGCACCCGGCAGCAACAACTTCGCCGTCGCCGGCTCGCGCACCGCCGATGGCCGCGCGATCGTCGCCAACGACATGCACCTCGGCCTCGGCGCGCCGAACCTGTGGTTCCGCGCCCGCCTCCGGTATCCGGATGCGCGCGCCCCGGGTGGCCAGGTCGACGTCAGCGGCTTCACCCTGCCCGGCATTCCGGTGGTGATCGTCGGCAGCAACACGCACGTGGCCTGGGGCTTCACCAACAGCTATGGCGACTGGCTGGACTTCTACGAGGTCGAGTTCACCGACGAGGACAAGCTCAAGTACCGCGTCCCGGACGGTGTCGCCGCGCTGCGCGTGGCCAGCGAATGGATCCAGGTGAAGGACGGCGATCCCATCGAGCTCAAGGTGCGCGAGACGCGCTGGGGCCCGATCACGCGTGAACTGCCCGACGGCAGGACGCTGGCTTTGCGGTGGACCGCGCAGCTGCCGGGCTCGCTGAATTTCGGCCTCGCCGACCTGGCCTATGCCGGCAACCTCGACCACGGACTCGCGGTCGCGGACACCGCCGGAATACCGGCACAAAACCTCATGATGGCCGACCGCCATGGCCGCATCGCCTGGCGCCTGACCGCGCAGATGCCCGAACGCGCAGGCGACTGCGCGCCGACCTCGCCGCTGCGCGTCGCCCAGGCCTGCCGATGGGCCGGCTGGCTGCCGGCCACCGAGAATCCGAGCCTGGTCGATCCCGCGGACGGCGTGCTTTGGACCGCGAATGCCCGCGTCGTGGACGGCGCCGCACTCGACCTGGTCGGCGATGCCGGCTACGCCAACGGCGCCCGCGCCCGCCAGATCCGCGACGTGCTCCAGTCGAAGCCGACGCTGTCCGAAGCCGACCTGCTGGCACTGCAGCTCGATGACCGCGCGCTGTTCCTGGCCCGGTGGCACGAGCTTCTGCTCGCCGAGGCCGCACGCAGCGGCGACGCCGACCTGCAGGCGCTGGCCGCCGCCGCGGCCGACTGGAGCGGCCGCGCCGACGTCGACAGCGCCGGCTACCGCCTCGTGCGCGGCTGGCGCCTGGCCGTGGTCGAACGCATCCAGAACGGGCTGACCGCACCAGCGCAGGCGGCACTGGGCGAGGAGTTCGTGATGCCGGACCTGCCGCAGATCGAGTCCGTCGCGTGGCCACTGCTGCAGTCGCGACCGGCGCACCTGCTGCCGCGCCGTTTCGAAACCTGGGACGCGCTGCTGGCCGACGCCGCCCGCGACCTGCGCACCCAGCTCGAGGCCGCTGGTCCGCTGGACCAGCGTCGCTGGGGTGAGCGCAACACCGCCCGCATCTGCCATCCGCTCGCGGGCGCCCTGCCCGGCCTGCTGCGCGGCCCGCTGTGCATGCCGGCCGAACCGCTGCGCGGCGACGGCCACATGCCGCTGGTGCAGTCGCCCGGCTTCGGCGCCAGCCAGCGCATGGTGGTGTCGCCGGGTCGCGAGGCCGAGGGCTATGGCCACATGCCGGGCGGCCAGAGCGGCCATCCGCTGTCGCCGTTCTGGGGCGCCGGGCACGATGCCTGGGTCAAGGGCGAGCCGACCCCGTTCCTGCCGGGCGACCCCGCGCACCGGCTGAGCCTCCAGCCGGCCGGGAACGCGCCAAAAATGTGAACAAGTTCACGTTTCTGTGAAAAAAAGCTGACAGGCGTCACGAATTCGGCCATAAACGGCCCACTGCCCGGCAGGCTCCGCCGGCGCAGCGACGGGTGGATCGCCGTCAGGGGGAGCGGTTCGCCTTACCGAATTCTTTGCTCGGCGAGGTGGATTCAAATGCAGTTCCTGATCGTTTTACTGACGCAGTGGCGCCGCACGATGCTGGCCCGGCAGGCAGCGACCGTGCGCCTGGCGGTCATGGCCATGAGCGCCGAACAGCGCAAGCAGACCACCGACCTCACCCTTGCCGAGATCCAGGCCGCCTCGCGCCTGCCGATGCCGCATCTTTACGGTGACAACGAGGCCACGCCCTATCGCCCCTGGACCGCCGTCGCCGCCACGGCCGCGGCGCGCGCCAAGGACCGCTCGATCCAGCTGCGCCAGCGCAGCATCGCCCTGTGGCTGGCGGTGGTTTACCACGAGACCCGGGGCACCCCGAACGAGGGCCTGATGGCCGTGCACCGCGAGGTGCTGGGGATCCTGCGCGAGCTCAAGGACCACAAGCCCACGGCGGCGGCAGAACAGGCCTGGTTCAACCAGGCTGCCTGAGTCAGGAAAGACGGTACAGCGGAGGTCAGCGGGAGAGCAGACGCTCGGCGATGGCTCGGTAAAGCGCGGGGAGGCGCTCGAGTTCGGCCACGGCGACGCGCTCGTTGACCTTGTGGATGGTGGCGTTCACCGGCCCCACTTCCACCACCTCGGCGCCCAGGGGCGCAATGAAGCGGGCGTCCGAGGTGCCGCCGCCGGTGTTTTCATCCGGCGTCGTGCCGCACTGTTCCTTCAGCACCGCGCGCACGGCGGCGCGCAGCCGGCCCTCGCCGGTCAGGAAAGGTTCGCCGCCGCGATGCCAGCGCAGCGCGTACTGCAGGCCGTGGCGATCGAGCACCGCATGCACTTCGCGTTCCAGCGCCTCGGCCGACCAGCCCGGGTTGTAGCGGAAGTTGAACAACACCTCGCAGTGCCCCGGGATGACGTTGTTGGCACCCGTGCCCGAATGGATGTTCGAGATCTGGAAGCTCGACGCCGGGAACTCCGGGTAGCCGTCGTCCCAGGCCCGCGCGGCAAGCTCGGCCAGTGCCGGCATCGCCTGGTGGATCGGGTTGCGGGCCTTTTCCGGATAGGCCACGTGGCCCTGGATGCCCTGCACGGCGAGGGTGCCCGACAGGGTGCCGCGCCGGCCCACGCGCAGCAGGTCGCCCAGCACTTCCTTCGATGAGGGCTCGCCGGTGACGCAGAAATCGATGCGGCGCCCGGTGGCCCGGAACTGCTCGGCCACCCTGCGCACGCCGTCGATGGCGTCGCCCTCCTCGTCCGAGGTCAGCAGCAGCGCGACCGTGCCCGGATGGTCCGGGTTGGCGGCGACGAACTGCTCCAGCGCCAGCACGAAGGCCGCGACGCTGCCCTTCATGTCGGCGGCGCCGCGGCCGTAGAGATAACCGTCGCGGATCGTCGGCGTGAACGGATCGCTGTCCCAGGCCTCGCGCGGACCCGGCGGCACCACGTCGGTGTGGCCGAGGAAGCAAAGCACGTCCCCGCCCTCGCCGTGGCTGGCCCAGAGGTTCTTCACCGCGCCGAAGTCGATCTGCTCGCAGCGGAAGCCGCTGCGGGCGAGGCGCTCGGAAATCATCGCCTGGCAGCCGGCGTCGTCGGGCGTCACCGACGGCCGTGCGATCAGGTCCCGGGTGAGGGCCAGCACGTCGCTCATTTCTTGATCCCGAACCGCAGCTTCCAGCCGTTGTCGGTGAATCCTACGCTGACCGTGCCGTCGTCGGTGACCAGCACCGGGCGCGTGACCAGCGCCGGGTGCTCCTTGATCAGCAGGGTCCACTCCGGGTCGGTGGCCGGCGCCTTGCGCGCGTCCGGCAGCTGCCGCCAGGTGGTGGACGCCTTGTTGACCAGCTTGTCCCAGCCGCCCAGCTGCGCGGCCCAGCCCTTGAGGGTCTCGGCCGGCACGCGCTGGGCGCGGTAGTCCACGAACTCGTGCGCGATCTCGAAGCGCTTGAGCCAGTTGCGTGCCTTCCTGCAGGTGTCGCAATTGTCCAGGCCGTAGACGAGGGTCATTCCACCGCGCCCCGCAGCAGCTCGTTCACCGAGGTCTTCGCGCGCGTCTTCGCATCCACCTGCTTCACGATCACCGCGCAGTACAGCGAATACTTGCCGTCGGCCGAAGGCAGCGAGCCCGAGACCACCACGCTGCCGGCCGGCACGCGGCCGTAGCGGATCTCGCCGGTGGCTCGGTTGTAGATGCGGGTGGACTGGCCGATGAACACGCCCATGCCGATCACGCTGCCCTTCTCGACCACGACGCCCTCGACCACCTCGGCGCGGGCGCCGATGAAGCAGTCGTCCTCGATGATGGTCGGGCTGGCCTGCAGCGGCTCGAGCACGCCGCCGATGCCGGCGCCGCCCGAGAGGTGGCAGTTCTTGCCGATCTGGGCGCAGCTGCCGACCGTGGCCCAGGTGTCCACCATCGTGCCGGCGCCGACGTAGGCGCCGATGTTGACGAAGCTCGGCATCAGCACCACGTCCTTGCCGATATGGGCGCCGGCGCGGACGATCGCGCCCGGCACCACGCGCGCGCCGAGCTTCTGGAAGTCGCCTTCGTCGAAGCCTTCGAAGCGCAGCGGCACCTTGTCCCAGAACGGCGCCGGATAGCTCTCCACCAGCTGCATGTCGTTGACGCGGAAGTACAGCAGCACGGCCTTCTTCAGCCACTGGTTCACTTCCCAGGCCTTGCCGGCCGGCGCCGCGACGCGCGCCTTGCCGGACTCGAGCAGGGTGATCGCCTCTTCCACCGCCGGGCGCGTGGAGCCCTCGATCTCGGCCGCGCTCAGCGTGGCGCGGCGCTCGAAGGCGTCCTCGATGATCCCCTGCAGCTGATCAAGTGCGGGCTTCTTTCTTGCCATGGTCCGTCTCTCCGTCGACGCAGGCCACGATGGCCTGGCTCAGCTTGTCCAACAGGGCCTGGTCCTCGACGGCGCGGTCGCGCTCGTCGGTGAGCAGGAAGAAATCCT
>LNFM01009421.1_pt1 | contig 14220 bp, 18 predicted proteins | sample 596031 | NCBI WGS metagenome assembly LNFM01 (sample SAMN04254537, study PRJNA301005) | activated carbon metagenome | isolation source: dual media filters at the Ann Arbor, Michigan drinking water treatment plant | place: USA: Ann Arbor
TGTCTAAGTTGGTCTAAAACATTCTCAATAAATCGGGTGGATCTAGTCTGAAAGTCTCTGCCATGAATACCGATGCGCATGCGATGGTCGGTTAGATGTCGAGATAGCGAAGTAACATATCAATTTTATCCTTCTCACCCGTGTCGTTATGGGTTTCCTGGTAGCGGCCAATGACTCTGTATCCAAATCTTTCCAATGTGGCTACAATACGGGTAAGCTCCACCTGGTTAATCTTTAGGGTGAGTTTTATTTTTCCTTTATCCATCGGATCTTCCACCATCAAACTGCTGATCACCTTGGCATTATTCTCTTCCACATAGCGGCTGATTTCTGCCAAGGAATAATCAATCAAATCCATCGACAAAACCAAAATACCGCCTTGCATCTGAACGGAAGCAGTCTGTGCAAATGAAATCATTATGTCCTGTACGGTGATTACCCCGGTATACTTCTGCTCTTCATTCAGCACTGCCACAATCTGAAGTTTATTGTCGCCCGCTACTTTTAATATGTCATAAAAATGAGAGTCAAGCTGCACGATGCATTGCTTACCAACTAAATCAAAATCAGCAAGAGTACGTTCAATGTCGTTGGATTCCAAAATGATTTCCTCTGAAATAAACCCAAGCAACTGTCCATCCTCAACCACAGGCAAATGCAGGCACCGAAACTCTTCCATCCACACAATGGCTTTGTGCGCATCGTCTGTAATCTTAAGCGGTGGTATCATGTGGTTGATCAGTTCTTCTGCTATCATTCGCCTCAGGTTTAATTTTTTCTCATTAAAAATTCACTTACCATCTGATTGAATTTTTGGGGATGCTCCATCATGGGAGCATGACAACACTTATCAATAAACTTTAACTCAGAGTGCGGAATTAATCTGTTAAACTCATGGCCTACCATAGGCGGGGTGATGGTGTCATTTAAACCCCACACTAATAAGGTTGGCACCTTGATACCTTGCAATTCAAGCGCCAAATTGTTTCGCTGTGCTGATTTGGCGATGGCAACAATGCGCATACACTTGGGTATGCTTCGGGTTGTTTCAAAAACTTCATCCACTAATTCTTTAGAAGCTACTTTCGGATCATAAAACGTATAGGCAACACGTTCGTGGATGTAGTCGTAACTACCCCTGCGGGGATACGAGCCACCCATCGTGTTTTCAAAAAGCCCGGAACTTCCCGTAAGCACAAGCTTGGTAACTTTTTCTGGATTGGCGAGGGTGTAGAGAATACCCACATGTCCACCTAATGAGTTGCCCATGATAATCATATTATCAAGCTTCTTCATGGCAACAAATTGTTCTGTAAATTCTCTAAGTCCTTGAAGGCCTGCTTCCTTAATGGGCATCTCATAGATCGGAAGCATAGGAATGATTACCCGGAATTGTTTAGAGTAATAATTTACAACAGCTTCCCAATTGCTCAATGCACCAAAAAGACCATGTAAAAGCATGAGTATCTGGCCCTGACCTTCATCTACATATTTAAATCCGCTTTCCTCTTTTACCAGCAAGGGCATAGTCTTCCTATTTTGTGATAAGTAACTAAAAAAAACTGAACCTTAGAACTGCTTGAAAGTTTCTTTGAAAAATGGTAAGAAATCCCCAAAAACAGAAGCCAGTGTTGGCGCTACCTGCGCAACGATGGGATAGAGGACAGAGTCGCTTACCCAATTCTCAGGCAACCTGATTTTGAACGAATCAACAAGCCACAAAATTATGCTTATAGAAAATGCATATTTGAGCACGCCAAGCAGGGCTCCTGCGGCAGCATCTACCCGACCAAGAAATGTTTTATCCATGGAGTTTTTAATCCGGCCCCCTATGAACGTCACTATCAAAACTACGATTACAAAAATGAGAAGGAAAGAAATATAGGGAAGCACAGCTGTGTCTGCATTGAACTTTTGAGCCAAATACTCCACTCCCCAACCCATTAATTTAAAGCCTGCAAATACACCCAGTACAAAGGCCACCAAAAAAAATAATTCCATCAAAAACCCTCGCTTATAACCAAGAAAGGCACCCACAGCCAGAAGAATAGCTATTGCAATATCAATTTTACTCAAGGGGTGAGAAGTTTTTTTACGGTTTCTGAAATTAGTCTACCCTCTGCTTTGCCAGCCAACTGTTTGGTTGCCACACCCATCACCTTGCCCATATCTTGCGGACCCTTCGCACCAACTTGCTCAATAATCTTTTTCAATTCTGTTGCGACTTCCTCCTCCGAATATTGCTTGGGTAGATACCGACTGATCACCTGCAATTCAAACAACTCCTTATTGGCCAGATCCTCACGTCCTTCCTTTTGAAAAATCTCGGCAGATTCCTTTCGTTGTTTGGCGGCCTTCATCAATAATTTGTTTTCGACTTCCTCACTAATTTCGCCTGTACCGCCTTTTTCAGTTTCGGCCAAAAGTATTAATGACTTCACCGAACGAAGTGCTGTTAGCTCCTCTTTATTTTTGGCCAACATGGCCGATTTAATATCGTTATCAATTTGTTGTCTAAGTCCCATAGTTCAAATTCGTTTAAATAACTTTGAAGTAAAATTAGCTCTACTTTTATAGAGATAAAAATCCTGCTTGACGCAATGCTACAAAAGATATTATGACTCGCCTTTCCGTAAACATAAATAAGATCGCCACGTTGCGAAATGCCAGAGGCGGAAACAATCCCAATGTTATCCAAACAGCACTGGATTGCGAGCGCTATGGCGCGGAAGGTATTACGGTGCATCCACGCCCTGACGAAAGGCACATCCGATATGCAGACGTGATGGAATTGAAAAAAGTAGTTACGACTGAATTTAATATTGAAGGATATCCAGACGCTCGGTACCTCAAACTCATTCGCGAAACAAAACCTGCGCAAGCTACATTGGTGCCCGATGGACCCGATGCTATAACATCCAATGCCGGTTGGGATACAGTAAAGCATGAAAAATTTCTTCAAGAAATTATTGCTGAGATTAAATCTTATGGCGTTCGTGTTTCTGTATTTGTTGACCCAACCGCAAGCATGGTAGAGGGTGCAAAAAAAATCGGTGCCGACCGGATTGAATTATATACCGAGCCGTATGCATCGCATTACCATCGAAACAAAGAAGATGCTATTAAATCTTATGTAGCAGCAGCACGGGTAGCTATGGTAGCAGGGTTAGGGATCAATGCCGGGCATGATCTTGACTTGCTTAATTTAAAGTTTCTGAAAACTTCATTACCCCATCTGGATGAAGTTTCTATCGGACACGCTTTGATTTGCGATGCCTTATATCTAGGATTGGAAAACACCATTCAGCTTTATTTGCGGCAACTGAAGTAACAACCCATTTTCAATTCAGTTCTGTTTCCTGACATTTCGGTACGTCTATTTGCCGGTATAGCTTTTTTTAATTTATAACGCTTTACTGATCTTTTACTTTTGGTACAGATAACAGGCAAATTATGGTTACCCGCAAAAAATATATTATCGTACTTGGCATTCTGGTGGCTTTGCTGGTAGGTTATTATTCGCTTAACGCCACCCCGGTTATTTAAGAGTCTTGTCAGCCAGACGACCGAAGCAAAAATCCGTTTGCTTTATCTTTACCTTCAATTAAACTTTATTTCATGAAGAGATTTCTTGCTGCCCTCGTTGTGTTGCTGTGCTTTACACTATCCACACGTGCTCAAAGTTCTGAAATATTTACCACCCACGAGGGCGCAATACAAGGCTATGATGCCGTTGCCTATTTTACTGAAAGCAAGGCAATAAAAGGTTCGAAGAAATTTACTTTTATGTATGCTGGTGAGACATGGTCTTTTGCATCGCTGGGAAACCTAAATAAATTTAAAGCAGAACCAGAAAAATACGCACCACAGTTTGGTGGATATTGTGCTTACGGCATGAGCAGAGGATATAAAGCCAAGACTGATCCTGAAGCCTGGACGATTGTGAACGATAAACTATATCTCAATTATAATCTGGATGTCAGAAAGACCTGGAATGAAAAACAAACTGAATTTATTGACAAGGCCAATCATAACTGGCCTACTGTAAAATCTAAAAAATAATTTTTTTGATCCCCTGGTGAAGGTATCTTTATCAAGTGATTGATAAAGATTTCGTTAAATCAGTTTTATTTCTTGCTCTTTGCTTCATCCCTCAATTTCTACTTGCCCAAGAGGATGAATGCGCCTTTTATATCGAAAAAATAAAGAAGGCAAAATACAAGACTATCCGTACCTCTCACTATCCACTGGATTTTATGGTATCCGAAAACCTGACAATGTCATTGGGATTTAGTGACAGTGGAACCGATGGCCTATATCTTAATCTGAAGTTTATCGATAAAAAGGGTTATCAGGTGGAGTTAGGAAATATTTTAACTTTTGAATTCGAAGACGGAAGTCAGTCTGATTTATTTCACGAAGTAAAAGATTGAGTACAAGCACCGCCACTTTTACTCTTTGGCAAGCAACATCAAAAGAAGATTCTTTGACAAAATACGATCCATTAAACTATGAAAGACTTTGCCAGGAAAACATCTCAGCCCTCTCATTGTGGGCCGATTACGAGGTTAGGAGAATTCAAATACCGCAAATGCAATCTGAAATTATCCGAAAAATCATTCAATGTTTAGTAAAGAAACCGGATCCTAATTAATAATGCCAACTTTTAATGTCGGCTCCTTTCGGTGCGCTTTCCTGAATGCGTTTTAAAATTTTAGGCAAATACATCGTGTTGTATCGTAGCCTCGATACATAGTTCGGATTTTCCTGATCGCCATTCCAGCAATGCTCTGCGCGGTCGCCATAATCTACTTCGCCTTTATAAAAGGGGGATTGGGTTTTCTTCAAAAAATCTTCCATCAGGTACACCGCATTGTTCAGATAGTAGTTATCCATATCCCCACAGTAGATATGAATTTTGCCTTCCAACTTAGGGCCCAGTGTTTTCCAGTCGCGTTCAAGAATATAACGCAAGTCATAATTCTCCTTCCAATACTCCGCAACGGTTTTATCAATCTCACCGGTTTCTTTATTAAAAATTCTTTTGGGATACCCATCGTCACCTTGTGGTGAATACACAGCTTCCCAAATATCCCATTGCTGACCACTACGTGATTTCGTTCCCAGCGCTAATTCATAATGATTTGTTTCCTCCATGGTGTTTTGAATCTGACCCAAATAATTTCGATGAGCCGGGCGTGGTACTTTTTTAAAGTCGCTATCGTACCAATAAGCATTTTTGTCTTTATAAATATCCACCAGACAATAAGCGCGGAAGTCAACAGGATCCGGACATGCAGCAAAGCACCCGTTGAAGTCGTCAGGGTAAAACATTTGCACTGCCAGGGCTTCCCAGCCACCGGTTGACCCACCATATGTAAATCTTGCCCAGCCTTCGCCAATCCCACGAAACTGTTTTTCAATTTCTGGCACTAACTCTTTCATGATCGCATCCCCGTAAGGCCCCAGGTTAGCTGAGTTTACTGCATATGAGTCATCGTAATACGGATTTGCATGCTGGATTTCAATGACCAGAAATCGTGGAAAGTTTTTGCCCGACCATTGTTTATAGAAATTGTAAGCTTCCTGTTTTTGAAACTTATTGTAACCATAAATTCCAAAGCGATCTATGTAGTCTGTGGTGTCCATGTCGGCTGGAGGAGGCTCGGTGCTGAAGCCACCAAAGTCGCTCGGAAAGTGACCATGGTAAATCATCAAAGGATATTTTGCTTCCGGGTGCTCATCAAATCCTTCTGGCAGTAAAACGTGGGCACCTAAAAACATAGGGCGACCCCAAAACTCAGTAAGTAGCTTACTCTGGATCTTTATATGCTTCACATATTTTGTGTCTTTGGGCTCCTCCAAAGGGGCAATTGATTTATCCAGCACCAACTTAATGGTTTCCTTCTTATCAGGATTAATGGAGATTTTTGTTGGCTGATTATAAAAGTTCCCGGGCTTTCTATTCCATTGTTGCCCCTCGCCCTGATCGGGTGGTAATTTAATCGTGTGCCCCGTTGATAGGTTAAAGGTTTCGTAACGATTTATTAACGCCTGCACATAATAATCGCCCGCTGGTATCTCATTTAATGATTGGATGGGAAATCCAAAAGAATTGTCGCTGTTTATAATTATTTCTTGCCCCGGTTGCATCCCCTCCACATCTATTCCAAAAATCAGTTGGGTCGTTAGCCCATCATTAATCTGAAAACGCGGTTCTGCCTTGTCATTATTTGCCAGCATGAGCAATAGGCGACCATCCTGCGCCTTGTCACTCAGTTCCTGTGTAAACGAAATTGAGAATGTGAATTGGTTTTCTTTTTTTGACTCGGTGCAACTAGCTGCAAAAAGTGCCAGAAAAATAAATAGGGGCATTGAGTATTTCATACGAGAAGCCGGTTAGATGTAAGGAAGGTAAGGTGATTCTTATTTTTAAACAAAGAAGTTTCAATAAACGGTAAAATGCTACAAAATTCGTGTTATCATTCGCAAGTGAGTATGAAGGAAAATAAAGAACGTTACTATATTGCAATCACTTACGTAAGATATGACGATATATTTGGTTGAGGACGATGCTATTTACGCTGAATTCATTCTGAAATCATTCAGAGGAAATCCAAACTATGCGTTTACAGTTTTCACTTCTGCTGAAGACGGGCTAAAGGCGCTAGAAAAAAACTTGCCCGATGTGATGATTTTTGATTACAAGCTGCCGGGCCTGAGCGGAATTGATCTTTACGAAAAAATTAAGCCCCGATTGAAAGATAATAACAAAGTAATCATGATGAGCTCCCTGGATGATGGCAACATGGTGCTTAACTTTATTCAACGAGGTGTGCGTGACTATGTAATCAAAGACGAGAATGTAATTGAATCGTTACAGGCCGTATTAAACGGAAACGAAGAGGATTATTATCTTTTCAATTAATTTTCTGTTGCCACTGATTTTTTTCTGGAAACTGGCTCCGCACTTTTTTCCATTATAACCGTAAAGGTTGTTCCCCGACCTTCTTCGCTCTCGCAGATTAACTCGCTACCCATTTTTTCAACCAACGCTTTTACAATGGCCAACCCCAAGCCAGTAGAACTTTCGCCTCCTGTAGGCCTGGCCGAAAGCCGCTGAAATTTCTGATACAGTTTTTTCTGATCCTCGAGGCTTATACCCGGTCCTTCGTCTTTAACGGCTATTACAACTTTATCACTCCTTTCGGTGACAGTAACGAATATATTTCTGTTCTCTGGAGAAAATTTCAGCGCATTGGAAATAAGGTTCTCGAAAATGCGATAGACGTAGAGCTTATCGGCAAGCACAATAGCGTTTTGTATGGCCTCAAAATGAATTTTGATTTTCTTCTTTTCTGATAAGGTGCGATAGTTTTTAATCAAAGAGCCAATAAGATTTGCAAGATTCAATGGCTCGGGAGTAAGATCAATCCCTTTATCCTCCAGTCTGCGGTTGTCTAGCAAATTGCGAATCATGCCCAGGCCATCGGCCACAATCTGGTGAATCTTGCCAAGATATTCACGTTGTTCATTCGTAAGGTTTTCCGAAGTAATTTCCATTAACTGGATCAAGGCAAAAATTCTATTAAAGGGTCCTTTTAGGTCGTGCGAAACAAGGCCAATTAACTGCTGTTTTTCGTGCACCAAATCACCAACTTGCTTATTCCTTTTTTCCTGCTCTTGTATTTGTCTTTTTATCTCGCGGCTTTGAACCAAAATCAACTTATTCTTTTGTTTCAACTTCAAATAAGCACGTATCTGGAGGACGATCACCACCAGCAAAAGCACTATTAAAATGATGTTCAGGATGTTTTGCATCTAGCAAGATCAAAAGAGGTCTGTCTTAAACAGATTAACGCTGTAAAAGTAACCTTTAAATGGAGTTAGAGAAATAGATCACATAAGAGGGAATACAGGGCTAAAGCCTGATTCGAAGCTCTTCCTTGTATTTTACCGGCACTTTAACAGTAATGCCATGAACCGCCACCCGCACAAAACCCAGATATTGAATTTCATATTTTTTCCCTCCTATCAGGTTGATAATTGTATCCAATAAACCTAACTCTTTAAGTGAAAGCCTGGCGTTTAATTGAACTGAAAAATCATCGTTGGCAGGAATAGTAAGTTTAAGATCTTGCCTTACTTTGGCCGAAAGCTTACCGTCTACCAGTACATCAATATTTATTTCCTTTAACTTCATGCGCACCTTATTCGGATTGTGGAAGAAAGCCTCTGCCGTTAAAAGTGGCTCATTGCTCTCATCCATTTGGACTTCAATGTTTTCTACCCCCTTAAAAACTATTTCCTCTTTGGGTGTGCAGGAAAATATTCCGAAACCGAGTAATCCGAAAATGAAAATTGAAATCGTCCTGTTAAAAGAGTGGGTCATAGCTTCAAAGTTAGTTCCTGCAATTAAATTCGCACCATGGATGTTGATTTCTCTGATAAACTTAACCACCTGGCCGATGGAATTGCCGAAAACGGATATGCCATCATCGACAACTTTCTTGCTCCGGATGAGGAGGATGACATTCTTGACGAATTCAAAACCGGATTGTTACAATTCAAAAAAGCTGGCATAGGCCACAAGCAGGAGAAACAAATAAACGAAGGAATTCGTGGAGATTATATTCATTGGATTGATCGAACCACCGCTGCTCCACCTTTACAGATTTATTTACTGAGGTTGAACGAGCTCATCACATTCGTCAATCAAGCCTTGTACTTAAGCTTAAAGGACTATGAAATTCATGGTACCATCTATCCGGTGGGCACTTATTATAAAAGACATCTTGATCAGTTTAAAAAAGATGATCACCGCAAACTTTCTGTTATTTGTTACCTTAATAAAGATTGGAAAGAATCAGAAGGGGGGCAGTTGCGTATTTTTGTTCCGGATGCTGAGCGTGATATAATGCCGATGGCCGGCCGGCTTGTTTGTTTTCGAAGTGATTTATTGGAGCATGAGGTGCTGCCCGCCACGCGCGAACGAATAAGTTTAACCGGTTGGATTTTGGATCAACATGCAGATCTGAGGCATCTTTGATTTTTAACTTTCGATGGGATTCCCTTTTAATTGGGTTTGTGAAGATTAAATTTGTTAACCAAAACATATAACTATGAGTTTTCGCATTGAGAAAGACACGATGGGTGAAGTGCAAGTACCCGCTGATAAATATTGGGGCGCGCAAACTGAGCGTTCGCGTAATAATTTTAAAATCGGACCCGAGGCAAGCATGCCTAAAGAAATAATTTACGCTTTTGGCTATTTGAAAAAGGCGGCTGCCCAGGCCAATCATGAATTGGGTGTACTAACTGCCGACAAAAAAGATCTGATTGGTAAAGTTTGCGATGAAATTGTAGCCGGAAAACTTGACGATCAATTTCCTCTGGTTATCTGGCAAACCGGCTCAGGCACACAAAGCAACATGAACGCCAATGAAGTGATAGCTTACCGCGCGCACGTGTTAAGTGGAGGCAAACTTACGGATGAAAAAAAAGTACTGCATCCCAATGATGATGTAAACAAATCACAATCCTCCAACGATACCTTCCCAACGGCCATGCATATTGCTTCCTATAAGCAGGTGATGGAAATAACCCTGCCGGGAATGAAAAAACTTCGCGACACGCTGGCAAAAAAATCGGCTGAATATAAAACGATCGTAAAAACAGGTCGCACCCACTTTATGGATGCCACACCGCTCACGCTAGGTCAGGAATTTAGTGGCTACGTTCAACAAATAGATAACAGTATTCGCACCATTAAAAATGCCTTGGAGGCAATACGTGAGCTGGCCCTTGGTGGCACAGCGGTTGGCACAGGATTAAATACTCCCAAAGGATATGATGTGCTGGTGGCAAAAAAAATCGCTGACCTTACTGGCTATCCTTTTATTACTGCACCTAATAAATTTGAATCACTCGCGGCACATGATGCCATGGTTGAACTTTCAGGAGCCTTAAAACGCGCGGCTGTGGCATTGAATAAAATTGGTAATGATATCCGCATGTTAAGTTCGGGTCCCCGTTCAGGCATTGGCGAAATTGTTATTCCCGATAATGAACCAGGATCTTCTATAATGCCCGGAAAAGTAAATCCTACCCAACCAGAAGCTCTTACTATGGTTTGCGCACAGGTGATTGGCAATGATGTGGCTGTCTCATTTGGTGGTGCCAATGGTCATTTTGAATTGAATGTTTTCAAGCCAGTAATTGCATCGAATGTGTTACAATCCGCGCGGCTGATTGGTGATGCCTGTATCTCCTTCAATGACAAATGTGCTGTGGGTATTGAGCCCAATCTATCGATTATCAAACAACATATGGAGAACTCGTTGATGTTGGTAACCTCGCTAAACACACACATTGGCTATGAAAATGCCGCTAAGATTGCCAAGAAGGCGCACAAGGAAAATAAGACTTTACGCGAAGCTGCTGTAGAACTTGGACTTGTAACTTCAGAGCAATTCGACCAATGGGTACGTCCTGAAAAGATGGTGGGTAGTTTAGATTAGCCAAAACAAACCGTTACCATCGTTATCCTGTTGTTTATTTCTTTTAACCTATGAGGCTAAACAAGGCTGAATGACACTATTTCAGAATATTTTCTTACTTTTAACTTTGAATTAAACCCAAACATAAATGAAAACTAAAGTTGTAGTCCTTTGCCTGGCGCTGATTTTTTCCGGCATGCAAGTTTTCGCCCAACTATCCAAAGCGGAGAAAAAGGAATGGAAAAAGAAGGCCAAAGAATACGCCAAGAATCCCTCTAACCTGAAGACTTTTACTGAAGCTAAACAGGTAGCTGACAATGACAACTCAGCCCTCAAAGGGCAAGTGAGTACGCTCAACAACCAGATCAGTCAAAAGAATTCGCGCATTGCCGAGCTGGAAGATCAACTATCAAGAATGCGTGGTGATCTTACTTCGGCCCGCGCTGAACTGGATGAATTGAAAGCTGCACCCTCTGCCAATTCAATGGATTTTTCTAAGGGTGTAGTGTTTAAGGTTCAGATTGGTGCTTTTAAAAACAAGGATCTCTCTAAATACTTCGATAACAATCCAAACTTTGGTGGCGAAGCTACCGATAAGGGTGAGCAGAAATTTACTATTGGTATTTTCAGAGATTATTGGGAGGCCGATAAATTTAAAAAATATATGCGCGAAATGGGCGTGAAAGATGCCTGGATTGTTCCTTTCAAGGATGGTCAGCGTGTAGATATCAAAGATGTATTGGAAGGTGTGGTGGCTGAAAAAACAGAAACACCAAAATAAACCCACTTCCTTAAAATCAAAAGGCAGCACCACCGCTGCCTTTTTTTATGCCTTCTCATTTCTATTCTTATTTTTGCCCGATGGTGCGAGTAGTGTGTTGTTTTCTGTGTGTTGGACTGGCGTTCTCGTCATTTGGACAAATTCGGTTGAATAAACTCTCCCTTAAAAAAGGCGAAAAGTATTTTATTCAGAATTCTGATATTTTGGTTGTTGATACTTTAGTGATGGCCGACTCGTCACAGATTATTCTCAACCACGACAAAAAGGATAATTTCATTCATGCCAAAATCGTTGTCATTGGCATGGGCTGTTCTATTAACGGTTATGGCTCTAAAGGGAAAGATGGAACCGTTGGAGTTAATGGAGCCGAGCAACAAAGTCCTTGCCGGTCCGGTGCACCTGGCCTTGATGGTGAAATGGGGCTTGACGGTAGTAATGCTAGTAACTTATTAATTTACTCAGAAGATATTCAGATCAACGGGTCCCTTACTATAAATTTAAATGGTGGAGATGGTGGGGATGGTGGCAAAGGTGGGCAAGGTGGTGGTGGTGGCCCAGGAACACGTGTATGCTCGGGCGGAGATGGGGGCCAGGGAGGTAGTGGTTCGCGCGGTGGCCATGGTGGAGATGGAGGGTCATTAACTGTTAATTGCCTTCGCTGTCCGGATTACCAGGTTTGGATTGGAAGCCGGTTGCATATTAAAAACTATGGCGGCTTTGGTGGGATTGGCGGAGAAGCCGGGCGCGGTGGCTTAGCGGGTTTGGGGCCAGTGCGCGATGGAAAAAATGGGCAACGTGGATTTCATGGCGAAGAAGGTGAGACCGGAAAGAATGGAATGATAAAGTTCGAACGAAAATAATATGCAAAAGCGATGGATATACAAACCATTACCTACCCCGGAAGAGGTGGAAACGCTTAGTAACTCCATCAATGTAAATCCGCATTTATCGTCTGTTCTTTGGCAGCGCGGTATTCGTGACTTTGATACCGCAAAGAACTTCTTCCGTCCATTGCTTAGTCAATTGCACGATCCCTTTCTACTGAAAGATATGGATCATGCTGTTCAACGTTTAAAAGTTGCCATAGATCAAAATGAAAAAATTCTGATCTACGGTGATTATGATGTTGATGGAACAACCGCGGTTGCATTGGTCTATAGTTACCTTAAAAGGTTTTATCCCCATTGTGATTTTTACATTCCCGATCGGTATGCCGAAGGTTATGGTGTTTCGGAAGCAGGTATAATCTGGGCTGAGGAAAATAAGTTTTCCCTCATCATTGCGCTTGATCTGGGTATTAAAGCTTCAGACATGGTTACGCTGGCCCGGCATAAAGGAATTGATTTTATTATCTGCGATCATCACCTTCCAGGTGGAGAAATACCCAACGCAGTTGCTGTACTTGATCCCAAACGTGAGGATTGCAACTATCCATTCCAGGAATTGAGTGGTTGTGGTCTCGGCTTCAAACTTATTCAGGCTTTCGCTCAAAAATTCCGGCAGGAGGAAGAAGTTTATGAGTATCTCGATCTTGTCGTGGTAAGTATTGCTTCGGATATAGTTCCGATAATAGGAGAAAATAGAATACTTGCGTACTTCGGATTGCAAAAACTTAATGAAAGCCCACGCCCGGGACTTAAGGCACTAAAAGAAATCGCGGCCATAAAAAGTGATCTGGACATTTCCGGAATTGTTTTTACACTGGGCCCACGCATCAATGCAGCCGGCCGGGTTGCGCATGCACGCGGTGCGGTTGAACTGCTGATGGCTGAAAATGAAGAAAGCGCGAATCAGCTTGCCGAAAAGATAAATCTCAAGAATGACCTGCGCAGGGAATTTGATCTTAGCATAACCGAAGAAGCAATTGCTATGATTGAGGGCAATGAGACTCTTCGAAGTGCAAAGTCAACGGTTCTTTTTAAAGAAACCTGGAACAAAGGAGTAATTGGCATAGTTGCTGCACGGTGTGTGGAGAAATATTACCGTCCCACTGTGATCCTTACCGAATCCAATGATAAAATTACCGGCTCTGCACGTAGCGTGAAAGATTTTGATCTATACAAAGCTATTGACAGTTGTAGCGATCTGCTCGAAAAGTATGGCGGCCATAAGTATGCGGCTGGACTTACACTCGATCGAAGTAACCTGCAAGCCTTTCAGCAACGCTTTGAACAAATTGCCTCGGCCGCTCTCACAGAAGAAATGCTTACACCCGTAGTGGAAATTGATGTACCGGTGAAGTTTGATTTGATCACGACTAAATTCAACACCTTGCTGAAGCAAATGGCTCCGTTTGGTCCTGAAAATCTGAACCCAGTATTTGAAGCCAGAAATATTTTTGTGATGGATTCTCTTTCTAGTTTTAAAGACAGGCATCTACGCTTTTTAGCAGGACAAGCAGGCACCAATACAACCTTCAATGCCGTGGCGTTTGATCTGATGGAACATTATGAAAGGCTCGCATCAGGCGAATATTTTCGGATTGCTTTTACACTGGAAGAAAATACCTATAATGGAATAACGTCTCTCCAGATACGAATTAAAGACCTCAAATTTGAATAACATGTTTCTGCGAGCCGAAAACCTGATCAAGAGATATAAAAAACGCACGGTTGTCAATAACGTTTCCGTGCAGGTAGAGCAGGGTGAAATTGTTGGCTTGTTAGGACCCAATGGTGCTGGAAAAACTACCAGTTTCTATATGATCGTGGGTCTTATAAAGCCCAACGAAGGCACCATCTTTCTTGATCAGGAAAACATTACGGATCTACCCATGTATCAACGTGCCAAACGTGGCATTGGCTATTTAGCACAGGAAGCTTCTGTATTCAGAAGTCTAACAGTAGAGGAGAATCTCTTGGCCCCGCTCGAGATGCGTAATATGCCCAAGAAGGAAAGAAAAGAAAAGGTGGAGAAGTTGCTCGAAGAATTCAGTCTTAC
>LNFM01009422.1_pt1 | contig 14218 bp, 13 predicted proteins | sample 596031 | NCBI WGS metagenome assembly LNFM01 (sample SAMN04254537, study PRJNA301005) | activated carbon metagenome | isolation source: dual media filters at the Ann Arbor, Michigan drinking water treatment plant | place: USA: Ann Arbor
GTGACAAGCACCGGGATGACAATTGATTGTGCCAGAATCTCCGTTGAGGGCGCTTGCCTCGACAACCCGGAGCCACCCATGACCACTGACGACGATCTGCCGTTCGAGGGTGTGCGGGTGCTGGACCTGAGCCAGGGCGTTGCCGGCCCCTACTGCGCCATGCATCTCGCGCGCAACGGCGCCGACGTCGTCAAGCTCGAGCCGATGGGCGCCGGCTGCTGGAGCCGTCAGCTCGGCAAGTCGGTCGGCGATCACACCGCGCACTCGCTCGTCGTGCATCGCGGCAAGCGCAGCCTTGCGCTCGACCTCAAGAAGCCGGCGGGCGTGGCCATCGCGCGCCGCCTCGCCGACCAGGCCGACGTCGTCATTCACAACTACCGCATCGGCAAGATCGACCCGTTCGGCCTCGACTACCCCACGCTCAGCAAGACCAATCCCGCCGTCGTCTACGCCTGGGTCACGGGCTTCGGCACCGAGGGCCCCAATGCCGAGCTGCCCGCGACCGACAGCGTCATGCAGGCCTTCACCGGCTTCATGTCCATCAATCGCGACAAGGACGGCATGCCCCAGCGCGTCAACATGCTGGCGCTCGACTTCTCGACGGGGCTCTACGCCTTCCAGGCGGTCTCGGCCGCGCTCTATCGCAAGGCCATGAAGGGCAAGGGCGCCTACATCAAGACGAGCCTGCTTGAATCGGCGTTGGTGCTGCAGGAGGCGGCAATCATCGAGTCGCACCTCCAGAAGGGCGCCGTGGAGCCGATCGGCATGCCCGTCGGCGCCTTCACGACCAGCGACGGCTACATGTCGATCAATGCTCGTCGCCAGCCACAGTTCGAGCGCTTCGCGCGCCTCCTCGGCCACGAGGAGTGGATCGCCGATCCACGCTTTGCCGACCCGCGTCTGCGCGTCGCCAACGGCGAAGCGCTGATGGCCCTGATCCGCCCGATCATCGAAACGCGCACCACCGCCGAGTGGTGCCGCGCGTTCGCGAGCATCGACGTGCTGCACGGCGCTATCCACACCCATCAGGACCTCTTCGAGAACCCGCAGGTGAAGGCCGTTGGCGCGCTCACCTGGGTCGACGATCCGACGCTGGGTCGCGTGCCCATGGCGTCCGTCGCCGGCCAGCCGGCACCCGCCACGGGCCATCGCCTCAGTCACAGCCCGCTCGTTGGCGAGCACTCCCGCGCGGTGCTGGCCGAACTCGGCATGTCCGCCACCGAGATCGACCGGCTCGTGGCCGACGGCGTGGTCGAGGCGAAGGGCGCCGGCGCCCGGACGGAGACGCGAGCCCGATGACCAAACAAACCACCAACTGGGGCTGACGCCCACGCACCGGCAACTTCGCTTGCGCGCACGCTGGTGTTCCTCGACGAGGCGCCGCCGTCGTCACATCTGATCGTAATCGACGACGAGGCGATCGGTCTCGGCGAGGGCCTGACAGGTGAGCACGAAGCCTTTCTCGATCTCCCAGGGCTCCAGGCTGTAGTTGACCCGCATCGTGACGCGCCCTTCGACCACACGCGCGCGGCATGTCGAGCACATGCCGCCCTTGCAGGCGTAGGGAGCGCGGACGCCCGCTCGCAGAGCTGCATCGACGACGACCTCGCCGGGACGTGCAGTGAAGCGATGGCGCTTGCCGTCGACGATGGCGACAATGTCCGTCTGTTGGCCAGCCGTGGGAGTGTTGCCGGGTGACGGTGCCGCGAGCGTGCCGCCGGGTCTCGCAGTCTCGGCGGTACCGGTGCGAGCCTGTGTCCCTGCGGCTGGGGCGAAGAACTCGTGGTGAACCCTCTCACGCGGCATGCCGAGCGCGATGAGGGCGTTGCGCACCTCGCGGATCATGGTCCCGGGGCCACAGAGGAAGGCTTGGTCGATATCGCGAACATCGAAGATGTGGCCCGCGAAGGCGCTCACCTTGTCAGCCGTGATGCGACCCTCGAGCAGTGGCGTGTCGGTCTCCTCGTTGCGGGAGAGAACGTGCAACAGCGCAAAGCGATCCAGGTGGCTGTCCTTCAGGTTCTCGAGCCGCTCGCGAAAGATGATGCTGTCCACGTCGCGGTTGCCGTAGATCAGCGTGAAGCGACTGCTGGGCTGGCGCCGCATCGCATGCTCGGCCATCGCCATGATCGGCGTGATGCCAGCACCGGCTGCGAAGGCGAGGATGTGCGTTTTCTCGCTCGGCGTCTCGGCCAGGACGAAACGGCCAGCTGGCGGCATGGCATCGATGGTCATGCCGGGATGCAGCGTCTCGGCGGCCCAACTTGAGAAGCGGCCTCCCGGAACGCGCTTGATGGTGACGGTGAGGTGTTGGTCGTCGGGTCCTGAGCAGATCGAGTACGTCCGTCGAAGCTCCTCCCCGTTGAGGACGGCCCTGAAGGCCAGGTGCTGACCGGGCCGGAACCGGAACGCCGCGCGAAGGGCCTCGGGAACGACGAGCGTGACGGAGAGTGCCTCGGCCGTCTCACGGTGCGTGCTCGCGATGATGAGGGGACGAAAGTCGTGCATCGGCTATCCCCTCAAAGGCACTTGAAGACATCGAACGGCTCGCGGCAGCGCTCGCACCGCCAGAGCGCCTTGCAAGGCGTGGAGCCGAACTCCGAGATGCGCGTCGTCTCGACAGACTCGCATCGGGGACAGGCGACAGGATCGCTGCCGAACAGCAGGCTCCCCTTCGACGAACGTGGCGGCGGCGGTGCGATGCCGTAGTCGCGCAGCTTGCGCCGGCCGGCCTCGGTGATGTCGTCGGTGGTCCAGGGGGGCGAGAGTACGATCTCGACGCGAGCGTCGGAGATACCGGCGGCGAGCAGTGCCGTCTCTATGTCGAGCCGGATTGGAAGCGTTGCCGGGCAGCCGGTGTAGGTCGGAGACAGGCGCACGAGGATGGTCCCGTCGCCGCGGCGCTCGACACCGCGGAGCATGCCAAGGTCGTCGATGGTCACGACAGGGATCTCGGGGTCGGGCACAGCGGCGGCAGCGGCGTGGGCGCGTGCGAGCTCGGGGTCAGGATGGTTGCCTGAAGCGCTCGTGGCCGTCGTTGCCATCACCATGTCGCTCCCGGGTGCGCGCGCGCCAGCACTTGCATGTCGGCGAGCATTGCGGCGAGATCTGGAGTGTGATTGCCGGACCTCCCGCCGGTCGCGCTGGCGCCGATGGAAGGCCGCTCGAGCGTCGCCTCGCGAAGGACGTGGTCGATCGTTCGATCCCAGCTCGGGCGGATCGCGGCGCGGTCGGGTGCGATGCCGGCTGCGACTAGCTGCTTCTCGGCACCGTCCATCTCGAACAGCTCATCGACGTAGGGCCACAGGGCATCGAGTGCCGCGATGGCCCGCCGTCGGCTCTCGTCTGTCCCATCGCCGAGGCGGATCACCCATTCGGCCGAATGGCGCACATGATAGGCCATCTCCTTCACGGCCTTGGCGGCGATCTCGGCCAGCCCGGCATGGGCGGAGCGCGATAGCGCATCTAGATAGGGGTGGGCGAAAGCCGCGTAGATCAGCTGGCGCACCATGGCGTGGGCGAAATCGCCATTCGGCAACTCGACCAGCAGCACGTTTCGAAACGCGCCAGCATCGCGGAAATAGCCGAGATCGTCCTCGCTGCGCCCTTTGCCTTCGATCTCGCCGGCAAGCGTATAGAATAGCCGCGCCTGACCGATCAGATCGAGCGCCAGATTGGAAAGCGCAATGTCCTCCTCCAGCGTCGGCGCCAGGCTCGACCACTGCGAAAGCCGATGTCCGAGCACGAGGGCGTCGTCGGCGAGTGAGATCGAGTACGCGGTCAACTCGGCGGACATTGGGGGGCCTCGTTGGAGTTGGGTGAACTCGTGAGTGTGCACATTCAGAAGCGCGCGAGTGCGTCGCCCACTCGGGTTCACGTACTCCCTTGCTCCTGCACTCCCGGTTGCACGGCGTTACATGTGTCCAACCTCGTCGGGGATGTCATAGAACGTCGGGTGCCGGTAGGCCTTGGTCGACGTCGGCTCGAACAACTGGTCCCTGTCGTTGGGATCGGATGCGACGATCGCCGCGGACGGCACCACCCAGATCGAAACACTCTCGCCACGGCGGGTATAAACGTCGCGGGCAGCCTGCACGGCCATCGTGGCGTCCGGGGCATGCACCGAGCCGCAATGCCTGTGCGGCAGGCCCGAGCGGGCCCGGATGAAAACCTCCCAGATGGGCATGGGCGTTTTGTCGGTCATGATCCTCACTCCGCTGCGACCTTGGCAGCCGCTGCACGTTGCCGGCGCTTCTCGGCATAGACCATGGCGGCTTCGCGGACCCAGGCGCCGTCCGCCTCGGTCTGCCGCCGGCGAGCGATGCGCTGCTTGTTCATCGGGCCGTCGCCAGCGACGACGCGCTTGAACTCGGACCAGTCGATCTCGCCGTAATTCCAATGACCGGATGCCTCGTCATAACTAAGGCTCGGGTTCGGGAACGTGAGGCCGAGGAAATGGCCTTGGGGCACTGTCGCGTCGACGAACTTCTGGCGGAGATCGTCGTTGGAGAAGCGCTTGATCTTCCAACGTGTCGAATCGGCCGAATGCATGCTGTCCTTGTCGGACGGGCCGAACATCATCAGCGCCGGCCACCACCAGCGATTCAAGGCGTCTTGCGCCATCGCCTTCTGTGCGGCTGTTCCGCGACAGAGCGTGAGCATGATCTCGTAGCCCTGGCGCTGGTGGAAGCTCTCCTCCTTGCACACCCGGATCATGGCGCGAGCGTAGGGGCCGTAGCTGCAGCGGCAGAGCGGGATTTGGTTCATGATGGCGGCGCCGTCGACCAGCCATCCGATGATGCCGATGTCAGCCCAGGTCTCGGTCGGGTAGTTGAAGATCGAGGAGTATTTGGCCTTGCCGGAGAGCAGCTGCTCATAAAACGTCTCGCGGGACACTCCCAGCGTCTCGGCGGCGGCATAGAGATAGAGGCCATGGCCGGCCTCATCCTGGATTTTGGCGAGAAGGGCCGCCTTGCGGCGCAAGGAGGGCGCGCGGGTGATCCAGTTGCCTTCAGGCTGCATGCCGATCACCTCGGAATGGGCATGCTGCGAGATCTGGCGGACGAGCGTGCGCCGGTAGCCGTCCGGCATCCAGTCGTTTGGCTCGATCTTGTCCTCGGCGTCGATGGTCGACTGGAAGACGGCCACGCGCGCGACGTCCTCGGGGCGCGCGACCGCGTCCGTGTCCTTGCTGTTCAGGGCCTGGGTGTACATTCCGTGCACCTCCACAGTCGCTCAAGCTCGATTGGTGAGCAATCTATCACGGAGGTTCTGACTGAACATAGAGTCAGAGCGAATTGGCCCTGAAATGCAGCGAGGGTGCGCCGGGGGGAGGCGCACCCTCGCATTCTCGCCGGGTCTCAGGGGGGTGAGGCCCCGGCGAGAGACCGATCCGATCAGCTCGACAGACGAAGGCTGTTGATCTCATCGGCGATGGCGCGGAAGGCGTCACGCAATGTTTGAGCATTGCTGGCGTCATAGAAGCGGTTGTTGCCGCTGGCACAGGTGCGAAGCCGGTTTTTCGCCGCGTTCGAGACCTGAAAGCCGATGGTGAAGACGACCACACCGTTGTTCTTGATCGCTGTGCAGGTGTTCGCGGCGTGCTGGTTCGAGACCGCTTGGTTCGCATTGCTCATGACGCCGCCCACGGTGTTGTAGTCGCCGTCAGTCATGAGGATCACGTACTTCTCGGTGCGGCCATCATTGTAGGGTGCAGGCGCCGTGCCGCCCCAGATGCTGGACCATTCCGGAGAGACGAGGCCCCAGGCCCAAGCCGCGCCGAGGTGCCCAGCGGTGGCGCCATCGGTTGAGAGCCCGTTGACGGCGGAACGGAGGTCGCTCTTGCTGTCGGTCATGGCCACGACCCTGTTCTCCGGGCGTGGGCACGGGGTTGCGCCGGGAACCTCGGAGCGGACCTTGAAGCGGCCAGCGCCGGCGGGGGACGCCTCGGTCGGCTGCAGAGCGATGTTCAACCGCTCGTAGACGCAACCGTCGGCCGGAGTGCGACCGCCTGTAACGGCCGCGGTGTAGGTGCCGGCGTTGACGCCAGCGGCGAAGGGCGCAAGGCCGATGCGCACCGAGTTGGTGGTGCCGCTATCGGGCATCAGGATGTCGAGAAGACCATCGGCGCCGGCCACGGCGTCCTTGAGTGCGTCAATCTTGGTGCAGGGCATGCACATGGAGCCGGTGACGTCGAGCTGCAGGCCGATCTCGATGTCCTTGGTGTCGAAGATGGCGACGGAAGCTTTGGGAACCGCGATGCTCGATATGCCACCGACATTGGCGAAGATCATGGGAACCTCGCTCGCAACGTCGATCGAAACCGAGTTGTTCGCGCGGTTGACGCTGACCGAGAAGCTCTGGACGTTGGCGTAGCTGGCACCAGTGCCTTGCATGTTCGCGTCGAAGTAGCGCTGGGCCAGGGCCTGAACCTCGGCATCTGAAAGGTTCGAAACGCGCAACCCCTTGGCGGCGGCCAGCGCAGCCGCGTCGATGGCCGCGGCCAGAGACCGCTCGGCGTGCATGACGCGGCCGATGTCGATCGCGAGGCCGGTCACCAACATGAGGACGAAGATGCTCAGGCCGAAAATGATTGCGATGGCGCCCCTCGCGTCGGCAGCGAAGTCGCTGGCTATGGACTTTGCGGATTTCGGCATGCTGGCAAACATCGATGCACTCCCTGAGACGCTTGCGCGGTCGTGCCAGGGCAGTTGCAAGGCGAATGCCGGAAGGAGGAACCGACGAGCGAGGGGGCGAACAGTCGTGCCGGCTCTTCAGCGAGTGTTAATCAATCGTTGACGGTTGGTCCGGCCTGGACCGAAATCGCTGCTCCAGCGCCACCTTGCGGAGATGTTGGGTAGCTGTCTGCAACTTTAAGGCGTGGAACACGGAGCGGCACCCTGCAGGATGCTCCCGCCGGGGCGAACGCCAAGGTTCGCCTATGTCCGGTTCTGGGACGGTCGGGACGGGAACTTCGATCTGGGTGGTGTGCCGGAGCGCGCCAAGCGGCGGGCTTCTTGCGCTCAGAAATCAGATGCGATGCCACCGTTCTCCCAGTCCCCGTAGCGGACGGGATCGGGTCCGGCGCGGCCGCCGCGCTCCTTGGCTCGCTGGGCGGCAGCGGTCGTGGTCTCCGCATCGCGGACGCGGCGCCGCTCCTCGGCCTCGGCCAAGGCGCGCTGGGCCTCGGGGCTTAGCGGACGCGGTGCGGGCTCTGGCGCGGCTTGCGTGGCAGGGGTCGGCTCGGTCGGCACACTGGCGGTCACGGCTCATTCCCTCCTGGCCGTCATGCGGCCGAGTGCTGCGTTCGTTTCGGTGGTGTCTGCAACCCGCCCGGGTCGCCTTATCCGTCGACGGGGTACCACCCAGGACGGAACAATGCCCTGCTGCGTTGCGTAGGCTTACACCATATACCATAAGCGCTGGCTCCCGGATCGGATCACCCGGGCAGCGTTGTGGAGACGCGTGATGCCGACCAATTTTGCCAAGACCGCACTGCTGCTTGCCGCCCTGACCTTGATCTTCGTCGGAATGGGATCGGCGATCGGCGGGCAGGAGGGGATGGTGCTCGCCTTCGTGATCGCGCTCGGCATGAACGCGTTCGCACTCTGGCGCTCGGACACGCTCGTTTTGTCGCTTCACGGCGCGCAGGAGGTCGGTCCAGCCGATGCACCACAGTACTACGGCATGGTGCAGGAGCTGGCGCAGCGGGCCGGCCTGCCCATGCCGCGCGTCTGCATCATGAATCAGCCGCAACCCAATGCCTTCGCGGCCGGGCGCAGCCCGTCCAAGGCCACCGTTTGTGCCTCGACCGGGCTGCTCGATGCGCTGACGCCGGAGGAGGTGGCGGGGGTCATGGCCCACGAGCTGGCGCATATCCGAAACCGTGACACGCTGACAATGACGGTTGCAGCCACGATCGGCGGCGCCATCTCGATGCTGGCGCAATGGATGCAATTCTCGGTTCTGTTCGGCGGGAACAGGCGCAACGGCGGCGGTAACTGGCTGATGTCGCTGATCGCGATGCTGGTCGCGCCGGTGGCGGCGATGCTGGTGCAGATGGCCATCAGCCGCTCGCGCGAGTATCAGGCCGACCGTCTGGGGGCGATGATCTGCGGCAATCCCCTTTGGCTGGCATCGGCGCTGGGCAAGATCCAGTCGATTGTCCGGCGCGTGCCGAACGAGACGGCCGAGGCGGTGCCGGCGACCGCGCACCTGTTTATCATCAACCCTTTGTCGGGCCGGGGCTTCGATAACTTTTTCTCGACACACCCGAATACGGAAAACCGGATCCTGGAGCTGCAGAAGCTTGCCCAGGAGATGGCCGCGGCGGGTACGCTGCCGCAAGCGACGCATGACTATGGACGCGGGGTGGCCTACGACGCGCATCGAAGCAATCGACCAGCTGGCCCATGGAGCGAGCCGCGTGGTCCATGGGGATGATCGAGACGTGAAAGACGACAAAAAAGCTCCGCGCGGCGGGCGGCCGAGGGCCGTAAAGCCAAGCGGCGGGCTCAGGGCATGGCGCGCTGACATGGACAGCGGCGCCAAGGGCGGCAAGGCTGGCGCGCGCGGCGGGGCTGCCGAGCCGGCAGGTCTCGGGGCGCGGCGACTGGCTGTGCAACTCATCGAGGCAGTACTGGTGTCCTCGCGCGCGCTCGACGATGCACTGGAGACGGCGGATCGGGATCCGGCTGTGGCCGGTCTCGAGGCGCGCGATCGTGGCTTCGCCCGGCTTATCGCGGCGACCGTGCTCAGGCGGCAAGGGTCGCTCGATGCGGTACTGTCGCGATTTCTCGAGCGGCCCTTGCCGATCAACCAGCCGCGGCCGCGTTCGATCCTGCTCGCGGCGGCAGCGCAAATCTTGATGCTCGGTACGCCGGCGCATGCGGCGATCAATCTTGCCGTCGAGCAGTGCCGGCGCGACCCCAAGGCGGACCGCTTCGACAAGCTCGCGAATGCCGTGCTGCGGCGGGTATCGTCGGAAGGACCAGCCATCCTGGCGGGGCTTGATACGCCACGGATCGATATTCCGGACTGGCTCTGGAAGCGGTGGGTCGCATCGTACGGAGAGCCAACCGCGCGGCGGATCGCGTCGGCCAGTCTCGCCGAGGCGGAACTCGACTTGTCGGTGAAGGAGGATGCGGCCAAATGGGCCGAGCGCCTTGGTGGCGTCGTTCTCGCTACGGGCTCTGTGCGATTGACCGAGGCCGGTCGGATCGAGGAACTCGCGGGCTTCAAGGATGGCGCGTGGTGGGTGCAGGATGCGGCGGCGGCGTTACCGTCACGCCTCCTTGGTGACGTTTCCGGTCTGGAGGTCGCGGATCTGTGTGCGGCACCCGGCGGCAAGACGGCTGCTCTCGCGGTTGGCGGTGCGCGTGTCACTGCTGTCGACCTGTCCTCGGAGCGCCTCGAGCGGCTCGCCGACAATGTTGCGCGGCTCGGGCTTATTGACCGGGTCACGACAATCGCGGCCGATATCGCGACCTGGGACCCCGACCGACAGTTCGACGCGGTGCTGCTCGACGTCCCCTGCCTTTCGACCGGCACGATCCGCCGCCATCCCGATCTCCTTCACCTCAAGCGGCCAAGTGACCTGGAGCGTATCGTCGCGCTCCAGACCACGCTGCTCGAGCGCGCGGGGCGGCTGGTGAAACCTGGCGGCCGGTTGATCTATTGCGTGTGCTCGCTGGAGCCGGAGGAGGGCGAGGGGGTGGTCGACGCTTTCCTCGCGAGATCGCCCGAGTTCCAGCGGCGGGCGATCATGGCAGCCGAACTCAAGGGCTCGATCGATTGGGTGACGCGAAAGGGGGATCTGAGAACGCTGCCGTTCCACGAGCCGTCATCCGGTCAGGCCGGTATGGACGGATTCTATGCGGCGCGGCTCGTCAAGGCCGCGTAGGCACGTCGCCGAAGACGGGCATTCGCATGCCCGAGGATGGCGTGCCATAGTCCACGCGTTCAATCCTTTGGGAGCATTCATGTCAATTAAGAGACCGCGCGCAATCGCGCTTGCCGGCGCGCTCGTCGCGCTCAGCATAGCACCTGCCGCCGCGCAAAAACCGGGTGGCGTTCTGAAGTCCTATATCTGGGACAACCCGCCGAGCGCTTCCATTCACGAGGAAGCGACGATCTCGACCGTGTTCCCGTTCATGCCGGTGTTCAATAACCTCGTGTTGTTTGACCAGACAAAGGCCGAGGCAACGCTCGACACCATCGTGCCGGACCTCGCCAAAAGCTGGAGTTGGGACGATAGCCGGACTAAACTGACCTTCAAGCTTCAAGAGGGCGTCACCTGGCATGACGGCAAGCCGTTCTCGGCAGAGGACGTGAAGTGCACGTTCGAGCTGGTCGCCGGGCTTCGAACCGCTGCGGACTTCCGAAAGAATCCGCGGCGCGTCTGGTATCACAACGTCAAGGAGATCACGGCGTCGGGCCCGGCCGAGGTGAGCTTCCACCTCAAGGCGCCGCAGCCATCGTTCCTCGCGCTGCTGGCGTCGGGCTATTCGCCCGTCTACCCATGCCACGTTGCGTTGAAAGACATGCGCGTCAAGCCGATCGGCACGGGGCCCTACAAGTTCGTCGAGTTGAAGCGCGGCGAGATCGTGCGCCTCGCGAAGAACTCCGACTACTGGAAGAAGGGTCTGCCGCATCTCGACGGCATCGACTACCGCATCATCAACAGCCGATCGACGCGCGTTCTTGCGTTCATGGCGGGCGAACTCGACATGACGTTCGTCTCGGACGTGACGGTGGCCGGCCTCAAGGACATCCAGTCAAAGGTGCCCCAGGCGGTTTGCCAGTTTGTGCCGTCGAACAACACGATCAACATGATCGTCAACTCCAGCGCGCCGCCGTTCGATAACCCGAAGATCCGCAGAGCCATGGCTTTGGCGCTCGACCGCGCGGCCTTCAATACGATTCTGGCGGAAGGCAAGTCGTCGATCGGCGTCGTGATGCTGCCGGGACCCGAAGGCAAGTGGGCGATGCCGGACGCCGAGCTGCAGAAGATCACCGGCTATGGCGCAGACACGGCCAAGAATCTGGCCGAGGCGAAGAAGATCATGGAGGAACTCGGCTATTCCGCCGAGAAGCCGCTCAAGGTGAAGGTCGCCACGCGCGACATTCCCCTCTACCGCGATCCCGCGGTGATCTTCATCGACCAGATGAAGAAGATCCACATCGACAGCGAGCTGGATCCGGTCGACACGACCATTTGGCACGCCAAGGTGCAGCGCAAGGACTACGCCATCGGCCTCAACACGACAGGTATCGGTGTGGACGACCCCGACGTGAACCTTGTCGAGAATTACACCTGCAAATCGGATCGCAACTACACCGGGTACTGCAACGAGGAGGTCGACCGGCTGATCTTCGCACAGTCTCGCGAGACCGATCCGGCCAAGCGCAAGGAGCTTCTTTGGCAAGCGGAGCGGCTGATCGCCGAGGAGGTGGCGCGACCCATCATCCTGCACAACCGCGCCGCCACCTGCTGGCAGCCGCACGTCAAGGGCGTCACCAGCCACAATAACTCACTCTACAACAGCTGGCGATTGGAGAATGTGTGGCTTGACAAGTAAAGCCATGATCTAGTTGACGAGATCCGGCCGCGGGCGGGGACCATGCCCGCGGCCAATCTTCTTTGATGCGCGGCTCTATTTCGCAGTCAGCAACTCGGCGACATCGAGCAGGATGAACTCGTTATCGTCCTGCTTTTGTGGTTCGCGGCCGGCGGAATAAGGGAAGTTGTTGTCGTTGGCGACGATGACCTGGGTCGTCCCGACAACATCGACATCCTCGATGGTGACGAACGGGAACGTCAGCTTGCCGTCCTTGCCGCCCTGCCTAGCGAGGCCCTTCGGATCGGCGATGTCCATCAAATCGATGTAACCGATCTTGCGCACCAGTCCGCCTGCGTTGGCGTCTGTCATCTCGATCTTGTAGATGCGCTTCAACTTGGCGGGGACGTTGAAGCAATCGGGCGCTGGCTTGCCTTCAGGGCAGGCCTTTTCGACGCTGCCTTCACCATTGTCACGCTCGATGACGAGCGCGGTCGTGGCGTCGATCATGTTGATGTCGCCGATGTTGTTTCCGGCGATCTCGACTGGGTATTTCCAATGGCGGCCAGTCCACGTGTTGTCTACGACAGAGAACTCGAGCACGCGCAGGACCTCCTTGCCGTCGATTTTCTCCCAGTCCTTCTTTTCCGCGTCCCAGATCGGGCCTTCCAGCATGGGGTAGAGCATCTTGCCGTCCTTGGAGGCGGCCATGCCCTCGTAGCCACGTGAGCGGCGTACGTTGAACGCTCCGGTGCTGGCCGGCAGGGCGGGTGTCTGGACGGCATAGTGGTCCGGTGACCGCGCCGGCTTGCCATCCACCGAGGTCTCGACGACGGCCAGAACCTTGCCCGAGAGATCGGTTTTGATCAGGTAGGGGCCGAACTCCTCGCCGATCCAGATCTCGTTGCCGATCGGTTGAATCGACTCGAGGTCGAAGTCGGCGCCGGTCAGATAGCGCTTCTCGGTCGCCTCGTTGGCGATCCGGAAGGGCACCTTTTTATCGGGATCCGAAAGGAACGTCGTCGAGACGACCTCGACCTTGCCGGTCGCCCAGTCGGGCTTGACCTTGTGGAACATGAGCATCGAGTCCGGCGAGTTGGCCTTGGAGCCGAAGCCGTTGTCCGTGAGAACCCAATAGGTGCCGTCGCCCACCGTCTTGATGCCGGAGAAGCCCTGCAGCGATTGGCCTTTGAGGGGCATCGTGTAGCCGGTCTTGCGTGGCGCTGCCTTGTCGGACAGAAACGAAGTGCCTTCGATCGTCCCGATCGCATGGTTCCGTGTGTTGCCGGGGCCAGTGAATTTGCCCGAGACAGCAAGGTCGGCGGGCGCGTCGGCCGGCGAGGTCACACTGGCGTCGGCGCGGATCAGCGCGTGTCCCGCCAGAGCTGCCGGAAAGCGCTTAGTGGGCTCTTGCGCGATTGCAGGTGTGGTCGCCAATGCCATCGCGATGGCGGCGATCGTCTTTCTCATGATCATTTCCCTTGTGATCGATGTTCGACCGGCCGCAGCTATCAGTGCGATGTTGCAAGGAGACGACGGGCTTGTGACCGGAGTTTTTGGGGGCAGCGTCGTCAGAGGAAGCCCTCTGGTGACGACGAGCAGCTGCCTATTCGGCTGCGATGGAACTCTGATCGTCCCATCCGCGCTTGTCGTGCGTGTGCCCACCCGCTAGGTTCCGGACACGCAATTCCGTTGATCTCGGTCAAACTGCAATCGAAGGAGTAATCCGGTGGCCCTCACGCTTCCCCCCCTCCCCTACGCGTACGATGCGCTCCAGCCCTACATGTCGAAGGAGACGCTCGAGTTCCACCACGACAAGCACCACAATGCCTACGTCACGGCTGGCAACCCGATGGTTGCGGACGGCACCAAGTATGCCGGCAAGAGCCTCGAAGAGATCTGCAAGATGGCCTTCGACGGCAAGGACCAGCCTGCTGTCAACCAGATCGGCCAGCACTACAATCACACGCACTTCTGGAATTGGATGAAGAAGGGCGGCGGCGGCACGAAGCTTCCGGGCAAGGTCGAGGCGCTGGTCAAGGATTACGGCGGCTACGACAAGATGAAGGCCGACTTCATTCAGGCCGGCGTGACGCAGTTCGGCTCCGGCTGGGCGTGGCTCGCCATCAAGGGCGGCAAGCTCGAGGTGATGAAGACGCCGAACGGCGAGAACCCGTTGATGCACGGCGCCTCGCCGATCCTCGGCTGCGACGTGTGGGAGCACAGCTACTACATCGACTATCGCAATATGCGCCCCAAGTACCTCGAGGCGTTTGTCGACAGCCTGGTCAACTGGGACTACGTCGAGGAAATGGCGTCGAAGGCGAAGTAAGACGCCCGTTCGAGCCGCAGATGTTTTGCGACGGGGATCCCTTGTGGGTCCCCGTTCGCATTTCGGCGGCGCGATGCACACGCGGCGGTTGTTTTTCATTTTTGTTGCGAGCTGATAGGGTCTTGGCACGTCAGATGCGATTGCCGGGGGACGGTGATCGCCGAAATTGGTCTGCGTATGTGGGTAGCGGTGTGGGGGAATGCGTGGTTGTCTCGGCGTTTGCGCGTCCGATCAGTGCGCTTCTGGCGGTTGGCCTCGCGCTGCTTGCCGCGGGTTGCGCATCTATTGCGCCGCGCAACGTTCCCTCGAGTGGGCTAGCAGCCAGTCA
>LNFM01009423.1_pt1 | contig 14217 bp, 13 predicted proteins | sample 596031 | NCBI WGS metagenome assembly LNFM01 (sample SAMN04254537, study PRJNA301005) | activated carbon metagenome | isolation source: dual media filters at the Ann Arbor, Michigan drinking water treatment plant | place: USA: Ann Arbor
GGATCAGCCCTGGTACGTCAATGCCGTGGCCGAGGTCGAGGCGGACCTGACGGCCGATCGGCTTCTCGCCTGCCTGCACGAGGTCGAGGAGATGTTCGGCCGGGTCCGCTCGACGGCCAATGCCGCCCGGATCATTGACCTGGACTTGCTGGATTTTCGTGGTCAGACCGCTTCGGGAGGGGCCGGCCGGGCGACCCTTCCGCATCCACGGATGACGGGACGCGCCTTCGTCCTGCGCCCTCTCGCCGACCTGGAGCCCCAGTGGCGGCACCCGGTGACCGGGGAGGCGATCCAGGCACTGCTGGCTCGCTTGCCTCCCGAACAGGGGATCGAGCGGATGTGAGTGCCCCGATCTCATCCTCGTCGCCGAGATTTCGCCCGAATCTCGAACTCCTCCCCGGAATTTCCCGATTGCCGGGGGGAGTGCGGTCGGGTCGGGACGAGGGTGGGGCGTCTTGCCTTTTGGGCCAGAGCGCGTATAACCCCCGGCTCCCGGACAATCAGAGGTCGTCATGGCGCGCGTAACCGTCGAAGACTGCATCGTTCAGGTGCCAAATCGCTTCGAGCTCGTGATGTACGCCGCGCAGCGGGCGCGCGACATCTCCGCCGGCGCGCAGATCACGCTCGATCGCGACCGCGACAAGAACCCCGTCGTGGCGCTGCGTGAGATCGCCGAGACCAAGCTCGATCAGAGCGTCCTCAAGGACTCGCTGATCTCGGGCATGCAGAAGCATGCCGACATCGACAAGCCCGAGGAGGTCAACGAGATGGCCGAGCTCGAGCAGGAGCTCGCCGCGGCCCTGGCGCAGGGCGGCGCCGAGGCGGCGCAGCCCAAGGCGCTGCCGATGTCCGAGGACGACGACGTAACGGAGTAGCCGTCGGCATCCCGGCCGGCGCCCGCGCCGGCCGCTCGTCCAGGACGCGCTGCGCAATCACCGTGGAGAAGGCGCGATCGTCCCCATATAATGGACGATCGCCATGATTCGTCAGTTCGAACTTGTCGAGCGCGTGCAGTCCTACGACCCGGAAGCGGACGAGGACACGCTGAACCGCGCCTATGTCTACGGGCTGAAGAAGCACGGGACCCAGCTCCGCGCCTCGGGCGACCCCTATTTCTCCCATCCCGTCGAGGTCGCCGGCATCCTGGCCGAGATGAAGCTCGACACCGATTCGATCGTCACCGGCCTCCTGCACGACACGCTCGAGGATACAGACGCTACGCGCGAGGAGATCGCCCGGCTGTTCGGCGAGAACGTCGCCCGCCTGGTGGACGGGGTGACCAAGCTGTCGCGCCTGGAGGTCCAGTCCGAGAGCACCAAGGAAGCCGAGAACCTGCGCAAGCTGGTGCTCGCGATGTCGTCCGACATCCGCGTGCTGCTGGTGAAGCTCGCCGACCGCCTGCACAACATGCGGACCCTGCACCACATCAAGGATCCGGCCCGGCGCAAGCGCATTGCCCGCGAGACCATGGATCTCTACGCGCCGCTCGCTTCGCGCATCGGCATGGAGAAGGTCAAGCGCGACCTGGAGGAACTGGCGTTTGCCGAGCTCAATCCCGACGGCCGCGCCTCGGTGCTGGCCCGGCAGGGCTATCTGCGCGAGCGGGGCGAGCAGCTGGTGCCGCAGATCGAGGCCGAGCTCGCCAAGACCCTGGTCGACGGCGGCCTGCCGGCCCAGGTGTCGGGGCGCGAGAAGACGCCCTACTCGATCTGGCGCAAGATGCAGACCAAGAACGTGTCGTTCGAGCAGCTCGCCGACATCATGGCCTTCCGCATCATCGTCGCCGACGTCGCCCAGTGCTACCAGGCGCTCGGCCTGCTGCACGGCAGCTACCAGGTGCTGCCGCAGCGCTTCAAGGACTACATCTCGGTGCCCAAGCCGAACGGCTATCGCTCGCTGCATACCGGGGTCATCGGGCCGTTCGGGCAGCGCATCGAGATCCAGATCCGCACCGCCGAGATGCAGGACCAGGCCGAGCGTGGCGTGGCGGCGCACTGGATCTACAAGCAGGGCGGGCCGTCGACCGATGCCCCGCAATATGCCTGGCTGCGCAGCCTGATGGAGATCCTCGACAAGGCGCCCAACGCCGAGGAGTTCCTCGAGCACACCAAGCTCGAGATGTTCCAGGACCAGGTGTTCTGCTTCACGCCCAAGGGAAAGCTGATCGCCCTGCCGCGCGGCGCCACCCCGATCGACTTCGCCTATGCCGTCCATAGCCAGGTCGGCGACACCTGTGTCGGCTCGAAGATCAACGGCCGCATGCTGCCGCTGCGCACCCAGCTCGCCAACGGCGACCAGGTCGAGATCATCACCTCGAAGGCACAGACGCCGTCGCCGACCTGGGAGCGTTTCGTCGTCACCGGCAAGGCCAAGGCCGCCATCCGGCGCTTCATCCGCCTGCGCCAGCGCGAGCAGTACATCCAGCTCGGCCGTTCGCTGCTCGACAAGGCTTTCCACGAGGAGGGCTACGAGCCGACCGACAAGGGGCTCGACGGGGTTCGCGCCAATTTCAAGCACGCCACCGTCGACGACCTCGTGGCCGCGGTCGGCGAGGGGCTGATCGGCGCCCGCGAGGTGCTGATGGCGGTCTATCCCGGCCTCAAGCAGGGCCGCAAGACGGGCGGCGCCGACGTCGTGCCGATCTCGCGCGCGCGCACCAAGGCCGGCAAGCCGGTCGATGTCGGGCGCGGCAAGACGAACAGCGGCGAGATCGCGATTCGCGGCCTGATCCCCGGCATGGCGGTTCACTTCGCCCGCTGCTGCCATCCCCTGCCGGGCGATCGCATCGTCGGCATCATCACCACGGGCAAGGGCGTCACCATTCATACCATCGATTGCGCGACGCTGGAGAGCTTCTCGGAGGCTTCCGAGCGCTGGATCGATGTCGGCTGGGATTCAGTGAAGGAGGGCGCGAGTGGAACCTATACCGGCCGCCTCAAGGTCACGGTCGCCAATCAGCCGGGCAGCCTGTCGAGCCTGTCGACGGTGATCGCGCGCAACCACGGCAACATCTCGAACCTGCGAATCACCAACCGATCGATGGATTTCTTCGACATGGTGATCGACGTCGAGGTGACCGACGTCAAGCACCTGGCCGATATTGCCGCGGCGTTGCGCGCCTCGCCCGCCATCAACGCCGTGGAGCGGGCGCGCAATTGACCGCTCGCGTCCTCTCACATGGAAAGCAGCCGATGTCCGCGTCCAGCCCATCGTCCGCGTCGAACCATCTCCGTCTCGGCGTCAACATCGACCACGTGGCGACCGTGCGCAATGCGCGCGGCGGGCGATTGCCCGATCCCTTGCGCGCGGCCCGGCTTGCCGCCGCTGCCGGTGCCGACGGCATCACCGCTCATCTTCGCGAGGATCGCCGTCACATCGTCGACGCCGACATCGAGGGCCTGATGCGCGAGCTGACCATCCCGCTCAACTTCGAGATGGCGGCGACGGAGGAGATGGTCGCGATCGCCCTGCGTCATCGTCCGCATGCCGCCTGCATCGTGCCCGAGAAGCGCGAGGAACGGACCACGGAAGGAGGGCTCGACGCGGCCGGGCAGCACAACCATCTGCGGCCGATGGTCAGCCGGCTGCGCGACGCGGGCATCCGGGTCTCGCTGTTCATCGAGGCCGATCCGCGCCAGCTCGAGGCGGCCGTCGCCCTCGGCGCCCCCGTGGTCGAGCTGCATACCGGCCGGTACTGCGAGCTCGAAGGCGAGCCCCAGCGCGCGGAGCTCGGCCGCCTCCAGAGGGCAGCGGCCCTGTGCGCCAGGCTGGGCCTCGAATGCCACGCCGGCCATGGGTTGAGCTATGCCGATGTCGGGCCGGTCGCGGCGATCCCCGAGGTACGCGAGCTCAATATCGGCCATTTCCTGGTCGGCGAGGCGATCTTCGTGGGCTTCGATCAGGCAATCCGCGAGATGCGGCGCGTCATGGACGCGGCGCGGGGCGGCGGCGGGGCTGCCAAGTGATTCTGGGAATCGGCAACGATCTCACCGACATCAGGCGGATCGAGAAGTCGCTCGAGCGGTTCGGTGACCGCTTCGTGCAGCGGATATTCACAGAGACTGAACAGAAGAGGTCGGAAGGCCGGGCGACCCGAGCGGCGAGCTATGCCAAGCGGTTCGCCGCCAAGGAGGCCTGCGCCAAGGCCCTGGGCACGGGCCTTCGGCGGGGTGTCTTCTGGCGCGACATGGGGGTCGTCAACATGCGTGGCGGCAAGCCGACGATGGCCCTGACCGGCGGTGCTTTGGCGCGCCTGCAGGAGCTGACGCCAGCCGGAATGTCGCCGCAAATCGACCTGAGCTTGACCGACGAATACCCGATGGCGCAGGCTTTCGTGATCATTTCCGCGGTTTCGGCGACATGATCCGGCCGCGACGAAGAGACAGCGGGTTCCTACCCTGCTATAGGCGCGGCTCGTTTAAACTGGGACGGCGATGACGGACGTGGCTGAACGTCGAAAGCGGGGACAGGAGAAGGCCGGCGGCTGGGGCGAGACCGTCCGAACCGTCGTCTATGCGGTGCTGATTGCGCTGGTCGTGCGCACCTTCGCCATAGAGCCCTTCAACATCCCCAGCGGATCGATGATCCCTACCTTGCTGGTCGGGGACTACCTGTTCGTCTCGAAATATTCCTACGGTTACAGCAAGCATTCCTTCCCGTTCTCGATGGGGCTGTTCTCTGGCCGCATTTTCGGGGAGCCGCCGGAGCGCGGCGACGTGGCGGTGTTCAAGTATCCCGGCGACCAAGGGCAGGGCGTCAACCGAACCGACTACATCAAGCGCATCGTCGGCATGCCGGGCGATCGCATCCAGGTGACCAATGGCGTGCTGCACATAAACGGCTCGGCGGTCCAGCGGACGCGTCTCGGAGAGTATTCCAAGGGTAACGGCCACTACCCCCGGGGAACCCTCTACCGCGAGACCCTGCCCAACGGGCGCAGCTACACGGTGCTGGAGTACAGCGATGGCGGCCCCGCCGACAACACGCCGGAATTTCTCGTCCCGGCGAACAACTACTTCGTCATGGGCGACAACCGCGACGATTCGCTCGACAGCCGCACGCGCCTGATGCTGCGGGATTTCTCGGGGTCGGCACGTGACCGAGACCAGCTCGGCTGGTACGTACCGTCGGAAAACCTGGTCGGCCGCGCCGAGTTCATCTTCTTCTCGCACGATCCATCCGCGGCAGGCTGGCTGGAACCGTGGAAATGGCCCGAAGCCGTGCGATTCAATCGTTTTTTCATGGCGATCCACTGAGCCAGACCGACGTCGATTTCGAGGCGCTGGCCGGCAAGCTCGGGCACGCCTTCGCGCGGCGGGACCTGGCAGTCGAGGCCCTGACCCACCGCGGGGCGCTCGACCGCAGGCCCGACCTCAAGGCGGCCTTCCCCTACGGCTACGAGCGGCTGGAGTTCCTCGGCGACCGCGTGCTGTCGCTGGCCATGGCCGACCTGCTGCTGCGTCGCTTTCCCGGCGAGGCGGAGGGCCACCTGGCGCGACGCCACGCCGCCCTGGTGAGCACGCGTTCCCTGGATGAGGTCGCACGGGCGAGCGGCCTCAACGATTATCTGATCGCCTACCGCGGCGCGCCGCCGGCGACAGCGGCAATTCTCGCAGACATGATGGAGGCGCTGCTCGGGGCAGTCTTCGTCGATGCCGGCTTTGCCGCGGCGGCTGCAACCGTCGAGCGCCTGTGGGGCGAACGGCTCGGCAGCCACAACCCGGCGCCACGGCCACCGAAGATGGAGTTGCAGGAGTGGGCGCAGGCGCGTGGGCTCGCGCTGCCGGTCTATCGCCAGGTCGGCCGCGAAGGTGTCGAGCACGAGCCGATGTTCGTGGTCGAGGTCCGGGTCGGTGCCGTCGAGCCGGTGCAGGGCAGGGGCCGGACCAAGCGTGAGGCGGAAAGCGAGGCGGCCCGCCTCCTCATCGAGGGGCTCGGACAGTCGTGAGCGAGCCCAGGACCCGGGCCGGCTTCGCCGCCATCGTCGGCGCACCCAATGCCGGCAAGTCGACCCTGGTCAACGCCATGGTCGGTTCCAAGGTGAGCATCGTCTCGCCCAAGGTGCAGACGACGCGCATGCGGGTGATCGGCATTGCCATGGTCGACCTCGCCGAGGGAAGCCGTGCCCAGGTCGTCCTGGTCGACACGCCAGGAATCTTTCGCGTCGCCAAGCGGCGCCTCGAGCGGGCAATGGTCGCCGCCGCCTGGCAGGGCGCCGACGATGCCGACATCGTGGCCCTGGTGGTCGATGCCGAGCGCGGCGTCGGTCCGGAGACCGAGGCGATCGTCGAGCGGCTGAAGGAGCGACGCAGCCCGCGTTTCCTGATCCTGAACAAGATCGACCTGGTGGCACGCGAGAAGCTGCTGGCGCTGACGGCCCAGTTGAACGCCCGCCTGGCCTTCGACCGGACCTTCATGGTGAGCGCCCTGCGTCAGGACGGCATTGCCGACATCCTGGCCGCCTTGGCCATGGCCCTGCCGGAAGGGCCCTTTCTCTATCCCGAGGATCAGGCGGCAGACCTGCCGATGCGCCTGCTGGCCGCCGAGGTGACGCGCGAGCAGGTGTTCCTGCAGCTCCACCAGGAATTGCCCTACGAGGCGGCGGTCGAGACCGACAAATGGGAGGACCGGGCCGACGGCAGCACGCGCATCGAGCAGACGATCCACGTCCAGCGCGAGGGCCAGCGCGCCATCGTCCTCGGCAAGGGCGGCGCCCGCATCAAGCAGATCGGCGCCCGCGCCCGCCACGAGCTCAGCCAGATGCTGGAGCGCCCGGTGCATCTCTTTCTGCACGTCAAGGTAAGCGAACGCTGGGCCGACGACCCCGCCCACTATCGTTCGATTGGGTTGGACTACGATAGGTAGGCATCTCGAAGCGCTCCCCGATGACGGGGGGCACTCGCGTATGTCACCAAACACCGTCATCCCGAGCGAAGCCGAGCGCAGCGAGGCGCAGTCGAGGGACCTTTCTTGTTTCGGCACCGGCAAGAGAGGTCCCTCGACTGCGCCGCCCTACGGGCGGCTCCGCTCGGGATGACGGTGCTTGACGCCGTACGCAACTGCCCTGCCCCGATGACTTGGGAGGAAACTCAAGCCGGCGCCAAGCTCAGCGTGTGAAGGACGGCGCCGCTGGCGTCTCGATGGGTGACGGTCAGGCCGCCCGTGGCGCCGTCGATCCTGACGTGGCCGAAATGGCAGGAGCCTTCCGAGGGGGCGAGGTCGAAGCGGCCGGGCGGCGGTACCTTCTGGAAGACGATTTCGGGCCCGAAAGTGCGGTCGAGGATGTTGGGGCCGAAGCCGCCGGCGCACAGCGGACCCGAGACGAACTCGTAGAACGGCATGAAGTCGGTGAACGACGCGCGATCCGGGGCGTAGCGATGGGTCGCCGCGTAGTGCACGTCGCCGCAGAGCCAGTGAACGTTGCGAATATCCTCGCGCTTGATGAAGGCGAGCAGGTCGGCAATCTCCAGCTCGCGGCCGAGCGGCGCGCCGTCGTCGCCGTTGGCGACCGCCTCCGAGCCCGACTTGCTGCGCCAGTCGTCATGGATCACGACGCCGATCGGCATATCGGCGGCGATCAACTTCCAGGTCGCCTTCGAGTCCTTCAGGGAGCCTTTCAGCCATTCAATCTGGCGGTTGCCGAGTAAGGCGGTTTCGGGTCCCGTCACCGTCTGGCGGTTGGCGCCGTTGGGGCCGCGGTAGCTGCGCATGTCGATGCGGAAAATGTCGAGACGTGGCCCGAAGGAGAACCGGCGATAGAGCTGCATGGGCCCATCGAGGTCACCTGCCAGGGGCATGTACTCGCGAAAGGCCCGCTCGCCGTAGGCGGCCAGCACGGCGACGCTCTTCTGGCGATAGCGCCTGTCGTTGTCGAGGCGCCGTTCCCAGTACCAGTTGTCGACCACCTCGTGGTCGTCCCACTGCGCCAGCATGGGCACCTCGGCGTTGAAGCGGCGCAGGTTGTCGTCGAGCAGGTTGTAGCGGTGGTTGCCGCGGAAATCGTCGAGCGTCTCGGCTACCCTGGACTTCGCCTCGGTGACGATGTTCTTCCAGACCCTGCCGTCGGGCAGCTTCTTTTCCGCCTGCAGAGGGTTGTCGGCGTAGATCGTATCGCCGCTGTGGACGAAGAAGTCCGGCGCCAGCTGGCGCATGGCCTCGTAGATCGTCATGCCGCCGGCGTCGGGGTTGATGCCCCAGCCCTGGCCGACCGTGTCGGCCGACCAGACGAAGCTCACGTCGTTGCCGGCCGACGGCGGGACGCGGAACCGGCCGCCGACCGGTTCGCTCATGGTCTTGTAGTCGCCAAGGTCGAGGTAGGACACGCGATAGAAGACCGTCTGTCCGGGCGCCACCCCGCGGATGCGGACGCGCGAGGTGAAATCGGTCGCCTCCAGCGCCAGGGGGCCGACGATCCGCCTGGGGTCGGCGAAGCTCTCGGTCGTCGCATACTCCACGACCATGCGCGCCGGCCGGTCGGCGCGGCTCCACACGACGGCGCCGTCGGCCATCACGTCGCCGGACTGCACGCCCTGCAGCAGGCGCGGTCGCGCGTCCGCCGAAGTCTGGGCGAAGATGCGGGTCGGCAGGGCGGCGGCCATCGTGCCGGCGGCGAGCAGGCGGCGTCGGTTCAGCTTGGTCATGCGCGCCAACCTAGCGCTGAATTGTTAAACGCGGCATACCGTCGGCATGGAATGGCGCGACGAGGGCATTGTGCTGTCGGCGCGGGCGCACGGCGAGACCGGGCTGATTGCATCACTGCTGACTCGGGACCATGGCCGGCACGCGGGCTTCGTCAACGGCGGCGTGTCGCGGCGTGCCCGCCCGATCTGGCAACCCGGCAATCTGGTGGCCCTCGACTGGCGCGCCCGGCTGGCCGATCAGCTCGGGAGCTTTACCGCCGAGCTGCGCGAGCCCCATGCGGCGCGGGCTCTCGAGGATGCGTGCGAGCTGGCCGGGCTGGCCGCGGCATGCGCCGTGATCGACGCCGCCCTGCCGGAACGCGAGCCCCATCCGGCCATGTTCAGCGGCTTCCTCGCATTCCTGACGGCGTTGGGACATCCGGGATGGCCGACGATCTATGTCAGGCTCGAGCTCGGTCTCCTGCAGGAGCTGGGCTTCGGCCTGGACCTCGCGGCCTGCGCCCTGACCGGTGCGACTACCGATCTTGCCTATGTCTCTCCCAAGACCGGCCGGGCCGTGTCGCGCACGGCGGCGGAACCATACAAGGAGAAGCTGGTCGCCTTGCCGGCCTTTCTGTCCGCCGGCGGCGTCGCATCCAGCGCACAGGACCTGCGCCTGGGCCTCGATCTCACGGCATTCTTTCTCGAGCGGCATGTCTTTTGGCCACACAACAAGCCCTTGCCTGCCGCGCGGGCGAGATTTATGGAGACGCTGACGCGCTAGAACCAACGAGGATTGCGGCTCGAACCGCGGTCCATCCCCTCGAACCGGCCCATGGCAAAACGCAACAACGTCGTCCCGCTTGCGGTGGTCAAGCCGGTGCAGTTCGGCCAGGCGCTCAGCGAGCGTTACCTGTCGTACGCCCTGTCGACGATCATGGCGCGCTCGCTGCCCGATGTGCGCGACGGCCTGAAGCCGGTTCATCGCCGGCTGCTCTACGCGATGCGCCAGCTGCGGCTCGACCCCAACAGCGCCTTCAAGAAGAGCGCGCGCGTGGTCGGCGACGTGATCGGCCAGTACCATCCGCACGGCGACCAGTCGATCTACGACGCGCTGGTGCGGCTGGCCCAGGACTTCGCCGCGCGCTACCCGCTGATCGAAGGCCAGGGCAATTTCGGCAACATCGATGGCGATAACCCGGCGGCCATGCGCTACACCGAAGCGCGCCTCACCGAGGTCGCCGAGTCGCTGCTGGCCGGGATCGACGAGGATGCGGTCGACTTCCGGCCCAACTACGACGGCTCGACCGAGGAACCGGTCGTCCTGCCCGGCGGCTTTCCCAACCTGCTGGCCAACGGGGCGGCCGGCATCGCCGTCGGCATGGCGACGTCGATCCCACCGCACAACGCCGGCGAATTGTGCGATGCCCTGCTGCATCTCATCCGCACGCCCAATGCCCGGGTCGAGACCCTGGTCGATCTGGTCAAGGGACCGGATTTCCCGACCGGCGGCGTGCTCGTGGAGCCGCGCGAATCCATCGTCGAGGCCTATCGCACCGGACGCGGCGCCTTCCGGCTGCGCGCGCGCTGGACGGTCGAGCCGCTGCCGCGCGGCCAGTACCGCATCGTCGTCATCGAGATCCCGTATCAGGTCCAGAAGGGCAAGCTGATCGAGCGCATCGCCGAGATCATCAATGCCAAGAAGCTGACGATCCTGGAGGACGTGCGCGACGAGTCGGCCGACGACGTGCGCATCGTGCTGGAGCCGCGCACCGGCAACGTGCCGGCCGAGCTGCTCATGGAGCAGCTGTTCAAGCTGACCGATCTCGAGATCCGCTTCCCGCTCAACCTCAACGTTCTCGACAGGGACAACACGCCCCGGGTGATGAACCTGCGCGAGGCATTGCAGGCCTTCCTCGATCACCGCCGCGAGGTGCTGGTGCGCCGCTCGACGCACCGCCTGGCCGAGATCGACCGGCGCCTGGAGATCCTCGAAGGCTACCTGATCGCCTATCTCAACCTCGACAAGCTGATCAAGATCCTGCGCGAGCAGGACGAGCCCAAGCCGCACATGATGGCGGCGTTCAAGCTCACCGACCTGCAGGCCGAGGCGATCCTCAACATGCGCCTGCGAGCCCTGCGCCGGCTCGAGGAGTTCGAGATCAAGGGCGAGCACAAGAAGCTCACCGCCGAACGCAAGGAGCTGCGCGCGCTGCTCGGGGACGAGACCTTGCAGTGGCAGTCGATCGCCGCCGAGGTCCAGGAGACCAGGCGCCGTTTCGGCGGCAAGACCGAGCTCGGCCGTCGCCGCACCGAGATCGCGGATGCACCAGTCGAGGTCGAGCACGCGGTCGAGGATTTCGTCGAGCGCGAGCCGATCACCGTGGTTTGCTCTGAGAAGGGCTGGATCCGTGCTGCCAAGGGCCATATCGACGACCAGGCGACGGCCGACCTGAAGTACAAGGAGGGCGACGGGCCGCGCTTCGCCGTTCACGCCCAGTCGACCGACAAGATCCTGGTGTTCGGCACCAACGGCCGGTTCTACACGCTGAGCTGCGACAAGCTGCCGAGCGCGCGCGGACACGGCGAGCCGATCCGGCTGATGATCGAGCTCGGCAACGACCAGGACATCATCCTGCTTCAGGTTCTGAAAGGCGGCCGCAAGTTCCTGGTCGCGTCGGACGCTGGCCGCGGCTTCGTCGTGCCCGAGGACGAGGTCGTGGCGCAGACCAAGAACGGCAAGCAGGTGCTCAACCTCGCCGACAAGGAGAAGGCACAGGCCCTGTCGATCGTGCCGGACGACGCCGATTCCGTGGCGGCGTTGAGCGAGGGCCGCAAGCTCCTGGTCTTCCCGCTGGAGCAGGTTCCCGAGATGGGACGGGGCCGCGGGGTGCTGCTGCAGCGCTCCAAGGGCGACCGCCTGTCGGATGTCCAGGCGTTCCGGCTCGGCGAAGGCCTGCCGTGGGCCAACCGCGTCATCCCGGCGGCGGAGCTCAGGTTCTGGCGCGGCGAGCGCGCCCAGGCGGGACGAATGCCGGAAAAAGGCTGGCCGCGCGCCCGGCGCTTCAAGGACTGAGCGATGGACGCGGCGCTGATCTGGAAGGCCGTGTTGATCGGTGTCGTCGAGGGCCTCACCGAGTTCCTGCCGGTGTCCTCGACCGGGCACATCATCCTCGCCGAGGAGGTGCTCGACTTCCAGGGGCCGCCCGGCAAGGTGTTCGAGATCGTCATCCAGCTCGGCGCCATCCTCGCCATCTGCTTTCTCTACCGCGCCAAGCTCTGGGCGACGGCGACTGGCGTGCTGCGTCGCGAGCCGCTGGCGCTCCGCTTCGCCGCGGCAGTGGTCATTGCGTTCCTGCCCGCGGCGCTGATCGGCGTCGTGGCGCACAAGTACATCAAGGCGGTGCTGTTCAGCCCGTGGGTCGTGGCGGTGGCATTGATCGCCGGAGGCGTCGCCATCCTGGCGATCGAGCGGCTCGTTCAGCGACCGCACATCAAGTCGGTGGACGAGGTCGATCTCAAGACGGCCCTCTATATCGGCTTCTGCCAGTGTCTCGCGATGGTGCCCGGCGTGTCGCGTGCCGGTGCGACCATCATGGGTGCCCGCGTCTTCCGGGTCGATCGGGCAACGGCCGCTGAGTTCTCGTTCTTTCTCGCGATCCCGACCATGTTCGGCGCAACCGTCTACGACCTGTACAAGAACTGGACGACGCTCGACTGGCACGGCGGTGGCGTGATCGCCCTGGGGTTCGTCGTCGCCTTCGCTTCGGCGGCCGTGGTGGTCGGTCCATTCGTCCGCTTCATCAGCCGGCACGGCTTCGGCGTGTTCGCCTGGTATCGTATCGCCGTCGGGCTCCTCGCCCTGATCGTGCTGAGTCTGCGCTGAATTACCGCTCCAGGAAGCCTGCGGGCCTGTTTTCCATCGCTGTCCGCCGTGTCATAAGCCCGCCGCCATCGCGGCCGGACAATCAGGTTCGTGCGTCCAGTCTGCAGATTTCAATCAGGAGAGGTTCAGAATGCAACGTCGCAAGTTCCTGCGTACCGCCGGTGTGGGTAGTGCAGCGGCGGCTGCCGCCGGAACGGTCGCCGCGCCCGCCGTCGCCCAGTCGATGCCCGAGATCAAGTGGCGCCTGGCGTCGAGCTTTCCCAAGTCGCTCGATACCATCTACGGCGCGGGCGAGGACTTCGCCAAGCGCGTCGCCGCGCTGACCGATGGCAAGTTCCAGATCCGCGTGTTCGCCGCAGGCGAGATCGTGCCGGGCCTCCAGGTCCTCGACGCGGTGCAGAACGAGACTGTCGAGTGCGGGCACACTGCGTCCTATTACTACGTCGGCAAGGACCCGACCTTCGCCTTCGACACCGCGGTGCCGTTCGGGCTCAACACCCGTCAGCACAATGCCTGGGTTTACCATGGCGGCGGCCTCGATCTGATGCGCGATTTCTACAAGGACTACAACGTCACGTCCTTCCTCATGAGCAATACCGGTGCCCAGATGGGCGGCTGGTGGCGCAAGGAGATCAAGTCTCCCGAGGACATGAAGGGCGTGAAGATGCGCATCGGCGGCTTTGCCGGCCAGGTCATGGCGAAACTCGGCGTCGTGCCGCAGCAGCTCGCCGGCGGCGAGATTTATCCGGCGCTGGAGAAGGGCACGATCGATGCCGCCGAATGGGTCGGTCCGTACGACGATCAGAAGCTCGGCTTCAACAAGGTCGCCCAGTACTACTACTATCCTGGCTGGTGGGAGGGTAGCGCGGCCCTGTCTCTCTTCGTCGGCCTCAAGGCTTGGGACGCGCTGCCGGCGCTCTACAAGGAGGCGATCGCCAGCGCTGCAAGCGAGACCAACGTGAAGTCGGTCGGTAAGTACGACGTGCAGAATCCCAAGGCGCTACGCGAGCTGGTCGCCGCCGGCACCCGGTTCCTGCCATTCCCGCAATCAGTCATGGAGGCCTGCTTCGGCGCTGCCAACGAGCTCTACGCCGAGACCGTCGCCAAGAACCCGAAGTTCAAGAAGGTCTACGAGTCGTGGAAGGCCTTCCGAAACGAGGAGGTGCTGTGGTTCCGGGTCGTCGAGAACACCTTCGACAACTTCATGGCGCGCCAGTCGGCCGCCAACAAGCTCTGAGCCAACCGGGACCACCCGGACGAAAAGCCCCGCTTCGGCGGGGCTTTTTTTGCCTCCTTTGCCAAGCGTCCTTCCGCATGGCAAATTGGTTCCGCGAAGTGGAACACCACTCGTTGCTGCAACAAGGCGAAGTACCGGTGGGAGGTAATCATCATGAGACGTCGCAAGTTCGTGACTTCCGCCTCCGTCGGCGGCGCGGCAGGCATCGTCGCCGCGCCGGCCTTTGCCCAATCGGCTCCTGAGCTCAAGTGGCGGCTGACGTCGAGTTTCCCGAAGTCGCTCGATACGCTTTACGGCGGCGCCGAATCTTTTGCCAGGAAGCTCGCCGCGCTGACAGACAACAAGTTCCAGGTGCGCGTGTTCGCGCCCGGCGAGATCGTGCCGGCGCTGCAGGCGCTCGACGCGGTGCAGAACAACACCGTCGAGATGTGCCACACGGCGAGCTACTACTTCGTCGGCAAGGACCTCACCTTCGG
>LNFM01009424.1_pt1 | contig 14217 bp, 14 predicted proteins | sample 596031 | NCBI WGS metagenome assembly LNFM01 (sample SAMN04254537, study PRJNA301005) | activated carbon metagenome | isolation source: dual media filters at the Ann Arbor, Michigan drinking water treatment plant | place: USA: Ann Arbor
CGCTGGCGATGCCCTGGCCCGCGATGTCCAGCGCCGTGCCGTGGTCGGGGCTGGTGCGGATGATGGAAAGGCCGAGGGTGACGTTCACCCCGCCCGCCATGTCCAGCGTCTTGATCGGGATCAGCGCCTGGTCGTGGTAGAGGCAGATGGCGGCGTCATAGGTCGGCCGGGCATGGGCCGTGAACATCGTATCCGGCGGCCAGGGCCCGGTGGCGGCGATGCCCAGCGCCCGGAGCCGGGCCACGGCGGGCGCGACGATCGCCTGGTCCTCATGGCCGAGCGTGCCGGCCTCGCCCGCATGCGGGTTCAGCCCGGCGACGGCCAGGCGCGGGTTGGCGATGCCGAAATCCCGCATGAGGGCGGCATGGGTGATGCGGGCGTGCTCGACGATCAGCTCGGGCGTCAGGCGCCCGATGGCGCGGGCCAGCGGCTCATGCACCGTGACGGGGACGACGCGCAGTTGCGGGCAGGCCAGCATCATCACGGGCGGCACGCCGGTGCCGGCCAGTTCGCCCAGGAATTCGGTATGGCCGGGATGGGGAAAGCCGGCGGCTGTGAGAACCGACTTCTGGATGGGGTTGGTCACCACGCCATCCACCGCGCCGGAGAGCGCGAGGCCCACCGCCTCGCGGATCGCGGCGAGCACGGCGCCGGCCGTCGCCGCCTGCGGCTGGCCCGGGATGGCGGCCACGGGCAGGGGCCGGTGGAGCACGGGCAGGGCGTCCGCGAAGCGCGCCTCCCCGGGGTGGGCGATGCGCTGGATGGGCGCGCCGGTCAGGCGGTCCGCATCGTCCAGCAGCAGGAAGGCGGGGCCGGTGGCGCGCAGCGCGTGCCAAGCCTTCACGGCGATCTCGGCGCCGATGCCGGCGGGTTCCCCCATGGTCAGTGCAAGCATCACGCGGCTGTAGCAGAGGCCCGGGCAGTGGACGATAGCCGGGCCAGCAGCTCATCCACCTCTTCCTCGGTGTGATACAGGCCAAAGCCGAAGCGCAGCCGCTGCCCGCGGCGATCCGTCACGATGCCGGCCGCGTCCAGCCGGGCCGACCAGGCCTCGGCATCTGGCAGGTCGAAGGTGAGGAAATTGCCGCGCGCGGGATCGGCCAGCGGGATCACCAGCCGCGCCGGATCCAGCCCGGTGCCGCCGAGCCCCGCGACGAAGCGCGCCTGCAACGCCCGCACATGGTCATGAATCGCCGCCACGGTGACGCCCTGGGCCTCCAGCCAGCGCATCGCCGCATTCAGGCGCAAGAGGCCCGAGGGGTCGAAGGTGGCGCCCATGAAGCGCATGCCGTCCGTGGCATAGGGCACGCCGGCCTGCGCCCCCGCCAGATGGCCGAAGGCGGCGAACCAGCCGGTGTTGCGCGGCCGCATCAGCCAGCCCGGCGGGGCGTGCAGGAAGCAGCAACCCTCGCCCCCCATCGCGTATTTATAGCCGCCCGCCAGGTAGAAGGCGCGGCCGGCCAGGGGGGCGAAGTCCGTCGGCACGGCCATGAAGCCGTGATAGCCATCCACCACCAGCGCCGCCCCGCCCGCCGCCTCGGCCAGGGACTGGAGGTCCGGGATGGGCAGGGCACGGCCGCTGCCGAAGAAGACCTGGCTGACCCAGATCAGGTCGAATCGTTGCGGCGCCGCCGCGAGCAGCCCGGCCAGGACCTCAGGCCCTTCGGGGATGCGGGTGACCTGGACCAGCCCCTCCTCCTCCAGCCGGGCGACCTGGCGCGCGAAGGAGTGGAATTCGCCCGTGGTGGTGAGGATGCGCGGGCGCTCGGGCAGGGCGCTGAGGATGCGCAGCACGAATTCATGCGTATTCACCGCGAAGACCAGGCTCGTGGGCTCGGGCAGGTTCAGGTGGCGGGCGATGTGACCCTGGGCCTCGCTCCAGGCCGGGCCCAGCACCTCCTCCCATTTGTGATCCATGCGCCGGGCCGCGAGGTCCCAGGCGTCCAGCTGCGCGGCGCGCGTCGCATCGGGCCAGGGGTGGTGGCTGTGGGCCGCAAAATGCAGCCGGCGAGCCTCGGCGCCCAGGAAATGCGAGAAATGCGGCCGCAGATCGATCATACTGGCGATATGGAACCGGAAACCCCACCCGACCAGGGCCCCGATGCGGGCCTGACCACCGATTTTCGCCGCAAGATGAGCTATGGCGATTATCTCGGCCTCGATGCGCTGCTGGCCGCGCAGAAGCCCATCTCCGGCCAGCATGACGAGATGCTCTTCATCACCATCCATCAGGTGCAGGAGCTCTGGCTGAAGCTGCTGCTGCACGAGTTGGACCTGGCCATCGCCTGCATCCGGCGCGACGAGCTTCGCCCGGCCTTCAAGGCCATGGCGCGGGTGAGCCGCATCCAGCGCCAGCTGATCGAGGCCTGGGATGTTCTCAGCACGATGACGCCGCATGACTATTTGGCCTTCCGCGCCCATCTGGGCAGTTCTTCCGGCTTCCAGTCCTGGCAATACCGCGCCCTGGAATTCCGCCTGGGTGCCAAGGAGGCCTTCATGCTGAAGCCCCACGCCCACCGACCCGAGCTGCATGCGGAATTGCACGCCGCGCTGGAAGCGCCCTCCATCTATGACGAGGCGCTGCGCCTGCTGGCCCGCCGCGGCTTCCCCGTGCCGGCCGAAGTGCTGGAACGGGACCTGACCAAACCTCATGAAAGCCACGCCGCCGTGACGGCGATCTGGGCCGGCATCTACGCCAAGGGCGAGCGCGAGTTCGACCTTTATGAGCTGGCCGAGGAGCTGGTGGATGTGGAGGACAGCTTCCAGACCTGGCGCTTCCGCCACATGCGCACGGTGGAGCGCATCATCGGCTATGCGCGGGGCACGGGCGGCAGCGCTGGCGTCGCCTATCTGCGCAAGGCGATCGAGCGGCGCTTCTTTCCGGAGCTCTACGAGGCGCGCACGGCGCTCGCTTGATCCGGCGCAAGGCCCGGCCGGGGCGGGCGCGGTAGGAGAGGGCGGTGCTCGCGAATTGTCTTCATGACCTGGCGGCGCTGGGGCCGGCCGGCCTGCCCGCCCTGATGTCCGCCCTGCTGCTCGCGGGCCTTGCCGGGGGGCTGACCCATTGCAGCGCCATGTGCGGCCCCTTCGTGCTGGCGCAATCGGCGGCCGGCGCCGATGCCCATCTGCGCGGCGGCATGCTGCGACGGCTGACCGGCGCCGCCTTGTTGCCCTATCACCTCGGCCGGGCACTCGGCTATGGCGCGCTGGGCACCCTGGCCGGCGGGGCAGGGGCCTTGCTCTCCCAGGCCAGCGGGCTGCGCTGGGTGGCCGCGCTGCTGCTCTTCGGCGCCGCGCTGCTCATGCTGGCCCAGGCCTCCGCGCGCTTTTCCGCCTGGTTGCCGCGCCTGCCAGCCCCGCGCCTGCCGCGCGCGCTGGAGGGACGACTGGCCGGACTGCTGGCCGCGCCCACGGGCTGGCGCGGGGTGCGGCTCGGGCTGCTGCTGTCGGCGCTGCCCTGCGGGCTGCTCTATGCGGCGCTCGCGGCGGCCGCGGCCTCGGGCAGCGCGCTGGCCGGGGGCTTGGCGATGCTGGCCTTCGTGCTCGGCACCGTGCCAGCACTGGCCGCGGTGGCCCTGCTCGGGCGCTTCTTCGGCCGCGTGGTCGGGCCGGGCTGGCGTGCCCTGGGCGGCGCGCTCTTCCTGCTCAATGCGGCGATCCTCGCCGGGCTTGCCGTGCAGCTCCTCGCCTGAGGCGCTTCATCCTTGCTTTACCCGGCGCGTGGCATCTGCGGCGCCAGCAAGGCTGAGGGCCCGCATAAATGTCCGGCATCGCGCTGACCGGCTCGCTGCCTGGTCAGATCAATGAGAACACGCCCCTCTGGGACTGGATCGGCCAGCTCCGGCTCAACATCAATCCGGCGTTGATCCGCTTCGTCGACATCATCGGCATCGGCAGCAATTTCTTCGACGTCTCGCTGAACCGCGGAAACGGTGTGCTCACCTTCGCGCCCATCTCGATGGCGGATCACGAATGGTTCGTGGCCAACAACATCTCCACGAATATCAGCTTCCAGGTGCAATTCTACATGACCGACGGTTCGGTCCAGCTCAGCCAGGCGACCTATTCGGTCACGCTGCTCAACATCGACGACACGCCGCCCCAGGCCCTCACCTTCGCCAGCGGCGGCACGGTGGCAGCCGGGGCGGCGGGCGCGAATATCGGCCGCCTCCAGGTCTCCGACCCCGATACCGCCAGCGGCTTCACCTTCACGATCCGCGAGGATGACCAATGGGTCTTCGAGGTGGTGGGAGACATGCTGAGGCTGCGGGCCGGCGTCTCCATCCCGCTCGCCGACGGGCCGGAGCGCGATGTGGTGATCACCGTCTCGGATGGCCGGCAATCCTCGGCCATGACGATCTCCATCGGGGTGACGGCGCTCGGCATCAACAATGGCGGGACGGTGGACCTGCTGGAGAGCCATGAAGCGGCCTTCGGCTTCCGCTGGGCCGGCCCCGGCAACCTCTTCACGATGCGGATGAGCCATGAGCTCGCCTCGATCCGCGACTATGGCTCCATCATCCACATCCAGCTGCGCGACGGCGGCAGCGTGACCTTCGAGCAGCCGGCCGTGATCGACATGCTGGATGGCTACATCTCCTTCTCGGGCGACGGGCTGGCCGGGCGGGTCTGGACGATCTACGAAACCCTCCTGAACCGGGAGCCGCGGCACGCCGAAATGGCGGCCGGCGTGGAGCGGCTGGCGGGTGGCGCGAGCAACCAGACCCTGATCGGCGAAGTCATGGCCACCGCCGAATTCGCCAATGGCTTCGGTGCGCTGAGCAACAGCGCCTTCGCCAACCAGCTTTACCTGAACTCCGTGGGCTGGACGAGCGCCTCGGGCGTTGCCTTCCACGCCGGCAACATGGACCGGGGGACCAGCCGCTCCCAGGTGGTGAACGAATTCGTGACCTGGCGGCTTGATTCCCTGAACCACGCCGATACCCGCGCCGCCAATGGCGGCTTCTTCGTGCCGCGCAAATGGGTGGAGGAATGGGATCAGCCGGTGGTCCCGACCGCGCTGAATGCCAACACCTTCGGCCTCTGGCTGGCGGAGGAGATGATGTCGGGCCGCCTCGATTTCTTCACCGTGCAGGGCATGATCAGCGCGACGCGCGGCATCCTGCCGGAACTGCGCACCGGCCAGAGCCAGTTGGAGGTCCTGATCCGCGACATGGCCGGCGCGCCCGCGGAGTCCAACTGGGGCACGGCCTTTTCCGAGGCGCTGCTGAAGCGTGGCAGCAACTCGACCGTCTATCTGCAGGACCTCATCCGCAACTATGACCTGGATGAGTTGCAAGCCCACATGCTGCCCCAGGGCATCGCCTTCCAGGCGGGCTGGTAGCGCCCCTCAGCGCACCACCAGGTCCTTGTAGGCGTGCCAGGTGGCGTGCCCGATCAGCGGCATGGCGAGGATCAGCCCGAGGAAGAAGGGCACGAGGGCGAGGCCGGTGAAGACCACGATCAGCCCGGCCCAGAGCGCCATGGCGCGCCAATTCTCCATCACCGCCTGGATCGAGACGGTCACCGCCTCCAGGAAGCTCAGCTCCGGCCGGTCCACCAGCATCGGCACGGAGATGGCGGAGACGGCGAAGGTGACGGAAGCGAGCACGAAGCCGATGCCGGTGCCGATGACGAGGAAGGGCAGCAGGTCATCGCTGCGCAGCATCGCCAGCGGCAATTCCATCAGCGAGGGCGCGAAGTTCAGCCCGAAGAACAGCGCGAAGAGCAATCCTGCGATGCGCACCCAGAAGAGGTGCAGCACCAGCAGCAGCACGCCCATCATGGCGATCTGCGTGGGGTTCCGGCGGAAGCTGCCCACCGCCTCGGCCAGCGTCGTGGGCTCGCCCGCCTCGCGCCGGCGGCTCGCTTCGTAGAGGCCCGCGGCCAGCAGGGGGGCGAGGATGAAGAAGCCCGCGGTGGCCGGCAGGATGGCCCAGGGCGTGCCCACCTCGAACATCAGCCAGGCGAAGATCCAGCCGCCAAGGGTGAGCACGGCGCCGTAGGAGAGGCTGACCGCCTTGTTGGCCATCATGTCCCGCCAGCCGAGGGTGAGCCAGGTCCAGGGCCGGTCGGTGCTGACGTGGCGCACGCGGCTGACCCTGGGGGCGCTGTCCGGGTTGCTCGTGATCTCGCTGTTCATGCCATACCCCTCCCGCTCCGATGCGGCTGGTGCAGGTTAACATCGCTTTGGGTGCGGCCTGCATTGATCCGGATCAAGGACTCTGCCCTCGTTGGATGCTTTTGTCCCCGTGAGTTTGGCAAGGTGCCCCGCGGCGCCGGCATGAGGAAGGACAACAAGCGATGGCCCTGGCAGGTGCCGCCCCATCAGGCGCAATGGCTGTGCGCAGCCCACCGGATTACGTGGAGGCGCCGATCCGTGCCTTTGCCATCGCCACCATGTTCTGGGGCGTGGTGGGGTTCCTGGCGGGCGTGGTCATCGCCTCCCAGCTGGCCTTCCCGCTGCTCAATCTCGATCTGGAATGGACCAGCTTCGGCCGGCTGCGCCCGGTGCATACCAGCGCCGTGATCTTCGCCTTCGGCGGCAGCGCGCTGATCGGCACCAGCCTCTTCATCGTGCAGCGCACCTGCCGCGCCCGCCTGTTCGGCGGCGAGGAGATGGGCTGGTTCATCTTCTGGGGCTACCAGTTCTTCATCGTGACGGCGGCGCTGGGCTATGTCCTCGGCGTTACCCAGGGCAAGGAATACGCGGAGCCCGAGTGGTTCGCGGACCTCTTCCTGACGGTGGTCTGGGTGATCTACCTGGTGGCCTTCGGCGGCACCATCATGCGCCGCGAGGAGCCGCATATCTACGTGGCGAACTGGTTCCTGCTCGCCTTCATCATCACGGTCGCCGTGCTGCATATCGGCAACAACATCTCCCTGCCGATCAGCTGGGGCAACTCCTTCTCCTACTCCGCACCCGCGGGCGTGCAGGGGGCGATGATCCAGTGGTGGTACGGCCACAATGCGGTGGGCTTCTTCCTGACCGCGGGCTTCCTGGGGATGATGTACTACTTCATCCCGAAGCAGGCGGAGCGGCCGGTCTATTCCTATCGCCTCTCCATCGTCCACTTCTGGTCGATCATCTTCCTCTACATCTGGGCGGGGCCGCACCACCTGCACTACACGGCGCTGCCCGACTGGGCGCAGACGCTCGGCATGGTGTTCTCGGTGATGCTCTGGATGCCGAGCTGGGGCGGGATGATCAATGGAATCATGACGCTGAGCGGCGCCTGGGACAAGCTGCGCACCGATCCCGGGCTGCGCTTCTCGGTCACCGCCGTCGCCTTCTACGGCATGTCCACCTTCGAGGGTCCGGTCATGTCCATCAAGGCGGTGAACAGCCTCAGCCACTACACGGACTGGACCATCGGGCATGTGCATTCGGGCGCGCTCGGCTGGAACGGCTTCATCACCTTCGGCGCGCTCTACTGGCTGATCCCGGTGCTGTGGAAGAAGACGGCGATGTACAGCGCGCGGCTGATCGAGTGGCACTTCTGGTTGGCGACGCTCGGCATCGTTCTCTACATCACGGCGATGTGGGTCTCCGGCATCATGCAGGGCCTCATGTGGCGCGCCTATGACGAGCTGGGCTTCCTGCAATACAGCTTCGTCGAGACGGTCGCCGCCATGCATCCCTACTACGTGATCCGCATGCTGGGCGGCGTGCTCTACCTGACGGGCGCCATCCTGATGGCCTGGAACATGTTCAAGACCATGACCAGCGAAGCGCTGCGCGTGCCCGCCCCGGCGAGCATGCCGGCCGGCGCCGTGGCGGCCGAGTGAAGGAGAACCCGATGTTCAAGAAATTCTCCCATGGCATGATCGAGCGGAACGTCGTTCTGCTCGGCGTGCTCACGCTGATCACCATCTCGATTGGCGGCCTCGCGCAGGTGGTGCCGCTCTTCACCGTCGAGAGCACGATCGAGCGCGTGCAGGGCGTGCGCCCCTACACGCCGCTCGAACTCCTCGGCCGCAACATCTATGTGCGCGAGGGCTGCTACGCCTGCCACAGCCAGATGATCCGCCCCTTTCGCGACGAGGCGGAGCGCTATGGCCACTACAGCCTGGCGGCCGAGAGCATGTATGACCGCCCCTTCCAATGGGGCAGCAAGCGCACCGGCCCGGATCTCGCGCGCGTCGGCGGCAAGTATTCCGATGACTGGCAGGCGCAGCATCTGCGCAGCCCGCGCTCGCTGGTGCCCGAGAGCATCATGCCGCCCTACGCCTTCCTCGACCGCCCGCTGGACTATCGCAACATCCAGTCGCACCTCAGGGCGCAGCGCGCGCTCGGCGTGCCCTACAGCGAGGAGATGATCGCCAATGCGCGCTCGGATCTCGAGACGCAGGCGCGGCCCGAGGCGGACGGCGCGGCCTTCTCCACCCGCTACGCCCGTGCCCGCCAGGGCGCCTTCGACGGCAATCCGGCGGTGGTGACGGAGATGGATGCGCTGGTCGCCTACATGCAGATGCTGGGCACCCTCGTGCAGTTCCGCGACGTGACGCCCGAACAGCTTCGGCAACAGTGAGGAGCGCGCGCCATGCTTGAACTCCAATCCCTCTTCAACTCGCTCTGGGTCGCCTGGTTCTTCCTGCTCTTCGGCGGAATCCTGATCTGGACGCTGCGTCCCTCCAAGCGCGCGGAATGGCAACAACGCGGAAGCATGATCTTCCACGACGACGAAGACAGGAGGCGCTGAGACATGCCCACCAAGATCGAGAAGGACAGCGTCTCCGGCCAGATGACCACCGGCCATGAATGGGACGGCATCAAGGAACTCAACACGCCGATGCCGCGCTGGTGGCTGTACACCTTCTATGCCTGCATCGCCTTCGCGCTGGTCTGGGTGGTGCTGTACCCGGCGCTGCCCATCCGTGGCGCCACCGGCCTGCTGGGCTGGACGGCGCGCGGCGCCCTGCCGGCGCAACAGGCGGCGGAACGCGCGCGCATCGAGCCCATGCTGGCCCGGCTGCGCGCGGCGACGCCCGAGCAGATCGCCGCCGACCCTGAATTGCGCGGCTTCGCGCTCGCCGGTGGCCGCGTCGCCTTCGCCAACAACTGCGCGGGCTGCCATGGCGCGGCCGGGCAGGGCGCCGTGGGCGGCTTCCCGAGCCTCGCGGATGACGACTGGATCTATGGCGGCAGCTTCGACGCCATCCAGCACACCATCCGCCATGGCGTGCGCGCGAATGAGAGCGATGACCAGCGCGGCGTCGCCATGCCGGCCTTCCAGGCGACGGGCATGCTGAACGCGGCGCAGGTGAACGACACGACGGAATTCGTGCTGAGCCTGACCGGCCGCAGCACGGATGCCGCGGCTGTGACCCGCGGCGAAGCGCTCTACGCCGAGAACTGCGCGAGCTGCCATGGCGATCGCGGCGAGGGCAATCGCGACCTCGGCGCGCCACGGCTGAATGACCGCATCTGGCTCTATGGCGGCGACAAGGCCTCCGTCGCGCGCAGCATCGCCTATAGCCGCGCCGGCGTGATGCCCTCCTGGCAGGGCAGGTTGGACCCCGCCATGGTCAACATGCTCACCGTCTATGTGCATGCGCTGGGCGGGGGCGAATAGGCAAACGCCATGTCCGTCATCCAGCCCAACCCGCCGCCGATCGAGGAGGCGTCGCTCTACGCCTCCCATCAGAAGGTCTACCCGCGCGCGGTGAAGGGCGTGGTGCGGCGCGTGAAATGGGCCGTGCTGGTCCTGCTGCTGGCGCTCTACTACCTCGTGCCCTGGCTGCGCTGGGACCGCGGGCCGAATGCGCCGGACCAGGCGGTGCTGGTGGATATGGGCCATGCCCGCCTCTTCTTCTTCTGGTTCGAGCTCTGGCCGCAGGAGATCTACTTCCTCACCGGCGTGCTGGTGCTGTCCGCCATCGGCCTGTTTGCCGTCACCTCGCTCTTCGGCCGGGTCTGGTGCGGCTTCACCTGCCCGCAGACGGTCTGGACCGATCTCTTCATGTGGATCGAGCGCAAGGTGGAGGGCGACCGCAATGCGCGCATCAAGCTCGACCAGGGCCCGAAGGACCAGGCTTGGTGGCGCGCCAAGCTGATCAAGCATGCCGCCTGGCTGGCCATCGCCATGGCGACGGGCGGCGCCTGGATCATGTATTTCAACGACGCGCCGAGCGTCACCTGGGCCATGCTGACCGGCCAGGCGGGCCTCACCGTCTATGGCTTCTTCGCGCTCTTCACCGCGACCACCTATGTGCTGGCGGGGGCGGCGCGGGAGCAGGTCTGCACCTACATGTGCCCCTGGCCGCGCTTCCAGGGCGCCATGCTCGATGAAAACAGCCTCGTCGTCACCTATCGCGACTGGCGGGGCGAGCCGCGCGGCAAGCCGACCGATCCGGCCGCCGGCGATTGCGTGGATTGCAAGGCCTGCGTGCATGTCTGCCCGACGGGGATCGACATCCGCGATGGCCAGCAGTTGGAATGCATTGGCTGCGGCCTCTGCGTGGATGCCTGCGATGACGTGATGGCGCGGCTGGATCGCCCCAAGGGGCTGGTCGCTTTCGAGACGCTGAAGAATTTGGCCGCCAGCCAGGCCGCCACCAAGGGCATGGCGCCCGGCCCCGAGCTTCTGGCCAAGGGCATGGCGGTGCGCACGGCGCAGAAGGTGATCCGCCCGCGCACCATGGTCTATGCCGGCGTGCTGGGCGCCGCCGTGGTGGTGATGCTGGGCGCCTGGCTGCTGCGCGAGACACTGACGCTGACCGTCCTGCGGGACCGCGCGCCGCTTTATGTCCAGCTCTCCGATGGCGGGTTGCGCAACGGCTATACGCTCAAGCTGGCCAACAAGCTGCGCGGCGACCTCGCTCTGCCGCTGGTGCTGGAAGGCCCGCAGGGGCTGCGCCTTCTGGTGCAGGATGCGGCGCTGGACGCCCAGGGGCGCCCGCTGCTGACCACGCGCGAGGATGGCATCACCCAATGGCGCGCGCTGGTGACCGCGCCTGAGGGCCTGCGCCTGCGTGGCAGCACGCCCATCACCTTCCGCCTGCTGGACGCCGAGGGCCGCACCATCCTTCGCCATTCCAGCGTCTTCGTGGGGCCCGACCGATGAACATCCAAGCGCATGATCCGAGCCGCGGCCGCTGGATCCCCTGGATCTTCGTCGGCGGCATGCTGATCGTGGTGATGGTGAACGGCGTGCTGGTCTTCCAGGCGCTCTCCACCTTCACCGGCGTCACGGTCAGCGGCTCTTATGATCGCGGCCGCACCTACAACCGCATGCTGGCCGAGGGGGCACGCCAGGATGCCCTGGGCTGGACGCTGAACACGCGGCTCGATGCCGGGCGGATCCACGTCAACGCGCGGGATCGCGGCGGCGCGCCCGTCCAGGGCGTGCTGGAATCCTATCTGCTCCGGCCGCTGGATGGCGAGCGCGTGGCCCTGCCCGAGACCGCCGCCACCGGCCGCTTCACATTGGAGCTGCCCCAACTGCGCGCCGGCCTGTGGGAATTCCGTGGCCTGCTCGTCTCCGCCCAGGGCGAGAGGCATGACGTGCGCCAGCGCTTCACGCTTCCATGAAGAAGATGGGTCCATGAGCCATATCGGCCGCCCCGCCTGCGCCCATTGCGGCGCGCCCAGTGCCACGCGCTTCTGCTGCACCGGCTGCGAGGGCGCGCATGCGCTGGTGCAGGGCCTGGGCCTTGATGCCTTCTACCGCCGGCGCGAGGGGGCGGAGGGCACGCTCAAGCCGCTTGATCCGCCGAGCGCGGATTTCGCGAGCCTGGCCCACAGCAACCGCGACGGGTCCCGCACGCTGGATCTGATGGTGGCAGGCCTGACCTGCGGCGCCTGCATCTGGCTGGTGGAGCAGGCGCTGGCGGCCGAGCCCGATGTGACCCGCGCCCGCGCCAACCTCTCGACGCGGCGGCTCTCGGTCAGCTGGCGGGGCGAGGCTGCGCGCGGCAATGAACTGGCCGCGCTGGTGGCGCGCCTCGGCTTCCGCGTGGCACCCTTCTCGCCCGCCTGCCTACGCGCCAGCGAGGATGCGGAGGGGCGCGAGCTGACCCGCGCGCTGGGCATCGCGAGCTTCGGCGCGATGAATGTCATGCTCGTCTCCGTCGCGGTCTGGGCGGGCAGCGACATGGGGCCCGACACGCGCCACATGATGCATTGGCTGGCCGCGCTGATCGGGCTGCCGACCATCGCCTATGCCGGCATGCCGCTGTTCCGCTCGGCCTGGCGCGGCTTGCGCGCGGGCCGGCTGAACATGGATTGCGCCGTCTCGCTCGGCATCCTTGCCACCACCGCGATGTCGCTCAGCGAGACCATCCGTAATGGGGATTTCACCTGGTTCGACGGCGCGACGGCGCTGCTGGCGCTGATGCTGGCCGGCCGCGTGCTGGACCGCGCGGCGCGCCGCCGCGCGCGGCAAAGCGCCGCCGAACTGCTGGCCCTGCAGGAAGGCGCCGTGACAGTGCTGGGCGAGGCGCATCCCGTGCCGATGGAGCGCGTGGCCGCGGGGGCCCGCATCCTGGTTGCGAGCGGCGAGCGACTGCGCCTGGATGCCCTGCTGGAAGAGGATTCGGCGTTGCTCGACACCGCCGCCACCACGGGCGAGAGCGTGCCGCGCCATTTCGCGCGCGGGGAGGCGCTGCCGGCGGGCGGTGTGAACATGGGCGCGCCCTTCATCGCGCGCGTCACGGCCGCGGCCACCGATGGTTCGCTCGCCGCCATGGCTCGCATGCTGGAGCGGGCCGAGCAGGCGCGCGGGCGCTACACCTCGCTCGCCGATACCGCGGCGCGGATCTATGTGCCGGTCGCGCATGCCGTGGCGCTCGCGACCTTCCTGGGCTGGTGGTTGCTGGCCGGCTTGCCCTGGCAGGCGGCGCTGGTGCCTGCCGTGGCCGCGCTGATCATCACCTGCCCCTGCGGGCTGGCCATCGCCGTGCCGGCGGTGCAGGTGGTGGCCTCGGGCGCGCTGTTCCGGCGCGGCGTTCTGCTTTCCTCGCCCACCGGGCTGGAGCGGCTGGCGAGTGCCGATCATGTCGTGCTGGACAAGACCGGCACCCTGACCGAGGGGCGGCCGCGCCTGTTGCCAGGCGGGTGGGACGAGGGCGATCTGCGCCTCGCCGCCAGCCTGGCCGCCGCCAGCCGCCATCCGCTGGCCCGTGCGCTCGCGCGCGCCCACCCGGATGTGGTGCCGGCCGTGGGTGTGCGGGAGGTGCCGGGCGCGGGGCTGGTCCGGGAAGATATCCGGCTCGGCTCCGCGGCTTTTCTGGGCCTCGCCGAGGATGCCGGCATGCGCCTCTATCTGGCCCGCCCGAATGAAGCGCCGATCGCCTTCCGCTTCGAGGATTCGCTGCGCGCCGATGCCGCCGCCGCGGTGCAGGCCTTCCAGCGCGCCGGTCTCGGCGTGGAGCTTCTCTCGGGCGATGCGCCGGACGTGGTGGCGCGCATCGCGGCAGAGGCTGGCATTGCCGTCTTCACCGCCCGTGCCACACCCGAAGCCAAGGCGGCGCGCATCGCCGCCCTCGCCGCGCAAGGCCGCCGCGTGCTGATGGTGGGCGACGGCATCAATGACGCGGCGGCCCTGGCATCGGCCCATGTCTCCGCCGCGCCGGCCGAGGGCACGGACCTGGCCCAGGCGGCCAGCGACTTCGTGCTGATGGGCGGTGGCCTGCTGCCGCTGGCCGAGGCGGTGGAGCGGGCACGCTTCGCGCAGCGGGCGGCGCGGCAGAACATCGCGCTGGCCTTCGGCTACAACATCATCGCCGTGCCGGTGGCCATCGCGGGCTTCGCCACGCCGCTCATCGCGGCGCTGGTGATGGCCACGTCCTCGCTGGCTGTCATCGGCAATGCGCTGAGGGTGGGGAGGCGCTGATGGACACGCTGGTCTGGCTGATTCCCCTGGCGCTCTTGCTCGGCGGGCTCGGGCTCTGGGCCTTCGTCTGGGCCATGCGCTCCGGCCAATACGAAGATCTCGATGGCGCGGCCGCGCGCATCCTGTTTGACGACGACCTCAAGAAAGGTGGCTGAACATGCCTATTTCCTCTGTGTTCTTCCTGGTGCTGTCCGGCATTTTCGCGCTGGTCGGGCTGTTCGGCGTGGCCAGGGCGGAGGGCTATCTCTACGTCTATTGCCTGCTGCTGATCGCCTTCGCGCTGTTCCTCGGCTTCGGCATCATCAAGCGCCACTACGACCGCGTGAGTCATTAACGCCCCCAAGCGGCGCGCGCCGATTGACCTCTCCGCCCGGCGAGCCGT